>Ga0187846_10001491_pt1 | contig 13235 bp, 9 predicted proteins | sample TC_taG_FD_161473 | JGI IMG/M metagenome (GOLD analysis project Ga0187846, IMG submission 161473) | Biofilm microbial communities from the roof of an iron ore cave, State of Minas Gerais, Brazil - TC_06 Biofilm (v2) | ecosystem: Environmental > Terrestrial > Deep subsurface > Cave > Wall biofilm ...
AACGACTCGGTCGTCACCGAAGAGATCAAGGTCGGCGACAACGACACGCTGGCTGCGCTCGTCACGAACCTGGTCGAGGCCGACGTGCTGGTGATCCTGACCGACCAGGCGGGGCTGTACAGCGCCGATCCGCGCACCGATCCGGCTGCGATCCTGATAGGGCAGGCACAGGCGGGTGACCCCGCGCTCGAAGCGATCGCCGCCGGCCCGGGCAGCTCGATCGGCTCGGGCGGGATGCTCACCAAGGTGCTGGCAGCGAAACGGGCGGCACGCAGCGGTGCCTGTACCATCATCGCCAGCGGCCGCGAGGACGACGTGCTCGTGCGCCTGGCCAACGGCGTGCAGGTCGGAACGGAGCTGACCGCGCGCGATGCGGTGCTGACCGCGCGCAAGCAGTGGCTCGCCGACCACCTGCAGCTCAAGGGCCGGCTGACGGTCGATGCCGGCGCGGTTCGCGCACTGATGCAGGAAGGCAAGAGCCTGCTGCCGGTCGGGGTGGTGCAGGTTCACGGCGAGTTCGCTCGCGGCGACGTGGTGTCGTGCGTCGCCCCCGATGGCCGGGAGGTGGCGCGGGGGCTGGTCAACTATTCGAGCTCCGAGGCGCGCCTGATCGCGCGCAAGCCCAGTTCCGAGATCGCCGCCACGCTCGGCTTCATCGAGGAGCCCGAGCTCATCCACCGCGACAACCTCGTGGTGCTGTAGAGCGCTGACGCCATGCGTAACATTTGAAATTTCGTGCGAAAGCGCACTCCACCAATCCAGACGCAGCGTCCGATGTGACCTGAAATGAAATTCGATGTCCTCCGAGCGATCGGCCACAATCTCGCTGACTCATTGGGAAGCGGTATCGGACTGCTAGTCGGGATATATCAGTGCGACGTATACGGCGAAGCCAAAGCACGCAACGACAAAGAAATTACGGTTGACTTCCTGAAAGGCGAAGCATTGGGTCAGGCAGTGTCTTCGACTCTCGCGGGCGCGATTGCGAGGTACCGTTCTGGCCTCGCCGACTTGTGCGCGAAGCACGGTATCTCACCGGAAGCGTTCGCAGAATTGACGGCCCGCTATTCGGTCGACCGAATCGGCCCTCGGGTCGACGTGATCGTCGCCGACCATTTTGGTCATCGCGCGGAAGATCACTACATTGGAATTCCCGCAAGGCGGGTAAAGGCGCTCGATCGATTGGGTCGCGTCCGCACGATATAGAAGTGCAGTGCGCGTGCCACTGCCTCCGCGACTCAGGCCTTGCGCGCTTCGGGGCGGAACACGTAGTGGGCCAGCTCGGTCAGCGCCTGCTGGTAGACGCCGCGCTTGAACTCGATCACCGCGTCCTGCGGGACCCAGTAATCGTGCCAGCGCCAGGCATCGAACTCGGGCTTGTCGCTGCGGCGCAGGCACACGTCGCATTCGCGCCCTGTCAGCCGCAGCAAAAACCAGATCTGCTTCTGGCCACGGTAGTTGCCGCGCAGATCGCGCCGGATCCACTGCTCGGGCACCTCGTAGCGCAGCCACTCCCGCGTGCGCGCCACGATCCGCACTTGCTCCGGAGCCAGTCCGATCTCTTCGTACAGCTCGCGGAACATCGCCTGCTCGGGGGTTTCGCCGTGCTTGATTCCCCCTTGCGGGAACTGCCAGGAGTGCTGCTTTGCGCGTTTGCCCCAGAATACCTTGTTGTGGTCGTTGAGCAGGATGATGCCGACATTCGGGCGGTAGCCGTCCTTGTCCAGCATGCCATCACCTGAAGCTATATCATCTGCCGCCGATTATATGAGCCGCGCGGCGCGGCACAAAAGGGGCGGAGCGGTGCGATCGACCGACTTATCGGCGAATCCCTTCAGCCCCCGGGTTGCAAGCGTGCCGTACCGCGCCGATCCGACGCGGTTGCGGCCCGCCACTTGCCGGAACACGGGATGAGAGCCACGCGCTTCTTCGTTTCGACTCTGAAGGAGGCGCCGGCCGACGCCGATGTCATCAGCCAGCAGTTGATGCTGCGCGCGGGAATGATCAAGAAGCTCGCGGCCGGCATCTACACGTATATGCCGATGGGCCTGCGCTCGATCCGCAAGATCGAGGCCATCATCCGCGACGAGATGAACCGCGCAGGCGCGATCGAGCTCCTGATGCCCGTGGTGCAGCCCGCCGAGCTGTGGATGCAGTCGGGGCGCTGGCAAAAATACGGGCCGGAGTTGCTGCGGCTGAAGGATCGCCACGAGCGCGACTTCGTGCTGCAGCCGACCTCCGAGGAGGTCGTGACCGACGTCGTGCGCCAGGAGGTGCGCAGCTATCGCCAGCTGCCGCTGAATTTCTATCACATCCAGACCAAGTTCCGCGACGAGCGCCGCCCGCGCTTTGGTGTGATGCGCGGCCGCGAATTCACGATGAAGGACGCGTATTCGTTCGACCGCGACCTCGACGGCGCCGCGCGCAGCTACGAAGCCATGTACGAAGCCTATCGGCGCATCTTCTCGCGGATGGGACTGCGGTTTCGCGCCGTCGCTGCCGATACCGGCGCCATCGGCGGAACGCGCTCGCACGAATTCCAGGTGATCGCGGAGACCGGCGAGGACCGGATCGCGTGGTGCCCCGGCAGCGACTATGCGGCCAACATCGAACTGGCGGAGGCCTTGCCGCTGCTGGCATCGCGCGCTGCGCCGGCGGAGCCGCTGCGCAAGGTGGCGACGCCGGGGATGGCGCGCTGTCCCGAGGTCGCACAGCACCTGGGCATTGCGCTGGAGCGGACCGTCAAGGCGGTGGTGGTGGCGGCGGATCCGCAGGACGGCGGCGCGACCGCGGCCGGTCCGGCGCCGGATCCGCAGATCTGGATGCTGCTGGTGCGCGGCGACCACGAATTGAACGAGATCAAGGCCGGAAAACTACCGGGCCTCGCGCGCGGCTGGCGGCTGGCCAGCGAGGGCGAGATCGTGTCGCACTTCGGCTGCCCGCCGGGGTATCTGGGGCCAGTAGGCCCGCGCCGACCCGTGCGTGTGATCGCCGACCGCACCGTCGCGTTGATGAGCGATTTCGTCTGCGGCGCCAACGAGGTCGACTCCCACCTTGCTGGCGTGAACTGGGGCCGCGACCTGCCCGAGCCGGAATTGGTCGCCGACATCCGCAACGTCGTCGAGGGCGACCCTTCGCCCGACGGCAAGGGTCGCCTGCAGATCCAGCGCGGGATCGAGGTCGGGCACGTGTTTTACCTGGGAACGCTGTACTCGGAGAAGCTGGGAGCAACCTATCTGGATGAGCTCGGCCAGACGCGCCCGATCGAGATGGGCTGCTACGGCATCGGCGTCACTCGCCTGCTGGGTGCGGCGATCGAGCAGAACCACGACGAGCGCGGCATCATATGGCCGGATCCGATCGCGCCGTTCGAAGTGGTGATCTGCCCGGTCAACTATCGTCAGTCCGAAACGGTACGCGAGCAGGCCGACCGGCTGCTGGTGCAGTTGACCGAAGCCGGGATCGAGGCGCTGCTGGACGACCGCGGCGAGCGCCCCGGCGCGATGTTCGCCGACGCGGAGCTGATCGGCATCCCGCACCGGATCACCGTCGGCGAGCGCGGTTTGAAATCCGGTTCCATCGAATACACCGCGCGGCGCGAGCTGGCCGCCACCGCGGCTGCGGTGCCCGTAGGCGATGTCCTGTCGTTCCTGCGCGAGCGCATCGCCCGTTGAAGCGCGGCGCGCGCGGCGGCGCGCACTGCTGGGAGCCGTGCTCGTGCTGCCGTGGGCGCTTGCATGGCGGGCGGCGCGCGCGGGCGCCCAGCAGTACGAACCTCTTGCCGACTCCGTTCGCAGCGCGCTTGCCGCGCGCATTGCGGACACGGCGCCTCCGCAGCGCAAGTTCGACCGTGTCGAGGATCGGATCGCGTTCGTCGACTGGATGGCGGAGATGTCGGGGCGCCTCGCATCGCGCGTGCCCGACTACCGCACCCGGGTGGACCTGCTGCGGACTCTGGACTACGAGTCCGCGCGCGCCGGGTTGGACCGCCAGATGGTTCTGGGGCTGATCCAGGTCGAGAGCGCGTTTCGCCGCTACGCTGTTTCGCCGGCCGGCGCGCGCGGCTACATGCAGGTGATGCCGTTCTGGGCGTCGCTGATCGGCGACCACGACGAGCGGCGACTGTTCGATATGCGCACGAACCTGCGCTACGGCTGCGTGATCCTGCGCCACTACCTCGATGCGGAGGGCGGCGACCTGTATCGCGCGCTCGGCCGCTACAACGGCAGCGTGGGCCGCCCGGACTATCCGCAGGCAGTGCTGGCGGCGTGGCGCAGCAAGTGGAATTACGTGGTTCCGGTGCACCCGCCCGAGTAAGTAGATCGTGCAGCGCGCTACTTGCGCGGGCCGCCCGGCATTCCACGGCCACCGGTAAGCGATCCCAGCGCCCGCATCATCTTGCCGATTCCGCCCTTCTGCATCTGTTTCATCATCGCCTGCATCTGCTCGAACTGAGCCAGCAGGCGGTTGACCTCCTGCACCTGCACTCCGGAGCCTGCCGCGATGCGCCGCTTGCGCGAGGCCTTGATCAGTTCGGGGCGGGCGCGCTCCTGCGCGGTCATCGAGTTGATGATTCCCTCCAGGCGGCGCACTTGGCGGTCGGCCTGCGTGCTGTCGATGCCGGCCGCGGCCTTCGTGAACTGCGAGGGCAGCTTGTCGAGCAGGTTGCCGATTCCGCCGATCCGCCGCATCTGCACCACCTGCTCGCGAAAATCGTTCAGGTCGAAGCGCGCCCCCGAGCGGATCCTGCGCGCGAGACGCTCGGCTGCGTCGGTGTCGATCGACTTCTGCACGTCCTCGACCAGCGCGACGATGTCGCCCATCCCGAGCACGCGTCCCGCCATCCGCTCCGGGTCGAAACGCTCCAGCGCAGCGAGCTTCTCACCCACGCCGGCGAACTTGATTGGCTTGCCGGTGGCATGGCTCACCGACAATGCCGCGCCGCCGCGGGCGTCGCCGTCCAGTTTGGTGAGCACGATCCCGGTCAACGGCAGCCGCTGCGCGAACGCGCGTGCGGTGTTGACCGCATCCTGGCCGAGCATCGCGTCGACCACGAACAGGGTTTCGACCGGGTCGAGCTCCCCGTGCAGCTGCGCGATCTCCTGCATCATCGGCTCGTCGACGCTGGTGCGGCCGGCGCTGTCGACCAGCAGCACGTCCGCGTAGTGGCGGCGCGCGAAGGCGAGCGCGTCCCGCGCAATCTGCAGCGGCGGCTGGGACGGATCGGTCGGAAAGAACTCGGCGCCGGCGGCGGCACTGACCGTTCGCAGCTGCTCGATCGCCGCGGGCCGGTAGACGTCGGTGGAGACCGTCAACACCTTCTTGCGGCGCTCTTCGATCAGCATCTGCGCCAACTTGCCGCAGGTCGTCGTCTTGCCCGACCCTTGCAGGCCGGCCAGCAGAATCACCGCAGGCGGTTGGACCGCCAGGCTCAATTCGCGCTCGGCGGCGGGCAGGTCGGCTCCCATCAGCCGCGCCAGCTCCCGGTGCACGATCCCTACCAGTGCCTGGCCCGGCGTCAGACTTGCCGCGACGTCCTGCCCGAGCGCCTGCGACTGGACGCGCGCGACGAAGTCGCGCACGACCGGCAGCGCCACATCGGCCTCCAGCAGCGCCAGCCGAACCCCGCGCAGCATCTCCTGCGTGTTCGATTCGGTCAGGCGTGCCTGGCCGCGCATCTGCCTGGCGATGCGAGCCAGCCGTTCGGTCAGTTGTTCCAGCATTTTCGGCGCGCGCCCGATTCGTAGCGTCCGATCGTCGGATCGTCCGGATCGGCCGCGTGGTATAAGAAACGCGTCATGACGGGCCCCGAATTCTACGGTCTCGCCGGCTTCTGCACGGCGCTGCTGTACCTTGTGATCGCGGCCCTGAGCTGGTTCCAGCTGAAGTCCGAAACGCCCGACGATCGGCGCTTCGGGCTGGTGACTGCGCTGATGCTGCCGGCCCTGGTCGGGCACTCGATCGCGCTGGGGTATTCGATGTTCGGCATCGGCGGGTTGCGCTTCGGCTTCGCGCACGCGCTGTCGGCCATGATGCTGATCAGCGCAGTGCTGCTCTGGATCGAAGCCTTCTTCGTCCCGCTGCGCGGCTTGTATCTGCTGGTCGCGCCGGTGTCGGCCGTTACCGTGATCCTGCCGCCGTTCTTCCCCGGCATTTCGCTCGCCTCGGAGGGCTCCTCGCTCGCGCTCAAGCTGCACCTGAGCGTGGCCATCCTGTCGTACAGCATCTTGACGGTGGCGGCGCTGCACGCGCTGCTGATGGCCTCGGTCGACCGCCATCTGCACCGGCCTTCGGCCGATCCAGGACGCGGCCTCGCGCGTTTGTTTACGCGCCTTCCCCCGCTGCTGGCGCTGGAGTCGCTGCTGTTCCGCCAGATCGCAGTGGGATTCGTGCTGCTGAGCGCGACCGTCGCTTCCGGGGCGGTGTTTTCGGAGGAGTTGTTCGGCCAGCCCTTGCGCTTCGACCATACGACTGCGCACAAGATCGTGTTCGCCCTGCTGTCCTGGAGCGTGTTCGGGGGACTTCTGGCGGGGCGCGCCATATTCGGCTGGCGCGGGCGCATCGCGTTGCGCTGGACGTTCGTGGGATTCGTGATGCTGCTGCTCGCGTACGTGGGCAGCCGTTTCGTCGTGGAGGTATTGCTGCGCAGGTACGGCTGAGCCGCACCATGCGCCCGCTGGACTGAATGGCGCGCCTGCTGGTTTTCGTGCTGCTCGCGGTGTTCGCGGTTATGCTGGTGCGCAACTGGTCGCGCGCGAATTCGCGCCGGCCGGGGTCCGATGCCCCAGCGTCCGAGCCGATCGTTCGCTGCGAAGTGTGTGGCCTGAACGTGCCGCAATCCGAAGCGCTCACGCGCGGCGGCCTGTGGTACTGCAGCAGCGAACACTTGGAACACAGGTGACCGCGCAGGTGACCGCGCAGATGACCGAACTGAGCGCCCGCCAAGACGCTGCCGACGGCATCCCGGCCCCGATCGAGCCGGGCGTGCCCGGGTCCGAGAGCAACGCCGCTGCCGAGCGGGCGCAGGCGCTGATGCACCGCCTGCAGCCGCGCGCAGACGCGGCCGCGGAACCTCCATGGCCGATGCTGCAGACGTTCGCTCTGGTGCGGGTGCTGGTTTCGACCGCGCTGTTGCTGGCCGTGATGGTGTTCGGCGCGCCGGTGATCGGCCGCGCGCTCGGAACGGATCCGGCGCGCGTGCTGAGCCTGCTGGGCGCGTACTTCACGCTGGCCGATGCGCTGCTCGCGTGGACGCTGCTGCGCCGCACGCGCTTCGGCTTGCAGATCTGGGCCCACCAGGTCGTCGATCTGACGTTCATCTCGTTGCTGGTCGTCCTCGGGGGCGGCGCGCGCAGCGGGGTGTTCATCTTCTACCTGCTGCCGCTGGCCGAGGCCTCGCTGATGCTCCCGAGCGCAGGCGCGTTCTTCGTGTGTTCGATCGCGGTGCTGCTGCTGCTTGGAAACGAGGTTTCGCGCGCCTTCGGGACCGAGCCCGGCGAAGCGCAGCTGTTCCAGGCCGGACTTGCCGGAGCGGCGCTGTTCGGAATGACGGCGCTGCTATGGCTGCTGTCGACCCGGTTGTCCCACCAGGAGCAGCTGGTGCGGATGCGAGGGCGCGAGCTAGACAGCCAGCTCCAGATCAATCGGCTGGTGATCTCCCAAATGGAGCAAGGCGTGATCGTCGCCGACGCCGCTACGCTTGTGCGGGCCAACAACCGGTCGGCACGGGTGCTGCTCGGATTTGACCCGGAAGCCCGGCTGACCGGGCACCGCTTGCTTGAATTCGAGTCGGCGCGCGAGCTGGCGCACGGGTTCCTGAACTGGCTGGCTTCGCTCGAGCTGGGGACGGTGGCGCAGGCGGACGTGGTGATCCATGCCGGCGCGGCGCGCCAGATCTCGCCGCTGCGGCGCCTGCGCGTGCGTTTCGCCCGGCCCGCGTTCCAGCCATCGGACGAATACGTGATCTTCATGGAGGATCTGCAGTCGGTGGAGGAGCGGGCCCAGCGCCTGAAGCTGGCCGCGATGGGGCGTCTGACGGCCTCGATCGCGCACGAGATCCGCAACCCGCTGGCGGCAATCAGCCAGGCCGGCCAGCTGCTGTCCGAGGACGTGCGAGATCCGCTGCATCAGCGGCTGACTTCGATTGTGCGCGAGAACACCAAGCGCCTGAACCGGCTGGTCGAGGACGTGCTGCGCGCTGCGCGGCGCGAATCGCCGCTTGCGGATGAATTCGAACTGACCCAGTTCTGCACCGAATGGCTCGGCGAGTTCGTGCGCGACCGCTCACTCGCCCCGGACTCGATCCGGATGGTCGCGCAACCGGGACTGTCGGTGCGCTTCGAGCGCAACCACCTGCGCCAGGTTCTTTTTAATCTGGTCGACAACGCGCTGCGGTACTGCACTGGCGGGCCGGGCAGCATCGAGATCCGGGTCGACCCGCCCGACCCGGAAGGCACACCTGCGTGCCTGTGGGTCTTCGACGATGGCCCGGGCGCCGCGGTGCCGGATCGCGAATCGATGTTCGAGCCGTTCTTCACAACGCATTCGGGAGGCACCGGCCTGGGCCTGTACCTGGCGAGGGAGTTCTGCATGGCCAACGGCTTCGATCTGACCTACACCGGCTGGGAGCAGCCGCCGGCGCCGCCCCGTTTCGGGTTCTGCCTGCGATTCGCGCCGCCCGAGACGTACGGGGCCGAGCAGGTCGATTTCATGGATACACTGCCGAGCAGATGAATCCGGTCCGAGGCTCGTTTGCCGAAACGGCTCCGCGCGCCGGGGCGGCCACGTCCCGCTCCCCTGCGGTGCTGGTGGTTGACGACGAGGCCGATCTGCGCGACTTGCTCTCGCTCACCCTGGTGCGGATGGGATTGGACGCGGACGTTGCCGAATCGATGGCGCGCGCGCGTGAACTGATGGCGAAGCGGGCGTACGCGCTTTGCCTCACCGACATGCGCCTGCCGGACGGCTCCGGCCTGGACCTTGTTCGCGAGCTGCATTCACTTGGTGGTCCACGGGTTGCCGTGATTACGGCGTTCGCCAGCGCAGAAAATGCGGTGGCCGCCTTGAAGGCGGGTGCGTTCGACTACCTGACCAAGCCAGTCGACCTGGATCAGTTGCGCCTGCTGGTGCGCTCCGCGTTGCGTGGAGCTGCGGGCGCGGACAGCGCGGTCGAACAGGAGGAGCCGCCCGCGCAGGGTACGCTGGCTCGCCTGATCGGCGATTCAGATGCGATTGCGCAGTTGCGCGCGATGATCGTGCGGCTGGGTCAGAGCATGGCGCCGGTGTCGATCTTCGGTGAGTCCGGCAGCGGCAAGGAATTGGTCGCGCGGGCGATCCACGAAGCGTCCACCCGCCGCGACATGCCCTTTGTCGCGGTGAACTGCGGTGCGATCACCGAAAGCCTGGTGGAGGCCGAGTTCTTCGGGTACCGGCGCGGCGCCTTTACCGGCGCCGATCGCGACCGAGACGGCTTCTTCCAGGCCGCAGCCGGCGGCACGCTGTTCCTGGACGAGGTCGCGGAATTGCCGCTCGGGATGCAGGTCAAGCTGCTGCGCGCGATCCAGGAGCGCAGGGTCCGCAAAGTCGGTGCTACGGGGGAAGACCCGGTCGACGTGCGCATCGTGTGCGCGACGCACCAGGAGTTGCAGAAGCTGATTGCCGCCGGCCGTTTCCGCCAGGACCTGTTCTACCGGCTCAACGTGATCGAGCTGCGCGTTCCCAGTCTGCGCGAACGGGTCGGCGACATCGCGCCAATCGCCGAGGCGATCCTGCACCGGATCGCCGAGCGCTCGGGGGTGCCGCCCGTGCGGCTTTCCGAGCCGGCGCTGCGCGCGCTGCAGCGCCACGTGTTCCCCGGCAATGTGCGCGAGCTCGAGAACATTCTTGAACGCGCGATGGCGCTGGCCTCGGGTGAGGAGTTGCAGGCGCAGGACCTGCAACTCGTGGAGGTGGCGGCCGAGGCGCCCACCGCTCCGGCGGTCGTTGCCGCGAGAGGCGAGCCCGCCACCACGCAGCAGGAGATACCGCCAGGCCAGGCGCCGGCGCAGCAGGCTACGGTCGCGCGTGGAGTCGAACTCGACCAGGGGGTGCCGAGCGACCTGGAGGCGTATCTGTCCTCGGTGGAGCGCGACGCTATTGTTGCGGCGCTGGCGCGCACCGGCCACAACCGGACCGCGGCAGCGCAGTTGCTGGGAATCTCGTTCCGCCAGATGCGCTACCGGATGCGCCGTCTCGGACTGGGATAGGGTGGCGCTCTCCTATCCGATCGGCTGACCGGCCCGGCATGGATGGCTTTGCGATCGACACTTCGGGCTGGGTTGCGCAGGCACGGCAGCTGTTGTCGCCGAACCGCGACTTGCGTCCGGAGGCGGTGCGAATCGAGCTTCTGCTGATCCACAACATCAGCCTGCCGCCGGGCGAGTTCGGCACCGGCGATATCGAGCGCCTGTTCACGAACTGCCTCGACCACGAAGCCCATCCCTACTTCGACACGTTGCGCGGTCTGCGCGTTTCGGCCCACTTCCTGATCGCGCGCGGCGGAGGGCTGACGCAGTTCGTCAGTTGCGCCGACCGCGCCTGGCATGCCGGCGAATCGGTGTTCGAGGGACGGTCGCGCTGCAACGACTTCTCGCTCGGAATCGAACTGGAAGGGACCGATTCGCTCGCCTACACCGATCCGCAGTACGAAATTCTAGCGAGGCTGGCGCGAGCGTTGTTCGCCGCGTATCCGCTGCGGGCGGTGCGCGGCCACAGCGACGTGTCGGCGCCGCGCAAGACCGACCCCGGCCCGGCGTTCGACTGGCCGCGCTTCGCACGCGCGGTCGGCGTCGGCCCGTCCGCGTTCGCGCCGGGCGTCCTTCCCTGATCGATGGCGCGCTGACGATCGTTTCCGTTGGACTGACGGTGCCAAGGGTAGGCCCGGCAGTCCAACGGCTACGAACAAGTCGCCGCCGACCAACGGCGACGGATGCAAGTCGCGGGTCGGCCTACGGGATTCCCCTGCATTGCGCACTGCACGAAATTCTCTGCTTGCTCCGTCGCCCGACCTCTCCTAAGATCCTCATACAACAATTTGTACGAGATCGGGTTGGCACCACAATATATTGTATTTGCGGCCGCGCCCGCGTTCCGCTTGCGGCGCCGTGCTCCGCAGGCGGCGCAGGCGGGGCCGGCCAGGGCGGGCCGTTTCCCACCGCTTGTGGTGTCACCGCCCGCACCGATTCGGATCGCGCCGCCGCGCGGCGCATCGCGCAAGGGGATGTGACATGCAGCTTTTCTCGCAACCGGAACAGTCGTCGGCTGCCGTGCGATTCCAACCAGCGGCGCCCGGGGCCGGCACCGACGGACGGTTGGAGCGCCCGCTGGCCGCTTCGCTCGCCGAATACAAGGTGATCCGGCGCAACGGGGCAGTGGTCGGCTTCGAGCCGAACAAGATCGTCGTGGCGATGACGAAGGCCTATCTCGCGGTTCGCGGCGGCCAGGGCGCCGCTTCGGCAGCGATGCGCGAGGAGGTCGAGACGCTGACCACGGCCGTGGTCGCGGCCCTGGTGCGCCGCCAACCGGCCGGCGGCACCTTCCACATCGAGGACATCCAGGATCAGGTCGAGCTGTCGTTGATGCGCGCAGGGGCGCACGACGTGGCGCGTTCCTATGTCCTGTACCGCGAAAGCCGTGCCCAGCAGCGGGCGCAGCGGCGCGACGAGCAGGCCGCTTCGCCTGTCGAGCCGACGGTGGTCGATGGCGAGCGCCGTTTTCCATTCGACCAGACGGCGCTGCGGTCGTTGGTGCAGGCTGCCTGCGGGGGATTGGATCCGGCCGTGTCGGCCGACGCCGTTCTGGTTGAGACGGCCAAGAACCTGTACGACGGAGTTCCGCTCGCCGAGGTGCACAAGTCGGCGATCCTGGCCGCGCGTGCCCTGATCGAGACCGATCCCGACTATGGCCGCCTGAGCGCCCGTCTGCTGCTGCACTCGATCCGCCGTGAAGTGCTGGGCGAGGAGACCGACCAGACCGCGATGGCGATCCGCTATGCGGAGGCGTTCCCGGCGTCCATCCGCCTCGGCATCGAGGTAGGCCGTCTGGACGAGCGGCTCGCAGGTTTCGACCTGCCGCGCCTGGCGCGCGCGCTGCGTCCGGAGCGCGACCTGCAATTCACCTACCTGGGACTGCAGACGCTGTACGACCGCTACTTCCTGCACCACGAGGGCCGCCGCTTCGAGCTACCGCAGACCTTCTTCATGCGCGTCGCGATGGGTCTGGCGCTGAACGAGATCGACCGCGAGGCCCGTGCGATCGAGTTCTACGAAGTGCTGTCGCGCTTCGACTTCATGTGCTCGACCCCGACGCTGTTCAACTCCGGCACCACTCACCCGCAGCTGTCTTCGTGCTACCTGACCACGGTGGCGGACGATCTGGATTCGATCTACGAGGCGATCAAGGAGAACGCGCTGCTCGCCAAGTACGCCGGTGGCCTCGGAAACGACTGGACGCCGGTGCGCGCGCTCGGCTCCCACATCCGCGGCACCAACGGCAAGTCGCAGGGGGTGGTGCCGTTCCTGAAGGTCGTCAACGACACCGCCGTTGCGGTCAACCAGGGCGGCAAGCGCAAGGGCGCCGTGTGCTGCTACCTGGAGATCTGGCACCTGGACATCGAGGAGTTCCTGGAGCTGCGCAAGAACACCGGTGACGACCGTCGCCGCACGCACGACATGAACACGGCCAACTGGATCCCGGACCTGTTCATGAAGCGGGTCGAGCAGGACGCCGAATGGACGCTGCTTTCACCCAGCGACTGCGCAGGGCTGCACGACCTGACCGGGCGCGCGTTCGAACAGGCCTACGAGGAGCTCGAACACAAGGCCAAGCGCGGCGACCTCAGGGTCCATCGCAGCCTGCCGGCGCGCCAGCTGTGGCGCAAGATGCTCAGCATGCTGTTCGAGACGGGCCATCCGTGGATCACGTTCAAGGACGTCTGCAACCTGCGCTCTCCCCAGCAGCACGTGGGCGTCGTCCACAGCTCCAACCTGTGCACCGAGATCACGCTAAATACCGGCCCGGACGAGATCGCGGTGTGCAATCTGGGCTCGGTCAACCTGCCGGCCCACATGACGCGCCAGCCGGACGGCACGGCCGGGCTCGACCAGGAAAAGCTGCGACGCACCGTCGGCACCGCAATGCGGATGCTGGACAACGTGATTGACATTAACTACTACGCGGTCGGCAAGGCGCGCAACGCC
>Ga0187846_10001492_pt1 | contig 13235 bp, 13 predicted proteins | sample TC_taG_FD_161473 | JGI IMG/M metagenome (GOLD analysis project Ga0187846, IMG submission 161473) | Biofilm microbial communities from the roof of an iron ore cave, State of Minas Gerais, Brazil - TC_06 Biofilm (v2) | ecosystem: Environmental > Terrestrial > Deep subsurface > Cave > Wall biofilm...
CTTTTCATCTCTGTTTCTAGAGGACCGAGATTCCCTTAGCCGTTGTGCGGCGAACCAATGTGCCACACGGCCCACCATTTCCAACGGGCGTTACCGAAAATCTCTCAGCCGATACCGCAAAGCGTCTCGGCGGGCTGGCGATGGCAGGGCGATCCCCGCGGAGCGGCGGCTTCTGATGTCCGGGACCACGCAAATCCCGGCCGCCCGACGTCCCTATCGGCGTCGTAGCACCCGATGGTTTCGTCCCAATCGATACGATTCCGTCTGTTCTCGATGCCTTCAACCGATTCCGGCAGGAGTCGGCGAATTTCGGTTCGACGGATATCGGTGGATCGCTCGACATCCCGGGGGGCGCTGCCATACAGTGGCGTACACTCAGTACGTTTCTCTCGACTCACCCGCATGGCGGGCGAGGAGAGGCGCTCGTTTGGAGTATGCGCATCATCAGTGCGAATGGCGCACCCTTGGGGTGGTTCGGTGCAAAACCACCGCGTCGCTCGAGTGTCATCACCGGCACTACCAACACTTGGGCTTTGAGCCGCTTCGGGATCTCATCATCCTGTGTCGCGCCCATCACGTGATCGCGGATCGTCGGCGGCGTGCTTGGGGGCGATGGCCGCTCGTTGGAACTCCACTCCGTGAGCGCCCGAACCCTCCTAAGCTACGCTCCCCGGGATTTCAAAGCTCGAGCACGGGCGTCCCTTCCATGCCCCCTCCTTCCCCACCTCCCCCGCCTCCTCCCGTCGTTCCGTACACTCCGGCTGATGCCTCCAAGATGGACCCTCCCTTGGCCGGACCATGCCCGTACTGTGGAGCTGATTTTCTAGATCACCTCGGGATTTGCCGGCACTGTGGGAAGGCACTTCCGCATCCTCCCTGAACCGTCGGCTCTCGGCAGGATTTTCCCCTGAGTTCGGCGGGCTCGATCGTGCCATCCGCCCGCTCGGATTACGCTCGGGCCTTGGACTTGCGGAATCGTTCGTTATCTACTCAAGGGCCTGCCCACCCCCGATGCCGCCGGAGCGACGCGCGCTCGGTAGATCCGGACTTTCCATCGCCCCGTTCGCCCTCGGCGGAAATGTCTTCGGTTGGACAGCAGGGGAAGCGGAGGGGTTTCGCTTGCTAGACGCCTTCGTTTCGGCCGGCTACAATCTCATCGACACCGCTGACGTCTACTCCACCTGGGTGGCCGGCCACCAAGGAGGGGAGTCCGAGACGATGATCGGCAATTGGCTTAGAGACAGCGGCCGCCGGAGCGAGGTCGTCCTTGCCACCAAAGTCGGGATGGACATGGGATCGAATGGGAAGGGATTGAGCGCCGCCCACATCGCACGCTCGATCGACGATTCGCTTCGACGGCTTCGCACGGATCATATCGACCTCTACCAGGCCCACGCCGACGATCCGGATATCCCACTCGACGAGACGCTCGAAGCGTTTACCCGGCTCGTGGAGGATGGGAAAGTTCGTGCCATCGGTGCCTCCAACTACAGCGCGCTTCGGCTCGAGGAGGCGCTTCGTACCAGCGCCGAACGAGGATTCGCGCGGTTCGAGAGCTTGCAGCCGCGCTACAATCTACTCGACCGGAGGGAATTCGAGGCCACCCTGGCCCCATTGTGTCACGCTGAAGGTTTGGGAGTGATTCCATACGCTTCCTTGGCGTCGGGATTCTTGACCGGAAAGTATCGATCGAGAGCGGATTTTTCCAAGAGCCCGCGCGGCCCTCGGATGGAGGCCCGCTTGAACGCCCGAGGGAATCGAATCCTCGCGGCACTCGATGAAGTCTCCCGGCGGCTCGGAACCTCACCGGCGGTTGTCGCCCTCGCCTGGCTCTTAGCGCAACCGGTAGTGACGGCTCCCATCGCGAGCGCGACGTCCTTACCGCAGCTAGACGAGCTGCTCGCCGCCCCTTCGCTGGCGCTCGACCCGGAGTCGATCCGACTCCTCAACGCGGCGAGCGACTGAACCCCACGATCGTGCAAGGGGGCAAACACGGGTGGGGGTCTCCACCCCTACCCCTCCGCCAATCGCTTTCTATCGTCCGCGCATGGCTGGCGCTGCGACGATGCCGAAGTCGAGCGATCGGATCTATCAAACCCAACGACTTCGAATCTCTAAGGTCGTGGAAGCGCCGTTGAAATTCGTCTATCAATGGTGCACCGACTTTCGCGACGACGACGGAAAGCTATCCACCTCGAAACCCCGTTTCAAGACCCTGCGGCCGGCTCCCGATCGCGTGCTTCGGATTCGACTCTCGAACGCGAAAGCGGGAACTCCCGATATCGCGGTGGATCTCGTGCGGCTCATGCCTCCCAATGCTTGGCACGTCGACCAGATCGACGAAACCGATCTCGCCGCCGTTGACTATCGCCTCTCGCCCCATGGACCGAACAAGACACGGGTAACCCTCGACATCACCGAGCGATGGATGACGCCGCGGCACCCCGACCGGCGGGAGTACCTGGAGAGCACGGGCCACTATTGGGACCGACTCGTCGCGGCCATCGAGAAGCGCTATCGAAGCGGGCAACCGGCCCGCGAATAGATCCGACGGGTTCGAGCGGTCCGCTCGACCTACCGGATCGTCTTGAGGTCGTCCTCCAACATCCGCCGGTCGTCGGCGCTGCGTATTTTCTCGCCCATGCTCCGAGCGGAACGAAGGTGGGCATCCCTCCCCCGTCGATTTCCGGCGACGGCATTCGCTCGAGCGATCGCCTCGTGTCCGTAGGCGACGTAGAACGGCGCTAGGCCCGCGCGTTGGGCTAGTTGCAGCGCCCGACGGCCGTGGTGGGTCGCCGGCTCCGGGCGACGAAGGGAGGCGTAGACTCGGGAGATCTGCCAGTCCCCGATCGATCGCTGCAGGGCGCCACCCGCATGCCCCCAGTGGTACCGAGACGCGTGAGCGGCATGCAACATCTCGTCGTTCTCTTCTGTGGTCCGAGGCTTGCGATCGAGGAGCGACCAAGTATAGTTGAACAATTCGGCCCCGAGCTTTCGGCGTTCGCGTTTACTGACGGTGTCACGGTCCCGCCGCATCGTCCTGCAAGAGAGCCGAGGACTACTAGAGCCGGAGCCTCAAGGTCCGGTTCAATCCATGTACGCTTCTGGATCGGCGATACGACGCAACACGAACGGGAGCCGCACCGGATCGGCGGATGCTCCGACCGGCACCCAGCTGGAGTTCGGCGGAAGCCAGGCCGCCAGCCGATCGGGGGAGCCAAAGTGGTTCCCGACCATCCACTCAGCATTGACCATCCGCAATTCGTTACGGAACCCATCGGATTCTTCCCGCATCTCCAGCTGGGCCGGCGCAACGTTCACGACACCGGTCCCCGCGACCTTCGTTCCGAACCGGTACTCATTCTTGAGAACCCCGTTCTCCCTGTAGAACCGGAATTGGAACAACGGCGCGCTCCATCCCCCCTCCGCCACGAGCTGTCCTTCCCAAACCCCGAGTATCTGTTCGCCGTCGGGGCGCGCAGCCCCTTGGAACAGCACATCGTGGTCTTCGGGGGTCATCAGCTCGAACGGATAGGTGCGGGTCAAGGCAAAGTCGGCGATGTTGCCGGTGGGTCCGGGTGGCCCCTCAAAAATCCGTCCGAGGATGTGGCGATCGTCCACGAACTTCAGAAGTTCGGTTTGCCTCGCATACTTCGGATCGAGGTGCTCGACCACCAAGCACTTTCCGTACGGGACCACCTCGCGTTCGGAGACTTTCAATGGGATCCGGAGATCGGTCCCCATCGGACGCGTTGTCCCCTTTAACGTCGCGCCCGTTCCTTCGAATCGGCGCCAAAATCCCCTTTGGTAAAGGGGCGGTTTCGCGGGATTGAGGTCGTCTCGCGCGAAAAAGCTCCGCCACTTCGAATCGTTCGTAATCTCCATCGCGTCGGGATCGAACGACCAGTTGTCGGCCGTCGGCTTCTCGTCGGCGGACCCCAGCAGGGACTCCAGCCCTTTCGCGTTCTTTGCTTCGGTGAACGCCTGCGCTAAGGCAGGGATGCGGAAGTACATCGGGTGGGCGATCGATCCCGTGAGCCCGGTTGACTGACTGACCGCGATTCCGGCGTACCGCTGATCCCAATCTCGCAGCATGCGGGCCGCGGCCATCGACGCCACGACCATCACGGAGACCTGAGGGTTGACCCCGACGGCCGTGGGAAAGACGCTGGCATCGCAGACGAACAGATTGGAGAGCCCGTGCACCCGACAATCGGGGTCGACGGTAGAGCTCGAGGGATCGGTTCCGATGCGATTGCCAGACTGCGGGTGCGCCGACGCGAGTTTCATCCGTTTCGGATCGGTCAGAATCGCCTGGGTGAGCTTCTCGATATCCGCTGGCCGATCGAGGAATGGGACCGCGGGGTGCCGCGAGGCCACCCGTTCGGCTCCGAGGGCGAACCACATCTTCCCCGTGATCGCGCAGGCGCTGGCCAGCGTCTGAATTTCGGTCGGGCCGAGGGCGTAGTTGAAGCTCAACCGCTTCGTGGGGGAGATCGACACTCGTCCGAGGTTCCCATCTCGGGCGAATATCCCCGCGATCGCAAGGTTGTTGAATTTCTGGAGGAACGCGTGGTGCTGGTCCGGGCTTCCGGGCATGCCCATCGCGAATTGCAGCATCGGGAGGGAGATGCCCTCGATGAGGAATTCGCCTTCCTTGATCCCGTACTCTTGACGCGTCAGCTCCTGGGTTCGGATGACCCCGAAATCGTGGACCGTGTACGCCATGGGTATCCCCTGATTCGGTTTGACCTCGTAGGGAAACTGTCCGACGACCAAGACGGCGGGATGGAGGCAGACCCCACGGCCGGCCGTTTTAGACGCGATCCGATTTTTCAGGAGCAAGAACGACGATGCGATAGCGCCGGCGGCCACCACGACGGTCCGCGCGTTGACGCGAATCCGGAACCGCTCCTTTCCGTCGACACCGCGGAATTCGCCTTCCACTCCGACCACGCGACCGTTCGCAACCCGCAGCGTTTCGGCCTCGCAATTACAGTAGATCCGTACCTCCGACCGCGGATCGCCGAGCGCCTCGTGCAGGAACGTCACCAGCACGTTCTGCTTGGTGTCGTAGTGACAACCGCAATGACAGAACCCGCACTGCCGACAGTTAACGCAATTTCGGGAGTTCGCCGCGTGTTCTCGAAGGCCAATCTTCCGGGCGCCCTCTCGAAGCATTCGGTTGTTCCGATTGAGCTCCGCTTCGGTGACAGGACTCACGTGGAGGGTCTGGTTCACGTGTGCGGTATGCTCGCTCCATTCTTCGTCGGTGAAGTTCATGCCGAGGGCTTTCCACTCCGACCGGACACGGTCGGGGGTATCGAAGCACACGGCATCGTTGATGATCGTCGAGCCTCCGAGACACTCTCCCTGGGCTATGGCGATGGAGAGATTATCATCGAAGTTGAGGCCGGCATTTTTCCAGAGCAACGGAAGCATGTCGGTGTCACGCTGGTTCATGTCGCGTCCTTCGTAGTATCCGCCGCGCTCGAGGAGCACGACAGATTTTCCGCCGGCCGCGAGTTCCCGTGTGATGACGGCTCCGCCGGCGCCGGATCCGATCACGCAAACGTCGGCAGTCTCGACCACGTCGCTGGTGAGCAGCTCGTACCGCTCGGAACGCGGAGGGAGAGGGGCGATCCCGTGAATCACGCCCATCGGAACGGCTCCTTCCTAGGCCAGATCGTCACCTGCTCGTCCGGGTCCGCCCAGGGGCGGCGAGGAACTTGTGGTCCATCGTAGCCGACGAGCTTGATCGGGGTTTCCTCGAGGTTGGTCGTCATGAACCCATCGAGGACACCAAAGAGCGTGTTGAGCGTGTCGTTCCGCTCCTCGTCGTTCTTGAGAAAACTGAGCTTGCTCTTGCGTGCGTCCTTTTCCATGCGGCCATCGGCGAGCTGGGTCTTCATGGTCGAGCTCTCCATCTGGGCGCCGGTGCCGACCTCGCGGATGGTCGACATCATCCGCCGCATCCCCTCCCCGTAGATATCCGGAGCTTTCGGCTCGGGCTGGCCCCCGCCGAGATAGATCAGGTACTCCAGCTGCCAATCGATGATCGACGTTCGGGTCGCCAGGATAGGCTTCTTTGTGGCATCCGAGAGCGTGAGGAAGACCCGGGGAGCGCGTCCGAGCTTCTCCCAGAGGCCGCGCAGCTTCCCCTCGGGGATCCCGACGCTGAACTCGCCGCTTGCGGTCGTCCGCGTCTCCGCCACGAGCACATCCGAGCCCAGAAGCTCGGGGTGATGGTACACATGGACGCCGAGATTTGCGGCCGGTTGACGGTGGGAATCGATGACGCTTCCGATAATCGAATAATCCACCATCGGGAGTGGCCCCCCAGAGCCGCGGGACTAGTCCTCAAAGTATGAAGGAGTTTCGGAAGTCCGTCGTTCCGGAGCTTCGGACTCTTCCATCCCTCATCGCTTGAGCTGAGGCGAATGGCTGGAATCGGCCGGGCCTTCGTAGGGCTCGAAAGACTTAGGAACACCTTCAGGCTCGAGAGGTCCATGACCACCCTTCGGAGCTTGGATCGCCGAATTCGCGCCCGACATCTCCTGAAGCATCCTTTCTACGTTGCTTGGAGCCGCGGAGAGGTCCCCATCGAGACGCTGCAACGGTACGCGGGACAGTACTATCACTTCGAGAGGAACTTTCCTCGATACGTCGGGGGCGCCTACTCTCGGATTCCGGACGCGGATCGGCGGCGAGTGTTGTTGGCGAACTTGATCGACGAGGAGGGCCGCGATCCTACACACCCGGAACTCTGGCTCCGCTTCGCCGAGGGACTCGGCCAATCCCGTCGAGCGACTCAAGGCGCTCCCCCCTCCCGGGCGACGCGGCGTCTGCTCGCGACGTACGATCGCTGGGCATTGAACGGGGGAGCCGGTCCCGCGCTCGGGGCCCTGTACGCGTACGAATCGATCTTCCCCGAGGTCGCGGCGGAAAAATCTCGGGGTCTCAAGGAGCACTACGGGATCCGCTCTCGTCGCGCGCACGAATTCTTCCGAGTACATCACGCGGCCGACGTGGAGCATGCCCAGGCCGAACGTCGTTTGCTCCGCGAGGAGATTGAACGATCCCCCGACGAGGGTCGCGCGATCGAGCGCGCGGTGGACGAGACCGTGGATGCCTGGTGGCGTTTCCTCGACGACTTCTGCTAGAAAGAACGAGGTTCACTTAGCGGACGCTAGGCTGTCGGCTTAGGACCCTTCGGCTTTGCCGCCGCCACAGGGCCCTTGGGCGGTGGTGTCTTCGACTCGGCGTACCCGCATTTACCGCACGAGCGACGGTCGGCGTGCTCCGCGAGAAATGTCCCGGTCCCGCACTTGGGGCAGACTTTGTGGGTACGAACGAGGGCTTCGCCCTTCGTTTCGTAAAGGCCGACGCGCGCCTTGGTCATGGATCACTCGGCGGGCGCTGCTTCCCCTGCCGCGGCGGCCGGCTCCGCTTTCTTTCGCGGCTTGGAGGGCGTCGTCCCCGCCTCCGCCTTCTTCTCCGACTTCGGAGAACCAGCGCTGGCTGGGGCTTTCTTCTCGACCTTGGGGGCCACCGGCGGGGGCTCAGGTTTGCGTTCCGGTTTGCTCGGTGCCGCCGCGGGCTCCGGTTCCGGGGTGGCCTTCGGGGTTGGGGCAGGGGCTTCTGCTTTCTTCTCCGGCTCCGGTGCGGGCGTGGTAGACTTCGCGACTTTTTCCTTAAGCCCGTTGCGAACGAGGAGGTGCTCCTGCGCGATGGATTTTGCCGCGTCGGAATTTTCGTATATCGCCGCCTCTCCGCGACTCCGCGCCACTCCGTAACGAGCGTTCAACCGTTCGACAATTACCCGCTCTTTGGGTGCATTCGTCGCTTTGGCGAGCTCGGCTCGAACTTCGTCTCGGCTCGGCGTGGGTGCTTCCGCGTGAAAGATCTCGAACCGGTACTCCGTCCGCTTCATGAGCGGATTGGGGCGCTGCTCGAGGATCTTAAGCTCCAAGATCCACCCTCCGAAGTTCCATTTGTGCGATGAGTGCCTGCACGTGTGACTTTGCGACGGCGTCGACCGTCACAAAAGAGACCCCCACACCCGGGATTCCGTATATAACGGTCGCTCCGAGAGGGAGCGATTCGACGAGTGCGAGCGATCCCAAATCCTCCTCGCCGTCCACTTCGATCAATCCTCCACCAGATTCGACCAGTTCACGAACGGCCTTTCGAAGCCGATCGGTTAACATCCCCGGTGGGTTTCGCACCTTCACTCGACGACGCGAAGCGAGCGCGTTGAATTGGTTGGCGTCCACCGGCTCACGCCGACGAGTCCGGAAATCGACCAAGCCGACCAGGGGAAGGTTTCCCAAACGGATGGCGTCCGCGGTTACCCGGTCCCCGCACGACCCGAAGACCCCCAGCTGGCGTATCTTCGAATCGGCCTCGGCCCCCGCGTAGACCGGACCGTATCGTTCCGCAAGCAAGGGGCGAAGCGATTCCGGAACGACCCAGACCCGGTCCTCACTTGACCCGGAGCGCGTACCTGCCGCTTGCATGGATCCCCATCTTTCGAGCGATCTCGGACTTCTCCGGGTCGATCACGACCAGGTATCCTTGCCATTCGCGCGAGGTCTCGCCCCCGCAACGTGGGCACTTGTTGAGATCGGTGATCGTGTTACAGTTTCGGCAGGCCTTCAGGTTCATCATGGGGCTTTCCCCGCTGCCGCCACAGGCTTCCCGGCCGCTGGAGCTGGCTTGGCCGGCGCCGCTGCCTTGCCGGGAGCCTCCTTCCGAGGTCCTTTCCGCCCGCCTTTCTCCTCCGCTTTCTTGTGCGCCTCGGCGATCCACTCGAGGCGTCCGAGGCCCGGCTGGCGCATCGTCAAGCCGATGCGACTATCCCGCGGGGAGATCTCCGAGAGGGAGAGCGAAACGACCCGCGCGCGCACCTTGTATCCCACTTTGAGATCCCGCTTCGTCTCGACGCCCACCAACCGTTGGTTGTGCTCGTCGATGTTGACCCGATCGTCCATGATCTGGGAGACGTGCAGCAGACCATCGAGGGGTCCGAACCGCACGAAGGCGCCGAACTTCCGGATCTCCACTACGAATCCTTCGACGACCTCCTGGATCTCGGGGCGAAACACCAACGCTTGGTACTCGACTTCCTGGTAGACCCCACCGTCGCCGTGGATGATGTGACCCTCTCCGACCGGGGTCACCGCCTTGATCATAACGGTAAGATTCTGTCCGTCGAACAGCTTGCCCTCGAACTGCTGCTGGGCGAGCTCCGTGAGCACCGTATCGAGCTGCGGACCCAGCCGCTCGGGAGGAATCCGAACGACATCGCGCCGGTGGTCAAGATAATACATGCAGGCGGCCGCGAACTGGACCCGCTATAAGATGATTGCGTCGCGACAAGCCTTGGAGCTAGTGGGCTGTAACATTCAGATCGTCAATTAAGCGTCGTTGGCAGAGTAGGCCCTTCACCCGAACGTCCACTCCTTGTGCGCTGCGTACCACTCCACGACGTTGGGGAGCCCGTCCTGGAGCTTGATGCGAGGCTGCCACCCCGTCTCACGCACCTTCTGGGTCGAGAGCGCGTAACGCCGGTCGTGCCCTGGGCGAATGTCGCGGTCCTCGATGAATTGGATGCGTTCCGCGGGAAGCCCGAGCGCGCCGAGTACCCCTTGGGCAAGCTCGAGGTTCGAGAGTTCCTGGTGACCGGCTACGTGGTAAACCTCCCCTGGCTTCCCGTGCTCGAGCAGATGGTCGACACACTCGACGACGTCGACTACGTGCACCCATTGACGACGGTGCTGACCGTCGCCATAGACTGGAATCGGCTTGGCCTGAAGCGCGCAACGAACGAACGTTGGGATCGCCTTCTCACGGCCCTGCCATGGGCCGTAAGCGTTCTCCGCACGTCCAATAATGACCTTGATGCCGTACGTGTTGAAGTAAGAGAGAGCGAGGCCGTCGGCGGCTGCCTTTGTCGCCGCGTAGGGGTTAGACGGGTTGAGACGCGCGTCTTCGCGATACGCGCCCTCGAGTATAGCACCATAAACCTCGTCCGTAGATTGCCACCAGACATGTTCAACAGTGCGGGATCTCCGAATCGCTTCTAGGAGTTTGAACGAACCCACAACGTTCGACTCGATAAAGGGCGTTGGGTCCGCGATCGAACGGTCGACAAACGTCTTTGCAGCGAAGTGCACTATGGTATCGACTTCTCCTACAGCATCGGCGAGGTCGTCCCTGGCGAGATCGAGCCAACAGAACTGCGCACTACCCGGTCTGCCGCCCACCACCTCGAGGCGGCAAAGGAACCGTTGGCCCGATGGCCGGGCGAGCAAGAAGATATCGTCGTCCTTGTGCGCCCGAACATATGCGCTCCCGATGAACCCAAGCGCGCCGGTCACCAGGGTACGGGTCACGAGAGCCCCAGACCGGCTACTTACGCTATAAACCCACCGCCGAACCTCGCCTGCTCAGGATCGACTCAAAGTGTTGAGCGCACGGTCTTGGCTTAGCGTCAGTGGCTATCTCGGTGGCAAGCGACACCCTATAGCTTGGGCAAGGTAAATGGAAGAACGTTAACGCGTCGCATGGTCTGCGGCAACTGTTTAGAATGGTAGCTTTCGGCCCTTATCGGCCCGTTTGACCTCGGGTCGGAGAGCCTGAATGCGTAGGGACAGGCCGCCTCAATCGTGGTTTGCCGTCAGTCCGAGGGAGGCTCGGTCCTTCATGATAATCCTGGCGGAATTCCAGGGAGAGAGAGCCAGGTCACGGCAGATACAAGGCCTCATCATGTATTATCGGGCGACCCATCACGAGGCGAAACGCTCTAAGCTCCCCCACCGGCGTAGATGTCAGAAGCAAGGATGACGAGTCGCACACGCGACCTGCGAAACGACACCGCGTCCCGAACCGGGGTCGTAAGCATCGAAGGTGATCCCTTAGTCAACCAGGCTCAGACATTTGCCCAAAGCAGGGGTTACAAGTTCGAGGCCTTTGAAAGTAAAGAATCCGTGATGGACGGGATCGTACATTCAGCGCACGATAGAGTGATTCTGCTCGCTTCGCGCGAACAGCTCAACGAATCTTTGCTCGAGGCACTCCGCGCGTATACTTTTCAATCGGAGTACATCAGCGAGAGGCTATCGGCAGTGATTACAGCGAACACGGTCTCTTCCTTAGGAGAGTACCTCAAGCGACTTCAGACCCCGCCGCCAACGGCAGACTCGCATGGCATCGTGGTCCCGTTTGACCACTGTGCCTTACGTAACGAACCCGGGGTTCACCTTCTATCCTCCAATGACGCAAATCTGGAGAAGTTCAAGGAGCTGGAGCGTACGGCTCTGAGCACTCTTTCCATGATCACTCGTGGTCTAGTGGGCTGTAACATTCAGATCGTCAATTAAGCGTCGTTGGCAGAGGAGGACCTTCCGCAGGATGTCCTCCGGCTGAGCGGTCCACACGATCGGCCGTGGATTCTTATTGTAGCTCTCGACGAAGCGTCCAATCGAACTCACCAAGGTGGTTCTGCGGCGCCGGCCTACCGCCGAGGAGCGAGTATCGATCCTACTGTCCCGAGATTCCGAGCGCTCGGTCGGTCATCGCGATCGAACTCTGTGCGTCGGGCGCCAGCTCGAGCATCGCCCGGATGGCGTCGATGTTCTCCGGAACGACGATCGATTCCTGGTGGATTGCCTGGAAGAACTGGAGGGAACGCCCGTCCAGTCGAATGCCGTTTTCCCAAATCACATTCTCCATCATGTCCGAGCGGGGATTGCCCCGATCCCTGGCGTATTCCATGACCTGCGGTGTCCCCGATACATGCTCCCAGGCGGCAAACATGTGGAACCGAGGCGTCGAGCGGAGGGACTCCAGTACTTCGTGGAGCGAGGCCGGCGATCGCTGAAGTACCACATGATTGACATGAACATGCATCAGCGTGGTGGGGACTACTAGCGCTGTCGTGGTGATCGCAAGGTCCGGGAATATCGTTTGAACGTCCGGCCCGTGATGGGAAGGAAGTTGGAACGTTGGCATGACCCCGTTGATCGGCCCTCGATTGGTTTCTGCGGGGTCCGCGGCTCGCCGCACGATCGTCGCCTCCCAGTGTTCGACTCCCCACCTTGGGAGTAAAACAGATGCCGCGCGGGCCAGACCCGTCGTATTGCAGGAGACTACCCGGACTCGCCGTTTGCCTTTCGCGGCCGGGTAGTTCGCGAGCGCGTTGAACGACACCTCGGCGACATCGGGTTTTTCCCCGCCCTGAAAGACGACCGGTAGCCGAGCGGCCTCGTACAGTTGACGATTCGCTCGCCCGACTTTCTCCGGCGCGGCGTCCACGACGAGATCGGCTTCCTTGAGCATGTCCTCGGTGCGGCCCGCCACGTGGATCCCGGCTGCCTCGAACTCCTCGATCTTTCCGTCCGCCGCCACGTAGAGCGGGTAGCCTCGGGCCACGGCTCGCTGGGCCTCGAAGTTCGGTCGGGTTTTCGAGACTCCAACGAGGGCCATATCGGGCTGTTTGGCCACCGCGTCCGCGACGCGCTTACCGATCGTCCCGAAGCCATTGACGGCGATACGAACCTTCATTTCGCTCGACCTCCCTCCGAGTCGAATCGGGACAAAAGAGCTTGCTCGTCGGCCGACGGGGCCGCGTCGAACGAGCGATCGTTCGGTTACATTTTTAGCAGACCGCGCGTCCCGGATAGGACCTCCATGGATTTTTCGTTCTCCGACGAGGAACGGGCCTTCCAGGAAGCGGTACGGCGGTTCGGAGACCGGGTGTTGCGTCCAAACGAGAAACGGATCGACTCCGAAGGGCGCATCCCCACCACCGTTCTCCACGAAATGGCCAGTCTCGGATTGTTGGCGATGCCCGTTCCGGTGGAGTACGGCGGTATGGGTGCCTCGGCGGTCCTCACCGAACTTGCGGCCGAGGAAATCGGCCGGGGAGATTTTTCGATGGCCACGGCCGTCTTTTTCTTGCTCGAGGCGGGATGGGGACTTCTGCTCAGTCGAAGGGGAACGAACGAGGCCAAACGGGAGATCCTCCCTCCGGTTTGTCAAGGGAAAGCTTTCCTCGGAATCGCGACGACCGAGCCCACCGGTGGGAGCGATCTCGCGCAAATCCGCACGCGATCCCGAAAGAAAGGCACCAACTACGTTGTCAACGGCGAGAAGGCGTTCCTTTCCGGCGTGGAGGAAGCCAAGTCCCTCGGTGGCGGCCACTTGACCTTGACGAAGTCCGAAGAGAAGGG
>Ga0187846_10001493_pt1 | contig 13235 bp, 10 predicted proteins | sample TC_taG_FD_161473 | JGI IMG/M metagenome (GOLD analysis project Ga0187846, IMG submission 161473) | Biofilm microbial communities from the roof of an iron ore cave, State of Minas Gerais, Brazil - TC_06 Biofilm (v2) | ecosystem: Environmental > Terrestrial > Deep subsurface > Cave > Wall biofilm...
AACCCCTCGCCTTGCAGGCGAAGAATAGGGTCGTGTAATGTGATCGCGTGAAACGGTACCAGCTGGGCGCGCACACGAAGCACGATTTGAAGGTACACCTGGTATGGATTCCGAAATACCGGAAGAAGGTGGTGACGGGGCAAGTCGCGCTTCGTGTGCGCGACCTGATTCGGCAGATCGCGATGGAGCACGAGATCACGATTCTGTCGGGGAAGGTGGCAAGCGATCACATTCACCTGCTGGTGGCCTATCGACCGCACGTGGACGGCAGCGGCAGCATATCGCCGGCGCTCGGTGAACTGCACCGCGCCGCCTACGACACCCTCTCGCAGCTCAAACCAGAGGATCAAGTCGCCCTGTATACCTTCGCCGTGCACCCCGAGCGCCTGGTAGATCTGACTACTGACCGGAGATCGATGGCCGAGAGCATTATGGGCATTGGCTCGGCGGGCGGCACCAACATCGCCGACGCCCTCTACGCGTCGATTGAGTATCTGGGGCAGGTGGCCCGCGAGCGGCGCCACGCGGTCGTAATGGTCTCGGACAACGAGCCGACTGTGAAAGGAGAATTCACCGGCGACGACGTGATTCGGTTGGCGCTCGAGACCCAGACGATCGTTTACAGCGTCAGGTTCGGACGTGACCGCCTGGGAGGCACACTGGACGAGCCCGGCTGGGTTGCTGGCGCGCGCTGGGTAAGCAAGATCATGGACGAAACGGGAGGGGAGATCATCGATATGGCTGCCGTGGGGTCGGTGCAAAAGGCCATGGCCGCCGTCATCACGCGGCTGAAACAGCGCTATACACTCGGCTACCAGAGTACTGACACTCGCAGTGATCGTGCCTTCCGCGAGATCGACGTCCGCCTCTCCGACCGCACCCAAAATCCAAAACACCCGTACAGGATTTTCGCCCGGCGAGGCTACTACCCAGCGGTCAAGTCTGCCCCTCCCAGCACCGCTTCACCATAACCTGTTGTGCCCCCCGCATGCGTCCGGGATCGGTGGTTCCGCGCTTAGGGCGCAAGCGGCGGTTCGCCGCTCGCGACCGGAAACAGTACGGCCGGAGACCCTCACGTTCCTGGGTTTCACCCGCTTCTGTGGGCAGCTCACCACCGAAGCCTTCATCGTCTGGCGGATTACGGCGAAGAAGCGGATGGTCGCGAAGCTCAAAGTCATTAAGGTTGAGCTTCAACGCCGGAAGCACCATCGTACGACCGAGGTCGTGCCTAGCCGAGGCAAAGTTTCACAGGAATTGAACAGAAACACCGCCATCACGACAACATTTTGCTTGACAAGCTGAGTAGGCTATGCTAGACTATAGAACTGGTAGACGGTAGACCGTATACAGTAGACACGGAGTGGCAGAAAGGAACGACCAAAGCCGGAATGTCCTCCCGGATCAGCGACTTACTGTTTTGCTCGCGTCGCACCATCACCAAGACGAGGTGAGTTAGGGATGGGAAGGGCAAAGGACCGGGGAGGGTAAGGGTTACCGAATCGAGGATTCGCGGAATGGGATTGTGTTCGGAGAACGTTCAGAAAGCTAGTCTAGACTAGCCCTAGCAGGCTGCGGAAAAGGGCATGTATCATGCTGAGGCGCAGCGAAGCATCTGTTCTTTCTCATTGAAAACAAACCAAAAGCAGATCCTTCGCTTCGCTCAGGATGACACGGCTGGAGGTTTTTCCGCAGCCTGCTGGTGCGTTGCGTGGCGTCAATAACATACAAAACGGCAGCGAGGCTTTGCCATCACCAAGCCGAAACTGAGAAGACAGCTGTTAGTACGCGGTTTTCCAAGGACGAATTTTGTCCCGGTTTTCGCGGCGGGCATCGCAGAGGCGAGCACTGCTCAAAATGATTTTTTTGGAGGAACAAAGCTACCGATCTCATTGAAAACAAATGGTCGAAGTGAGACAAATGGAGGAACAAAGCTACCGTTTTGAGTCGTAAGTTCGTTGACGAATTAGCCCGCCACGGTGGGAGGCCCTCGGCTAGTTAGTACGCTCATTCGCCATCCCGCCAAGCGAGTGCGTGTCACGGGCCCTCCTCCCGGTGGCTTCTTCGCAGATGGTTTTGAGTTAGAATAGTATTTAATCGCTCCCGTTCTGGGAACTCAACCGTAACAAAGGGCCTGAGAATTCGAAATGAGTACCCTCGCATTAAATGGCGGTTTGAACCGCGCTTACACTTTCTATGGTTCCGTCATCGGCAAGAAAATTGTCATGGCGGTGACCGGCTTTATTCTCTTCGGCTACGTGCTCGTACATATGCTAGCCAACTTGCAGGTGTTTTTGCCGCCCGGTCCGGATGGCATCCCGCGCCTCGACCACTACGCGCAACAACTCAGAGCAGTACCCCCTTTGCTGTGGGGCGCGCGGCTGGTACTGCTCGCCTCGGTCGTTCTGCACATTCTGGCGGCGGTCGAGCTCACGTGGCTGAACAAGTTTAAAGCGCGGGCCTCGCGATACGTCAAGTACACCGCCAGCGCCTCCAATTACGCGTCCCGGACCATGATATGGAGTGGTCCCATCATCTTCTTCTATGTCATTTACCACCTGCTGGACCTGACTTTCGGAACCGTGAACCCTCGATTTGAGGAGGGCAAGGTCTTTCACAACGTTGTGGCCTCATTCCAGAACCCCATCGTCGCTCTGTTTTACATCGTGGCCAACGTTCTTCTGGCGATTCACCTGTATCACGGCGTATGGAGCATGTTCCAGACGCTAGGAGTTTCTCATCCGCGCTACAACCTATTTCTGAAGAAAGCCTCCGCGGTGTTCGCCGTCGGGATTGGAGTGGGATTCTGTATCGTGCCCCTAGCCGTATTGCTGGGTATCGTGAAGTGATCCTAGTCTGAGCAGGGCTTGCCATGAAACTCGACGCGCGCGTGCCCCCGGGGCTCATTGAACAGAAGTGGGAAAAGGCCAAGTTCGAAATGAAACTGGTGAACCCGGCCAACAAGCGCAAGTACAACGTGATTATGGTTGGGACGGGGTTGGCAGGAGGCTCAGCCGCGGCGACGCTGGGTGAACTGGGTTACAACATCAAAGCCTTCTGCTACCAGGATTCGCCGCGGCGCGCGCACTCCATTGCCGCCCAGGGCGGCATCAACGCCGCCAAAAACTACCAGAACGATGGCGATTCGGTGTACCGGCTCTTCTACGACACGGTGAAGGGTGGCGACTTCCGCGCCCGGGAAGCCAACGTCTACCGGCTGGCGGAGCTGAGCGGCAACATCATTGACCAGTGCGTCGCGCAGGGCGTGCCATTTGCGCGCGAGTATGGGGGCGTGCTGGCCAATCGCAGCTTTGGCGGCGCCCAAGTGTCGCGCACCTTTTACGCCCGCGGCCAGACCGGGCAGCAGCTTTTGTTGGGCGCCTACCAAGCCATGGAGCGGCAGATCCAGGCTGGCCGAGTTGCCATGTTCGCTCACCATGAGATGCTGGAGCTGGTGGTCGTACAGGGCCGCGCCCGAGGCATTATCGCGCGGGATATGGAAACTGGCGAAATCTCCGCGCATGTGGCCGATGCCGTGATCCTCGCCACAGGTGGCTACGGCAACGTATTTTTCCTTTCCACCAATGCAAAGGGCTGCAACGCAACGGCCATCTGGCGCGCTTATAAGAAAGGCGCAGCATTTGCCAACCCTTGTTTCACGCAGATCCATCCGACGTGCATTCCAGTGAGTGGAGAGTACCAGTCGAAGCTGACACTTATGAGCGAGTCACTGCGCAACGACGGGCGTATCTGGGTGCCGCGCAAAAAGGGCGACCAGCGGCCTGCCAACCGGATTCCGGAGGACGAGCGCGACTACTACCTGGAGCGGATGTATCCCAGCTTCGGCAATCTCTCCCCACGTGACATCGCCTCGCGTGCTGCCAAGCGAGTCTGCGATGAGGGCCGCGGTGTGGGGCCGACCGGCCTGGGCGTGTACCTCGACTTCGCCGACGCGATCAGAGGGCTCGGCCGGAAAACCATCGCTGAACGCTACGGCAACCTGTTCGAGATGTACGAGCGCATCACGGGCGAAAATCCATATGAACTGCCGATGCGCATCTTTCCGGCGGTGCACTATACCATGGGCGGGCTGTGGGTTGATTACCATCTGATGAGCACGATTCAGGGTCTCTTCGTGCTGGGTGAGGCCAACTTTTCCGACCACGGAGCGAACCGTCTGGGGGCGAGCGCCCTGATGCAGGGGCTCGCGGACGGCTACTTTGTTATTCCTTACACCTTGGGTCACTTTCTAGCTGGGGTGAAGGCCGGTGACGGAACAACCGCCGACCATCCCGAATTCCGGTGCGCGCGTGCCGAGGTGGAGAACCGAACCGAGCGCCTGCTCGCCATCCGAGGCCGCCGGACCGTGGATTCTTTCCACCGTGAGCTCGGCAGGGTCATCTGGGAAGACTGCGGGATGGCGCGCAACCGGAAGGGCTTGGAGGCGGCTTTGGAGAAGATCCCGGCCATCCGCGACGAATTCTGGAACAACGTTAACGTGACCGGCGAAGCGATGGAAATCAACCAGGCGCTTGAGAAGGCGGGCCGCGTAGCGGACTTTCTGGAACTGGGCGAGTTGGTATGCCGTGACGCGCTGGAGCGCCAGGAGTCTTGCGGCGCCCACTTCCGCGAAGAGTACCAAACGGAGGAGGGCGAAGCCTTGCGCAACGACGAGAAATTCGCGCACGTGGCGGTCTGGGAATATGCCGGCGAAAATGTCCCGCCCATCCGGAACACCGAACCACTTGACTTCGAGTATGTACACCTGACGCAGCGCAGCTATAAGTAGGGGTAGGGCTTGCCCTACCCGCGTCGGGCTCAGGCAACAGGGAGGGTACGGCAAGCCGTACCCCTACCTCCGTAGCCAACATGAGACTTATTCTTCACATCTGGCGCCAGAAGAACTCGCAGACACGGGGCAAAATGGTGCGTTACGAGCACCCGACCGTTAACGAACATATGTCATTCCTGGAAATGCTCGACGTCTTGAATGAAGAGCTCGCGGTGAAAGGCGAGGACCCGGTGGCCTTCGAGCATGACTGCCGCGAAGGGATCTGCGGGTCGTGCGGGTTCATGATCAACGGTGTGGCGCATGGCCCGCTGCCCGGCACCACCGTTTGTCAATTGCATATGCGGCACTTCAAGGATGGCGACGAGTTGTGCCTGGAGCCCTGGCGGGCGAAGGCGTTCCCGATTTTAAAGGACCTGATCGTGGACCGAAGCGCCTTCGACCGCATCATCGCCGCCGGCGGCTATATCTCAGCGAACGCCGGCGGCGCGCCGGACGGGAACGCTATTCCCATCGCGAAGCAGAAGGCAGACCTAGCCATGGATGCCGCGGCCTGCATCGGCTGCGGCGCCTGCGTAGCGGCCTGCCCCAACGCCTCTGCCATGCTGTTTGCGTCGGCGAAGGTCTCGCATCTCGCTTTGCTCCCACAAGGTCAGCCGGAGCGCTACCGGCGGGTACGAGCCATGGTGGCGCAAATGCAAGCGGAGGTTTTTGGAGCCTGTACCAATATGGGTGAATGCGAGGCGGTGTGCCCTAAGAGCATCAAGCTGCAGAACATCGCTCGCATGAACCACGACTTCATGAGGGCTGCCTGGATGTTTCGCGAGGAGACAGCGATTGCGCACGGAGGGTAAGAGGATCTTGAATTTGGATATCTCAGATTTCGGATTGTGGATTGCGGTGCAGAGGGTACTAGTCTCGCCCTTGGCTGACAGGTGGTTATACGACGTCGTGCAATCAGTCGCCAACAGGTATGACCTTGGTGAGCAAAAGGTGGTGAAGTCGAGTCTCTACGCCCTCACGTAGTAGCCGCAAGGCGAACGTCAGGCACTTTTCCTACGGTTCGAACAAGGAGGCTACATTGCTGGCTGAAAGGCTAACACATTTTGAGCAGATTCTGGCCGACACGCGGCCGCGCTTGACCCGCATCAGCGAGACTCGCAGCGAGGAGCCTGTGGCTCCCGGGAAATGGTCGCGGAAAGAGATTCTGGGTCATCTCATCGACTCGGCATCAAACAACCATCAGAGGTTTGTCAGGACTCAACTGTCGAGCGAAGTCTCATTTCCCGGCTATGCCCAAACCCAATGGGTCGAAACGCAGGGATACCAGTCCGAACCCTGGCAGAATCTCATCCAACTCTGGGCAGGATTTAACCGTCATATCTTTCACTTCGTCTCTCGAATTCCCGAAGACTGTGCGGATAACCGCTGCGCCCTGGATGGCGGCGAGCCCCTAACCCTGCGTTTTCTGGTTGAGGATTACATAAGACACCTTGAACATCATCTGGCCCAGATCCCATAGCAGGGCCTAGCTACACGTCTCAGAGCATTGTCGAGCTTATGACGCGCCGGGAATTGTTGGCGAGTGTCGGTGGGTCCTTTCTCGCGTCGACGGCATCGAAGGGACCCGCCGAAGTTAGTATGGTTGATCAGAAGTCGTACACTCTTCTCGTCAAGGGCGGGCGGGTTATCGACCCATCGCAGAACCTTGACTCCGTGCGCGACGTCGCCGTAAGGGAAATAAAGATCGCTGCCGTCGAGCCGGACATTCCGGCAGGCTCAGCGGCCCAGGTGGTCGACGCATCGGGCAAGATCGTCATGCCCGGGCTGATCGATCTACACACCCATGTTTTTCCCTACGTCGGGCCTTACGGCATCGAACCCGACCCCTATTGCGTCAGCCGCGGCGTCACCACCGTGCTTGACGCCGGAACCTCGGGTGCCTTCACCTTTCCAGCCTTCAAGCGCTACACGATCGAGCGCGCTCGAACTCGCATCCGCGCCTTGCTGCACGTGGTCTCAATCGGCATGGTGGCGGGTAGCACCCCCAACATGGGGGAGCTCGAGGACCTGCGCTATTGTGACCCCAAACTCGCCGCCAGGGTGGCGAGTGAGAACAAGGACCTGATTGTCGGGTTCAAGATTCGCTTCTCCAAGCAGTACACTGGCCCGAACGACCTTGAGGGCATGAAGCGCGCGCGCGCCGCCGCCGATGAAGCCGGCCTGCCGCTGATGATCCACATCGGTGGCTCCTACACCCCTTTGCCGGAATTCCTGGCGCTGATGAATAAAGGTGACGTGGTCACCCACTCCTTCAATAGCCATCCGAACGGCTTACTGGATGCTTCGGGCAAGCTCGTACCGGAGATTCTCCAGGCGCGCGAGCGTGGCGTCCTTATTGACGTGGGGCACGGCGCAGGCAGCTTCTCCTTTGAGGTGATGGAGAAGTGCCTGGCGCAGCAATTCCTGCCTGACACCATTTCCAGCGACCTTTATTCCGCCAATATCAACGGCCCGGTGTACGACCTGCCTACAACGCTCTCAAAATTCTTGCTGCTCGGTCTGAGTCTCGGTGACGTGGTGGAGCGCGCCACAGTGCGCGCGGCACGCGTTTTCAACTTTGGCGCTGAGATCGGCACGCTCAAGCCCGGCGCGGCGGCCGATATCGGCGTGCTCGAACTGAAGGAAGGTGAGTTCACCTTTACCGACTCGGATGGCAAAACGCGCACCGGGCGGCAGAGGCTTGTGCCCGTCACGACGGTGAAGGGAGGCCGTCTGTTTCATAGCGGTGATCGTGGATCATCTAGTGAAGACCGATGAACGCAACTTTGTGAAGAAGGCCGTGAACTGGGCGTTGCGCCAGATTGGCTAGCGGAACCTCGGACTCAACAAGGCGGCCATCAAGACGGCGCAGGAAATTCGCCACATCGATTCGCCGAGCGCGCGGTGGATCGCTGCCGACGCCCTGCGGGAGTTGAAGAGCGAGGCGGTCCAGAAGCGATTGCGGCAAACCGCTCATCGCGAGTCCGCGGCATCATCCTCCGGCAATGTGAACGTCGCCAGGCGCGGTGAAACGGTGCTCCATTTCACGGCCGCGCGCGGCGGCATCGAGCATGAAGAGGAGCGCACCCGGTTCGCCGCTCTGCTGCTGGACCGCGGCGCGCGGTTCGACATGCGCGACGAATTGCTGAAATCCGCGCCGCTGGGTGGGCGTGCCGCTGGGGCCGGAAGGAACTAGTGGAACTATTCATCAAACGCGGCGCGCCCGTCGACGAACCCGATGCAGAACCCTGGGCGACGCCACTTGCCTGGGCGCGCAAAATGAAGCACGCCGAGATTGAGCGCCATCTTCAATCACTGCGGTTTGGCCGTAAACCTTGCGCGTAACCTCCAAACGCCATCTTTCTTGATAGACCGCCGCCTTTGCGGTGGCAAAGCGGACGGACGCTGAGTATGTTTGGTCATGCAGCATGACCTTGAGTCCGCGCGCGAGCGATTTATAATAAGACCGTTTCTTCGAGGACACCTATGAATGGCGCAGGCGCGATCCTGCAAGCCGTCAGAGAGGGAGATGTATCGTTGGTCAAGCGCCTCCTGAGCGACAATCCTCATCTCGCACGTGTGGCCGATGACCTTCTGAAGACGCCGCTCCATTGGGCCGCGGAGCGCGATCACCAGGAGGTCGCCAAGATGCTCTTGGAGGCGGGAGCAGACGTAGAGGCAACCACATCCTGGGGCCACGCCACTCGACTGGGCGACAATAGGGAGCTCGAAAGTAGCTGACCTGCTCCTGGCGCGGCGCGCCCAGGGCATGAACCTGGTGACGGCGGCGAGTCTGGGAAAATTGGACTTGGTTCGCAACTTTCTCGACTCAGGCGCTCCCCTCGGGTCACTCGCCGCGCGGACCCTGCCCACGGATCCTAACGACCACTGGCCGGCTGACTCCGCCCGCATGAAGGGTGACGTGATCTCAGACTCGTTCTACGGTGCCTGCCGAAACGGCCACACGGCAGTCGCGGCGGCGCTGCTCGGGCGCGGGGCCGACGTCAATGCGAAAGGGGTCTTTGGCGGGACCGCTCTCCACTGGGCAGCGATCAACGGGCATAAGGACACGGTCGCGTTTCTTGTGGCGCACGGGGCCGATCTGACCATCCGCGATAGCAAGTTTGATTCGACCTCCGACGGATGGGCAGCCGAAGGCCAGCACGAAGAGATTCGCGAGTTGCTCCGCTAAACAACTCAGTCCCTTGGCTAACTCCGTTGGCCGGTTTTGACCCGTCCACGTATGGCAGGTTTTCAGGTGACCACCGAGGTGATCCACGCACGCCTGCCGAAAACTTACGATGTAATGGAGACCCCTTAGTTCAGCAGGCCATGCAGTTCTTTGTCTGAGGACAAGCCACAGACTTTCTGGGAGGCGAAAGTCTGCGCTATCCAGCGGATAACGAGCGGTTTTTAATCCAAAATCCACAATCGAAAATCCAAAATCCTTAGAGTGCCGGCCACAGGGATTCCCAGATCTTGAACTCGGTGTGATAACCGGCCTGCTCGGCGCGGGTCAACTTACGCCCCGAGGCAACGTCTAGCGTTTCCTGGAAGATCTGGCAGCCCACTTCTTGGATCGTGTGCTTTTTCTCGAGTATTGTCCCCGCGTCGATGTCGATATCGCCGTTCATGCGCGCCAGTTGCGAATTGGAACCAACTTTGATGACCGGCCCAAGCGCGCAACCTATGCCGGTGCCGCGGCCGGTGGTAAACAAAGCCACCTGCGCGCCGCTCAGGAAGAGGGCAGGAGTCGATATCTGGTCGTAACCGGGCGTGTAGAGCACGTAGAGCCCACGCCGCTGTCCCAGCCATTCTCCGTACTCGATCAAGTCCTCGACAATCGAGGTGCCTCCCTTAGCCTTCACCCCGCTCGACTTGAGGTAGATGTTGTACAGACCGCCCTTGATGTTGCCGGGGGAAGGGTTGTCGCGGAAGTCGTCGCCGAACATTGTGACGTATTTCTCATAGCGTTTCAGCGCCTGCATCAACTTGCGTCCGACACTGCGTGTGCGGGCGCGCTCGGCAAGGTCGACCATCGCCGCGCCCTGCAGTTCAGGAATCTCGGGCAGGAAAACAGCGGCGCCGGCCTTCACGAAGAGGTCAGAGGCCACGCCCACGGCGGGGTTGGCGGTCACTCCGGACCAGCGATCCGATCCCCCGCACTTGGTGCCGACTGCCAGTCTTGAAATGGGAAGCGGTTCGCGCTGGAACTGGTTGGCGAACTGGAGTTGTTTCTCCACTATCTGCAGTCCGCGTTCCACGGTCGCGCGGCTACCACCGGAAAGCTGGATAACCAGGTTCACCACCCGTTGGTTATAGTTGGGGACAGCGTTCTGGAAGACGGGCGCCGAGCACTCCACACAGGTCTTTCCACAGCCGAGATCGATGTAGACTGCGGCGCCGAGATTGGGATGCCGAAGGGTGTCGGCGAGTAACAAGTTCAGGAGTGAAACCGCCCGCCCGTCCGGCATGCCACAGCCGGATTCGTGGGAGACGGGCACTACACCGTCGACGTTGGGGAACTGCCGACGCGAGTAGATCTCGCGCATGGCGCGGCCAGCGATCTCATGGGCTTCCGTGGAAGAGCACATACCCGATGTTACAATCCCGACATAATTGCGGGTGCCCACAGAGCCATCCGGGCGGCGGTAGCCGTCGAAGGTCAGCCGCGAGAGAGTTGGGTCGATGGGGCTGGGGGCCGGGTTGTCACGGAAGCGAACCCCCAGGCGCGGTAGCCGGTCTTCCAGATTGGTTTCGCTGATAGGATCGCCCGGCGCTACAGCCCGCGAAGCCAGACCGATGGGATCACCCAACGTCACGTAAGGTTCGCCCTTGCCGATTTTCTTAACGGCAAAGCTCTGGCCACGCAGAACGCGGCCTGAAAGCGTGATCTGGACCCTGTTCCAACTCAGGCGAGTCCCTTTCTCAAGAAGGTCAGCAGTCACCACCGCTACATTGTCTTTCGGAGGTCTGATGACAATGGCCACGTCTTCAAGACTTCTCATTTTCATCATCGTTAGCCCGTAAGTTCATTCTACACCCGCCAACGGCGTCGTGTTATTGCTCTCTTCCAAACTCAGGGTGGGTGCTCCACGGTCCAATGGATCATACCCCGTCAGGATACAGGCCAGCAGACACACGACTCTGTGACAGCGTCGTGCGGACCCTCGAGCCGGCGAAGGCAAAGTAGGCGATGAAGATGTAACAGCCCAAGGGAACCAGCATGGCTTTGGCCATGCTCCTCGTTGCCTCGAAGATCAGGCCCATACACGGTGTAATGGCAGCGCCCCCGACTATCGCCATGACGATCAAGGAGCCCCCCAGTTTTGTATTCGGACCGAGTTCCTTCAGCCCCAGGGCAAAGATGGTCGGAAACATGAGCGACATGAAGAAACTGGTGAGGAAGATCGCCCATACTCCCAGCCAACCGGGAAACAGCACCGCGCTCGCCACCAGAGCGACATTGGCTAAACTGTAGACCCCCATGAGCACGTTTGCCCGGAAGAACTTCATCAAGTAGGTTGCGCTGAATCGTCCCACCCCGAAGGCCACCAAGGTCCCGGTGAGAAAGTATCCAGCTGTCTTTTCTGACCGATGCACGTAATCCTGCACGTACTGGATGAAGTAGCTCCATGTCCCCACCTGCGCGCCGACGTAGAAGAACTGGGCAATCACGGCTTGGATGAAGTGGGGATACTTGAACAGGTCGCGGAACCTTCCATGGGCGCGAGTGGTGGGACTGTGCTGTTCTTCTGCAATCTTGGGAAACCCGGTCCGGATAATGAGGAGCGCCCAAACGAAGACGACGCAACCCAAGACCAGGTAAGGCCTTATTACCCGTATCGTCTCATGTTGCAGGTAGGTCTCGTACTGGCCGGCGGCCTTCAGGGCGCTGATCTGATTGGGCTTCAGCTCGATGCCGGAGAAAATAAAGACGGTTCCGATCAGGGCGCCAGTAATCGCTCCAAAGGGGTTGAAAGCTTGAGAGAAATTCAAGCGCCTCTCCGAACTTGCGGCATCCCCCAGTTGCGCGATGAAGGAGTTTGCTCCCGTTTCCAGGAACGCCAGCCCGCTGGCGATGACGAACAAGGCGAAGAGGAAGAACCCATAATCGCGGACCATGGCAGCAGGCCAAAACAAAAACGCCCCGGCACTATAGAGGAACAGGCCTGTGACCAATCCAGTCTTGTAGCTGAACTTTCGCATCATCAACGCCGCCGGCATCGACAGAGCGAAGTAACCCATGTAGAAGGCGGATTGAACAAGCCCGGCCTTGAATCGAGTGATCTCAAAGGATTTCATGAATTGCCGGATGAGAACGTCGTTCAGGTTATTGGGGATGCCCCACAGAAAGAACAGCGCCGTAACCAGCACGAACGGCAAGATGTTCTCAGTGGAGAACATCTTGTGCTCGGCTTTGCCTTCATCAGGCGGCGCTGCAGCCACTGCTCTGGTTGTGCTCGCATTCATCGTCATCGGATTCACCCTGCCGGCACGCCAGTCCTTGCGGTCGACAAGTCAACTGTTGTCTGTCGGCTCTAATCGTAGCACTCCCTTGATGTAATTTGGGCGCTGGAAGTCCTGCTCGAAGGCCTGATGGATTTTCTCCAGCCCGTCGTAGCGATGAGTGACGAAGGGCGCCACTTTCACCTTGCCCGAGCTGACCAGTTCCAGCGCGCGGCGGTAAGTTGTAGGCCGCCCGTCGGCATCGAACCCTCCCGAAGCGCCTATCGAAGCTACCAGAGTGGGCTCCAAGAACAGGACCGGGTCCAGAATGCTGAAGTCGTGTCCTTTGTGCCCGCCTCCATAGATCAGAAGGGTTCCTTGCTTGCGGAGCACACCGGGTATTTGACGAAAGATTGCGGCGTTTCCGCAAGCGTCGATGACGTAGTGCGCTCGTTCGCCCTGGGTGTGCTCCGTAACCGCCTCGAGCAGGTTGTCGCGCGCCACGTTAACGGGTGTTCCGCCGAATGCCTCAACGAGTCGAAGATTCTCCTCCCGCAAATCGGCTACGAGAATCAGGCCCGCGAACTGCTTCACATTGCGCAGATACTGAAGGAATAACAAGCCGGCAGGTCCAGCGCCGAAAATCAAAATGTTGCGAATGGCTCCAGCGCTGGCAAAGGTATATCGCGCATGGGCCCGCTCCACGCAGTCGCTGGAGTGAACAATACACCCCAGCGGTTCGACGAGCGCTCCTAATTCGAGCGACATGCCTTCCGGCACCTTCAGGCAGTTCACTGCCGGCACGGCGATATATTCGGCCATGGCTCCTTGGAGGCCGGTGATGCCATGCTCGCGGTAGTACTGGCATTGGTGCGAGTCGCCCGCAAGGCAGTACTCGCACCGCGGTCGACGTCCCTCGCTCACACAGCTGCGGCCTTGATCACACAAGACTCGGTCG
>Ga0187846_10001494_pt1 | contig 13228 bp, 8 predicted proteins | sample TC_taG_FD_161473 | JGI IMG/M metagenome (GOLD analysis project Ga0187846, IMG submission 161473) | Biofilm microbial communities from the roof of an iron ore cave, State of Minas Gerais, Brazil - TC_06 Biofilm (v2) | ecosystem: Environmental > Terrestrial > Deep subsurface > Cave > Wall biofilm ...
ACGAGGCACCTCCACGCCAGTGCCGCGTCTCCGCGCGAGCGGCGGAGAACTCGTCGCGTACCCGAAGGTTGCGCGGCAGTATATCCCCCAAACGGCTGCGCCACGACGTATCGGTGCCGGACTTCGAGACTCTTGAGGGGGTGCTTACAGCGCCCGAAGGTCTCGATAGTCTCCACGCCGTATACGCTAACGGAATGGGCAGCAACTGTATATTACCCGGGATTTTCCGTCCCGGTACGGTTGAGTATACATCAATTCGGTACTATCGATCCGAAAATCTGCGAGTTTTTCTCGCCCGCAATGCCTTGGCTGTGCCATAAACGATAATCTTGCCGCCTCTAAAGCATAAACTTGCCGGGCTGTGCTGCTGAATTCCTTGTGGATGCCCGCAACCAGTTGCATCGTGGCTCTTGCTGAAAGCATAACCTTGCCGGAAGTGCAGTTCTAAACGATAAAGTTGCCGCGGGTCCGGGCGGTAGTGGGACGTGAAGGCTGCGCCCGTTGCACGGAACTCCGCCGAGCCTGCCGGATAGGGTTGCCACGGATGACCGAAGAAGGCTGCCTTTGTTGAGTGAATGTCAAGAAAGTTGTAGTATTGTGTTATGGCCCAGTCCCACCGCGAAGCGTCGCGACGGCTTTTCGAGGTTGCCGAGCAGCAGCAGGGCTTCTTCACCACGAAGCAGGCCAAGGCTGCCGGGTTCGCAGAGAACACGCATCCTTACCATGTTCAGGTCGGGAACTGGGTCCGTGAGCATCGCGGTATCTATCGACTCACTCTGTTTCCAACGACAGACCGGCCCGAACTTGTGCTTTGGGCGCTGTGGTCCCGGAACCGCAATGAGGAAGTCGAAGGTGTATACAGCCACCATACGGCGCTCAGCCTCTACGATCTGTCGGATCTGAATCCGTCGAAGCTCCATATGACAGTGCCGATGGATTTCCGTCGCAACAGCGAGATCCCCGGCATCCTCGTACTACACTACGCCGATCTACCCGAGAGCGATGTACAAACCGCGCAGGGCTTTAAGTTCACTCGCCCACTGCGGGCGATTCTTGATCTGATCGAAGCAGGTACGGTCGAACGGAACTTCATCCGTCAGGCGCTCAGGCAGGCCGTTGATCGTGGCCTAGTCACCCGCCAACAGGTTCGAAATGCGCGAATGAGCGGACCGGCGCGGAAGTTCGTTGAGGACGTCCTGCGGCGAGCTGCATAATGCCGTCACACAGAACATATACGACGGCGGGAGCATTCCGAAGGGCTCTGGAAGAACGCCTGAAGAGGGCATCTCTGAGTGATCAGGTCGATCCCAACCGCCTCCGGCGGCAGGTGTCATTCGACCGTCTCCTGGCAAGGCTGTTCCGGGAAGAACCAGCGCCATGGGTTCTGAAGGGCGGTTATGCGCTGGAGCTACGCTTCAAGGCGGCTCGATCAACGGTGGACATCGACCTGACGATACAGCGGGTCATGGCATCGGCCGGCGACGACCAGAACCAGATCGTAAGGGAGATGCTGCAGAGCGCGGCCGACGTGCCTCTCGGTGACTGGTTCGAGTTCGTGGTCGGGCCGCCTGTCATGGATTTGACCGCGGCGCCGTACGGCGGTGCCCGCTATCCGGTCGAAGCTCGAATGGACGAACGGATCTTCGCCCGATTTCACCTGGACGCTGGCGTTGGTGACGTGGTTATGCGACCGTTGGAAACAATCGTGTGCCGGGACTGGTTGGGATTCGCCGGTATCGAATCGTCGCGTGTCCTGATGATCGCTCGCGAACAGCAGTTCGCTGAGAAGATTCATGCCTACACGCTCCCGCGGAACGCGGCGAACAGCCGGGTGAAGGACTTGGTGGACCTGGCTCTTCTGATCGGATCAGGCGGGTTGGATAAGCAGCGGATTCTGGACGCTTTGCGCCTGACCTTCGAGAGAAGGGGAACGCACGATTTGGCGAGCTTGCTTTCGCCGCCAGCGGATTGGCAGATCCCGTTTCAGGCCCTAGCGGAGGAGTGTGGGCTCCCCACTGATGTCGCCGCAGTGTTTGCGGGGGTGCAGGAGTTCCTCGAAGAAGTGCTGGCACAACGCACAGAACGGTGAATCGGTATGACCGAGAACGGTTCAGACTCTCTTCCATTCGAACCTCCTGAGCAGGAAAATGTCCGTCTCCGCGAGGAGAATGCTCGCCTGCGGCGGCTTCTGGCGGTTCACAGCATTCCGATTCCGCAACTTCCGCCAGAGAATCCACCACCAACCAAAACCGGCGAGCCGCCGCCACCCGTGGATAAGGAGGAGCGGGCCAGACAGAGAATCGCGCTTTTTCGAAGCCTGTTCCGCGGGAGAGAAGATGTCTACGCACGGCGATGGGAGAATGCCGATGGCCGGCACGGATATATGCCGGCGGTCGTAAAGGACTGGAAGGCCATCAACAAAAGCCGGCCGGAGGATCGAAAGAAAGTCGACCAGAAGACCCGAAAGTTCCTTCCGCTGACCGACGCCGTCATCGAGGACCACCTGCTGGGTAAGGAAACCGTTGGCGTGTACCCCCTCCTGCCTGACGAAACGTGCTGGTTTCTCGCGGCAGATTTCGACAAGACGACGTGGGAGTATGACTCCCTGGCTTTCCTGGAGACCTGCCATGAGTTGAACGTGCCCGCCGCCTTGGAGCGTTCTCGTTCCGGGAAAGGTGGCCACATTTGGATCTTCTTTGACCGTGCGCTACCGGCGATCACCGCGCGCAAACTCGGATGCGTGCTGCTCACGCGAACCATGGAGCGCAGGCATCAGGTCGGCCTTGACTCCTACGATCGCTTTTTCCCCAACCAGGACACGATGCCCAAGGGAGGGTTGGGAAACCTGATCGCGCTTCCCTTACAGTTTTTGCCGCGCAAGGCCGGCAACACCAAGTTCATTAACCCCGACTTAGACCCGCACCCGGACCAGTGGCAGTTCCTTTCGACGATCCGACGAATGCCAGTCGACGCCGTGGAGGAGATCGTCGCGGAAGCTCAGCGCAAAGGCGATCTGATCGGAGTCCGGATGAGCATCGTCGATGATGAGGATGCACAAGACCCGTGGACTTTGCCACCTTCCCGCAAGCGGAAGGAAAGCCCGATCGAAGGGCCGCTGCCAAAGACGGTCCAGATTGTTCGCGCGAATCTTGTTTACGTGGAAAGTAAGGATCTGCCGCCAGCCATGCTCAATCGGCTACTCCGGCTGGCGGCCTTTCAGAACCCGGAGTTCTACAAGGCCCAGGCGATGCGGCTCTCGACGTACGACAAGCCACGTGTAATCGCGTGCGGCCAGGAATTTGTCCAGCACATCGCTGTACCGCGTGGATGTCTGACCGAGACCTTGGCTCTTCTCGAAGCGCACAAGATCCGGCCCGAAGTTCGGGACGAACGGTACGCGGGTACGGCGATTGTAGCGGAGTTCCAGGGGCAGCTTCGGCCGTTCCAGGAGGAAGCCGTCGCGAAGATCACCGCCCACGATGAGGGCATCCTCTGCGCTCCGACGGCGTTCGGGAAGACCGCCGTTGCGGCATGGCTGATCGCCAAACGTAAGGTCAATACTCTGGTCGTGGTTCACCGCCAACAGTTGCTCGATCAGTGGCAGGAGCGCCTTGGGATGTTCTTGGATCTGCCGGCAAAATCGATCGGGCATATCGGTGGTGGGAAAACGGACCGGACGGGGTGTGTAGACGTCGCCGTTATTCAAAGCTTGTACCGAAAAGACGAGGTAAAGGACTTCGTGGCTGAGTACGGCCAGGTAATCGTCGATGAATGCCACCACATATCCGCGTTCACTTTCGAACAGGTGATGCGGCAGGTGAAGGCGAAGTATGTTGTCGGTTTAACCGCCACGCCGACGCGCAAGGACGGGCACCATCCGATTATTTATATGCAGTGTGGCCCCGTGCGGTTCAGCATGAGCGCCCGGACGATGACCGAAACGACGCCCTTCGAGCACAAGGTGACTCCCCGCCACACGGAGTTCCGGATGGCGCCCGACCTCACCGATGTCACGATCCAGGACATCTACGCTGCGCTCGTGAACGATGTCCCGCGGAACGAAATGATCGCCAACGACATCGTGCGCGCCATAGAATCGGGACGTTGCCCGCTGCTTCTGACCGGACGGACGGAGCATCTCCAGTACTTCGCAGCCAAGCTTGCAGGTGTTGCCAAGCACGTCTTCGTCTTAAAGGGAGGCATGGGGAAAAAGCAGCGCCGGGAAATAGCAGTAGCCCTGGCGGGAGTGTCGGAAAACGAATCTCGCGTGATTCTCGCGACGGGAAGCTACATCGGAGAAGGGTTTGACGACGCGCGTCTGGACACGCTATTCCTGGCGATGCCAATCTCCTGGAAGGGCACGCTGCAACAGTATGTGGGGCGGCTGCATCGTCTCCATGACAACAAGCGATTCGTGCAGGTCTACGATTATGTGGACAACTACGTACTGATGCTGGCCAGGATGTACGAGCGCAGGCTGAAGGGCTACAGCACGATTGGATACGTCATCGAGCAGGAGACCGCTCCCCCTCCCACCCCGGCGACGGCACACCAGTAGAATTGACAACCCAGAAAACACTCTGCCAAAACATATTGCCTGCAAAATGTATGTGTGTTATACTGCACCTGTACATATGGCTCGAAAGGATAAGCCCGAGGAAGTGAAACAGTGGTTTGAAGACACGATCCGTGGCCTCTGGCCTATTGCTATGGGATCGTTGTCGCTGCGCAAAAGTCCGTGCATCCGGGAGCACTGCCGGGCTTGCGAATCGGGTGAGGGGCATTCCAGTTACGCTCTATATGGCCGAAAGGGGAAGCAGCGGTTTTCGATCTATGTACCGGATGAACTCGCTCCCGATCTGGAGCGTGCCATTCGGAATGGCCGGCATCTTCAGGAAGTGATGATGGAAGCCGGCCGGAGGTATGCGCTGGCGCTGAAGAATGAGCGTCGGTCCCGGCGCGGAGACTAAATCGGGGCGCGGTGTTCGCTTCCCCGGGAGGCCTGAGATGCTGAGCAGCGAAGAGTTCCTCCAATGGTGCGGCCGACTGAGCTTATCTCAAGAAGCGCGGCAGGCCGTTGAAAGAGTTCGGTCTGCCGGCCCCACCCGGCGCGTGGGCGGCGGACGCGACAACGTGAGCGGCCGTTATCCCAGCCGGAAAATGGGTGTGACCATCCAGTTTGAGAGCCATCGGGTGGAGCTCGCCTTCATCTATGAGATGGAGCATGACCCTGACGTGTTGGAGTACTACGATCAGGCGCCATCCATCCCGCTCGATTACGAATCGGCCAGCGAGAGACGCCTGGCCGTCATGCATACGCCGGACTACTTCATCATTCACAGGGACTCGGCTGGATGGCAAGAGTGCAAGCACGAGCGGGAGCTGGAGAAATTAGCGCAAAAAAGCCCCAATCGTTACTGTCGGAACGAAGGTGGGGGCTGGCGATGTCCACCGGGAGAAGCGCACGCTACGCGGTTTGGACTCTATTATCGACTTCGATCATCGGCAGAAATCGATTGGACGCTCCAACGGAATATCCAATACCTGGATGATTACTGGCGCTTCGATGCTGTTGGCGTGGCGTCTGAACCCCGCGAAATCGTCAAAGCCGAGGTTTCAGCCGCGCCGGGTCTCCGTCTGAGCGATCTCTTCCGCAACACCCAGGGTATCGCCAGCTGCGATGACGTCCACCGATTGATCGCGGCTGGCGACATATATGTTGACCTTCGGGCCACTGGCATCATGGAACCGGACAAGGCCCGTGTGTTTCCAAACCGGGAGGCCGCCTTGGCATCCCGGCACATCGAAGGCCAACAGTGCAGCGCACAGGGCACACGATTCGTACTGTTGGCTCCGGGCGCATCCATCACTTGCGACGGCAGGACATCGACAATCGTTAACTCCGGCGGCAAAACCGTCACCCTGCGCGGAGAAGACGGCGCGGTCTCGGAAATACCCCTCGAAACCCTTGAGGCTTTAGTGAAGGATGGCCAGGTGGCGCCGATGGAAAAAGACTTCCCTGCGGGGACAGTGACATCCAACGCGCTCGCGGCGGCAAGCGAGGATGACTTGAGGGTGGCGAATCAACGGTTCGAGATTGTGCGACGCCACCTGAATGGCGAGCTACCGCCCGACGGGGCGTCCGTGCCCGAGAGGACGTTGCGTCTTTGGGTCGCCAGGTACCGAGAAGCGAAAGCGCAGCACGGCAGCGGTTACCTTGGATTGATCCCACGGACCAGCCAACGAGGAAACCGTGGGAGTAAGCTGCCCGAAGAGAGCCAAACCTTACTCAATCAGTTCATCGAGCAGAATTACGAAACGTTCAAACAGAAGTCGAAGTTTGTCGCATGGGCTGCCTTGCTGCATGCGTGTGAGGAAGAAGGAGTCGCGGCACCGAGCTACGCCACATTCTGTCTGGCGACACGGCGGCGGCCAGTATTTGAGAGCACTCTAAAACGCAAGGGCCGGCGGGCAGCCTACACGCATGAACCCTTCTATTGGGCGCTCGATCCAACGACTCCCCGCCACGGCGACCGGCCACTCGAAATTGGCCACATCGATCATACCGAGCTGGACGTGGAACTCGTCTGTTCGCACACTGGCCGCGTCCTGGGCCGCCCATGGATGACGCTGCTTACCGACGCTTTTTCCCGGCGGTGCCTTTCGCTGAGTCTCGCCTTTGATCCGCCCAGCTACCGCTCGTGCATGATGATCGTGCGGGAGTGCGTGCGCCGGAATGGAAGGCTCCCCCAGATTGTCTTGATCGACGGCGGCCCGGAATTCCAAAGCACGTACTTCGAGGCTCTGCTGGCAAGATACGAATGCATCAAGAAAACGCGGCCGCCGGCGAAAGCGCGGTTTGGATCGTGTTGCGAGCGCCTCTTCGGAACCACAAACACCAGATTCATTCACAATCTGCAAGGGAACACACAGATCACACGGAACGTCCGTCAGGTGACGAAATCCGTTGATCCGCGCGAACTCGCCACCTGGACGCTTGCGGAACTGCATACGCGCCTTTCGGAGTACCTATTCGAGGTCTACGACACAATCGACCACCCAGCGTTAGGTCGGAGTCCACGGGAAGCGTATCAGGCCGGATTCGAGGCGAGCGGGATTCGTACCGAGCGCATGATTCCATACGATCAGGAGTTCCTGATGGCTACACTGCCCGCCTCGCCAAAGGGCACGGCAAAAATTGCGCCTGGCCGCGGTGTCAAGATCAACCATATTTACTACTGGTCCGGCAGCTTCCAGTCTTCGGCCGTGGAGAATCAGCAGGTCCCGATCCGTTATGATCCGTTCGACGCCGGCACGGCCTATGCATTCATCGAGCGGCGATGGGTGCCGTGTCATTCGGAATATTACACCGCTCTTCATGGCCATTCCGAAAAGGAGCTCATGATCGCCAGCAACGAACTGCGCCGCCGCCAGCAGTCGCACTCGCAGGGGCTCTTGATCACCGCGAAGAAACTGGCTGGCTTTCTGCAATCAGTCGAGGCCGATGAACTCCTCATGGCGCAACGGCTACGGGACCAGGAGGCACAAGCAACACGAAACTTCTTGAGTGCCACCCCACCAACTCCGCCTGTTCCATCTGGCGTCGGAAGCGAACCAGTGGAGTCAAACACCGTGCCCGTTATCGCGAGTGGGGACCGCGGCGAGGTCTACGGAGAATTCTGAATGGCATCGCCGCCAGGATTTCCGCGAAGCCTGTTGACGGAGCCATGGAGCGCTAGGTTAGCCCATTTCCAGCGCTATACCGTTGCCCATCCCCTACTCATTGAAGCCAAGGATAAGCTGGTTGCCGCGATTCAAAACTCGGAGCCGAATTCGCTGGTATTCGTTTTCGGACCGACGGGCGTAGGCAAGACGACGCTGCGGCTCAAAGCCGAACAGATCCTTACGGCGGAACTGCGCGCGGAGTTGGAATTGGACCGAGGACGCCTCGCGGTGGTGAGCGTGGAGGCGGTCGCGCCGGAATCGGGAAGTTTTTCCTGGCGGGACCATTTCAGGCGACTGCTTTTGCAAATGAATGAGCCGCTGATCGAGTACAAGCAGGATTTGCAAGCGGGGTTCCTTATGCGGTCCCCCGCGCGGCCGAAGCCGACCACTGGCGAATACCGATATGGCGTCGAGCAGGCCCTCCGCTTTCGCCGCCCGGCCGCGGTCATGATCGACGAAGCGCAGCATTTGGCGAAAATTGCCTCCGGCCGGCGGTTGCTCGATCAACTGGATGTAATCAAGTCGATCGCCAATCAGACGCAGACGGTTCACGTCCTATATGGCACCTACGACCTCCTGACGTTTCGGAACCTGAACGGCCAGTTGAGCCGGCGAAGTATTGACGTCCACTTCCCTCGCTACCGCGCGGAATCTGCGATTGATTGTAAGGCCTTCATGAGCGTGTTGAATTCCTTTGCTCTGCAGTTGCCAATCCCCGATCCACCTGACTTGGCGAACGACTGGGAATTCCTCTATGAACGCAGCATTGGCTGTGTCGGGGTGCTGAAGCAATGGCTTGTCCGAACGTTGTCGGTGGCTTTGAGGACGGGCGAAGATACGCTGTCCCGGCGCAACCTGGAAAACCAGGCTCCGTCCGTCGCCCAAGCAGACAAGATTATCTCGGAAGCAACCGAAGGGGAGATGCGTCTGATGGACAGCAATGAGGCGTCGTCACGCCTGCGAGAACAACTTGGGCTGGCTTTGCATACCCGGCGGCCGCAAGATGACGCGAAGCCGCCAGCGCAAGCTATGGCCCGACGAAAGAGCGGCCGCCCGGGACAACGCAGACCAGAACGCGACGCCGTCGGAAAACCGGGAGCCCTCCATGCCGCACACGCTTGAAGCCTGGGATCTCGCGGTTCAGTCACTCACGGCGCGGAGCCGACTCTATTCCTTGGCCCCGATCGGAATCGGCACTGCCTTTGTTGAGAGCCTCAGTGGTTACGTGGAGCGACTGGCTGCGGCTCACGCTGTTTCGGCAGGTAGTCTTATCGGCAGAGAACTATTTGGAAGACCTAGCGGTATCAAGCGCATCAATGTGGGGTTGGTCTCCTATGCAATCAATGGCGTCGGTGGCGGCGCGAAACGATGGGTCCAATCGCTGGAGACCGTGACATCGCGTCCAGATCTGCGCTATTTGACATTACTGCCGTTCGAGCGCCTTTTCCCCCAGCCGTTCTTATTCCGCCCCGTTCGGGCGTGGTGTCCGCCCTGCTATCAGATGATGGCCACCCAGGGCGGACCGGTTTACGAGCCGCTTTTGTGGTGCTTGAAGTTGGTGGAGGTTTGTCCTCGTCACCATCGCTTATTGACGGACAAATGCCCGCACTGCCTCCGATCACTGCGGCCGTTGACCGCAGCCTCGCGGTCTGGCTTTTGTTCCCGGTGCGGACTGTGGCTCGGAAGCACAATAGACCAAACAGTTCTTCCGGCACCGGATGCAGCGCCCTCCCAATACCAACTCTGGCTCGCCGAGTCCATTGGAGAACTGTTGGCCAGTGCGCCCAAGATCAATCCAGAGCGCCTTGGAGATCGCGCAAGGGATGCTCTCGTGGCCTACGCCAATGCCTTCACGGAGGGCAACCGAACTGCAGTCGCTGACATGGCGGGGTGTGGGAGAGGCGTTTTCTACAGCTGGTTTAAGGGCGATCAGGTGCCGCGGATCGACACACTATTACGCACGTGGTATCAACTGAAGCTTCCGGTCGCGTGCCTTGTCGATGGCACCTGTCCAGGGTTGTCCCCAGAAGTGCAGGCAACGAAATCGGTTGAGATCATGACCGTTCGGGACGCGGCGCCGAAACGTAGCCCCGAGCAAATTCACCGCGCGCTGGAGGCAGCGCTGCATGAGGAACCGGCGCCCAGCCTGAACCAGATCGCGCGCAGGCTCGGATACGGCACGACCACGCGCGTCCGTAACGCGGACAGTGACCTCTGCAGGCAGATCGTGTTGAGGCATCGCAAGTCTGGCCGCAGCCACTGGTGGCGGCGACGCGGGGCAAAGCCGATCTGCGAGTTGTCTCGAATCAGGACAGTTTTGGAGGAGTACCTGGCGAGCGATGGCCCAATACCGCCGCTGGACCGGATCGCCGCCAGTCTCGGCTATGCGGTCGACGGCTCACTGCGCCAGAAATTCCCAGAATTGTGTCGCGCACTCTCGGCGAGGATCGCGGAACAGAAGAGAATGCGCGTGGCGGCGATCGAACCGGTGCTGGAGCAGGCTCTCCAGGAAATACCGGCACCGAGCCTGCGACAACTGGCGAAACGGCTCGGTTTCTCTGCTGCATGCGTGCTAAAGGCCCATGCGCCGGCTCTTTACGACAAGCTTAAGGCACGGTGGCAGGCCTATGCGGAAACATGCAGAGCCGACTTGCGGACCAAACTGCTGGCGGTGTTGGAAGAGAATCCACCGCCTTCTCTCAAGTCAGTCTATTCACGTTTCAGCGTCACCGAATCTATCGTCAATACGAGCTTCCCAGAGTTGCGCCGCGAGATTGGATTGCGACATCTGCAATATCGGAGACTGCAGGCTCAAGGACGGCGCGATGAAGTCCGGGCCGAGATCCGAGAAATTGTCCGGATGCTTCACGGCCAGGGTATATGCCCGTCCGTGCCGCGTGTAACGAGTCGGCTGAAAATCGGCTCGCTCCGGGAATGGAGGGTAGTCGGCAAGGCGGTAATCGACGCCAGGAAGGCGCTGTCCGAAGGATGAAGTTTCCATACGGGCATCCGTGGAACTAGCCCCGAGCGCTCTGCTATCCTGGCTCGTTATGTTGGTCGAGCAACAGATTGCCGAACGGCGAGAACGTGCGGTCGCCGCCATCGCCAAGATTCTGGAACGGCCGAGCGGAGCGCCGTATGGTGACTATCGCGTCAAGTCTGCCAGTGGGAAATCCTACCGTGTTGCGATGCGCGGACCTGGTTTGTTCGAGAACTATTGTTCGTGCCCCGACTTCGCTGTCAATACTCTGGGAAACTGTAAGCACATCGAGGCCCTCCTCTTGCGGCTTGGCAAACGCTATGGCAGGTCTCTCGGAAGCACCCGGTTTGTGCGGGCACGCGCCTCCATCTCGTTGCAGTACGGCGAAACGATTGCTGTTCGATTGCGGCTTCCCGCTGATCCATCGCCCGCTCTGCGGAAGTTGGCCGAGGAGTACTTCGATCCGGCCGGCTTGCTGCGGCCCGAACACTTCCGGAGTTTCCATCAGGTAATAGAGGTCTTCCGTCAAGCCGATCTCGATGCGGTCATCTACAGTGACGTGCTGGAGTACCTTGACCGAGAGAATGAACTCGCCGAGGGCCTGGAACTGGAGCGCCAGCTTCTGGCAAAGCTGCAACGCGGACGGCATCCGCTGGATGGAATCTTAAAGACTAAACTTCTGCCCTACCAGGAGCGGGGCGCCATTTTCGCCGCCTGCCGGGGCCGGGTGGTCCTGGCCGATGACATGGGGCTGGGCAAGACCGTGCAGGCCCTCGCCGCTACCGAAATGCTGCGCCGCCGCCGGGGCATTCAAAGGGTGTTGGTGGTGGCTCCCGCCTCGGTAAAGTACCAGTGGAAAACGGAAATCGAAAAATTCTCGGGACTTTCTGCGCAGGTAATCGAGGGATTGCTCCCCCGGCGGCGCGCATTGTACGCCTCGCCTCAGTTCTTCAACCTCTCCAGCTACGAACTGGTCCTGAAAGATGTGCGGTACATGCACGAGCTCGCGCCAGACCTTATCATCCTTGATGAAGCCCAGCGCATCCGCAACTGGACCACCGCCACCGCGCGCACCATCAAACAGTTGAAGAGCCGCTATGCCTTCGTTCTCACGGGAACGCCGCTCGAAAACAAGTTGGAAGAGTTGTTCTCCGTTGTGGAGTTCATCGATGGTCGCCGGCTGGGTCCCGCGTTCCGGTTCTTACACGAGCATCGGACGGAGAATGAGCACGGCACATTGATCGGCTACCGCGGACTTGACCGAATTCACGATCAACTGGCGCCGATCCTTCTGAGGCGCACTCGCCAGGAGGTTCTAAAGGATCTGCCCAAACGTACCGACCAGATCCTCCACGTGGCCCTGACGCCACAGCAGGCGGAGCCTTACTGGGAACAAAATGACATCCTGGCTGCCCTGATGCGCAAGTGGGAACGGCAGGGCTGGCTCTCGGAAATCGACCAGAAGCGGGTCCTGTGTTGTCTGCAGAACATGCGGATGCTCTGCAACTCCACCTTTCTTTTCGACAAGCAAACGAATCATTCACCGAAACTCGCCGAGTTTCGCGAGATCGTCCGTGAATTGACGATCGAAGAGGGCCGCAAGGTAGTGGTGTTCAGCGAATACGAACGGATGACGCACTTGGCGGGCAAGGAACTGGAAAAGCTGGGGATCGGATTCGTGTCGCTGCACGGTAGCGTGCCTTCTCGGAATCGCGGTGCGCTCATGGAGAAATTCCGGCGCGATGCGGAGTGCCGGGTTTTCCTCTCGACGGATGCTGGAGGGGTTGGCCTGAATCTCCAGGCCGCCTCGGCGGTCGTCAATTTTGAACCCCCGTGGAATCCCGCCCGGCTCGAGCAGAGGATCGGGCGGGTCCACCGGCTCGGCCAGGCGCATCCTGTCCATGTGGTACACCTGCTGACTAAGGACAGCATCGAAGAGCGCGTGTGGGAAACGCTCAAGCTGAAGAAATCCTTATTCGCAGGGGTTTTCGACTCGCCGACAGGCGAGGTAAGCTTCGCTGCGCTCGGAAAAAAGAGCATCCTGCAGGCAGTGAAAGAGATCTTTGCGAATCAACCGGGGCGGCCAAAACCGTTGATTGATCAGCCCGTAACCAAGGCTGTACCCATACGATCCATGCCGGGATCTAGCCCACCAGCGGCGTCACCGGCTGCCGCCGCCGCGGGTGCAGCGGCTCAATCCACCGAATTCGAACAGGCTGCTGCTGGGCTCATCGAAACTGGCGTGCGATTCCTCGAGTCACTCGCGGCCGTGGCGCAAAAAGCTCCCGCTGACCAAGCCCTTTCGAACCTGGTATCAGTTGATCCACACACAAACCGTCCGGTCCTCTCTATTCCGCTGCCCAAATCGGTGGATCAGAATTCTTTAGTTCGAGCGCTCTCGGCCATCTTGGGCGCGTTTGGACGGCACACTTAATCTTCCATCCAACCCATTCGAATATAAAGGATAACCTTGCCGAACGGCAAGGTTATGGTTTAGGTCACACAGCAGGAGATCTGCTCGGG
>Ga0187846_10001495_pt1 | contig 13215 bp, 12 predicted proteins | sample TC_taG_FD_161473 | JGI IMG/M metagenome (GOLD analysis project Ga0187846, IMG submission 161473) | Biofilm microbial communities from the roof of an iron ore cave, State of Minas Gerais, Brazil - TC_06 Biofilm (v2) | ecosystem: Environmental > Terrestrial > Deep subsurface > Cave > Wall biofilm...
CCGCCCAACGGCTACTCGGCAATATCTCGGTGCAGCGGGACTATGATGGCACCTTGATGGTTTCCGATATCATGCCGGATGACTTTTACCTGGCTTTAGCGAAGGGGTTGCGCAAGTACGATCGCGGCCACATCCAGTTCGCTCAAGCTTCCGGCAATATAGATGAAGGCGCCGAGGGGCCTCGGCGAGACATGGATTTTGCCGGCCGGCTAGCTGAAGCGGCGAATCGGCCGTTGATTTTCAACGCGGTGGTACCGATTGAAAAGCGGCCCGACGTGTTTCGCGGTCAGCTTGCAGTGGTCGACGAGTACAACAGGCGCGGCGTCCCCTTGGTGGCGCACGCCCTGACCGCCCCACTTTATCTGCGATGCTGCTTCGGCGAGAAGTGGACGTTTTTTGACAACGTGGATGTCTGGCGGGAGTCGTTGATGGGCAGCTACGAGGAGCGCATCGCCCGCTTGAGCGACCCGATTCGCCGCCAGCAGATGAAGCAGATCTACGACCAGACTCGGCAACCACGCAGTGTCGGCGATATTTCGCACTTTATCTGCCGTAAGATTAATCACGAAGACCTGAGGGCCAGGTATCAGGACCGCACCGCGGGTGATATCGCCAAGCTCGAGGACAAGCACGTCATTGACGTGGTGCTAGACATTTCCGCAGAAGATGGCTGGAAGACTCAGTGGCAGACACCGGCTTTCAATTCGCGCCCGGACCATTGCAAAGAGATGCTCGCGCATCGGGCGGTCGCGGGTTTTTCGGACGGCGGCGCACATGCGAAATTCCAGACGCTCGGCATGTTCCCGACTGACCTAATTTCCAGGGTGGTGCGCGATGCGGGTGCGATCACACTCGAGCAGGCGCATTACCATTTGAGCTATATGCCCGCCTGGGTGGCGGGATACAAAGATCGAGGATGCATCCGCGAAGGAATGGCCGCGGATTTGATGATTTACGATCTCGAGAAGCTGGCGGTTGAAGAGCCGGAGATAGTTTACGATTTGCCGCCCAATAATGATTCACGCCTGGTGCAGCGGCCGCGCGGTTATCGCTGGATCATGGTCAACGGCGAGGTGTCGTTCGAGGAGGGCAAGGATACCAAGGCCTATCCGGGCAGGCTGGTGCGCTGCGGCGCCTAGCATGTTGAAAAGTCTTCGCAGCCTGCTTCCCCTTTTTACGCAGGGTGTTGAAACTGCCGGACTACAAATGCCCTGGAAATCTTTTTTCAACACCCTGCCAGGCAGGTTATTGATGTTGAGATTAACGCGAGAGCGTCGAAGTGTCTGGGAAGCTATCCCTTGCTAGGATGGAGACGATGAACCCACTGGAAAGCAGGAGGATCCGTCGTGGCTAATTTCGCCGAAATCAAGGGCTCATGCTATTGCGGGGCCAACCAATTCGCGATTACGCAGCCCGCAGTGGATACCCACCACTGTCACTGTTCGATCTGCCGGCGGCTGCAAGGGGCGGCATTTGTGACGCTGTCAATTTTTCCGAAAACGAGCCTTCGATGGACGAAAGGTGGTGACCTGCACACGTTTAACAGTTCCGACAAGGTCCATCGAAATCGGTGCAAGAATTGTGGGTCGCCATTGACCATCAATCTGGATGCGCTGCCAGACCTGATTGCCGTCAGCCGGGCGTGTATTGACCCCAACGCCGACCCGGGACAGCCAGCCCAAACTTTGCGTCATGCGTTTTGGCCGGATCGAGTGCCTTGGCTGGAAGGCGCTGACCAGCTACCCAAAGTCGCCGGATTCGATAAGTAACCCTGAATTGGACTGGCGAGGGCCCTCGCAGCAACCTAGCCCTGCTTGGTCGAGACGCTGTTCATAGGCCACGGAAAAGAAAGGGATTCCTTCAGGGGCGGGCGGCTGTATTGCACCTCAACTTCCCGCGCGTTCCCGGTTTTCAAGGCTCAAGACGCGGACCTGCCATTCATGCTACATCATGGCTGGGCGGCAAGGCCGCGGCTCGAACGCGCTTATAGGAGGAGGCTCATCCGAAGGTGAGCCCCTGGAAACACTTTGACCAGCTAAAGGTCATACGCTTGAGTTGCGGAGCACGAGCCTGAGCTTTGCCATTTCACGGGAGGTCTCAGCGATGGAATATCGTTCATTCGGCCAAACCGGCATTCAAATTTCCGCCATCGGGATTGGCTGCTGGGAGATTGGTGGCGGTTATGGCAGCATTGAAGAGACAGAGTTCGTCAAAGCCGTCAACCGCGCACTCGATCTGGGCATAAACTGTTTCGACACCGCTGAAGCGTATGGTTTCGGTGCCTCGGAAAAAGCCTTGGCCAAGGCCTTGGGCGGGCGGCGCAAGGACGCGGTCATCACCACGAAGTTCGGCGTGGGCTATCCCGACTCGCCGAATTTCCGCGACGGTAGCCGCAAACGCGTAACCGAATCGATTGAGAAAAGTCTCAAAACCCTCGCCACAGATTTCGTCGACGTCTACCTGATCCATTGGCCTGACCGGAACACTCCGTTCGACGAGACCATGCGTGCGCTTGATGACTTGGTCAAGCAAGGCAAAGTACGTGCGGTCGGCCTTTCCAACTTCCGCCTGGAAGAAATCAAGGCCTGTATGAGCGAGCGCCGAGTCGACGTCGTCCAGTATTGCTGGAACATGTTCGATCGCAGGATGCAAAGGGAAATCTTCCCTTACTGCCGCGAGCACACGATCGGCGTAATGGCGTATGGTTCGTTGGCCTATGGGATGCTCACCGGCACCTTCACCGAGGAAATGACCTTCGACAAGGGTGACTGGCGTTCAAAGCGAGGCCAGCTTGCCAATCTCAATTTATTCCAACATCTGTTCGGTCCAGACCATTACCTGAAGAATCTACGGGCGGTCGCCGAGCTGAAGACAATCGCGCAGCGTTACGGCAAAAGCTTGCCCCAACTAGCGTTGCGCTGGACCTTGTCCAATCCCGTGATCAGCACCGCGCTGGTCGGATGCCGCAACCCGCGGGAAATCGAAGACAACGCCGGTGCTCTCGGATGGTCGATTGCGGACGCCGATATGACAGAAATCGATGCGGTTCTTGCACGCCACGGTGCGGTCACGACACCATCGGTCTGGCTTGAAACCGAGTAAAAATTAATCGTGCGAGGACCCAACAATGAAGATTGGATTCTTCGCTATTGGGATCGGCAATCTGGCGAGGCCGGAATTGATCACGGCTGTGGCGACTAACGCCGAGCGGTTGAATTTCGCGACCGTCTGGGCGCCTGAGCACGTGGTCCTCCTGGAGCGATTTTCGTCGCGCTATCCCTACTCGCGCGGCCAGAATCTACCGATCCCAACTGAGATTCCGCTGCTAAACCCGTTTATCGCCCTGACCTACGCGGCCGCCCATACCACGCGTATTCGGCTTGCCACGGGGATTTGCCTGGTACCAGAATATAATCCGTTGCTCCTCGGCAAGATTTGCGCGACCCTTGATTATGTCAGTGGGGGGCGGCTTGCCCTGGGTATCGGCATCGGATGGCTGCGCGAGGAATTCGATGCGCTCGGCATCTCTTGGGAGCGGCGGGCGCAACGCACCAAGGAGTACGTTGAAGCCATGCGCTGCGTGTGGGGCAACGGCCGCAGCTATAGCGCGGAATTCGTCAACTTCGACGGCGCGCTGAGCTATCCAAAGCCAGTCAAGGGTGCCGCGCTGCCGGTCCTGGTCGGAGGTCAGACCGACGCGGCGCTCAGACGGGCGGCATCCTATGGCGATGGATGGTGCGGGTTTAATCTCACTCCGGCTGAAACCGCACAAGCGATCGATCGGCTCCGCTCACTGCTGGTCGCCAACGGCCGCGGAAACGACCGTTTCGAATTTTCGGTTTCTCCGACTATAGACGCAACGCCGGACGACCTCGGACGTTATCGTGATGCCGGTGTCGACGAGTTGTATCTGACACCGGTGTTTCAACAGCCGGTCGCAAGCGAGGCCGACGTCAGAAAATTGACTGAAGAGCTTGCGCGCACCTGGGTCGATCGTGCGCTCAAGCTGTAAGGCCTTACAAGTAAGTCGCTCTAACCGGGAGAAGGAACATCCGATGAAAAATGCACGCGTGGCGCGGCTCGGCCATGTCGGACTGCATGTTCAGGATCTGGAAAAGCAAAAGGCCTTTTATCGCGACATCATGGGTTTGACCGTAACCGACGAGGATGCCGAGCGCGGGCTGGTTTTCATGAGTTCGCGGCCTAACGAAGAGCATCACGAATTGTTGCTTTGCCGAGGCCGCAATGTCGGCGATGAAGCGCGAGTGGTCCAGCAAATTTCCTTTCGCTGTGACAGCCTCGAGGATGTAGTCGGGTTTTATCAGCGCTTCAAACAACACGCGGTCAAGTTCGACGTAATCTTGTCTCATGGCAATGCGGTAGGAGTTTACATTTTTGATCCCGAAGGGAATCGGATCGAAACGTACTGGAATACCGGACTTAAAGCGAAGCAACCCTATGGCGAGGTACTCGATCTGGAGAAACCTGCGGCGGAATTGCTGGAGCATATCAAGGAGCACGTCGCGCGGTACGGCAACACTGGCTTCATCGATCCCTCGCGGCTCGCGGCGCGCTGACTGGCTAGCGCAGCGCGGGAATCCGGCAACGCCCTCGTCCAGTCCCCACTTCTTTCCAAAGCCAAAAAGTTAGAGACGGGATGCGCGAAGAATTCCCGAGACAAAGGCGGGACTGATGCGCAAGCGGATAATAGGTCAAGAAGTCACGGCTCAGGGGGCGCGCCCTGACGAAACGTGGCTCGCTCTGGAACACATCGCGGAAGTCGAGGTAACGTCCGAGGATGCGGCCTTTCCAATTGAATCAGCGCTGGGGCCCGAAAGCACAGGTAAGGGCTGGCGCGCCGCGGAACCCGGCGAACAACTCGTTCGGATCGTGTTTGACGCGCCGACTGCGCTGCACCGAATCAGATTGCAGTTCGTCGAAAACCAGACGGCGCGGACCCAGGAGTTTGTCCTGCGTTGGGCCGGTAAGCGCAGCGAAGCGCGCCGAGAGATAGTGCGCCAGCAGTGGACCTTCAGTCCAGATGGCTCGATCAGTGAAGTCGAAGATTACCAGGTCAATTTAGCGGCAGTCGCCGTCCTCGAGCTGGCTATCAAACCCGACATCTCCGGCGGTACGGCGCTGGCCAGCTTGATGGCCTGGCGCGTTGCGTGACTGGCTTCGCCGAGATTCTTTCGCCAGCGTCAACCCGCGATAGCGTCCCTCCGGCACCCTCACCTAACCTGTCTCGCAACCGAGAGGGAGAGGGACAGGCAAGAGCGGGCGAGGGCAGACCTACAGCGTGGCGCCGCCAGCCGCAGCACTTCCACGTTCGCCGCGTCCCTCGGCCCGCGTGTAACGAGTAATGAACCGCGGCCGCCGCCAGGCGATATATCCGGGCAGAATGAACAAACCGACCACCAGGTTCGCAACCATCAGCAGGATCAGCAATACGCTCATTTCGTTATGAAACAGCAGTGGCGAGAATACCCATGGCAGGATACCTCCCACCATCACCAAGAAAGTCGCAAACACCCATCCGCCTGTGGTATGCAGCGCGGTGATGATAGCGGTGTCGAGTGGCGCTCCCGAGGCTATCTCGTCACGGATACGTCCGACTGTATAGATTGCATAGTTGATACCGAGCCCAATGCCTAATGAGATAACCGGAATCGTGTCTATAGTCAGACCGATTACCTGGTAATTCATGTATAGGAAGGCGACGAAATTCGCCATTATCGCAGCAATCACGAACAACAGTCCGGCCATCGGCGAGGCGAATATCAAGGCACTGGCGAGGAAGATCACACTTAGGGTGAGCGCCAGGTTGACCGAATTGAGCCGCCCGACAACGTTGTCGCTGGCGAGGTAAAGTCCCGCATCGCCGCCGACATAGCGCACCGTCACCTTTTGCAGGCCAGGATCATCGACTACACGGTCCTTGACGAATGTGTCGAGGTCAGCACGCAGGCGTTGCAGCCGGCTATAGGTATGATCGGCCAGCAGCAGCCGAATGCTCATGCTGGTGACACTGGGATAGCGGCCGAAGAAGGTGTACACCTCGTCGGGCGCGCTGCCACTGAAAAAGAAAAACCACAGAGTCCCGCTCAATGGGTCGGTGTCGGGCAGCGCCATGTATTTGGGATCGCCATTGTGCAGCAGCATGTTCATTGGTTTCTCGGCTATTTCTGCGAAGCCCAGCACTGCCAGGACATCCCCACGATCGAGCAGGTAAGTAGCCAAATCGTCAGCCATCCGCAGAGTCTTGGTAGCTATTGGATTCTGAGGATTCGGATAGTTCGGCGCCTCCACCACGACCCACGCCATGTTGGTGGGGACAAACTTGCCAATTTGATTGGTGTCCTGGTTTACTTTCGCATCCTGCCGGTAAACTGGAGTGCCAGGCGTCTGATAACCAATCGGCACGTGCCTGCCGGCGACGATTCCGAAAATCATCAGTGCCGCACCAGCAGCGAGTAGTCCACTGCGTAAACCGCCCGGTGTAACCGAAATCCGCTCCAGCCAATTCGCCAGGGAACGATATGCTGTGGACCGAACGGGTTCGCCCTGCTGGAGCCGCCAAGTGTAAACTTGCGGCTTCGCAAGATAACTCATCAAGATCGGCTGGAATACGAATACCATCGCCAGGCTGGCGCCGAGCCAGACCGCACCGCCATGACCGATCTGCCCCAGCACTGGAATATCGCCGCTAGCAAGAAACACTACTCCCGCGATGTTGGCCACCACCGCCAACAGTCCCGGCCGCAGCATGAGGTCGGCAGTCGCAGCGAGAGCCCTCATTTTGTCGTCGGTTCGGTCCAACTCGTCGTAGTAGCGGCCATGCCATTGAATCCCATGACCCAGATCTCGGGCAGTCAAAATGAATGGGATGACCAGCATCACTGGGTCGAAGTTGAACCCCCTCAGACCAACGAAGCCAAGGCCCCAAACGGCCGAACAGAGGCCGGTGACGATCGGTGCCCACCATCCGGTGCGGCGCCCCAGGGTCAGATAAAGAATGATCAGCATCAACGCGATCGAAATGAAAAAGATAAGCCCAATGCGAGGCAAATAGTGGTAGCCCCAGGCCGCAAACATCGCCGCCCCGCTCGCGTAGATCGTTGTGTTGCTATCCTGGTATTGAGCGATGAGCTGCTGGACGCCGTCAAACAGTGCCTTGTAATCGAGTCCCTCTTCATTAAACGCCGCAATTATCATGGCGCCTTTCAGGTCGGAGGTGACGTAACCCGCAAGCTCCTCCCGATGGTCCATCACGGTTTTCTTCAGATCGTCAAGCTCAGCCTGGTTTTTGGGGATCTTTGGGTACATGTAGGGCCGCGACACCAACGCGCCGGGTATCGCTCGGGCGTAAATGACCCGATAAGACGCTAGCGAGAAGACCTCGTTGTGGTTGACCCCGGGTAAAATATCGACCTTGCGGGTGAGGTCCTGAATCGCACTCAACGTCTTCATATTGAAGATGTCGCCATCGCGCACTCGCAGCATCAGGACCAAGGTTTGAGCCCCACCGTATTGCCTGCGGTACTGGCGATAAAGCAGCACGTTAGGGTCTTTGCTGGGAAACAAGTCCTCGAAGCGCGTCACGATGGGCACATGGATCGCCCAATAGGCCATGAAGACGGTGATCGTGATCAGGATAGCGGCCAACGGTTTGCGATAGCTGAGAACATAGCCGCCAAAACTGTGTGATGTCGCACTGCTCTCAGAAGCCATAGTGTCAAATCCTCTTAGCCAAGATTCAGCCACTCGCGCGGCCTGTTTGCCGCGGACGTTGTCGAGCAAACGTCACCGTTTTCTATCAATCCTCAGGGACTCTCGCCAATCTCTTTTTTGGTGATTTCCGAGATTAAGAGAAGGGTCGAATCGGAGCTCGTGATTGCCGTGAGGCCGCAACTGACACTTAGCAGCGAATGATGCGCCCGGAATGAGCGGGCAGCTCGATTTTTTCCGGTGCGTCGCTCTCACCGTCGGGACCGATCAGCTTTGCACATCCAACCCGAGTTGCCATCGCGGGAGCCGAAACATCTTGTTGTAGCTCGCCGAAATTCAGTGAGAGATGGAAGACATTCCCCGGCCCTTCGCCAATGAGCGTCTGTATTGCTTGGCCATGCATCAGATCTTTAGCAATTGGGGGCACGTTGCGTGAGGCGTCGTCCACCTCTCTCCCGATACCTGCGACCAGAGAAAACAGTTTCTTACTATCCGAATCGAGCAGGTTCATGTCATCGGAAAAGAGCAGCATTCCGCCTGAAACTGCTATTGCCGAGGCGAGCGCGAAACGTTCCTCGAGTGAGAGACGGGTTTCGCTAGCCCTCAGCATCAGGCAGTCCGGATCGTTCAGCCACAGGCGTCGATGCATGAAGCTTCGCGCGATGATCGCCTGTATTGCCAGCCTCGTACCCGGTTCGATATCGCCGCCCCAATACGGTGCAACGTCGGGACCGATTCGCATCCCGTCCACGATGCCGACCGCGGGTCCAAGCGGGCAACCGCATCCGACGAGAAATGTTTCGCTGCCGGCCCCGCGTCGAATCGCCTCGAGGCCGCGCCTGAGAGTCTGAGCGCGGGTAAGATTCGCAGCGTGGCGGGAGCCCTCAGCAGCAGCAGCGAACAGGAAGTCGAGTTTCAGATATCCGTAGCCGAATTCATACACAAGCCGGTGGAAAAGCTGCTCTAAGTGCTGAGCAAACTCCCGATGGCTCGGATCAAGCGCATAAGCGGACTTGTCGCGGCCCGCGGTCCAGGCTGGATTATAAACCGCGGGCAAGGGCTCGCCATTTTGATTGCGAATGAACCAGTCCGGATGGGCCTGCATCAAGTTCGAATCGCGCGTGGCCAAGAACGGCGCCGTCCACAATCCCGGGGTGAAGCCTGCCTCGCGAATCTCATCGGAAATCTCGTATTAGTATGCTCCCAATCACCCAGCGCTGCCTGAAATCCGTCATCGAGCTGAATTACGTCGACCGGGAACTCCCGCCGCAACTCTTTCAGTTTGTGCAAATTTGAGCGGAGTGCTTCCTCGGTGATCGCGTCGAAGTAGTGATACCAGGAGCACCAGCCGCGCTGGTACGGCGCATTGATTCGCGCGCTCATGCGTCTACCCAGCAGTTCGGCCCATCGGGCAGCCATCCACGCCGCGTCCTGATCCGAACGCCAATAGGCAAGCGGCTCGACCGCTATCGTCTGCCCTGGATACAGCCATACGCCATCGAACAATGCACGAGCAGTTGCGCGGCCGGGGGAGACTACGGTTACGGTCGTGAATTGATCAGACGCGCCGATAAAACCGCAAAGGAAGCGTTCGCGCGACGAACTGCTTTCCACAATCGTGAACAGCTCAGAGGTCGCGTTCTCAGGAGCGACCCCGGGCCGTTCCGCTTCACTCTGATGGCTAATGCGGGTGAGTAATGACCTGGTTTGCTGATGCCCAGTATGACCGACTATGGCCGGGTAGGACGCGCTCCACGATTGGTAACCATGCTTGAAAAATCGGGCAGGCGCAGCATCGTCCAGGCCAGTATCTAGCTCGAAGCTGAGCCATCTCATCCGAACCGGCTGGCCATGCTCGTTTTCCACTTTCGCATGGATGATATCGCCGCCCGAAATCGGCTCCTTGCGGAGCGAAAGCGTGATACCGTTCTGCTCACTGCCACCCTGGCCATGGAACAGGAGGACCCGCTCCGTTCCCGCCGGGTCGTCATAACGTAATAGGGTAGTGCGAATCATGGTCGACGCGGTGCGTCGAGGCGCGTCGCTCTGTAGTGGTGGCTTCATCTATGATCGCGCAAGTAGTCAGCAAACCGCAGACGGCTCCTCAAAACTCGGCTTTTGCACGGGCAGCGATCCTCTCATAAGTGTACCGTCCGCGCGAAGGGCCGCGCCGGCGCTCCCTGAAAATACGTTAGGCCATTACCGGTCGTGGCCGCGAGGGATGACAAAGTCACCCGTTAGACGCAAGCCGTTTCTCTTATCAGACAGGTGGAGACAAATGGTCAGTGAGGTGGAGACGCTCGCACCCAGTCAGAATTGTTTTTCCTATGCTTGAAAAGGCGCTAGCCTGCCTGAGGGAGGAACGGTTATGGCGAGAGTCCCGTATCTCAGCCGCAACGATTTGCCCGAACCTGATCGATTCATCTGGGACGATTTTGTCAAAGTACGCGGAACTGAGCCCGGCAATATCCATCGCACTATTGCTAACGCGCCCAATCTGCTGCGGCGCTTTGTCGATCTGGCTAATGAATTACGCAACGGCACTCAGCTTGACCCGAAACTGCGCGAACTTGCGTTGCTCACGGTAGGAAGGCTGACCGGGGCGGAGTATGAGTTCGTTCACCATTGGAACATGGCGCTGCGACTCGGTGTTAAACGCGCACAGTTGGAGCAGCTCGCCAATTTCGCATCGTCGGCAGAATTCAATGAAGATGAGCGTGCCGTGATGCGCTACGCCGCGGAGGCAACGAGCAACGTCAAGGTCAACGACGCAGCATTCGAGGCGTTGCGCCGCTTTCTCGATAATCGCCGCATTATGGAGCTGGTGATGAACGTCGCGATGTACAATGCCGTCGCCCGAGTCATAGTCCCCTGTGGCGTGGAACTAGAACCAGGGGCGAAGAAAAACTAGGCTCCTTTGCAATTGCGCGCAGTGGCTTTCGACGCTCTAGAGCGCGCCCGGCTTCACAGGGAACGGCACCGCCTTCGGCCTTGACAAGGTGGTGCGTTCTGAATGTAGGCTAGTAGCTCGATAGACTAATGTTATCCCAGAAGTCTAAATATGCATTGAAAGCGAGCATTGCATTGGCCCGGGAGTTTGGACAAGGGCCGGTCTTGATCTCGGATATCGCCCAACGCGAGCGGATTCCCCGCAAGTTCCTTGAGCTTATCCTGCTGGAGCTGCGCAACAAGGGCATTCTCCAAAGCCGCAAAGGGAAAGGTGGCGGCTACTTTTTGGCGCGCGAACCTTCTCGTGTCACCCTGGGTGAGATCTTGCGGGTTGTGGAAGGCCCTTTGGCCCCAATTCCATGCGTCAGCAAAACCGCATATATGCCCTGCCGCGAATGCCGCGACGAGAAGACGTGCGGCATCCGAATGGTGATGAAGGACGTGCGAGACGCCACCGCAAGAATCCTTGACTCCACTACTCTAGCCCACGTTTTGAGGCGGGTCGCGGGGAGCGTCAACGGCAAAGCCGCGCTGACATACGAGATTTAATTTTTTGGTATTTACTCTAGTTAATCAATCGGATAAAAGGATAAAGCATGAAGCTGAACCGCATAGCCCGCGAACCGGCGAGTGAAGCTCTCGACGACGATGAGGCGCGCGTCATTCGCGAGATCGCCCGCGCTGTGCGTTCGGTTGCGTTCGGCTCGGTCGAAATCGTGATCCAGAATTCGCGCATCGTTCAAATCGAGCGCAAGGAAAAAATTCGTTTCGACCGAAGCTAAGCGGTCCCCTCTTCCTATTGTGCCGACCGGACTACCGGAGGCGAGCTGATACTTCACCAGAACTGACCGGACCACCGGAGGTTCCTGAACCAGGGGAATCATGGGGAACTTCGGTTGGTTTGCACCGTCACTGCTCACGCTGCTTTGCGCTGAATGCTTTGCATTCGGCAATCAACAGCTCATTCAGCTCAGTGGGTGCTCGCCCGCTAAAGCCGATTTTTCGTCGGCGAGAGAGAGACCAGGATTTATGGGAGATAGTTTAACGAGACTGGCATGGTTGTCTGCAATGCTCTGCACTTTCACAATGCTGGCAGGCTGCTCGCTGAGCCATCCCACAAATAATCCCTTTACAACACCGATGGTCGCTTCCAATGGCAAGCCGCTGGTGTGGGATTGTTCAGTAACGTACATGGCTTCGCCGCCCAGATATGCTTGCGGCGATAACAAGACCTACACCGCCTTCGAATTGCGCGATGCGAGGCTCGGCCTCACGCCGGCCCAGGCAGCAGGCAAATTATAAGCGGCAAAGGGCTCACCGGTTTTGTTAACCGTGCGGTTCTCCATACGCCGATGAGCGGTGACGCTCATAGCGACGAGTGCTAGGGCGTTCCGAACAGCAATACGGGAGGGAAGCTGATGAAGGGTAAATGGAAGATAGCCTTGGCGGCGGCTACTTTGGCGATGCTCTCGGCCGCGCCCAGACTACAAGCGCAGGATGCATCTACGATTACCAAAGCGACTACCCTGTGGGTTGATGAGCGAACCGGACAAGTATTTATTCGTCCAGGCCGAGGGCGCGTGCCAATGACGATCGGTTCCCGGGTGGATGCTGCGAAAATCGAGCAGCAAGTGGAGGCCAGCACTAACGCTAAGGTTCAGGCGGCGGTAACGCAAGCGCAAGAGGAGCAGCGCCAAAAGGATGAGGAACTCGCCAAAAAGGTCGATGAAATGAAGCCTGCGTGGCAAAGCTACGTAGCCAACTGGCAGGACAAGTTTCGCATCGGCACCCTCTTTTTCGGTGATTATCGCTTTTACAGTCTCACAGGATTCCAGCCGCAGGAACTCGATAACGTCAATAATCCGGGCCCCGGAAACAACAATTTCAACAGCTTCGATATTAGCCGAATCTACACCAACCTGTACTTCTTTCCGACGAAGGACTGGCAGTTCAGATTTACCCCAGAGATTTACAAGACCAATGGCTGCTCCAGTTCGAACGCCTCATGCAGCAACACTTACGGAAACACGTCGAAAGGCAGCAACTCGTACAGCAGCAACCTCGATGGCAATCTAGCACTGAGGGTGAAATATGCCTACCTTCAATACCTGAGTCTGTGGGATGACGTACCGATTTTGAAGGGCGGCACCATTTCCTTCGGTGCCCTGCCCAACCCCTTCATTCCCTGGCAAGAAGATCTCTACGGTTTTCGCTTTGTCAACCTGGGTCCGTGGAATTACCTTGGTCTCTCCTCGTCCCAGGTCGGTATACAGGCGGAGGGGCCGGTTAAGCTGTTTGGCGGTGAAGCGAACTACCTCGACTATGGCTTTGGTGTTTATAACAACGGCAATTTTCACGCATTTGAGCAGAGTGACACGAAAGAAGCTATGGTGCGGGGGACCTTGTACCCGTTCGGCGCCGATTGGCGTTTTCAAGGGCTCGGGCTGACAGGTTTCTATAATTACGGCTGGGGTAATACCACGCCCGACAATATGGATATCCCTACGACCCTCAAACAGACCAATGCCCACTTCGAGC
>Ga0187846_10001496_pt1 | contig 13213 bp, 8 predicted proteins | sample TC_taG_FD_161473 | JGI IMG/M metagenome (GOLD analysis project Ga0187846, IMG submission 161473) | Biofilm microbial communities from the roof of an iron ore cave, State of Minas Gerais, Brazil - TC_06 Biofilm (v2) | ecosystem: Environmental > Terrestrial > Deep subsurface > Cave > Wall biofilm ...
AGTAGTCGTTTGGCGGCCCGTACCCCGGGATGATCACACCGGCCGGGTAGTTCACCAGTCCCCAGGTCACGCTGCCGTCCGGGTTCTGCGTGAACCCGAAGAACGACCCGCCGGGGAACTGGGAACCCCACGTCGCCATGTACGTGGTCTGGCCCGTCGTCGGGTCGATGGCCACCGGCTGCCGGTTGATGAGCTGGAATTGGATGAGGTGGATGTGGATCGGGTGGGCGTCGACGGTCAGGTTGAGAAACTCCCAGACCTCCGTCGACCCGACCCGCGGTAATTCGGTCAACCACAGGCCCTGGCCGAACGTGTCGGGGCTGGAGCCCGGGACCGGCATATCGGGCGGTGTGCCGAATCGGTCCCGGATCCCGCGCCACTTGGTGTTGTTGACGAGGTCCACGACCGGCTGGCCGGTAGGGCCTTCGAACTCAAAGAGGACGAGCTGCCGCGTCGCGCTGGGGTGGACGCCGCGGGCGAGGCGGCCCTCGTCCGGGTCGGCCAGGCGGACGATGATCGGTTCCTGGTTCGGCCCGCCGCGCAGCGGGGCTCCGCTCGCCGGGTTGTACGTGATGTCGGTGCTGGAGAGCGGCAGGCTGACCCGGAACTCCATGACCGAGCGTGTCGGATCGGTCGTCGCCAGCGGGAGCCCGCTGGGGAAGGGGACCTGGCCATCGTTCGTCAGCGTGAAGCGGCTGCCCGACATGCCCGTGAAATCGAGGATGATGTCGGCGCGTTCGGAGGGGGCGAGGAAGAGCCGCGTCGTCGGGCTGGGATCCGTGGCAACCGGTTCGGTCTGGCCGAGCAGCTTGACCGGCCTGTCGAGCAGGCCGCCGTCGGACCCGATCTGCCAGATGGGCGGGCCTTGGGCGCCGCTCGTGGAGTCGACGAGTCCCATGCGGAGGAAGCGGGCATTGCACGCGTCGACGATCCGGAAGCGATAGCGGCGCGGCTCGACGTCGAGGTGGGGCCAGGTCCGGCCGTTGACGCACATCACGTCCCCGAAGAACTCCGGGATCCAGAATGGGTGGAGTCCCGGATTCCCCGGCGGGCCGTCGATGAGTGACGGGTTGCCCACGCTGTCCGGAAACAGCAACTGACCGTTGGTGTCGAACTGGCGGTCCTGAATCATCAGTTCAATCTCCTGGGCGCCGGCGGGGAGCCGCAGCGGGTTGTCCACTTGGCCCGTGTCGAACTGGTCGCGGATGAAGTAGAAGGCGGCCAGGCCGGAAAAGACGCTGATGCGGGTCATGCCGAGCGTGTGGTCGTGGAACCACAGCGTGGTCGATTGTTGCCCATTCGGATAGCGGTAGACGGCCGCGTTGGGGTCCGTCGCGAACAATGTGCTGTACCCCTTGCCGTGGCGCCCGTCGCGCGTGAACCAGGCCTCGGGAGCGCCGTCGAACGCGGACGGGTCCTCGGCGCCGTGGAGGTGCACGACCATCGGAATCGGGCCACCGAAGGGGCTGAACGACCCCATGTCGTGCAGTGGGTCGGCCCAGTGAATGGTCTGATCGATGGTGAGGTACTTACGGAGGAAGGGGTCGAGCGGCAGCGCGTTCACGTACTTGACCGTTGTCGCCCTGCCCACCTGCGCCTCAACGGTCCTGCCCGGCCACGAGGGCCCGGCCTCATCCTCCTCGGTGTCAGCGCCACGTACCTGGTAGCCCCACACGTAGGTTCCCTCGTTGAACGGTGCGGGCAGCTTCTCGTAGAAATCGCCGGGGAGCACCTGCTGCTGGAATTCGAACATCCCGACGTTGAGGGACGCATTGGGGACGCGCCGGCCGACGAACGTGCTGAGGCGGTTCTGGAACTTGAAGTTGGCGAAGAGGGTGCCGCCGTCGAGTGCCGTCTGCTGGGTCTGCACTGACGCGAAGGCACGCGCGGTCTTGAAGAGGAGTCCGCGGGTTGGGTCGAGCTGCCACCGGATGAGGGCTCCGGCTCCTGCTGCGGCTCCCAGTTTCAAGAACGTTCTCCGGGTCGACACGTTCACGCCTCCTTTGTGTGTATTGCGAGTACGCCGTGTGAGCGCGGCTTCCGTCTTACCCATGCCAGCGCCAGGATCGTGGCCGGGAGCCCGGCGGCCTGGCCATTGAACGCATCGCTCAGCGCGTGGCCGGCAAAGCGTGCCAGAGCGGCGGGGCCCGTGGTGTACAGGCGCGGCAGCGGGATGTGGGAGTGGAACGCGGACGCGTTGTGGACGTGGGTCAGGCGGTCAGCCGCGTCGTGGAGCCAGGTGCCTGGCACCAGCAGGAGGGCGAAGAGGATGGCGATGAGGCCGGCCCGGCCGACGATGCCTAGGGGGGTGGAGGCATCGAGGCCGGACCGGCTAGCGAGCCGCTGGCCGCCCCAGACTGCGCCGGCGGCGAGGGGCAGGGCGAGCAGACTGTCGCTGAGCCAGTGCAGCGCCTGGTAGACAGGCAGGGCTGCGAGCGACCATCGATGCGTGTGGAGCAGCTGCTCGAGGCCGATCGTGGGAAGGGTCAGCACCAGCGCGACCCACACCACGTAGTCTCCATCTGACGGCAAGACACGAGAGACATCCGGACGCGCGTCGCCGTGCACACAACACCCCCTTTGCCCGGACGTGCGTTCTATCGTGTGGCGTCGACTGCGTGCAACAGGGTATTCTTACCCAGAACTGACGATGTTTTTTCCTCAAGTATGTAGTATAGTTTCTTCTGCAATAGGTATAGTGAAATTCGACATCTCTATCACAACTCCTGCAACCTTAAACCCTTGACCGCCGAGGTGATCCGGGTAGGATGTCGTGGCGAGCCCGCGGCCTGCTATTCTCCTCCGTCCATGTTAAGAATCGGTGATGCCGCCTCCAGGCAGCGCCGAGTCCGTGATTGCACTCGATGCCGTCGCGTGCGTCAGGGTTGCCGAACGAGTTGTCGCGTGCTATGGTCTAGAACACACCGTCTGGGGAATAAATCTGGCAGAAGGTTCGCCGATGCGCTCATCGTTGTTCCTTATCCTTGCCGTCACCGTGGTGACCCTGGCCGTCTCTGCGTGCGGCCCACGGGCCCGCGTCCCGTCCCAAACCGCCACACCATCGCGACCCACGGTCCCTGGCGGCGCCTCCGGCCACAACGTGTATGCCGCGGCCATGTCGACGCATGTGTCGCCGGAACTCGCCGGCATCCCGGAGCGCGTGTATGTCCCCAATGAATTGGGGAACTCTGTCGACGTCATCGACCCCTTGTCCCAGAAAATCGTCGGCCATTTCCCTGTGGGACGGGAGCCGCAGCACGTTACGCCGTCGTGGGATATGACGCGGTTGTACGTGGACAATACCAAGTCGGACTCGCTCACGGTGATCGATCCGCAGACCGGGAAACCGGTGGCGACCATCCCGGTCACGGATCCCTACAATCTCTACTTCACGCCCGACGGCTCCCGGGCGATCGTCGTCGCCGAGCGGTACAACCGGCTGGACTTCCGGGATCCCAAAACGTGGACGCTGATCAAGAGTGTGCCGATCCCGTGGTCGGGCGTCGACCACATGGACTTCTCCGCGGACGGCAGTTTCCTCATGGCCAGCGCGGAATACAGCGGATTTGTCGTGAAGGTGGATGTGCGCACGATGTCCTACCTCGGCGAGGTTCGGGTCGGCGGCCTGCCGATCGACGTGCGGCTGGCGCCCGATGGGTCAGTCTTCTATGTGGCGAATCAGGGACGGGACGGGGTCTCGATCATCGACCCGCTGGCCATGGCGGAGGTCGGCTTTCTCCCGACCGGCCGGGGGGCGCACGGCCTGGAGATCAGCCGCGATACCACATCGCTCTACGTCAGTAATCGCCTGGAAGGCACGATTTCCGTGATCGATCTGTCCACGCGCCGCGTTCGCGCGAAGTGGGACGTCGGCGGGAGCCCCGACATGATGCAGATCTCTCCCGATGGACAGCAGCTCTGGGTGTCCAACCGGTTCCACGGCATGGTGACGGTCATCGACACGGCCACGGGGCGCGTCGTGCAGAAGATCCGGACGGGCCTGAATCCTCACGGGATCGCATTTTTCCCCCAGCCGGGTCGGTTCAGTATCGGCCACAACGGCGTGTACCGCTGATTTGGGAGCCTCGTGATCCTGTGACGCGGGGCCCGACGCGGGCTGCTACGGCGCTGCGGCGAACTCTGTAATCGGCACGATCTCCACCCCCGCCCGGTCGAACTCCGGAAGGAGCCGCCGGACGACCTGCGGCGTGCCCGTGGCGATATGTCCTACCCCCACCGCCCAACCCCGCCGTTCTGCCGTGGCGATAAGCCCGCGCACGTTGGCCTCGATGCCGGACGGCGGCGTATCCAGGTAGGCGGTGACCTGCACCGTCCTGAGCCCGAGGCGGCGGGCGATCTCGGAGGCGACAGACTGCGGGGTGTTTCGATTCTCCACAAACCAGAGGCCGTGGGCCCGGACAACGGCGAGCGCAGCCCGCATCACCCGGGGGTCCGCGATCGCGCGCGAGCCGGCATGATTGTCGACGCCGACGACGCCCGGGACGCTGGCCAGGTCGCCTTCGACGACATGGGCGATCTCCGCGTCGCTCATCCGGACCCAGACGATGCCCGTGACGGGCCCGACATCGGCCGGATTCCTCGACTCCATGGGGAGGTGCAGCATGGGCACGAGGCCATGCGAAGGCGCCTCTTGGGCGATTCGCGCCGAGTACGGCATGTGCGGGAAGATCCCCAAGGCGAACGGCCGGTGCATCGCGTAAATCGGCGCCAGATCCGCCAGGCTGCCTCCGGCATGCTCGAAGACAATGGCGACGCGGGGCCGGGGGGTGGCGCCGAGACCCGCCGGGAACAGCAGTAGGGACAGCACCGCGGCCGCGGCCGTCTGGCGGAGTAGTCGCCTCGTCCCCGCCACTCCCGCGTGCGCGCGGTGGCCGGTCACCCTACACCCCTCCGAGGGTGAGGAGGAGGTCCGTCCCGAGCGCGATGAGGAATCCAACGGCGATTCCCGATGCCGCCCACACGGGCGCCTGCAGGCGGCGGCCCGCCGCGAACATCTCGCCGATGATGTAAATGAGCGCCCCGGCCGCGAGCGCAAGGAAGAGGACGAACACGGGCAGGGACGTGACCCGGGATCCTACGATTGCTCCAACAAACGTGGGTCCGCCGCCAATCAGGCCGGCCAGCCCCAGAAACGTCCACGAGGGGATCTCCTCGGCGGCAGCGAGGGGCGCGGCCACGGCAAATCCTTCGGTGATGTTATGCAGGCCGAACCCCACGACGAGGATCGTCGCAAACTCGATCAAGCCGGAGGCCGCGGCTTGCCCGATCGCCAGACCCTCGGAGAGGTTATGGAGCCCCAGCCCGGTCGCGATCATCAGCGCCATTTGGCGCGCGGGCCGTCCGTCCGGACTCGGGTGCAGGACCGCGGCATCGATGAGGACCAGCCCGACGAGCCCCACGACCAAACCGGTCACAAGCATGGTGAGCAGAACGGCAGACGGTCCCCACTCGCCCGACCGGACGGCGCCCCGGAGCGCGGCCTGGACGGGCTCCAAGGCCTTGGAGAGAATGTCCCACACGAGGAATAGCAAAACTCCGAGCGCGACCGCGGTGAGCAGGCTTTGCACATTGCGCGTCTTCCGCCTGAGGCGGGCGACCGGCAGGCCGAGATAAATGGTGAAGCCGGCGATGGCCCCCAACTCCACCGTCTGCCACAGCGTCATATCCTTCGCCTCCCCAGGCTCCGAGCGCCGCTCACCCTCATGCATACCCTCGGATGCGGGGCGCCGGGACCCGCCGGTTCCTGCCGCGTGGTTAGCGTACGAAGATTAGGAATCAAACGCAATACCTTCGGGGGCGCACCCGATGGATAAGGCGGAGCGAATTCGCCGGAGGAACCTCCGGTGGTTTCCCCGGTATGTGCCGGCGTTCGAGCGCTACGTGGACGTAGCACGAGCCGTGTTGGGGGCGGGACACGATGTGCTCCATCTCGGAGCAGGGCGAGATTCGTATGCGGTGATCGGCCGGTTGGCTCGGAGCGATCTCCAAGTCGTCAGCGTGGATGTGGACCGCGAGGGGCTCGTCCACAATCCCAACCGTACGCGTGTCGTCGCAGACGCGGGCCATCTGCCGTTTCGTGAGTCGGCGTTTGACCTCATACTCTCCGAAGACGTCTTTGAGCACCTGGCAGACCCGGGTCGCGTCCTCGGCGAGTGCCGCCGCTGTCTCCGGTCCGGGGGAGCGCTCGTGTTTCTGTGCCCAAACCGGTGGAGCTACATTTCGATCCTCAGCCGGATGACCCCGCACCGTCTGCACAGGGCCTTCAAACAGTCCTGCATGGGTGTGGCCTCCCGAGACGTCTTCCCCACGTACTATCGGCTGAACACCGCGGGCGGGATTCGGCGGCTCGCCTCTCAGGCCGGCCTCGTCGTGGAGCGCGTGACATCTGACGTGGGCTGGCCCACCTATTGGGAGTTCTCGGACCTCTTGCACGGCATCTTCAGCGTCGTTCATCGTCTGTTGGCGGCGCTTCCGTCCGCGTGCCACATCACCCTCGTGGGCGTATTACGCCGTCCCCCCGTGCGCCGGGAGAACGTCTCGGCAGGAAGGGCAATATAGCACGGCGGACGAATGTGCCCGCCATGGCGTCCGTCCAACGATCTGCGACCACAGACCAGGCGACCCGCCGAACTCGTCCCCGCCACCGCCGCTCCCGAGGTCGCGGCGGCCGAGCCGCTCCGGTTCCGCAGGGGCAGGCGCTCCAGATCATCCCGCTCGGCGGATTGGGGGAGATCGGGAAGAACAGCGCCCTCCTCCGCGCAGGCTCCGACATGCTGGTCGTGGACGCGGGACTGATGTTTCCGGATGAGGAGCTGCCGGGCATCGACTTTGTGATTCCCGACTATCGGATCCTCACGGCCGGAGGCACGGTCCACGGCGTCGTGCTGACGCACGGCCACGAAGACCACATCGGCAGCCTGCCGTATCTCCTGCAGACCGTCTCGGTCCCGGTCTATGGCACCCCGCTGACCCTCGGGCTCGCGCGCCGGCGCGTGGAGGAGGCCGCGGGATCGCCAAAGATGACCGGGATTGCTGTCGAGCCCCGCCGCCCGGTGCAGATCGGGCCGTTCGAGGTCGAGGCGGTGCACGTCAGCCATAGCATCCCGCAGGCGTGCGCCATTGTGGTCCGCACAGGAGCGGGTGCGGTCGTGTGGTCCGGGGACTTCAAGTTCGACCAGACGCCGGTGGATGGTCAGCCGACGGACTTCTCCCGGCTGGCCGAGATCGGGGAAGCCGGCGTGCTCGCGCTGCTGATGGACTCGACCAACGTCGAACGGCCGGGATACGCTCCGTCGGAGCGTGTCGTGGGCGTGGCACTCGACGAGATCATTGCTGCAGCGAAGGGCCGCGTCATCGTCACCACGTTTGCCAGCAACGTCCATCGCCTCCAGCAGGTGTTTCGCATCTCCGCCCATCACGGCCGCAAAGTGGCGATCGCGGGACGCAGCATGGCGGATACGGTGACGATCGCGTCGGATCTCGGCGTCCTCGCGATCCCCCGCGGCGGTCTCGTACCCCTGGAGCAGGCGCGCAACCTCCGAGATCATCAGGTCACGCTCCTCACGGCGGGTAGCCAGGGGGAGCCTTTGTCCGCGCTGACGCGCATGGCCACCGGCCAGCACCGCATGGTCACGATCAAATCCGGGGACACCGTGATCTTCTCCGCGACGCCGATCCCGGGGAACGAGGGGATGGTGGCGCGCACGATCGACAATCTGTACAAGCACGGCGCCGAGGTGATCTCTGGGTCTGCGGTGCATGCCTCCGGACACGCCTACCAGGAAGAGCTGAAGCTCATGCTCACCATCCTCCATCCTCGGTTCTTCATCCCGGTCCACGGCGAGTACCGGCATCTCGTCCTCAACCGCCGGCTCGCGGTCGCGGTCGGCGTTCCGGAGGAACGAACCCTCGTCGTGGAGAACGGGCAAATAATCGGGGTCGGCCCGGACCGCATCGCCCGCGCGGGCGCAGCCGACACCGGCTCGGTCCTCGTGGACGGCCTGGAAGGCGTCGGCACGGTCGTCCTCCGGGACCGGCGCCAACTGGCCCGGGACGGCGTGTTGATCGCGCTGGTCGCGCTGGAGCGCCAGACGGGCGAACTCCTGATGGAGCCGGATATCGTGTCGCGCGGGTTCGTGTACATGCGCGAATCGGGCGAGCTCATCGAGGAGAGCAAGAAGCGCATCCGGGAGGCCGTCGCCCGCAGCCGCGGGCGGGGCGTCACGGAATGGGGGGCCGTGAGGTCGGCGATTCGGGAGGCGCTCGGCCGGTACTTATTTGAGCGGACGCACCGGCAGCCGATGATCCTGCCGATGCTCGTGGAAGTCTGACCACTTGCACGAGACCCCCGGAAGTCAATCCTGCTGCAGGAATTTCTAGCAAGTGGGCGTAAGCGTGTCTACGGTAGACTTGGGAGACGCTCTGCCGTCTGGCGATCAAACCACGCGTCTGCGGACTCGAAGGCGAGCAAAACGATAATCGCCGTGACATTACCAGTGTGCAGGTGATCTGGGCGCGGCGGTCTCAGCCCTAGACGTACTAGCGATCGCAGCACAGGAGGTCCTCAGGTGGCTAGACGGAAAGCGTCCCGGCTCGGGCACGCCAAGGTGGCGGGCGCGGTGCTTATCGCGCTTGGCCTCTTCGCGGCCATCAGCCTTGTTCCTGAGCAGACCGCGCATGCCCCGCAGGCCTTCGCCATACGCCTCGCCCAGGGAGTAGGAGCGGGCGCCGTCGTCCTGCCGGCGCTGTGCCTGGTGATTGGCCTCGCGCTCTTCGTCCACGGGACGTTTCATCTGAGTCCGCGCGTGTGGGGATTGCTGCTCGGCTATGTCGTCGGTCTGCTTGTCTTACACGTTCCGTACGCGCCCGGCCGTGAGTTCGTGGCCGCCGCGGGACGGCGGGGCGGGGGGTATCTCGGCGCGGCTCTTGTGGTGGTGCTCAGGCGTTTTGTGGGCGAGCCGGGTGTGTGGGCGGTTGTGATTGTGGGCACCATCGCCACCCTGCTGCTCTTGTCAGGCGTCTCACTCACAGGCGCGCTCACAGCCCTCTTCCAGGCGTGTCGCGTGGGAGGAATCGCCCTGGCTTCGGCCGGGCGTCACGTTGGACGGCTCGTTCTCGTCGGCGGGATCCGTGCGGCCGCCCAGATCGCGCGGACCGCGATGGTGCCCCGGGAGGTGCTCGCAGCCAGACCGTTCGGGGTCGGCGTGCTGACCCGGTCCTCGCCCGCCTCTTCCGAGGTGGAGGCCTCGGAGCGTCACGTCGAGGCGTCGGCGGAGACCCATGATCTGACGTGGAGGACGGGGGGGCCGGAGACGGTCGCAGAGGCGTCCGTGGTTCCCCAGGTACCTGTTCCAGGTGACGTAGAGGATGTCGCCGCGATTGGGGCCTCGTCTGGAAGAAGCGGTCGCAAGAAGCCCTTCGCGGCGCAAGAGACCCTCGTCTTTCCCGGCCGGCCCTCGCGCGCGTACACGCTTCCGGACCTTTCGCTGCTCGAGCAGAATGCGGTCGGCAAAGCCAGATCCGGCAAGGTGGACCCGGAGGAGGTCGCTCGCAGTCTGGAGCGGACGCTGGCGAGCTTCGGCGTGGACGCCCGGGTCGTGCGCTGGGAAACGGGCCCGGTCGTCACCCGGTACGAACTCCAGCCGGCGCCCGGGGTCAAGGTACAGAAGATCACGAGTCTGCAGAACGATATCGCGCTCGCGCTGGCCGCGAGCAGCGTCCGGCTGGAAGCGCCGATCCCGGGAAAATCGGCGATCGGCGTCGAGCTGCCAAATGAGCGGCCCGGGCTCGTGCATCTCCGGGAGATCTTGATCAGCGAGGAGTTTCAGACGTCTCCCTCCCCGCTCACGGTCGCCGTGGGCAAGGCGATCACCGGTCTGCCGGTCGTGGCGGACCTGGTGTCGATGCCGCACGTCCTGATCGCGGGGACGACGGGCGCGGGCAAGAGCGTCGCGATCAACAGCATGATCGCCAGCATCCTGTTCCGGGCGACCCCCGAGCACGTGCGGCTCCTCATGATCGATCCCAAGCGTGTCGAGTTGACCAATTACAACGGGATTCCCCACCTCCTCAGCCCGGTCGTGACCGCCCCTCGCGAGGCGGCGGCCAAGCTCCGCTGGGCGATTCAGGAGATGGAGAGCCGCTACGGGATGTTTGCGGCAGACGGCGTGCGGAACATTCAGGCGTTCAACGCCCAGCACCCGGACCGGCCCCTGGCCTACATCCTCATCATCATCGACGAACTGGCCGACCTGATGATGATCGCGCCTGCCGACTTTGAAGAGATCATCTGCCGGCTGGCGCAGATGACCCGGGCGGTGGGCATTCACCTCCTGATCGCCACGCAGCGCCCGTCCGTGGACGTGATCACAGGCCTGATCAAGGCCAACATCCCCTCCCGGATCGCCTTCTCTGTCTCGTCGCAGGTGGACAGCCGGACGATCCTGGATCATCCGGGCGCAGAGAAACTGCTCGGCCGCGGCGATATGCTGTTCTCGCCCATCGGCGCCGTTCGGCCGACCCGGGTGCAGGGCGCCTTTATCAGCGATGGAGAGACGGAGCGCCTCGTCGAGTTCTGGCGCGCCCAGGGCGAAGCGGTCTACGTGGAGGACCTGGTGCACGCCGCGGGCGATGCGGTGGACGAGAGCGCCGGTGACGACGCGCTGCTGGGGGATGCCGCCCGGCTCATTGTCCGCGCCGGGTACGCGTCCGTGTCCCTCCTGCAGCGCAAGATGCGCATCGGGTACGTGCGCGCCGCGCGCGTGGTGGATCAACTCGAAGAGAAGGGCATCGTCGGACCCGCGCAAGGGAGCAGCCCACGGGAGGTCCTGATCGGCCTGGACGACCTGGAACGGATTCTCCAGAGAGGAGCCCCCCGTGGAGCCCGTGGAGCGCGCGCGTTGGAGGACACAGACGCCGATTAGTTCGTCCGAGGCGCCGCAGCCGCAGGAAACGGGTTTCCTGCCCAAGAACAGCGCCATGCACATGAGACCATTGGGCATCGGCGAGCGGTTGCGGAACACACGGGAAGCGCGCGGCCTCTCCCTGGATGACGTCGAGGCGTCCATCCGGATCCGGCGCCGCTACCTCGAAGCGCTCGAGGCGGAGACGTTCCACGCGATTCCGGGACCCGCCTACGTCAGGGGATTCCTGCGCACCTACGCCGCCTACCTGGGATTGCCGGCCGAGGAGCTCGTGGCGATGTACCCGTCTCACCGGCCGGACGTGTCCCGCGGATTCCCGGTGGAGGTGCGGATCACGCCGGGGAATCCGTACTCGCGCATTCGACGGATTGTGACGGGCGTTGCCGCCGTCTTCGGCCTCGGCGTCGTGCTGCTCGGGGTCATGCTGTACGGGCAGATCCGGCAATTTGCGGTGACCTCCCCTGCGGTTCCCAGGGCCGGACACACCACCACGGCACCCGCGCGACCGGCTGGCGGACAGACGGCGCCGTCCGCGTCCCCGGCCCCGTCCCAGGCTCCCTCTCACACCGAGTCAGCCGCCCCCGCCGGCGCTCCGCTGCAGGCACTCCCGTCGCCGGCACCTGTGGCTCCGACAACCCTGCCGGTCCCCAAGGCTCCGGCGGCGACACCAACTGCCTCCCAAACGCCCGCACCGGCCCCTCCGGCGCCTGCGTCCCCGACCCCGGCTCCGCCGGCACCGGCAACCCCCGCGCCGGCCCCGCCGACTCCCGCGGAGCCGTCTATCGTGTTCCCCGGGCCCCTCGAGGTGGTGATCGTCGCCAATGACCGCACGTGGGTGCGGACGATCGCCGACGGAGTGATCGTCTACGATGGATTCGTGAGCCCCGGCGAGCGGCAGGCGTGGCAGGCCCACCACCAGGTCGTCATCCGGGTGGGCAATGCGAGCGCTCTCGATGTGACGATCAATGGGCTCTCCTTGGGACGCTTCGGGACCTCGACCGACGTCGCCGAGAGGACGTTTACAGCAGGTACTCCTACGAGTCCGTGACCCGGGCCGAGATCGTCTCCGTCGGAACCGAGCATCTTGTCGGACAGATCGTCGACACCAACGCCCGGTACCTGAGCGCAGCGCTGGCCGACCTCGGGATCGCCGTCTACTTCCGGTCCACGGTCGGCGACAACCCGGGGCGCGTGCGGGACGTCTTTCGCCAGGCACTCGAGCGAGTTGATCTGGTGCTCACCACGGGGGGCCTAGGGCCGACCGATGATGACCTCACCGTAGCCGCGGCGGCCGAGGCGCTCGGCCTCCCGCTTGAGCGAAACGAAGAGGCGTGGGCGCATATCCAGGAGTTCTTCCGCTCGCGCCGGCGTCCGTTGTCCGCCCAGCAGGACAAACAGGCGATGGTCCCCCGAGGAGCGCGGATCATCCCCAATACCCGCGGCACGGCCCCCGGGGTCATCGTGGAGTACCTGGGCAAGACCCTGATCTTTGTGCCGGGTGTTCCGCGGGAGATGAAGGGGATGATGGAGGATCACGTCATCCCCTATCTGCGCTCCCGCGGGCTTGGGGGACGCGAGGTGATTCGCTCGCGGATCCTCAGGATTACCGGGTTGGGGGAGTCTGTGGTTGAAGACCGCGTGCGCGACCTGATGCGGGCCGGGACGAATCCGACGATCGCTCCCTACGCGCATACCGGGGAGTGTCACCTGCGCATCACCGCGCGCGGAACACCTGAAGAGGTCGACCGGCTCATCGCCCAGACAGAGGCGGCGCTCCGGGAGCGGCTGGGCGAGACCATTTATGGCGTCGGTGAGGCTCCGCTCGAGGAAGTGGTCGCCGGGCTTCTCGCGGCCCGGGGAGTGTCGATTGCCGTCGCCGAGTCGACGACGGCCGGCCTGATCAGTCACCGGCTGACGCGCACCCCCGGCGCGTCGGTGTTCCTGGATGGCGGCGTCGTCGCCTATAGCAACGCGGCGAAGCGTCGCTGGCTCGGCGTTCCCGACAGCCTGCTCGAGCGGCATGGTGCGGTGAGCGCCGAAGTCGCGCGTGCGATGGCGGAAGGCGTGCGGGCTCAGGCGCGGACCACGCTGGGGATCGCCACGACCGGCATCGCCGGCCCCGGCGGCGCCACGCCCGAGAAACCCATTGGGCTTGTCTACATCGCGCTCGCGCACGGCAAAGGCACCGAGACACGAGAAATGCGGTTCGGCACCGAACCCGGACGGGAGGGCGTGAAATACCTGACATCTCAGACGGCGCTCGACATGAT
>Ga0187846_10001497_pt1 | contig 13209 bp, 7 predicted proteins | sample TC_taG_FD_161473 | JGI IMG/M metagenome (GOLD analysis project Ga0187846, IMG submission 161473) | Biofilm microbial communities from the roof of an iron ore cave, State of Minas Gerais, Brazil - TC_06 Biofilm (v2) | ecosystem: Environmental > Terrestrial > Deep subsurface > Cave > Wall biofilm ...
TCGAGGAACTGCCCCTCTTCCTGCGTCATTTCCGCGCCATGATTCACGGCTTCCATCGATAGCCTCACCGCCAACGGGCCGTTGGTCATGATTTTGCGAGCCAATGTTTCGGCGGCGGCCATCAGATCTTTCGATGCCACGACTTGATTCACCAGTCCGATGCGGTGGGCCTCCTGGGCACTTATCGGTTCGCCGGTGAGGATCAATTCCATCGCGCGACCCTTGCCTACGAGGCGCGGCAGTCGCTGCGTTCCGGCATAACCGGGGATGATCCCCAGCTTGACTTCCGGTTGACCCAAACGAGCGTTTTCCGAAGCGATACGCAGCGTACACGCCATGGCCAGCTCACAGCCGCCGCCCAAGGCGTAGCCATTAACCGCAGCGATGACCGGCTTTCCAAGGTCTTCGATGAAATCGAGGGTCCTTTGACCACGCGTCGACGTCTGCTGGCCCTGCACCGGATCCTGCACGGCCAGTTCGCTGACATCGGCACCGGCTACGAAGGACTTCTCGCCCGCGCCGCTCAGGATCACAGCCCTGACTTCTTTATCCGCCTGGATATTCTCAAAGCAGGTTCTCAGCTCTGCCATGACCCTTTGGTTGAGCGCGTTAAGCTTCTCGGGTCGATTGATGGTGACGTACCCGATGGCGTTCCGTTTCTCGTAGAGAAGTGTTTCGTAGGCCATAAGTGTTCCCTGATTTGCGCCGCTAATTCAGCAAGAAAGACTTGACTGATCATACTGTCTACGGACCAGAAGGCCGGAATGTTGTCTGCTCTTCCGGCAGCGGCCCGACAATCTCGATTTTGTATTGCGCGGCCAGTCTCACTAGCTTCTGCATGTCGGGCCGGCTCGGCGGCGGCAGCGTTGCTGTGCGTGCCGGCTCGCTCATTTCCACGACAAAGCGTTCGAAGCCTCCCGGGGTGGTAAGAATCAAGAGCTTGGCCGGGCCTGTCCCGTCCACCCTGAACCCGTGCGGGATATCGCGCGGCCCGAACACAAAGGCTCCTGGCGTTATTTTCAGCCATCGGCCGCTGCACACAAAGCTCACTTGCCCTGCGATGACGTAAAAAGCCTCGTCTTCGGCGCGGTGCACGTGATAGGGCGAGGCGAACCCAACCGGAATCACCTGCTCGATCAGTCCAAATGCGCCCCCTGTCATCTCACTCGTTGCCTTTACGTGAGTGAGCGTGCCCAAGAACCACAACGCAGAGCCTTCGCCCTCCGCCAGGGCGTAAGGCTGAATATTCGGATCCACTACCTTCGCTCCTCTCTGTTTCGAAACTATCTCAATCCAAAATCCGAAATCGAAAATCCAAAATGGTTAGAGCAGCTTGTTAGGCTTTGGATTTGCCGGGTCCGAGTAGTCGTAGAAACCCTTTCCGCTTTTCCGGCCGTACATTCCGGCGGTCACCATCCGTTTCATCAAGGGCGGGGGTGCAAAGCGCTTTTCGCGGTATTCGTTAAACAGAATCTCGGCAATGTAATAAGTGGTATCGATGCCCACAAAGTCGTTAAGGGTCAGCGGTCCCATCGGATGGTTGCAACCCAACTTCATACTGTTGTCGATGTCCTCTACGCTTCCGAAACCCTCTTCGAGGGCGCGGATAGAGTCGAGCAAGTAAGGAACGAGCAGGCGGTTGACGATAAAGCCTGCCCGATCCTTAGTCAAAATCGGAGTCTTGCCTACCTTCCGCGCGTAATCCAGCCCTATTTTGACAACTGCCGGGTCCGTGACCACGGTTTGGACTACTTCGACCAATTTCATGAGAGGCACAGGGTTGAAGAAGTGCAGGCCCAGAAAGCGGGGAGCGCGCCGGGTGGCGGTCATCATTTCCGTGATCGACAGCGAGGAGGTGTTACTGGCAAAGATTGCCTCGGGCCTGACGATCTGGTCAAGTTCGCTGAAAGTCTTCCTTTTTAGATCGAGATTCTCGGTGACAGCCTCGATGACGAGATCGCAGTCCGCGAAGTCCTTCAACTCTGTGGTGGGTTTCAAGCGAGCGAGAGTCTGGGAGCGCTGGTCGCTAGAAAGCTGGCCCTTGTCCACGAACTTGGCCAGCGATTTCTCAATCGAGCTCACGCCTTTCTTCAAGAGCTCCTCAGAAACTTCGCGTACTACGGTTGGGAAACCTGCCATAGCGGCGACTTGGGCGATTCCTGAACCCATCAAGCCACAGCCCACAACCCCTACCTTGCGAATCTCCATGCATCAGCTCCTACTAAGGCAGCGCTGAAGGTCAGGACTAACCGCAGTGGCGCAGTTGTGACTTTCAGATGCTGGCCCTGTGAAGGTATCAACGCGCAACTGACAACTGACCACTGACAACTGCTACGGATTTGACAGCATAGCCTGCTTTTGTTAGATTTTCAAAGGCCCTGGACATTCGCTAGTAGGTCGGTCTGAATTTCCTTTCTTTTGCCGATAGGTATTCCGCTGTACTTGCGAATTAGGGCAAGCCGCAAATTACCTCGGTCGATAGAGGTCTCGGCTGCGCCAGCCGAAGTTTCGTCACGGGTCGGGTGCCACGGCGCTTGTGATGCCGGGCTTCAGCGGGGCTAGCCTTGTTTTCAAGGAGGTGCCGACCCAAGGTCGGCTCTGGCGCCCCCTTATATGCTACCCTGCAATCGATGGACGAAACTACAGAGGGAGAGAAAGAGTGGGAACTAACGGAGCCAAAAGAAGCGAAAACGGATATCAGGACTTTGTTAACCGCCGCCTGGACCGGCTGGAACGCTCCATCGCCCAGACAGACGTGACGGTGCGCCGGCTCGTGCGTTATGGAGTCTCGCTGCGCAGCGATGTACGCCGCCTGGATGAGGCGATGACCCGACTTGCGAAGGCTCAGGCCCGCACCGAGGACAACCTGGCCGAGGCCACAGACAAGCTGAACGGATTGATTGACATCGTCGACAAGATGGCTCGCCGTTAGCCTGCCGCCCGCTTCCTGAAGCGTAAGGTAGTGCTGGAAATTGCTCTTGGCTCGACCAAGTCCTGACTCCGCAACCTCGGTTGCCAGGCGCTCTTCCCCGAACCTGCCCAACACAGGCAAGCTAATACTCACATGACGGAAGCTCGACATATCCGCAACTTCTCCATCGTTGCTCACATTGACCATGGGAAATCGACGCTCGCGGACCGCCTGCTTGAGCTGACCGGGGCTCTGACCAAGCGCGAGATGTCCGACCAGGTGCTGGATTCCATGGATTTGGAGCGGGAGCGCGGCATTACCATCAAAGCCCACGCCGTCCGGCTCCACTATCAAGCGCCCGACGGCAAAGAGTATCAACTGAATTTAATCGACACGCCCGGCCACGTGGACTTCTCCTACGAGGTCTCTCGCAGTCTGTCGGCCTGTGAAGGCGCTCTGTTGATCGTCGACGCCTCTCAAGGCGTCGAAGCGCAGACGCTTGCCAACGCGCAGTTGGCGTTGAACAACAAACTTGCAATTATTCCGGTGATCAACAAGATCGACCTGCCCGGCGCAGACGTGGCGATGACCAGGCAGCAAATCGAACACGCATTGGCACTTGATCCGACGGAAGCACTTCTCATCAGCGCCAAGGCGGGCACGGGTGTTCAGGAGGTGCTCGAGGCTGTCGTAAGCCGTATTCCTGCGCCGGGAGGTCAGCCCGACGCTCCACTGCAAGCGTTGATCTTCGATTCTTGGTACGACGCCTACCGAGGCGTCGTGGTGCTGGCACGCGTGGTCCAGGGCACCCTGGCCCTGGGAACTCGCATCCGGCTCTGGTCTAACAACCAGGTGTATTCGGTCGAGGACCTCGGTGTGCTGACGCCGAAGCCGGTGCGCGTCGAAGCGCTGGGCGCGGGCGAGGTAGGTTTTGTGATTGCCAACATTAAGCGCGTATCCGACACCCGCATCGGCGACACCATCACGGACCACGATCGCCCAGCCACTCAACCGCTTCCCGGGTTTGAAGAAATCAAGCCGATGGTCTTTGCCGGGCTCTACCCCGTGGAGGCGAGCGACTACGAGTCATTGCGCGACGCCCTGGAAAAGTTGCGCCTCAACGATTCGTCCTTCTTTTATGAGCCGGAGAGCTCCGCCGCGCTGGGCTTCGGGCTCCGCTGCGGCTTTCTGGGCCTGCTGCACATGGAAATCATCCAGGAGCGTTTAGAGAGGGAGTTCAACCTGAACCTTATTACCACCGCCCCGAGTGTTCGCTATCGCGTCACCACGAAGGAGGGTGCGGCCCTGGACATAGAAAGCCCGACAAGGTTTCCCTCTCTCGGAGACATCGCCAAGATCGAGGAACCGGTGATCACGGCCCAAATTTTCACTAATGACGAATATCTGGGCGGGATACTGGCGCTGGTGGAGGAAAAGCGCGGTGTGCAAAAGGGGTTCGAGTACGTCTCTGCCCAGCGTGTTCTCTTGACCTACGAGCTGCCGCTCAACGAAATTGTGCTCGATTTTTATGATCGTCTAAAAACGGTCTCACGCGGATACGCGTCTCTGGACTACCATGTTTCGGGCTACTGGGAGTCAGACCTGGTAAAAGTGGACCTTCTTGTGGCAGGAGAGACGGTGGACGCGCTTTCCTTCGTCTGCCATCGCGAACATGCTCAGGCCCGGGCCCGCGCGCTATGCGAGAGAATGCGGAAACTGATACCGCGCCAGATGTTCGAGGTAGCCATCCAGGCGAGTATCGGAGCTAAGATCATCGCCCGGGAAAACGTCGCCCCGCTGCGCAAAAACGTCCTGGCCAAGTGCTACGGCGGCGACATTACGCGCAAGCGCAAGCTGCTGGAGAAACAGAAAGAGGGTAAGAGGCGCATGAAGCGCGTGGGCCGGGTGGATATCCCGCAGGAGGCATTTTTGGCGGTGCTGAAGGTGACGGAATAGTGAGTTCAGGGCCCTCGGTCGTGACACTCGATGTGGGCACCTCGTCGGTGCGGACTCTGCTTTTTGACGCCCACGGTTGTGAGGTACCGGGTTTCGGCGTCCAATTGCCTTACCAGGTGATGACGACCGCGGACGGGGGCGTCGAGGCTGGCGGTGACGAACTGAGCGAACTGGCGGTCCGTAGTCTTTGCGGCATTCACGCTCAAATGAAAGCGTCGGGCCTGCGGCCAGCGGCCATCGGCTCCTGCACGTTCTGGCACAACGTGCTCGGTGTGGGGGAAGATGGGCGTCCCACAACGCCCGTCATCCATCTTTTCGATACCCGTAGTGCCGATGCGGCCAGAAGGCTGGCCGAGAGAATCGACCCGCGACAGCAACACGCGCGCACCGGGTGCGTGCTGCATACGAGCTACTTGCCCGCCAAACTGTTGTGGCTTTCCGAGGCGCGCCCGGAGGTGTTTCGCGCCACCCGCCGCTGGATGTCCTTCGGTGAGTATCTGTTTCTGAAGCTGTTCGGGAGAGCGGTTGCGTCCACTTCCATGGTTTCAGGGTCCGGACTCTGGAACCAGCACGAAAACAATTACGATGAAGGAATCCTCAGCGTGCTGCCGATCGAGCGCAGCCAACTGAGTCCCGTTGAGGAAATGGACCAACCCCTCACAGAGCTGCGGCCCGAATACAGAGCACGATTTCCCGAGTTCGCGGACGCCCAGTGGTACCCCGCGCTGGGAGATGGGGCGTGCAATAACATCGGCAGCGGTTGCCACAGCCCGGAACGATTCGCACTGATGGTGGGGACCAGCGGGGCCCTGCGCGCAGTGTTGGAAGCTCCGCATATTAACATCCCGGAGGGATTGTGGTGCTACCGTGTGGACCGGCGGCGCTATGTTCTGGGCGGGGCGCTCTCGAACGGCGGCTCGGTGTTGCAATGGATGAAGCGTATTCTGGCGCTGCCTTCGGAGGAGCGGCTCGATACGGAACTGGCCGCAATGACGCCTGGCTCCCACGGTTTGACGATGGTGCCGCTTCTTGCCGGCGAACGGTCTACGGGCTGGCGCGCCGAGGCGCGGGCGGCGGTCAGCGGGCTCAACATGCACACGAGCTCCATCGATATCCTGCGCGCCGGGTTGGAGTCCGTGGCGCTTCGATTTCGCAACGTCTACGACGTGATGATCGAGAGTCTGGGTATACCGGTGGAAGTGGTTGCTTCCGGAGGGGCGCTGTCGCTGCTCCCCTCCTGGACGCAGATGATGGCCGACGCCCTCGGCCGACCCTTGCTGACCTGCCTCGAGAGGGAAACGACCAGCCGCGGCGCCGCCTTGTTGTCTCTGGAGCGTCTGGGTGCGGTGAAGCACGTGGGAGAACTAACGACCCCCATGGCTCACACGTTTGCACCTGTTCCTGCCCACATTAAGATTTACGATCAAGAGCTGCGAAGCCAGCGTCAACTCTACGCCCGGCTCTTTGAGACGTAAGCTGGCCGCACTCCCACCTCCACTTTCAATCATACTCCAGCTTTGTGTCCCAGTCGCCTTGACCATCGCACTCCGGTAAGCCGACTATGAACCAGGCCCGCCCTTTCACTTGTGTGAGGCGCTCTCGAGCGGACCGAGTGGCCTTTCTTTAATAGATATATCTATGTTGTATATCACATTACACTTGGTTGCAATCACTCCCGCCAGATTGTATACTGCACAAGCGCTGAGGCTCCCGAAGCGCCATTCGCCGATGGCGAAAACAAATGCAGCAGAGAGGAGTGACCGTGAAGAGATTCTCAGGTGCGGTGTTCTCGCTTACGTTCTTGCTCGTAAGCATCCAGCCGCTCTCCGCTCAAGTCCAAGGTCAATGGGCAATTACCGGCACGATGCAAACCGGTCGCGAGTTCAACGCCCAGGTGCGGTTGGTCAGTGGAAAGGTCCTCTCGATAGGGGGAGTCGACAGCAACAATAATGTTCTCGCTTCGGTGGAAGTCTATAGCCCTGGTCCGGGCACCTGGATACTCACTGGCAGCATGAAGGAAGCCCGGGAGCTGTTTCCGGCCGTCGTGCTGACCAGCGGCAGGGTCCTAGTCTCCGGCGGCTGTACGTCGAGCACCTGCAGCACCGTGTTGGCGGGCGCCGAGTTGTACGATCCCACGACCGGAACATGGTCTTCGGCAGGCTCGCTCTCCGTGGCTCGGTTTGGTCATACGGCCACCCTGCTTCAGAGCGGGAAGGTATTAGTGGCCGGCGGCTGTACGGCGAGCACCTGCAGCACCGACACGGCGGTAAGCGAACTCTACGATCCGACGTCGAACACTTGGTCGACGACGGGCAACCTCAACACGGCTCGCTCTTACCACACTGCCGTGCGGCTGAAAACCGGGAAGGTGTTGGCTATCGGAGGCTACACGGGCACCAGCAGCACTTCCTGCGAGCTCTACGATCCTTCCACGGGCACGTGGAGTAATGCGGCTAACACCAATTCGGCTCGCTTGTTCAACGCCACCACCCTCCTTCCGGATGGCAAGGTACTGGTTACTGGCGGTGCGATTTCTCGTTTTGCATGGAGTTCAGCGGAACTCTATGACCCCTCGGCCAACACATGGACCCCAACAACCGGGAACATGACGACAGGGCGTTACGCTCACACGGCTACGCTTCTCACCGACGGCGACGTTCTTGTGGCGGGGGGAGAGGGCCAGATAATTAGCTGTGGAAAGGATTGTAGTAGTATCATCCCCACCGCTAAGGTAGATCTCTACAACGAAGCCGCAGGCAAATTCACCGCCGTGGCCGCGCTGCCGCGGGCGCAGGCGTATCACTCCGCGACACTGCTGGGGACGGGACGGCCATTGGTGGACGGCGGCCTTGGCACGACCGCTTACTGTTGCGTGGTGGTGAACACTGCTGAGGACTACACCCCGCTGACCGTGACCTTTTCTGTTTCCAGCACGAGCTTCGGCGTCCTGCAGGTTGGGCTCACCAGCGCTTCCCAGACGGTAACCGTAACCAACGTCAGCACTCACTCCGTCGTCTTCTCGAGCATCTCGCCGAGCGGCGACTACCTCGAGAGCAACACCTGCCCAACCACGCCAACCCCGCTTAACGCCGGCCAGAACTGCACTATCACGGTCAGCTTCAAACCTACGGCAGCGGGAACCCGCACCGGAGCGGTAACCCTCAAGGACAACTCCCCAGGCAGCCCCAAGCAAACCGTCGCGCTCACGGGCAACGGCGCAGCCAACGCCATGACCCTGTTACCGAGCAGGGTCAGTTTCCCCGGCCAGATCCCAGGCAGCAGCGGCTTCATGAGCATCACCCTGTATAACGATGGCACGGCGGCGGTCAACATCAATACCATCGGCATTTCCCCTGCCAATCCGACTTTCACCCAAACCAACAACTGTCCAGCGACCTTGAATCCCAACACGAACTGCGCCATTCAGGTGGTTTTCACACCGCCCGATTCCGGCAACTACAGCGCAACCTTGTCGGTAACCGACAGCGACATAAGCAGTCCCCAGACTGCTTCTCTTTCTGGTGTAGGTCTGGACTAAATTTCGATCGACGCAAGGACGGACACAAGAGATGCAAGTGCGTCCAGCTCCACCGGAAAGCAGGCGCCATACCCCTTGTCGAAAAGAAGTGTCGAATTGTGCTGTTTCCAAGTATGCTCCCTGTTTTATCATAGGAGTATCAACGATTGTGAATTGCCTGCGGCAAAGGAGGTTACGACCATGGGGGTTGTATCAAGGAAGTGGATGGGTCCGCAGTGTGGAGTCCTCCTGGCGTCAGTCGGTGCGCTGGTGACGGTCTTACTGGTGCAGGTCGGTCAATCAAGCCGCGCCGACCAATCTCAAAGTGTTCGTGAGATCCAGTTGGGCCAAGCTCGCCCGGACGTTCTGTACGCGCTGACGGTGTGGGTGAAAAGCCCCGCTCAGCTTCAAAGTAACGCGGTACTGGCAACGGTGAAAGACGCGTACGGGGAGGTTGGAGCTAAATGGCTGCACGCGGCGGACCTCGATTTCTATCTCACGCTCCACCCCCGGGCCGCCGGCCCGGTCACTGTGACTCTGTCAGCCCTTTCAAGTGTCAGCCTTCCCGACATCAGTGCCACGATGCATCCAGTCCCGCAGGGTCTTACCTCCAGGGTCGGGTCGACCGGCGTCGAGCAAACCGGTGTTATAGCCGCTGCGCCCAACAACAGCTGGCAAACCGCCCAGCCCTTCGAGTTCGGGCAGACCATCTATGGCAGTGACGATGAGAGGCCCTACGCGTCCTCTCCAAGCGAAGACGGCTACCAGGCGATGCTCAAGGGCTTTCAGTGGTTCAAATTCACTTTTCGCTCGGCCGAGCCGCGATTGGCCTATTTCGCGCTGAACGTCACCGATCGTGACGTGCCGCTGGACGTGGACATCTTCCAGGTTGGCAAGAACGCAGCGGGAGAGCCCGACGTTGTGCCTTATGGCGACGGCCAGTTTGTCTATCAGATTGAAGCTACGCAAAACTATCCGGGCCTGTACAAATTCCGGACCCGCATCTTGCGGCCTGGCCAGACGTATTACGTGCGGGTGGCAGCTAATCACCCGTCCTATCAACTCCACACCTATGACTACCCTGTGCCCCCATACACCGATGCGCGCCAAGCAGTGCGCACGGGTATGGATTTCCTCATCAATATGGGTGATACGTGGCTTTCCAACACGCCGCGGCGCGGCGCCATAGCCCTGCGCACCACCATGCAGCACTCGGAAACCCAACTGTGCATTGCATGTCACCCGACGCAGTTCACCACCCGAGGCTATCTTACTGCCATTCAGAACGGCTATCCCCCCACACAGCGCCCTGCACTCGAGTTCCTCACCGATCGCATTTACAACAATGCCCGGCCACTGTACGGCGAAGCTCCCGCCAACTGGGTACGCGTGATCTATTCGGCCCGCACCGTGGCGAGCCGCTTGCCTGTGATCGAGCACATGTTTGAGCAGAATGTTACGCATGATCCGCCGCGCTCAGACTTCAACGTGCCTTACGCCGATTTCCTGAAGATCCATTACAAGGACGTGAAGACTATGCCGGGCAATGAGACCGACGGCTGTGAGCCTGACGTGAGCCCGTTTGAAATCGCAACGCAAAGCTGGAAGACGTTTGACCTGACTTACCGGCAGACGCATGACTTACAGTGGCTCGCTGAGCGCGACAACGTGGAGCGCCTGGCGGTCGCGTACGAGCCCAAGAACATGATCGACTTGAACTGGAAAATTCATTTCTTGGCTACCCTGGACCGCAGCAAATATGCCAAACAAATCGATTCACTCATCACCCAGCTCTATAGCTACGAAACGCGCGATGGCATGTGGCCGTACCCGTTTGACAGGACGGCTAAGCCGGCGGATTTTATTTCGTATCATTCCGTCATGGCCTTGGCACTGGCCGGTCGGCGACCGGAGACCGACGAGCATTTGGCGCGCGCGGTGAACGCCATACTTCGCGCGCAGAGGCCGGAAGGCAGCTGGGAAGGTGACCCCGTCTACCAGGGTTTTAACACCCCGTTCCGCGCCACCGAGTTCGCTGTTATGGCACTCTCAACCCTTTACCCGGGAACAACGAAGGTCAAGAACTGGGACGCAGCCTATCCCTCGCCACCCACCACGCTCGCAAGCAGCAACTTGCCACTGCTTCTCACCCAGCTTGACCAGTACTGGGACCTCGCCCCTGAGCCCGTCCTGCGACAGGTTCGCCAAGTACTCGCGCAGAGCAACCAGCCTCTGGCGCGCGAGGCTGCAGCCAGGGCCCTCGGACACATGGCTGACCCCGGTTCGATGCAGGCCCTTGTCCAGGCGTTAGGCGATCCGAGCAAGATGGTGCAGACCAGCGCCGCGTACGCGCTTCGTATGGTCTTGTCACGGCGGCAGAATGATGCTCCGAGAGGGCGCAGGCTCCTGGCAGCCGCACTGGCGTCGCCTGATGCGCGCACTCGCTGGGGTGCGACGCGCCTTTTCAACCAGCACTTCAAGCAACTGACGGGTGATCCGGTTTTACTGGCGGCCCTGGAACGTGATCTGAACGATCCTGTCCCCTCCGTCCGTTTCCAGGCAGCCTCAGGCTTGTGGCGCTGGTATTACTGGCAGGTGGACCAGCCCGCCATGCGCCGGAGCACACTGGAGGCCCTGGCCACACGCCTCAGCAGCGAAGCCGACCCGATGGTACGGCGTGGTCTTCAGGAGAGCGTCTACGATGTGCTCGACGAGAATACCGGGTACCTGGAAGCCTGGGTGCGAACGGCTGCCACTGACGAGGACAAGGACCGCATTCGGGAAGGCTACGAAGCGGCGGTGCGTGACCAGGCTCAGGTGCTGGCCAAGGTCCTGCGGAACAGTACGTCAGCCGGCCGCGAGGGTATCCTGAATGCCCTGTGGGACTTTCACATTCGTCACTACGCTTTGCCGCCCCTCAAGGCGGACACGGTAGCGATTGGTTTGCCCGCCGTTCTCACCAAGTACGTCACTGGCGTGCCCGATTTGCACCGCCCGGGCTATGAGTACCCGCCCTATCGCGAGACCGTGGACTTCAAGTACGATGTGCACGACGGCTTCTTCCAGACGCGCATCGGCAACGACAGCGATCTTATCCACTTCTTCCAGAGCTCAGGCCCCGAGTTGGAGGACGCCCTGTTGGCTTGCCTAACGGGTGCCAATGAGACCATGAAGATCGAGGTGCTTAAGGCGGGCAGCACGCTCAGCGGCGCCGGCGACGAGCGCTTCGCCCTCGCCGCGTTACAGCTCTCGGAGGATCCGAGCCTCGAAGTACGGAAGACGGTACGATACGTATACCAGAACGGGCAACGAGGTATCTTGAACATCGACGCGCCTGCCGCGCCTGACCCGCGCCTGGTGAGCACAGTGATCGAGATTCTTAATCACGGCAATCCCGACAGCCAGGCGGTTGTGCTGCCCCTTCTAGCCGGAATGCCTAACGGCTCTCCTTGGGAGCGGCAGGCAGGAGTGTTGAGCGCGTTGCGTTCTCTGCTCGAACAGCAACCGCCGCCGCCGAATTATGCCGAAGTCCTCAATGCAGCGTCCTCGTTCAAAAGTCTCATGGATCAGCCCGCTCTGCGCGGGCGAGTGTTGGCGGGGCTGAACGATCCGAACCCCGACGTGCAGCGCGCCGCCATCCGGATCTCGTTAGAACACTTCCTCAGCGATCCGGAAACAGCTCCGCTGGTCAAGGCGGCTTTCAGCAACTTGGGCAGCTCTAAGCGCAACATCCTGATTGAGGAGGTGAACGACCCGAGGTTCATGCGGCGGCACCTCGGCATTGCGGGCGGCGCCGTGTCGCAGGATCAGCAGTATTTTCTGGGTAAAAATGTCGCCTACCAAAAAGTGCCGGATTTCCTGGATAATCCCATCGTGTTCGACACGGTGATAGCCAGCTTGCACGACGGCGACGCCAACGTGCGCGCTGCCGCACTCGATTTGCTCCGCAAGGCGAAAGGCGTTGAGCAGCGGCCAGACTTCCGCGCTGCGCTCGATCAATTACAGAAAGACAGTAACCCGCGCCTGAGACTCATCGCCACGAATGTGCTGGAAGGAAAAAAGCTCAGTGAGGCGCTGCGAGATGTGCAGCCCGGCTCGGTGCTCGACTTCAACTACTTCGTCGCCAAGATCGAACCCATTTTGGCCACGCCCGGGGCCGATGGCAAGGCGTGCGTGTTCTGCCATGCCAATCACGTCATCTTCAAGTTGCAACCGCCCAACGTCGAGGGCGTCTTTTCCCCTCAGGACAGCGAGGAAAACTACAAATACGCCATGCGCGTCGTGGATATCAACAATCCCACCTCGAGTTTGATTCTAATCAAGCCCACACGGCCCACCGACAGCGCGGGTAACGTGGGGGACTATCTGGCCACGCATAACGGCGGCCAGCGCTGGCAGGGGAACGAATCGAGCTGGCAATACCGAACCATTTTGGAATGGATTCGCGGCAGCCGGCAGCAAGCTGCCGCGCCATCCAAGTAGAATGCTGTCCTCAACATCGGTGAAGCCACGTCATCGCGCTGGAAGGGATTCGGTTACCAGGGGGCCAAAGCGGTCAATAGCAAACAGTGTGTCGAGCTCTTGGGCAAGTGCAGGTTTTAAGTGATACCAGACAATGCCAAGCCCCGTTTGGACCTGGCCAACATCTCGAGCGCCGTCAGCGTCCGGTCTACGGCGGGAGCAGCGTTTACTTGGCCTCAACTACGAAGAGCACAAGCCCCTCCGGCGGTAGCGGCGGCGTTACACCGAGCCACCGACCTCCGCTCGCCGACCTCGTCTCGAGGAGCTTGCCACTGGAATCGAAGGACTGCGCTTGGTAGGATCG
>Ga0187846_10001498_pt1 | contig 13197 bp, 7 predicted proteins | sample TC_taG_FD_161473 | JGI IMG/M metagenome (GOLD analysis project Ga0187846, IMG submission 161473) | Biofilm microbial communities from the roof of an iron ore cave, State of Minas Gerais, Brazil - TC_06 Biofilm (v2) | ecosystem: Environmental > Terrestrial > Deep subsurface > Cave > Wall biofilm ...
CGTGCTGAGAACTGCCTTCCACCGATAGTGAGCGACAATTCGCGGCCTTTCTCTTCTTTTAGCATACTTCTACTCCTTCAACCAACCCGTGACAATTTGTCACGGGTTGCTACTATCCATACTGATATATAGAAAACCAGACCCCGCCTCGCTGCGTATCTCGGCAGGCAGGGTGAGATCAACCGCAGCATAGACCAATCGTGCTCATGTCACCTGTGCTTTTCTGTTGCTTGCTCGGCTTCCTGCTGAATGCGCCGGGCGGCTTCGATGATCGTTTCGACGATGAGGGGCGCTTGCTGGATAAAGGGATCTTCATGGTGCCGTTTCAGGGTAGTGAGTGCCTCATAAAACTCGGCTTGCTTTTTAGGCGGAATAGAAACGCTGACGACTTTCGGGCGCTTGCGCTTCTGGTGATCAAGTTCCGGCACGGTCGATTTCTTGGGCATGAAAGCGTGCTCTCTCTATATCGCTCCTGTGATGGATCGTTGTTGCTCGCCCACAGGTCTCTCCTGGGCTTTTTCCTATTGTACCATAGATTTCTGAAAACTCGCAAGTTTGTATTTTGCATAAGATAGGAATTACCATAAATTTGGCAAGAGATCCTGATCATACCCCGGCAAGAAAGCAGAAGGTAATATCGGAGTAAAGAGTACTTCAGTATAGAATATTTGACATTCAAATTTGCGCTGCCTACAATACAAAAGATCATATAGCAATTTATCTATATGCCCTATTTTGTATTGTAATTGGAGGTGCCTCATGGCAGCGGCGGTTACGTGGCAGAGCTATCCTCCCGAAACACTCCTGCGAGAACGCTTTCACATCACCACGGGCTTTCACCCTGGACAGCGTGACATCATCGAACAACTCATCCAGAGTAAACACCTGCTCGTCATTCAACGTACAGGCTGGGGGAAATCGCTCTGTTACCAGATGGCTAGCTTCTACTTTCCTCACCTTACCATCGTTTTCTCACCGCTCAAGGCATTGATGCGCGACCAATGTCAGCGCTGCAACGATATCTATAACATCCCAGCCGCCATCGTGAGTTCGGACTTCTCTCCAGAAGAGAATGGGGCAACGCTAGTGCAGGCGGTAGCTGGACACTGCAAAATACTTTTTATTGCCCCGGAACGCCTGGATAATGCTATTTGGCAAACGTACGTGTTCAAGATGCGTATAAGTATGGTAGTGATTGACGAGGCGCACTGCATCTCGACCTGGGGACACGACTTTCGTCCTCAGTATCGTCGCATTGCCTCTATGCTGGCTGCCCTTCCCAGGCATATCCCCGTTCTCGCCCTCACTGCGACAGCCAATACACGTGTCGAGCAAGACATTCGTGAACAGCTGGGAGCAGGCGTCCAGGTCATACGCGGCGCCATGCAGCGTCCCAACCTCTACTTGAATGTAGTGCCCCTTCGAGGTGACCGGGAAAAGCTGGCTTATTTGGGAGAAATGCTTCCTCGCTGCCCCGGTACCGGTATCATCTATACCGCTACAAAACATGATGCAGAAATGGTTGCCGCATTTCTCAGTAGTCAGGACATCATGGCAGAATATTATCACGGAGGGCGAGATGGAGCCATACGCCTGGACATCGAGCAGCAGTGGATGACGAACCAATATAAAGTTGTGTGCTCGACCAATGCCCTTGGCATGGGCATAGACAAACACGACCTGCGTTTTGTCATCCATTATCATATGCCAGCGTCACCCATTCATTATTATCAAGAAATGGGTAGAGCTGGCCGAGATGGTAAAGTGGCCTGGTGTATTTTGCTCTATGATCCCGCCGACCTGGAGATACAAAAATACTTTATTCGCAATGCAAAGCCAGTAAGCGCGTGTTATGAAGCCGTTTTGCAACGTTTACGTGTAGAACCACTGGGTTTATACGACATTATGCGTGAAACAGGCTTTGCACAACCTGCGCTAGAATCTATTTTGGCTGACCTGGAAGAACAGGGCATGGTTGAGCGCAATGCCAGGGATCGCACCTATCGCGCCACGATGAGCCTGCGACAACTGGATTTCTCTGCCTATGATGCTGTCAGGCTGCAAAAAGAACGCGAATTAAGTGATATACAGCACTATGCACAAAGGGCAGAGTGCTACATGGAGTACCTTACTACATATCTTGGGGATCAGCCTGGTTATTCCTGTAGGTCATGTGGCCGCTGTCGCGCATCGAACTTTCCAGGTATGAAACCATCAAATAGAATGCAAGAAACAGTGGGTCACTTTCTAGAAGAGGCATTTCTCCCTCGTATCGAGAAGCGTGGTGAGAAACGCCCGATCCACGAAGCAGGTTGGTCACTCGCATATCACGGCATCAGCCGTGTCGGGAAACTTGTTCGAGCCAGCAAGTATGAGGATGCCGGGCCATTTGCACTCAGCCTTGTTACACGTTCTGTTGAAACAATACGTAATCGCTATCCAATTGAAGCCATCAATGGTATAGTAAGTGTGCCACCGACCAGGAGCGGTCCGCTCGTCGAGAGCTTTGCGCGACAGGTTGCCGCCTACTTAGGAATGGAATATTTAGCGGCGCTTGAAAAAGTGCGCATAACGCAGGAGCAGAAGTTTCTGAAGAATCGGTTGCAGAAGGCAGATAACATCAGGGGAGCTTTTGCTGTCCGTTCTCCTGAGCAGATTGCCGGACGTGTATTACTTCTTATCGACGACATCTTTGACTCAGGTTACATGATGCGTGAGGTGGCGCAAACATTGATGCGAGCAGGAGCAAAGGCGGTTTATCCATTCACAATAACGCGAACTGCTCATTCGGATGACCAGTGAGGGGAAAACGATGGAGAGAAATTATCAAGAGCAAGCATGCTGGCTCCTGCTGGTATTTGAAATCGGCCTGTCTACGCGCATCGTGAATGACATTCTTGTAGCCTGGTGCTACCAGCTTGGGCGAACACTCCAGGAATTCTTTGCGACAAATTCTGAGGAATGGAGTGCAACATGCAATCTCAAGCCGGAGGTGATGGTGAAGCTTGAACAGGCTAGAGAGAAGCTCGCCGGACAGGCATTTCTCGTGGAACAGTTGACTCACGACAATATTCACCTGCTCACTGTCCTTGATGAGGCCTATCCTAGGCTTCTCAAATTGTCCCTCAAGCGTAATCAAACGCCCCCGCTACTCTTCTATACAGGCGACTTGGGTATACTCGAACGCACAACCATCGCTATTATTGGCTCTCGCAATGCGGGGGAAGCAAGTCTCGTATTTACCCGTGAAGTTGCCGCCTACCTGGCGGGGCAGGGAGCCAATGTAATTAGCGGCAATGCGCGCGGAGTTGATCGTTCTGCCTACGAAGGGGCAACCAGCGCAGAAGATGGGCATACAAGCGTTGTACTCCCACATGGCATCCGCAGACTCAGCGGCGTGCAGATGCGCAGCCTACGGCCGGAGATTGAAGCGGAAAAGGTATTATTGTTAAGTCAGTTCCATCCCGATGCACAGTGGGTGGTCAGTCGCGCTATGGAGCGCAACAAAGTAGTGACGGGCCTGGCGCAAGTAGTGATTGTTGCCGAGGCGGATACCAAGGGTGGGACGTGGGAAGGCGCCAATGGAGCGCTGAAACAGAAACGGCCATTGTATGTACGTCAACCGGAGTCCTCTTCGTCGCTGCCAGGTAACGCGGCATTGATCGAACGTGGTGGCCATCCTCTACCCTGGCCAACGCTGGCGCTGGTGGATACCCTCTCTCCACTACTTCAGGAAAGCGCAGTGTTACAACAACAGCAGAATAACCGGCCAGCGCGTCCAGATCAACTGTCGCTTCTCGCTACGCAGCCTACGAGCGATATAAGTGCCGCTGGCCCCCCTCAGCTTTAGGATATTCACAGCAAACCCCTCTTACCTCCTGCGTTTCGCCATCTCCTCTTCCGTCGTACTGCTGGTCACCAACTCATATAGCAATGCCTGTCCAGTCTTTGGGCGCAGAACACGGCCAAGGCGTTGAATATACTCGCGCTTTGTACTGTTGCCGCTGACTATGATCGCGACACGGCAATCGGGTACATCCACGCCTTCGTTGAGGACGCGGCCTGTGACCAGTTTGGTGTACTGCCCCGAGCGGAAGCGTTCAAGTATGGCGCGACGTTCCTCAGTTGGAGTCTTGTAGGTAATGCTCGGCAGGCAGAAACGGCGGCTGATCTCATCGACGACCTGGTTATACTCGGAGAAGAGAATGACCTGTTCAGCAGCATGCAGCCTTAGCAGGCGCTCTATCTCAACATATTTTGCAGGTGTGTTCATGGCAATATTACGTGCCTCCCGCCAGGCGAGCATGGCTTCACGCGCTTCAGCATCTCGCGCACTGAGAAAAATAATCTTTTGCTGAAACTCCTCCGGGGAACGTATGACGATATGCCGGCGCTGTAAAAACGAGCGATAGACACGTCTCTGTTCGGCATAACGGACTTCATCTTCGCTCGACAGTGCGATATCGATGCGTACCTCTTTATATTGCGCAAGATAACGCCCCTCGGTCAGTTCCGCAGGCGAACGCCGATAGACCTCCGGGCCGATCAATTGCTCAAGGTCGAGGTGCATCATATCACTGCGCTCAGGAGTCGCGCTCAGCCCTAAACGCAGTGGGGTAAAGGCGCACTCGGCGATCAGGCGATAGGTTGGTGCGGGTAAATGATGGCACTCATCGAAGACCAATAAACCGAAATGCCGTAGTTCGCGTGGATAGAGAGCTGCCGAGTCATAGGTAATGATGGTGATAGGTTTCATATCTTTCTCTCCGCCTCCAAATATACCAATTTCACCTATGCCCAGGGAAAGCGCGGAGGCCAGGGCAGTCCGCCATTGTTGTAGGAGATCGAGTGTTGGAACCACTGCCAGCGTCCACAGTCCCGTTTCTTGAATGGCCATCGCTGCCACCAGTGTTTTGCCCGCGCCGGTGGGCAGGACGACCACGCCCGCGCTGCCTTTGGACAGCCAATTTGCCAGCGCCTCGTTTTGATAGGGGCGCGGCTCAACCTGGAGCGCAGTCGCAAAGGGTAGCGTGGGCCGTTCCTCGAAGACAACATTGAATGGCGTGCCCTGCGCCTGCAAGGCCCGTTTCAACGCTTGAAAATGAAGCGGCTGAGTGCGCAAAAAAGCATGCCGTTTATCACGTCCCATGGCGGCGCGGGTGTCTGCTGGTAGGTGTGCCCCAAACAGTGCTTGTAGCAGTTCCGGCGTCGGCAGTTGCATCATCTCTTCGTTGGGGAAAATAACGAGGTCACGGCCTCGATGGTCGATAGTAGTCATGGAGTAACTGCTCTATTCATTTCACATAGCAAACAATGAAAACCGTTCGAACTCATCACCAGCAGCGCCACCGAAGAAACGACTGCTAAACGCAGGCGTTAGGCGCAAATATTGTTTGTGTTATTCGATGGGCAAGGCATGACGACGAAGGTGATGGGGCGATTGCTGCCAGGAGAGACCTGTGCCTGCGAGATAATGGCATAATAGCGCCGCTTGCTGAGATCCGGGCTAGGAATAACGAGTGTCGATACAGCAGCATCCTCTTCGGTAATGAGGAAGCGGCTGCTATTTATAAGCAGGTTGGTATGCTGGCCATCTCCTGGGTAAAGATAATGCACCAGGCCGCCCGCATTGACGGGCAATGTCCAATGCAAGGGAATTGCCGCCTCGTTGCCTATGCTGCTCTCTAGCCAGGCATAGTAGATAGTGCCCGTAGGTGGCCTGGGAATGTTTTGCAAGTCGATCTGCAATTCATCAGCGACCGCGGGCGCCCCTTGTGATGTTACCTGCCCGCTATTGACGAAAGAAATATGACCCACGACGGTGACGGGGGGAGTGGCAGGCCTTTGAGAAAGGATAATTGCAGTCAAGCCCGAGACGAGCAGTGCCATAACCAGTAAGCCGAGCAAAACGATACGCGGAAAACTGCGCTGCCCTGCGGATGTAGCCGGGAGTATAGGTACTGGCGCGGGCACGGGTGAAATTGCGCTCGGCAATTGTGCTGCAAATAGTGGTGGGTCGTTGGAAACAGGAGGTGCGAGAGATGGCCGCAGTTCTGCCGGGGCTGGCACGTTGAAAGCCCCGGCCAAAGCAATCGTCATGGCCGAGGCGCTGGAGAAACGCGCGTTGGGGTCTTTGGCAATACTCTGCAGGATGACAGCCGATAGAGCGGGCGATACCTGGGGATTAATGGCAGTAGGGGGTGTTGGCACAGCGCTGTAGTGCTGCATCATGATGGACAGCACGTTATCGCCATGAAAAGGTGGCTCGCCTGTGATCATCTCATAGGCGATGATGCCGAGTGAATAGAGGTCGCTGCGCTTATCGCTTGGCAGCCCTTGCGCCTGCTCCGGCGCAAGATAAAGCGGTGTGCCCAGCCAGCCGTGAGTAGCAGCCAGCGTAGCATTGCCCTGCAATTTGGCGATACCAAAATCCGTGAGGATAGGCTCCCCCATTGGATTGCGCGTCGTGTTGCGTTTGTCAAGCAGGATGTTGGCCGGCTTGATATCGCGATGGACCATGCCTTGCTGGTGAGCGTAGTCAATGGCCAGGCTGATAGAGGCAAAGAGATGAATGATCTCCACGGCGGGTGGAAATTGTCCCTTGCGTGACGTGCTGTAGATATAGTCGGCCAGGGTTGTGCCCTCGACGTAATCCATGATCATGTAGGCCAGCGATGAACTTCCATCAGGAGAATCGGTGAATTGGAAGTCGTGAATCTGCACGATATTTGGATGATACAGAGAGGCGACGAGCTGTGCCTCGTGCGTAAAGCGAGCCACGAAGTCAGGCTCCTCCCGTAGGTCGGCATTCAGTACCTTAATAGCAACATAGCGCCGTAGCTGGGGATCGAAAGCTTTCCAGACTTCTCCCATACCCCCACGTCCCAATCGCTCCTGCAGTTCGTATTTACCAAGGTACCGGGGCTCTATTCTCATTGCAACATTGTAACTCCTGCTTCCTGGCTGAGTTAGCGTCAAAGACTTTTAGGCGCGTTGCTGGTGACGGTAAAATTTGCCAACTGCTGCACTGCGTAGTGGACCTGCAGAATAGACGGCTGCACCGTATTGGTGTTTGGATCCAGTCGGCCGATGTAAGCGTAGGTGGCCTGAGTCACCAGGTCGTCCAAAAGTGCAAGAGCTGGAGGCTGCGCCAGTTGTGCATCATTCATATAGTAAAGCTGTTTCGCATCCTTACGTACCAGGTTTAACCAGACCGTAGCGTTGTTTAGCGCCTGAATGATCTGCGTCGCGATCTGTCGCATCTCTGGCGTTGCATCGGGCGCATTCACCACACCATTCAAATGAAGAGCCATATGCACGACATAACCCGGTGGATTTTGTGCCGCGTTCTCTCCCTGGTTGGGGCTTACTGAAAGCAGGCCAACCCTGGAAGGAATCATATCGGCAGTTACAGGCGTATTAGGCGGTAGGTCCACGTGGACATTGGGCGACCCATCAATATAATCCAGGATGTCTATGTATTTGGTTCTATCGGTAGGAGTACTTTGCCAGGAATCTCTGGCACTCACCGCCCATTCCAACAACTTCTCTGTATCTCTAAAAAGCCAGATATCCAGCCCTCCAGGCAGGCCAAGGACATTCACTTTCGTTTCCTTGTAGAACAGGTGGCGGATATGGTCGAGCGCGCTCAAATGATTTGCCCCGTAAGGAGTCTGTGGGATCTCCGCGTAGTAACGCCACGTGCTATGATCGCTTGAAGGGCTGCTAGGGGTCGTATTGGTGTTCTCCTCTGTGATGAGGAAGCGGCTCGTCACGGAGAGCAGGTTGTCATGTTGCGTATCCCCTTTATAGAGGAAATGAATGGTTCCATTGCTCACTGATAACCTCGCCAGCAAAATTGGTGGCGGCGTCTGGAGGGGAGGCTCCAAGGGATTCGCTTCCACACTGGGATGTTTGTCACCCAACAACCAGGCGTAATAACTCTTGCCGGGCTGTGGATCAGGAATATTGTGCAGGTCGATCTCCAGCTCATCAGCGATACCTTGGGCGCTCCCTGGATTTAGTTGCCCGCTGCTGGTGAAGAATGCATGCCCAACTACCAGCGAGGCTGCTGTGCCTGGATTATTACGCAAGAATAAGAAATATCCACCTCCAGCAAGCAGTGCAATAATAAGTAGGGCAGCTATTGAGCCGTACAGCCACCTTCTCCTGTGCGACCGCTGCGGCGGAGGTGGAGAACCTGGCGTGAACGAAACCGCTGGTGATGACTGTACGAAAGCCCCACTCCCGGCGGACTGCCCTGCTTGCACCTGTCCCAACTGCGCTGCTGCAGTTGATGGCTGCCCATGGGTGGCAGCAGAGATGCCCGGGTTTGAAATATAGGTAGGACCTCCAAAACCGCTGATGGCAGGCGCCGGAGCAGATGTTTGTAGCTGAGTGGGCGCATGTGAGCTGTAGGGCATTTGCCCACCGATGGTGTTTAGGGTGTGGGTGGGTAAGTTAAGCGCCTCTGCTAGAGCTGCAGTCATGGCCGAGGCGCTGGGGAAACGTACGCCGGGGTCTTTGGCAATACTGCGCAAGACAACTGCCGCCAGCGCAGGTGATACCTGTGGATTGACGAGGCTCGGGGAGGGAGGCATGGCGTTAGCCTGCTGCATGATAACGGCCATGGGCGTGTCGCCACGAAACGGTGTCACTCCGGTAACCATCTCGTAGAGGATGATTCCTAGAGAGTAAAGATCGCTGCGCTCGTCGCCGGGCAAGCCCTGGGCCTGCTCCGGCGAAATGTAAAGCGGTGTGCCCACAGCAGTCCCACTAAGGGCGCTTGTTGACATGCCGAGTAATTTGGCAACGCCGAAATCTGTGAGGATGGGCTCTCCCATCGGATTGCTCATCGTATTACGCCTGTCAAGCAGGATATTGGCAGGTTTGATATCGCGGTGCAGCATGCCTTTCTGATGAGCATAGTCAATCGCCTGGCTGATGGACACAAAAAGTTGCACGATCTCTGCCGCGGATGGGAAACGCCCGCTGGCAGAAGTATTGCGGATGTAGTCGGCTAGCGTCTGGCCTTCAACGTAATCCATGACCATGTAGGCGATCGGTTCGCCTGTTTCTGCTGCCGCGGTCACTTGAAAGTCATGGATTTTCACGATATTGGGATGATGCAGCGAGGCAATAAGCTGCGCCTCCCGCTGGAAGCGTGTCAAAAAGTTGGGATCGACCTGCAGGTTAGCATGCAGCAGCTTGATAGCAACATAACGCTGCAGTTGCGTATCCAGGGCTTTCCAGACCTCGGCCATGCTGCCCTGTCCCAGGCGCTGCTGCAGCTCGTATTTCCCAAGACGTCGCGGACTTGTGCTCATTATCGGCTGCCTTCCTTTTTGTCCTCAAACATACTCAGTTGCGGTGAATACATCCGCACTACAAGCTGCAGGTGCTGGCTCCGCCATTCATGGTGCAGGGAGTGATATCAAAGGTTGCCAGGCGTTGGATATTGTAATGAACCTGCACGACCCCTGGTTTTACCTGGCCTGTAGATGGATCGATCTGTCCGGTGAATGCAAAGTTCGCCTGCGTAGCCATATCATCCAGTATGGAACGCGTAGATGGTTGTAATAATTGGGCGTCGGACAGGTTGATCAGCTGGAGCGCGTCCTTATGTACCTGCTGCAGCCAGAACTGTACGTTGTTCATCGCCTGGTTGATCTCAATGGCAAGGGCGATTTGATCTTGCGTGACATTAGGCGACTTCGTTATCTCCTCCAGGTGCCTGCCAATATGAAACACATAGCCTGGCGGGGCCTGGTTTGGTACGGTCTCGAGCAAAGGTACACGCACGATCACCGGATCGACCAGTATAGGTGTCCCCGGAGGCACCTCTCGCTGCACATAAGAAAGCCCATCCAGGTAGTCCAGGATACGTACCACCTGGCGATGTATAAATGCTGCTCCTGGCAAGTCCTGGTGTTGCCAGACATCCCTGGCGCTCCCGGACCACTCCAGAATCTTTTCCGTATTTCTAAACAGCCAGATATCCAATCCTCCCGTTAAACCTGCCGCCTGGAGCTTGGGATCTTGTGCAAGCAGGTGGCGCAGGTGACTGAGCAAGCTGAAGTGATTAGTTGTATCCGCCGGGTTGGGTACAGCGGAGAACTCGGCGTAGTAGCGCCACGTGCTGGGATCAAGTGAAGGATTGGTCGGCGTTTGGCTTGCATCCTCTTCCGTAATCAGAAAACGGCTGTCGGTCGCCAGCAGATCCAGGTGTTGTGGCGTCCCCGGGAAAGCAAAATCTACTGTTCCCCGGTTGACCTGTAATGTGCCAAGCAAGGTGGGTACATAAGGAGTGCTCTTATCGGTCAGCAGCCAGGCGTAGTAACTCTTGCCAGGCTGCGGGTCGGGGATGCCCTGCAGGTGTATCTGCAGCTCATCGGTAATACCCTGGGAGCTGTTCAGGCTCAATAGTCCACTGCTGACAAAGTATGCATGCCCGACCACCGGTTTTTGTGCTGTGCTGCTTCCACGCTGAGAGAGCGTATAGAAGGCAGCCAGGCCAGCGGCCAGCAGCACAACAATCAAACTAGCAGCCAGGGCGATATACAGACCTCTTCGACGTTGTCTCGCTGGCGCAGGTGCAGGTGGGGATGAGAACGGAATAGTAGGTAAGTCTGCTACTGGCTGTGTGGCTCCCGGTAGAGAATACCCTGGTGTCTGTATAACGCCTGGAGCCAGCGTTGGCGGCACAGGAGATGCACTGGCGATAGGTGAAATCGCTGGAAGGCCAGGTGACGAAACCAGGGACGGCGTCATCCCTGGTGTACGACTGGATGGCAGCGGGCTGAGGAATGTCTGCATATTCATTGCATCCCCTTTAGTGGCAGCCATTGTCACTTGCTCTGGAACCGGCATGTTGATGGCCCTGGCCAGGGCTACAACCATAGCAGAGGCATTGGGAAAACGCGCGGCCGCGTCCTTGGAGAGACTGCGCAGAATGATTGCTGTCAGCCCGGGCAGGAGGGCCGGGTTGATGAGAGCCGGGGAGGTAGGTGTTGCATACATCTGCTGCTTCAGCGTATCGGCCGGATTGTCACCCTGGAAGGGAAGTACTCCGGTAAACAACTCATAGAGGATCACTCCCAGGGAATAGAGGTCGCTGCGTTCATTCCCGGGGTAGCCCTGTGCCTCTTCAGGAGAGATGTAGAACAAACTGCCTGGCTGCGATCCATAGGGTGCTTTCAGTATCTGGTCCATCCCAAAATCACTGAGAATGGGCTGACCCATCGGGTTGACTGAGGTATTGCTTTTATCAAGCAAAATATTTCCCGGTTTAAGATCACCGTGAATTACGCCTTGCTGGTGGGCGTAATCGATTGCCAGGCTGATAGGTATCAAGAGGCGTACGATCTCTGCCGCAGTTGGGAATTTTCCCTGGTGCGATGTACTCTCGATGTAATCAGCCAGGGTCTGCCCTTCAATGTAATCCATAACCATGTAAGCTACAGTTTCGGGCGTTTCGGATTGGGCAGATTGCGCTATGCGGAAATCGTGCATATGCACAATGTTAGGGTGCCTTAGAGCTGTCATACGCTGTGCCTGGCGGATAAAACGTGTGGGGAAGTCAGGGTCGGCTTGCATATTCACGTGAAGAATCTTGATAGCGACGTTGCGCTTCTGTTGAGTATCGAAGGCCTTCCAGGTCTCGACTATATCGCCTTGCCCTAAGCGCTCAAGCAATTCGTATTTATCCAGAAGCTGCGGACTTGTACTCATAGCGACCTCTTCGATCTGTACCGTCGACTCTAAGCGGCTGCACGGCTACAACGAATATTCTCTAGGGACGGTGCAACATCTTGTGCTTCTCTGCTCCCTCCCAAACACCTACTTTGAACAGGCGGCAACAGGTATGTAATCAATAACTCTGCTACTTATTATCAAAGATAACCTGGCCCGTGTCAATGCAGTGCATCACATTCATTATACGGTTGTGAGTAACATTTTGGCGTAGAACCTGGTACCTATACTTTTTAGGTATAATACTGGGGAGGTGCAGGAGGCGCAGTCTCCTGCCGGGGGAGCAGGATGTCCCTGTTGACATCAAAATAAAGAAACGAAAAACTCCCCTTTCAATACACTAGAATTCGGAAGGGATAGACCTGTGCGTTTTGGCCTGCAGGACGTGAAAAAACAGGTACAGCGGCGCGGAGGCGAATTGTATGTTTCACTGCGCTTTTTGCGTACCGCAGAAATGTATACCGAAATAGACCGCCTCGTAGCTTACTACGAGCGCCTGCTTGGGCGGCCCCAACGGCAATTCTCTCAAGAAGAAGCTCGCGCCTGCATAGGCGACTACCGCCTTGCCCACTGCCTCATAGCCGCGCTCAGCGCCTGGTATACCTGGCGGCAAAACGATTGGACGGAAACAATCCAGCAACTGCCGCAAGCCGCCGAAATCCAGGCACAGCTTGAATTGGCCGGGATAACTTCCCCTACGCAGCTGCGCCTCGCCCTCTTCGACTACGTCAACACACACTACCAGGGCTTCCTGGAAGAAAGAAACCGCCAGCAAGCCTTGCAGAGCTTTGCAGCGTCCAACCGTCTCAGCTTCTCCGCTCTTGCATACTTACTGGCGTTGGACAGTGACGACGAGGCTGTTCTCGTACGCGATGCTACACGTCCTCCCGGCGCAGGCGAGGTCGCCGCGCTCTACAACCAGTGGGTATTTGAAGCAGCTCTTTCCAATGCATCCAATGTACGTTTCGTCATCGACTGCGGCGCTTTTAGCCGGGTCCAGCAGGAGCAAGCGGCAGGCAGGGACATGATAGGGTCAGGAGTGGGAGCAGTGATTAAGCGCCTGTGCTATCTAGCACGACAGCTCGGCGTGTATTACGATCTCGCTTATGCTTCCGCTTTACCTGTTGCAAGCATCCCCGCATCATCCAGGCAAGCTTCAGACACAAGCACTTTGCAAAACCGGCCTTCACTTCGCCTGCAACTTACACTATATGGACCGCAGGAGATAACAGGTGTGCCGCAGCAATACGGCCTGCGTCTTGCTCGCCTCTGCCGCGCCCTGTTGGCATATGGCGCCGCTCGCCGGCAGGGCACCCAGGACCAGGTACTTGTCAAACCAGGCATGTTATCGTCAAGGGCTATCCTTGAGGCAGAGGCAACTGTGCATTTTTTGCAGCGCTCCTACCGTTTTAATCTGAACGCCTATCTACCTGGAGGGAACGGTCA
>Ga0187846_10001499_pt1 | contig 13197 bp, 8 predicted proteins | sample TC_taG_FD_161473 | JGI IMG/M metagenome (GOLD analysis project Ga0187846, IMG submission 161473) | Biofilm microbial communities from the roof of an iron ore cave, State of Minas Gerais, Brazil - TC_06 Biofilm (v2) | ecosystem: Environmental > Terrestrial > Deep subsurface > Cave > Wall biofilm ...
ATTCTTTGCACAAAATCGCGAGAGATTCTCGAGTGCCAGAGCTCGTGGCTCTCCGAAGCGCCCGAGATAGCGGTGGACCACTGTCGGCGGCTGCTTGATGGCAATGATCCGACGAAGCTCGTAAGCCTAGGGATCCTTCTGGCCGAGCACCAACTCTACGAGCAGGCGCTTGTCCCGCTCACCAAAGCTGCGCGCCTTGATCCCGAAAACTATGAGCCGCAATTCAATCTGGGACTTACTTACTTCAGGATGAAGGACTACCGCGATGCAAGGCCCCCGCTGCAAGCGGCGGTGGCGCTCCGTCCAGAATCCTACGACGCCGTCGCCCTGCTGGGCTCGGTCCTGTTCGCCCTGGGCGAGGATTTTCAGGCGGCGGATCAATTGCGGCACGCTCACCGCTTACGCCCTACTGACGATAAAGTGAAGAATCTGCTTTTTGAGGAGCTTCGCCTTATTGCGCAGCATTACTCTGCAGACAAGGACTTTGGGCAAGCTGTCGCATATTTCCAGGAGGCGCTGGACTTGCGCCCGGATGCGGCTGAGCTTCCTCCCAAGTTAGCCGAAGCGCAGGCGGCGCTTGGCGCGAAAGAGAAAGCAAATCGTGAGGAACAGCCCCTTAAGAAGGAACCGTGAACCCGCATCCCTTCCTGCCCAACCTGTTGCTGCTATGGAAGCCGAAGGCGTGAGCGGCGGCGTTACCCAACTCGTCGCGAGCATCCTGCTGGTAGCGCTCTTCGCTCCCGCCTGTTGGTCCGCTGAGCAGCGGGCGGATTCAAGTTCTGCCCTCTCTGCTGACCCCCGCTTCAACCACGGCCACCAGCTGCTCGAGCTGGGCCGATTCAGCGAAGCGGCGGCGGAATTCAGTGAGCTGCAAAAGTCCTTTCCCGATTCTCCTTTGCTTTTCAACCTGCTCGGCTTTTGCAATTTGCAACAGGGCTTTCGTGACCAGGCGATTCAAGACTTCCAGAAAGCCGTCGCGCTTCAGCCTGGGTTCAAGCCTGCCCACAACAACCTGGGCGGCATCTATTTATTGCAAGGCCGCGCGCGGGACGCTATTGGCGAATTCCAGGAGGTCGTTCGGATTGACCCGAAAGATTCGCAAGCTCATTTCAACCTGGCTCGCGCCGAACTCGCCGCGAACGACCATCCCTCGGGCCTGGAGCACTTAAACAAAGCTTATGAGCTCGCCCCGACGAATACGCCGATTGCTATGGCTCTGGCTCAACTGGATCTCCAAGAGGGAAATCTGGAAGCAGGGCGGCCGATCGCGGAAAAGCTCCGCACCATTCATATGCCCGACGCCCAGGCCGAGCTTCAACTCGGCGATCTTCTCCTGGGCTACGGTCTGGAGCAGGCAGCCCTCGAACACTTCCAAAGCGCGCAGCGCGCCGATGCCCGATCCGCGGACACCCTTCTTGCGCGGGCGGCGGACCATTTCAAAAGACAAGACTACAAGACTGCACTTCTGCTCCTCGGAAGTTCCGAACCTTCGGAACAGAACTCGTCCGCCTGGCACGAACTCGCGGGTGAGAGCGCCTTCAAACTGGGCGACCCGGCGCGCGCTGTCCCTGAGCTTCAGCGAGCGATGGAGCTCGACCCGCGTAACCAGAGCTACGTTCTCGAGTTGGGTGAGGTTTTCCTGACCGAGAATAATCCCGCCGCCACGACGACGCTTTTCGAGACCGCCACGAAGATCTTTCACGACTCGGCACGAATCTGGTTTGGGCTCGGCGTGGCCTATCTCGCTGAAGCCCACTACTCCTCGGCAGAAGTGGCGCTGAGAAAAAGCCTTGAGCTCGACCCGGGCCTCCACCTGGCTTACGCTGTTCTCGCGCGCGGTTACGAGGAAGCCGGCGACTGGGAACGGCTGCGCGAAACAGCGCAGCGGCTTATCGAGGTCACCCCGCAGAGCTACGCGGGTTATTACTATCAGGCTCTGGCTGGGCTCCGCGGCTCGCCCGCCTCCGTCGGTTCCGACCGCGAGGCGCAAAGACTTTTGCGACGGGCCGTCGAACTCAGCGATGGCGAGCCAGAGCCTGACTACGAGTTGGCCAAGCTCCTGGCGAAGCAGGGGAATAAGAACGCCGCTCGCACCGAACTGGAAAGCATCGTTCGCCAACATCCGGACTTCGGCCCCGCGCACTATCAGCTTTCCCGGCTCTACCGCGAAAGCGGAGACCTCGCAAGAAGTGGAGAAGAACAAAAAGCCTTCGACCGCATCAGCGCCGAAGAGCGGCTCAAGTCCATGACGCGCATGCTGGTTGAAGTCCATCAGCGCGCCACGCCCTGACGGGGGAAGCTTGACGAACAACACCAGGTGCGGAGCCGGCCTGCATGAAAGTCCAACCGTGAAGTTGCGCACCTCTCACCCCACTTTCCTGCTGGCCGTCATCCTGGCGCTTGCCTGTCGCGGCGTGATTGGCTCGGATGCCGGGGCGGAGAAGCTGTTCAAACAGGGCTTCGATGCCATCCAGCGCGGTGACTTCGCGACGGCCCAAGCGCAGATCCAGGCGGGCCTCAAAATCGATACCCGATCTCCTGCCGGCTACGACCTGCTAGGAATCGCCTTGGACGGCCAGCGCCTTTTCCCGGAAGCTGAGGCGGCTTATCGGCGGGCGCTCGAACTCAATCCGAATTTCGTCGCCGCGCGCAATGACCTAGGCAGGAGTTTATACCACCAGGGAAAGACGGCCGATGCTGCTCGCGAGTTTACTCGTGCTCTGCAGGTCGAGCCCACGAGTTTCGCCGCCAACTTCAACCTCGGCGTCATTTCGCTTGCCGCCAAGAATTACCTGAAGGCCGTGAAATGCCTCGAGGTCGCCGCCGGCGACGCGCCTTCGGATGCCCAGACGCTTTTTGCTTTGACTGAGGCGCTGCTGGGCGCGGGACAGCGAGACCGCGCCCTCGCCATCGGGCGGCGAATCGTCGCCCGCGCTCCCGGGGACGCCTCGATTCATTTTTCGCTCGGAGTCCTCTTCCTCGAGTGGAAGTTATACACCGATGCCGCAGACGAGCTAGAACACGCGCGGGCCTCCGAGCCTCGGAACTTTGAGCTGCTTTATAATCTGGGCCAGGCCTACCGACACCTCAAGAGATACTCCGAGGCCGAGGACGCTTTCCTCCAAGCGATCTCGCTTCAAGGCCACTCCGCGGACGCGCTCTATCAGCTCGCCTTGGTTTATGTCGAAAGCAAGCACGCCGACGAGGCAATTCAGATTCTCGTTCGCGCGCGGCGGGTCGCGCCCGCGCGCCCGGATGTCCTGCTGCTGCTCGGCCGAGAATGCATCCAGGAAGGCTTCATCGAGGACGCGGTGGGCGTCTTAGAGGAATGCGTGCGGATCGATCCCCGAAAGGTCGAGCCTCATTTACTCCTCGGTGAAGCGCTGACCAAAGACAAACAATTCCCGAGAGCCCTGAACGAATACGAGAAGGTTGCTGCACTCGAGCCGCAAAACCCCCAGTCTTATGTTCTGCTCGCCCGCACCCTCTGGTATGCCGGGCGGCGCCCGGAAGCGGAGCCCATGCTTCGCAAGGCGCTCGCCCTTGACCCTAGAAATGTCGAAGCCGCGTACTACCTCGGCCTCTTCGCCTCGAACGAAGCGAATTACCCGCTGGCCGAAAGGTGGCTGGAGCAGGCGCTCAAGTACGATCCTCATCACTTCGGTGCTCTTTATGAGATGGGGACCACTTACATGCGCGCCCACGACTACGTTCGCGCGCGCGAATATCTGGAGCGCGCCCGCGTCGAGTCTCCCACTTTTTCACAATTACATTATCGCCTCGCTGCGGTTTATCGCCAGCTCGGAGACGCCGGGTGGGCAGCCGAGTCGCTCGATCTTTTCAAGAAGTACAGTCAGGCCGACGCCCAACGGCGCACTTACTACCCACAGGGCCTTCTCGAGTTTGTCAACGAAACTCAGAACCTGCCCGACCGCCAGCGTCTGGAGCGCTACCGCGCTGTACTCTTGAAATCCGAGGAAAAAAATGGTGACGAGCCGGACCTGCTTTGGTTTCTGGCGCAGGTGTTCTTGAAACTGGGGCAGAAGCCTGAAGCGCTGGACAGGCTTCAAAAGATTCGGTCGCGCGCACCGGACGATGTTCAAGCTCAGCTCCGCGCCGCGGCACTTCTCGCGAGCTTCCACGATTATCCTGAGGCAGCCAAAACGCTCGAAGCTTTTCTGCGAGAGCATCCCGGTGCCAAGGAACCCCGCTTGGCGCTGGCTTCCATTTATTTCGAGACTCGAAGGGATGATCAAGCTCTGAAAATCCTGGGTCCATTTGGGCTAGGCTCTAGTCCTTCCGCCGCCTCCCACAATCTCATGGGACAACTTGCGAGCCGCGCCGGGGATTCCACTCGCGCACTCGAGGAGTTCCGCAGCGCCGTGGATTTGGCACCGCGAAATGAAGACTATACCGCTGACCTGGCCCTGGAGTTGGCCTCTGCCAACCATATGGAGGAATCGCGTGGTCTCCTCGAGAAGGCGCGCGAGGATTTTCCAGCCAGCGGCAGGATTTTCTTCGCCGAGGGCGTTTGGCACCAACTCGCTGGTCATCGCGCCGAAAGCGAGAGCGCTTTCCGCCGGGCGGCCGATTTGATGGGATCATGGGAACCGCCCTATCTTGCCTTAGGAAATATGTTACGCGAACTCGCTTCACCCCAGGAGGCCCTCGAGGCGTTGAATCAGGCCGAGACACTCTTCAGCGCCAGTCCGTGGCCGCACTGGCTCAAAGCGCTGGCGTTGGCAAAGCGCGGGGCGAATTCGGAATCGCAGTCGGAGTTCAGGCGAGCGCAGGACCTCGCTTCCAATGAGCCCGAGATCTTTCCCGCGCTTCTCGCCAGCTCGTTGCGCCGGGGTGATTGTCAAGCCGCGCGGGAGATTTCGACCAGGATGGCTGATTTCGGTTTCGCGAGCGAAATCGACATAGGGCGCCGGTGCAGCGAGTCTACGAATTCAGCGATGGCAACCGGCCCGGCGCTCGAAAAAATGCTCGCGCCGCATTGGGAACTGAAGGTACTCGTAGAGATGGCGAGAGAACGTCCGGGGCTCGGGACCGCCATTTCAGCCCGCTTGCAGGGCCTCAGACACACCCACAATCAATTATTGACGGCGTTTCCCCACTTGTGTCAACTCGTCAGCAGCAACGGGTAGTTCGCTTGACAGTCCGGCGAATGTGACCGACAATCCCCAATCGGAAGCTGCTGCCCAGGAAGGTTTCGACAAGAATCGCAGCCCGTTTCGCATCTCCGAACGCTGAAAGGAGGTTGATGCACATGCGCAACCACGCCGACTCCCGCTCGCATCCGGTTTATCATCCCCAATCTCGCCGGGACTTTTTTCGGTTCCTGATGGGCGGCCCGCTGGCCGGCGCTTCCATCCTGGAACTGGCCTGGCACCGCGCGGCATGGGCACGCGCCCTAGTGCCCACCGCCGGCCCGCAATTATTTGACATCGAGAAGGTTGCCGAGGGAGCTTACTGCGCGCTGGCCCGGGCTCAGGCCGAGATCAATTCAAACGCTGCCATCTTCGTAAACTCGAGCGACGTGCTGGTCGTGGATGCGCACTCCAAGCCCTCGGCCGCGGCATCGCTGATCGCCCAGATCAAAAAGGAAATCACCCCCCACCCGGTGCGTTACGTGGTGAACACGCACTTTCACTGGGACCACACGCAGGGAAACCATGCTTACCGCGTCGCCGGGGGTAAGATTGACTTCATCGCCAGCGAGCCGACCAAGCAGCTCATGTCTGATCTAGCACAACAGCGGCTACAAGCTTCCCTCGATGAGATCCCCAAGCAGATTGACGCTCTGCGGGCACGCGCCGGCAGGTCCAGCTCGGCTGCCGAGAAAGCGTTCTGTGAAGAACAGATCCGGCAGATGCTGGCCTACCAATCCGAGATGAAGACTTTCACCCTCGAACTGCCTACGATCACCTTTGGCAAATCGTACCTGATCAAGGACGAGGCACACGACCTACACATCGAGTTTCACGGCCACGCCCACACCGCAGGCGATGTGGTGGTTCTCTGCCCTCAGAAGCGGGTAGTCGCGACCGGCGACATGATTCACGGCTTTCTTCCCTTCATCAGGGACGGCTTCCCCAAGGCGTGGCCAAAGACCATGGATTCGGTGGCACAGCTCGGCTTCGACAAGATCTGTCCTGGCCACGGGCCGGTACACCAAACCCAGGAACGCCTGATCAACATGCGCAACTATATTGAAGAGCTGACTGAGAGGGTAGAGGCGGGAAAAAAGGCCGGCCATTCGATCGCTGATCTGCAAAAGACCATCACCGTGGCATCGCTCAAATCGATGCAATCCAATGGTTACAGCCAGTACGTGAGTGACAACCAGTATAACTATACCCCTAACTTCGGGCCCGCTGCGCCATTGCAGGACGGCGTGAACACGAACATCGTCGAGGTCTGGAACAACCTGGAGAAAGTGTAGTCATCACGGGCCGGCGCATAGAGCGAGGGCCCCAGACTGTCGTAGCAACGGCCAATCAGCGGCACAACGAAGGCACCGCTCTCTCGAAAGTCGCACGTTAAGCCCCTTCTTTTCAGTGAAGCACGGTCGGTCGCAATTTTCATTACCTTGGATGGGCCGAAGGCCCATGGAACACTCCGTCGAAGGTGATGCAAGCTCTGAAGGGCCGTAGGGGTACGGCTTGCCGTACCCTGGGTCCGCGCCACTCCCAGGCAGAAGGGTACGGCAAGCCGTACCCCTACAGTCATCGCGGGTTAAGTCGTTCACCAGGTCGCCGGTCGCGACTTTCATCTCCATTGGATTGGTGGGCCGAAGGCCCATGTAACACTCAGCATGCCGGCGCTACCGATAAACGCCAGCAGCAAAGCTCCGCCCGCGTGATGCCGTTCGGAAGTAATCCCATACATGGTCGGTCAGAGATAGCAGACGCCAAGCGTGTCTACCGTGGCGGCTGCAAACATGATAGCGAGCGTCAACGGGCATTCGGGGGGTAGCGGGAAGGGGAGCTACTGCGTGTGATCGTAGCCTCTCCGCGACATCATCGAGAACTTGCTCAAAACACAGGCCGTTATTAAACTGGCTTGTCGTGATGTCCTCACCCGATGGCCTTGCGAGCGCCGCCGAAAAACTGCACGCCCTCCTGCTACGCCGCCACTTTCGGGAGGGACTGCTTTCGGGGCCCGATTATGGTGTTCGGTTTAACTTTCGCGCCTGGCGCTTTTTGAAAAGCACGCTTGACTTCATTTCCTGGCACGACGATTACGTTTTCATGCAGACCCAAGGGTACTGGGTCCTCGTCAATTGGCTACTGTACGAACGAACCGGAGAGCCTCGCTACCGTGAAATTGCTCTGGCGACAACAGAAGGAATATTGAGGCTGCAAACCCGCGAAGGCTTCTGGGCCTATCCGCTTCCCGAGCGGAAGCATTTGGTTGCCACAGTGGAGGGCAGTTGGGGAGCTCTTGGGTTGCTGGCCAGCCACACTTGCGCGCCGCGCGACCAGTTTCTGGACGGCGCCATCCGCTGGTACGATTTCCTCATAAGCCGAATCGGATTCCAGGCTCACCATCATGGCAAAGCGATCAATTATTTCGACAAGCCGCGGGGCAAGGTACCGAACAATTCGATGTTGGCGGTGTGGCTCTTCCTGCGCCTGTGGAGCGAAACGGGGCAAGAGCGGTTTCTTGCGCACATCAACGGCCTCTTCGAGTTCCTGGCCTCGGTGCAGCGACCTTCGGGCGAGTTCCCTTACGTGGTCGAAAGCCCTTACGAACGGCGGCGAGAACACTACCTCTGCTTCCAGTACAACTCTTTTCAATTTCTGGAGCTCGCGTGGTCGGCCGCGCTCGGGCCAGGCCAGCCCGCGCGCGCGCTCCTCCCCGCGCTCGCCCAATTCCTCGAGCGCGGCGTCAATGCCAACGGAGCCAGCGCCCTCGCTTGCAGCACGGCGGGTCGGGCGTGGCCGGAGGTCGACTACTACACCGCCGTCCTTGCCGCGGCTCTCAGCGAGGCAGCAAAGCTCGGCCTCGCGGACAGAAGTCTCAGCGCGCGCTGCTACGCGCGGCTGCTCGAGCGCCAACGCCCGGACGGCAGTTTCTCGTACTCAACGGGCGATTACAGATTTCTGAACGATCATCGCTCCTACCCTCGCGCCCAAGTGATGACACTGTTTCACCTGTTGTGCGGAGCCGACAACCGTAGACTGTAGACAGTAGACGGCATACTGGGGGAAAAAGAGCAGTAGACGGTAGACCGTGGTTTTTCCTGTATGCCGTCTACCGTCTACTGTCTACTATGTTTTTTTCCTGTATCCTGTCTACCGTCTACTGCTTTTCCATGTGCGGGATTTGCGGAATCTTCAACTTCAAAACCCGGGAACCGGTGGCTCGCGATGTCTTAAAACTGGCCACGGACGCCATGGCCCACCGCGGCCCAGATGACGAAGGGTTCCACCTCGATGGGGAGCTCGGCCTGGGCAATCGCCGCCTGAGCATCATCGATCTTCCCGGCGGCCATCAGCCCCTCTCGAACGAGGATGAGACCATCTGGATTACCTTCAACGGCGAGATCTATAACTATCGCGAGTTGCGCCGCGGCCTCGAGTCGCGCGGGCACCGCTTTCGCACCGCGACGGACACGGAGGCTATCGTTCACCTCTACGAAGATTACGAGTTCGGCTGCCTCGATCACTTGCGCGGAATGTTCGCGTTTGCATTGTGGGACAGCCGGCGGCATCGCCTGCTTCTGGCGCGCGACCGGCTGGGGATCAAGCCGCTGTTCTATCGTCTCGAGTCGAACCGGCTGATGTTCGCTTCGGAGTTGCGGGCGCTGCGGGAGCTTGCTGCCACGCCGTTCGAGGTCGATCCGCAATCCGTCTATGATTTCTTCGGGTTTCGCTACATCCCGGCGCCCCGGACTTTCTATCGTGGAGTCGAAAAATTACTGCCCGGCCACTTGCTGGTGGCGGATACTCACGATGTACGGACAAGCGTTTACTGGGATATTCCGGGTGAAGAGGATCGATCGCGTGGTCCAGGAGAATGGGCCGAGGCGGTGATGCAGTTGCTCCGCGAGTCGGTGCGGTTGCGGCTGATTGCCGACGTACCCCTGGGGGTTTTCCTGAGTGGGGGCACGGACTCCAGCGCCTTGGTTGCCCTCATGGCCGAACTCGGCGCCCGTCCTCTGCGGACTTTCTCAGTGGGTTTTGACGATGCCGGCTACAGCGAGCTTCCCTACGCCCGACGAGTGGCCCGGCAGTTCGCAACCGAACACCACGAGCTGGTGGTTCAGCCCGGCGACTTGGCCAGAGACTTGCCCCGGCTGATCTCTTTTCGCGATGAGCCGATCGCGGAAGCGACCGACATAGCGTTATACGGGATCTCGCGCCTGGCGCGAGAGAGCGTTAAGGTGGTACTGGCAGGGGAGGGCGGGGACGAACTCTTCGCCGGCTATGCCAAATACGTGTACGACCGGCTGGCGAAGCCGCTTTCCTGGTTTCCCGCGAAGCTCGCGGGCACCCTCGCGCGCTGGCTCCCCTTTGAGCAGCGCCGCGCCCAGGTTGCCTTGGAGAAGCTTTCGATTGGCGACGAAGCCGAGCGCTCGGCATCGTGGTTTGCCGCCTTTTCGCGCCAGGAGCGCCATGCCCTCTTGGCGCGAGATTTTCTCGCACAGGTGGACGTAACCCATCCGGCCCACGTCGTTGCAGGTTACCTCGAAAAAGCGCGCGATCGCTCGCCATTGAAGCGCATGCTTTACGTCGATCTGAAAGTCTGGCTGCCGGACAACCTTCTGTTGCGAGGCGACCAGATGACCATGGCAGCGTCCATCGAAGAACGGGTACCCTTTCTTGACCACAAGCTGGTGGAGCTCGCCTCGCGCATCCCTGGACGGCTGCTGGCACGCGGATTTCGCACCAAGGTGCTCTTGAAGCGGGCACTGCGATCGCGCCTGCAGGCTGAGGTGCTCGACCGCCCCAAGATAGGCTTCGCCGTACCCGTCGGTCCGTGGTTTCGCGGACCGCTCAAGTCATTCGTGGCGGATCTCCTGCTTTGCCCGAGCGCGCGGACGCGCGATTATTTCGATCGCGCCCACACCGAGCACTTTGTCCGCGAGCACTTTGACGGGGTGCGCGACCGCCAGAAACAATTGTGGGCTCTGGTAAACTTCGAGCTGTGGCTGCGAAGTCTTCAGCGCTCGAACGCAAAATCATCTGGTTAGCCCAAGCCCGCCTGGGAGCCGGTAGCGCGGACCTCCGTTTTTGAGGTCCGCGGTTTTTGACCTCTTCACGACCAGAGATAAGAACCGCGGACCTCAAAAACGGAGGTCCGCGCTACATGTGTCCGGAGCCGTGACGAGTTCCTTGAGCCGTTTCGATTAGAGCCCATGGCCGTAAAACCTGTTGCTGTTTGCATCATCGTCGAGAATCTACCCGTGCCTCAGGACCGGCGCGTGTGGCAGGAGGCGCGGGCACTCACCGAGGTCGGACACCGAGTCTCCATCATCTGCCCCAACGGCCCGGGGTTCCAACGCTCCCGCGAGACGCTGGAAGGAATCGAGATCTACCGGCATGGCGTCCGGGAGGGGTCCGGGCCGCTGGGCTATCTTGTTGAATACACCTGGGCGCTAATCGTCGAGTTGTTTCTGGCACTTAGGATTTATGCGCGCACTGGCTTTCGCATTCTCCAGGCCTGCAACCCCCCGGATACGATTTTCCTCATCGGTGCCTTTTTCAAGCTCTTGGGCGTGCGATTCATCTTCGACCATCACGACCTGAACCCGGAACTCTACGAGGTCAAGTTCCAGCGGAAAGACTTCTTCTACCGACTCGTGTGCCTGGCCGAAAGGCTGACGTTTCGAACCGCTGATGTAGCCATCGCGACCAACAGCTCTTATAGAGAGGTCGCCCTTGGGCGTGGCGGCATATCGCTCGAGCGAAGCTTTGTAGTGCGGAGCTGTCCGGACCTGGGTCGCTTCCAATTGCAGCCTGCGCACCTGGAGCTTAAGGAGGGGAACAAACACTTGGTGGTTTACCTCGGTGTGATGGGACCACAGGACGGCGTTGATCTGCTCTTGCTCTCCATAGAGCACATCGTAAAGGATAACAGCCGGCACGATACTCTTTTTGTGCTTATCGGCGACGGAACTGAGCGTCACCCCCTGAAGACCGCGGCGAAGTCCAGAGGCCTGGACTCATTTGTGAAGTTTACCGGCCGCCTCCCTGACAGTGAGGTTGGCGCCTACTTCTCGACGGCTGACGTCGGCGTAGCGCCCGACCCCAAGAACGCCATGAACGATAAATCGACGATGAACAAGATCCTTGAGTATATGGGTTATGGCCTCCCGGTCGTCCTGTACGACCTCACGGAAGGGCGACGCTCGGCGGGGGATGCGGCGCTTTACGCGCGTCCCAACGACCCCATCGATTTCGCAGAGAAGGTGCTGACACTGTTGGATTCGGAATCGCTGCGCCGGGAGCTCGGACACCGGGGCCGAAAGCGGATCGAAGAATCCTTTAACTGGGACACCGACAAGCAGGTGCTGCTTAAAGCCTACGAAACGGCACTAAAGTCTCGAGGTGTGTGAGACCGGCCCTGGCCAACTCAGAGGGTAGCGCGAAGATTCTTGCTTTTTGGAAACTCTGTCACTTAGGGCCTGCGGCGCGCGAAGGCTCATGAAAATGCATCCGCGTCTGCGCTACCCGGCAAAGGACTTCGGCACCCTAACGAGGGACAACATGGAAACAAACACCCATTCCGTCAGCATCTTCGGGCTCGGTTATGTTGGCTCGGTGATGGCAGCCTGTCTCGCTCATCAGGGCAACCGAGTGGTGGGAGTAGACGTCAACCCGGCCAAGGTGGCAATGCTTAATTCGGGCCGGAGCCCGATTCTCGAGAACCGGATGCACGAATTAATAGCGGAGGGCCACCAGGCCTGCCGAATCTCCGCCACTACGGATGCCAGCGCGGCGGTCCGCGACTCCGACATCTCTTTCGTTTGCGTGGGCACGCCAGGCTTGCGAAATGGAAAGCTGGACTTGACCCACATCGAGCATGTGTGCGCTGAAATCGGGAACGGACTCGCCCGGAAAGACGTGCGCCACCTCGTCGTGTTGCGCAGTACCCTGTTGCCGGGAACAACCGAAGGTGTGGCGATCCCGATACTCGAAGCCGCAAGTGGCAAGCACGCCGGCGTGGATTTCGCTATTTGTTATAACCCGGAGTTCATGCGGGAGGGAAACGCCGTCGCCGATTTCTTTGCGCCCCCTTACACGGTCCTGGGCTCGAGAGATCCTAAAGATCTTGCCGGGCTGCGCGAACTCTACTCCTGGGTTCCAGGGAGAACCTTCGAAACCTCTCTTTCAGTGGCGGAGATGGTCAAATATGTGTCCAATGCTTACCATGCGCTGAAGGTCAGCTTTGCCAACGAGATTGGGACTCTCTCGAAGCAGCTCGGTGTCGACACCGAATCCGTCATGGAGGTTTTTACAGCCGACACCAAGCTTAACATTTCCGGCGCCTATCTTATGCCAGGGTTCGCTTTCGGAGGTTCCTGCTTGCCCAAGGATCTGCGCGCACTCGGCTATCGCGCCAGGGAACTTGACCTGCGCCTGCCCGTCATCGAAGCGATTCTGCCTAGCAACCAGGAGCACATTGAGCGGGCGTTGGGAGCGGTGCTCCAAACGGGCAAAAGGAAAGTGGGTCTGCTCGGTCTGAGCTTCAAAGCCGGCACCGACGACCTGCGGGAAAGCCCGCAGGTGCAGTTGATCAAGCGTCTTCTTGGGGAGGGTTTCGAGCTTTGCATCTGGGACCGTGATGTCTCGCTGGGGCGACTGATGGGTTCCAACCGCCAATTCATCGAGGAGGTCATCCCTCACATCGGGTCGTTGTTGGCAACCGAACTCGAGCACGTGGTGAACGCGGCGGAAGTGATCATCATCGGAACAACTTCGATTGACAAAGAGACTCTAGCCGGTGTTCTCCACCCCGAGCAGTTCGTCATCGACCTGGTGAATTTCAAGAAGCCTTTCCGAACGGGGGGATTACCGTTGTATCAAGGAATCTGCTGGTAGCTGCAGTGACGTAAGTTTGTGTGTGTGTGAAAGGTAGGGGGGTGTAAGTTGGTTTTTGCCTGAGAGCAAGAACCAAATGCCTCGAAAGGAGCTTACACCCGATGGGAAGAGTAATTCCGATTACGGAGCAATTCCAGCATTT
>Ga0187846_10001500_pt1 | contig 13185 bp, 9 predicted proteins | sample TC_taG_FD_161473 | JGI IMG/M metagenome (GOLD analysis project Ga0187846, IMG submission 161473) | Biofilm microbial communities from the roof of an iron ore cave, State of Minas Gerais, Brazil - TC_06 Biofilm (v2) | ecosystem: Environmental > Terrestrial > Deep subsurface > Cave > Wall biofilm ...
GCTCGATCCAGTCAATGTCGTCCAGCTTCAGACCTGCCACCTTCAGCGCGGCCGGGATCGCCTCCTTCGGTCCAATGCCCATGATCTCGGGCGGCACTCCGCGCACCGCAAACGAGACGAAACGCGCCAGCGGCGTCAAGTTGAAGTGCTTCACCGCTGCCTCGCTGGCGAGGATCAGCGCGGCCGCACCGTCCGAGGTCTGCGAGCTGTTGCCAGCCGTCACGCTGCCGCGCGCGGCAAAAACGGGTTTGAGCTTCGCCAGGGCCTGCGCATTGGTGTCCTCGCGCGGCCCCTCGTCCAGCGACATCGTGCGCTTTTTCGACAGGAGTTCGTGCAAGGCCAGTTCCGGCACCTTGTCGACGATCTCGATCGGGGTGATCTCGTCCGTGAACTCGCCCGCCTTCTGCGCGGCGATCGCGCGCTGGTGCGAGCCGAGCGCGAATTCGTCCTGCGCCTCACGCGACACTTTCCAGCGCTGTGCAACCTTCTCCGCCGTGATCCCCATGCCGAAGGCGATTCCGACGTTGCCGTCGGCCTCGAAGATGCGCGGATTGAACGAAGGCTTGTTGCCCGCCATCGGCACCATGCTCATCGATTCGACCCCGCCGGCCAACATGATGTCCGCCTCGCCGACGCGGATGCGATCGGCAGCGATCGCCACTGCGTTCAGGCCCGAGGCGCAATAGCGATTTACGGTGACTCCTCCCACGCTGTCCGGCAGCTTCGCCAGCAGCGCGGCGCTGCGCGCGACGTTCATCCCCTGCTCGGCCTCCGGGAACGCGCATCCGACCACGGCATCCTCGATTGCGGCCGGATCGAGCGAGGGGACCTGCGCGACCGCGGAACGGATCGCCGCCACCAGAAGATCGTCGGGCCGCACGGTGCGCAATGCCCCCCGCGGCGCCTTACCCACTGGGATTCGCGTCGCCGCCACCACGTACGCGTCCTGCACCTGGTTCGCCACTTTTTTCCCCTTTGCTCAATTGCGGACCGGTTTGCCGGTCTGCATCATGCCCATCATGCGCTCCTGCGATTTAGGATGCGCGACCAGTTTGACGAAGTGCTTGCGCTCCAGATCGAGCAGCCATTGCTCGTCGACCAGCGTTCCAGCGTCGACTTCACCACCGGTCATCACGTCGGCGATCGAGCCCGCGATCAGGAAATCGTGCTCGCTGATGAATCCGCCCTCTTTCATGTTCACCAACTGCGAACGGATCGTCGCCGCGCCGCTGCGACCCACTACCGGGAAGCCCCGAACCCGCAGCGGTGGACGATAGCCCACTGCGTGCATCGCGAAAGCCTCGCCGATTGCCGTCCACAGCAACTCGTATGGATTGAACACGATCGTGTCGGTGTCGGCGAGATACCCCATCGTGCGTGCCTCCAGCGCGGACCGCGATACGGTCGCGGTCGCTGCGTTCTGGAACCACCCGCGCAAAAATGGCAGCAGGTCCGTCGCCCCGGCCGCGCGCGCCGCGTTCCCCGCCCGCAGTGCGCCCTCCTTCAGGCCTCCGGCTCCCGGGATCAGTCCGACTCCGACCTCGACCAGCCCGATGTAGCTTTCCAGCGCCGCCACCCGCCGGGCACAGTGCAACAGCAGTTCGCAGCCGCCCCCCAGCGCCATCCCGTGTACCGCAGCCACGACCGGCACCTGCGCGTACTTCACTCGCATGAAGACCTGCTGCATCTTCGCTTCTTCGGCTCCGATCGCCTTCGGCCCGCCACTCATGAACACCGGCAGCATCGACTTCAGGTCCGCACCGGCCGAGAACGGTTCGGCTGACGACCAGATCACGAGAGGCCGGCCCTCGCCCTCGGCGAGGTCGAGCGCGCGCATCAGGCCCGCGAGGACGCCGGGCCCGAGCACGTGCATCTTGGTGCGGATCGAGAAGATCAGCACCTCGGCGGCGTATGGCTGCTGCAGGCGCCATACGCGGCACGAATCGTCGGCGAACACCGTCGCGCCACCGCTGTCGGCGTCCGCGCTCTCGCCGCGCAGAGGCGCGCGGAACAGCTGTCGGGCGTACACGGGAAGATCGATTCGCGCCTCGAAACTCGAGCGCGCCGGGTTCCACGATCCCTGCGGCGTGTGCACCCCGCCGGCTTTGGCCACCGCGCCTTTGAGCACCCAATCGGGAAGCGGTTCCTTGCACAACGCTTCACCGCGCTCGATGTCCTGCGCGACCCATTCGGCCACGCTCTGCCAGCCGGCCGCCTGCCAGGTTTCGAACGGACCGGTATCCCAGCCAAATCCCCAGCGCAGCGCGAAATCGACGTCGCGCGCAGTCTGCGCAATGCTGCCCAAGTGGACGGCGATGTAGTGGAACATGTCCCGGAAAATGGACCACAGGAAGCGAGCCTGCGGATGATCGGTTTCGCGCAGCATCTTCAGACGCTGCGCCGGATCGTCGTTCTTCAAGATCCGACCAATCAGCTCATCGGCCTTGCCGCGGCTTTCCACGTAGTCGGCGGTGCGCGGATCGAGCACCTTGATCATCGGTCCGTCCTTGCGGTAGAAGCCCGCGCCGCTCTTCTGCCCGAGCGCCCCCTTGCTGATCAGGGCCTGCAGCACGGGAGCCACTGCGTACAACTGCGCGAACGGATCGCGCGAGATGGGAAGCGCCTCCTGCATCGTGCGTATGACGTGTGCCATCGTGTCCAAGCCCACCACGTCGGCAGTACGGAATGTCGCGCTCTTGGCACGGCCCAGGCGCGTTCCGGTCAGATCGTCGACCACGTCATACGGCAGGCCGAACTTCGCCGCCTCGTGAATGGTTGCCAGCATTCCGAACACGCCGACGCGGTTGGCGATGAAATTGGGCGTGTCCTTGGCCCGTACGACGCCCTTGCCGAGTGTGCTGGCAAGGAAGGTCTCGAGCTGATCGACCACTTCCGGCGCAGTGCTGGCAGTGGGGATCAGTTCGACCAGGTGCATATAGCGGGGCGGGTTGAAGAAATGCACACCACAGAAGCGCGGCCGCAGCGCCGCCTCGAGCGGCTCCGACAGAGCGTTGATCGAAAGGCCAGAGGTGTTGGACGCCAGGATCGCACCGGGTGCGACATGCGGCCCGATCTTGCGATACAGCTCCCGCTTCCAGTCCATCCGCTCGGCGATCGCCTCGATGATCAGATCGCACTCGGCAAGCCGCGCGAGGTGCTGCTCGTAATTGGCCGGCTCAATGTATTGAGCATCTTCCTTCAGCGCCAGCGGCGCGGGGTTCAGCCGCGTCAGGTTCTCGATCGCTCGCAGCACTATGCCGTTGCGATCGGGCGACTTTTCGTCGGCTAAGTCGTATAGCAACACCGGCACGCGCGCGTTGATGCAGTGGGCCGCGATCTGCGCTCCCATCACGCCCGCGCCGAGCACCGCTACTTTCTTGATTGCAAGCTGTTTCATCTTGTTCTCCGTCCGCCGGACCGACTTTTCCACCGGCCTGTTGATCTTGTTGTCGCAAACGCGTGCGGGGCGTGTTCCGCCTACTGCTCCGCCTCAGAACAGCTCGGCCTCGAGCTCCATCAGGTTCTTTGCACCCGAGCGTGCGGCTCGGATATGGTAAGCCGTCTCCGGCAACAGGCGCTGGAAGTAGAAACGCGCGGTCGCGAGCTTGGCGCGGTAGAACGGATCCGTTCCCGCATCGCTGGTGTGGTCGAGCGCGACGCGTGCCATTTTCGCCCAGAAATACGCGAACACGAGGTGGCCGATTACGCGCAGATAGCTCACCGCCGCAGCTCCTGCTTCGTCGGGGTTGGAAGCGGCCCGCATGCCGATTTCCATCGTCAGCTTTTGCACCTTGTCGCCAAGGTCCGCCAGCGGCGTGACGAACTCGTTCATTTCGACCGAGGTTGCGTTTTCGGCGAGAAACTCCTGCACCAGCTTGCCAAACTTGCGCAGCTTGGCACCGCCATCCATCAGCACCTTGCGCCCGATCAGGTCGAGCGCCTGCACTGCGTTGGTACCCTCGTAGATCATGTTGATGCGCGCGTCGCGCAGCATCTGTTCCATCCCCGACTCGTGGATGTAGCCGTGTCCGCCGAACACCTGCAGGCATTGCGAGACGCCGTCAAAGGCGTTGTCGGTGAGAAAGGCCTTCGCCACCGGCGTCATCAGCGCCAGCATGTCGCCCGCCGTTTCGCGCTCGGCTGCATCCGGGTGGTGGCGATGCTGGTCGACCATCAGCGCGAGCCAGCAGGAGAACGCCCTCCCTCCCTCAGACCACGCGCGCGCCGTCAGCAGCGCGCGCCGGATGTCCGGGTGCACGATGATCGGGTCAGCCGGCTGGGACGAATCGGAGCCGGACTTGGCGGCGGCCAGGCTGCGTCCCTGCAGGCGCTCCTTCGCGTACGCGGAAGCATTCTGGTAGGCCGCTTCGGTCAGCCCCAGCCCTTGGACTCCCACAGCCAGGCGCGCGCCGTTCATCATCACGAACATCGCGTTCAGACCCTTGTTGGGCTCGCCCACCAGCCAGCCCGTCGCTGCTTCGAACACGATCTGGCAAGTCGAGTTGGCATGGATTCCCATCTTGTGTTCGATGCCGCCGCAGTAGAGCGAATTGCGCGCGCCGACCCGTGCGGAGTCGCCGTCGCCTTGCGGCAGGAACTTGGGCACAACGAACAGCGAAATGCCCTTGACGCCAGTCGGTGCCCCCGGAAGACGCGCCAGCACGAGGTGCACGATGTTGTCGGCGAGGTCGTGTTCGCCGGCCGAAATGAAGATCTTCTGACCGGTGATCTTGTAGCTACCGTCGGTCTGCGGCTCGGCGCGAGTGCGCAGCAAGCCCAGGTCGGTGCCGCAGTGCGCTTCCGTCAGACACATCGTGCCGGTCCACTCCGCCGAGGCAAGCTTGGGCAGGTATGTCTGCTTCTGCTGCGGTGTGCCGTGCACATGCAGACACTCGTACGCACCCTGCGTCAGCCCCGAATACATCGTCCAGGCCTGGTTGGCCGCGCAGCGCATCTCGTCGAACGCGATCTGCAGCACGTGCGGCAGCGCCTGGCCACCGTAATCGGCGTCCGCCGTCAGTCCCTGCCAGCCGCCGTCTCGGAATTGGTCGAAGGCGGCGCGAAATCCCTCCGGGGTCTTGACCTCGTGGCTGGCCGGATCGAACCGGCAACCCTGCTCGTCACCGCGCAGGTTCAGCGGCAGCAGCACGTCGCTGCAGAAACGGGCACCCTCCTCGAGCACCTGGTTGACGGTATCGGCGTCCACGTCCGCAAACGCGGGCATGCCGCGCGCGTGTTCGACCGCTCCCAGAACTTCGTGCAGAACGAACTGGTGATCGCGGAGTGGGGCCTTGTAGATCGGCATTGTGGTCTCCTGGAGTGCGCCGGTTTCAAAGAGTTTTAGCTGCGAACACGTTGGTTGCGTCGGTTCGGCGAGTCGCTGCGCCCGGCCGACTTGCCCGCCTTGTCCGCGCGCCGCCGCGAGGCCTCGATCAGGCGCGCCAAGCCCAGCCGCGTCCGCTGCACGCTGTCGCTCGAGTGCAGCAGGCGGGCGTCTTGGTGCAGCATCAGCATCAGCCCATAGATCTCGAACACCATCTGGCGGGCATCGGCGCGTCGATCCAAATGCCCCTCGCTCTGCGCCAGGCGGATCGCGCGCAGCAGCTCATCCTTCCACCCCTCGATAATCGCGACCATCGCATCGTGCAGTGGACCCGGGCGATCGTCGTACTCGGAAGCGCCACCGATCAGGATGCAGCCGGCCTCGATCTCCTCTGCCAGCTGCGCCAGCCAGTTCTCCAGCAGCGCGCGCAGTCGCGGCAAGCCGCGCGGGCGAGCCACCGCAGGACGCAGCACCGCGGCGACGAACTGCGTCGCGTACTGGTTCAACACCGCGAGCTGCAGCTCTTCGCGCGAACCGAAATGCGCGAACACGCCGCTCTTGCTCATCCCGAGCCGCTCGGCCAGCGTTCCAATCGTCAGGCCTTCCAGCCCATCGCGGCGAGCGATCGCGAGCGCCTGCGAGAGGATCGCGGCGCGCGTGACCTGGCCCTTACGCGGGCTCGGCGCGGGCGCGGCACGGCCAGGGCGTGCAGCGGCAGCTTGCAATGCGAGGTCCATGTTCCGGGAGGGGAGCGCGCGAAAAAATCGAACGTTCGTACTTTTGTATGGCCTTGTCAAGCCCGCGTCTGCGTCGGTTTGGGGCCGTTTCGCGGATAATGCGTGCCTCCGAGTGAAAGTCTCACCCAAACCATGGAGCGACCCTCGATGCTCGACACGCAAGCTCGCCAGGCTGTCCGGCTGGTTCGACCCCTGATTGCGCTGCTGGCAGCGACAGCGGTTGCCCCGTGTATTGCGCAAACGGCGCCGAGCGACCCCTCGCAGGCCGCCGTTCGCGAGGTGATGGACGTCGAGCGGGCCTTTGCGCGGACCATGGCGGACCGGGACTTGAAGGCCTTCTCCGGATTCGTTGCGGAAGACGCCGTGTTCCGAAGCGGCGAGAAGTTTCAGGTGGGCCGCGCTGCTGTTGTAGAAGGCTGGCGCGACTGGTTCCAGCCGGGCCCGCCGCCGTTTAGCTGGGAGCCGGACCGGGTGACCGTCGACAAAGCGGGCGTGACCGCGGTATCCAGCGGGCCGGTGCGCGGCTCCACCGGACAGATCGTCTCGCGCTTCACCACCATCTGGCGCAAACAAACGACCCCTGACGGCGAAACCCGCTGGCAGGCGATCGTCGATCAGGGCGTGCCGCTGATCGGCTGTGCTTCCACAAATCATTGAGCGCGACAGAGGGGGCGTCGAGACCGTATGAACAAGAACATCTACATCCGTTTCGCTCTAGCCAGTGCGATTACCGTGTCGATTGCAGGCTGCGGAGACCTTCAGCAGACGAAGGTGGCTTTTGACAAACGAATCATCAAAATCGATTCAAAAAGTCCGATCGATCTGGATCACACCGGAATCGCTTTCATGTCCCTTGGTTCCGTCGGCAAGTGCATTGGCGGCGTGTTCACCATCGAGGCCCGTTCAACCAGCGGGGAGTTCTCTGGGCTGAGATTCGATGCAGTGACAAGCAACATCTTTGGCGCTTCCAAGGGCCTCATTGAATCGCCGAAATCGTGCGTCGCGGTGATTGGAATGAGCCTGCCGCCAGGCAACTACGAGATCTCCGACGCGCATTGGTTCTTCGATCTTGGAACGCGCTCCGAAAGCATCCGGTCGGCGCGGCGAATCGCGGTCCCGTTCGCAGTCAAGGCCGGTGAAGCGACGTACCTGGGATCGTTCCAGATGGTCTTCCTGTACGGCAAAGATCTCTTTGGAAATACGGTCCGGTCTGGAGGTGCTTACGGCGTGGAGGATGACTTCGATCGCGATCTTGGGAAGGTGCGGGAGCTTCGTCCAGAATTGCAGGCCGTTCCGGTCAAGGCTCAACTGCCGGCCGACAATACGGGAGAGAAGGGCTTCCCGCGAATCACCGCCGTAGCACCAGGCTCGTAGGACCCTGCCGTACTCGAATTGCGCAGGATTGCGGACAATGCTTGCTCCCACGTCTCAATTGCTCGGCGAACAGCAATTCGAGTGCCGCCCTCGACGTTGTTTCTTCGAACTCAAGGAGGATCTGTAGATGAAGCTGTACTACTCGCCCGGTGCGTGCTCCCTTTCACCGCACATCGTGATGCGCGAAGCCGGCATTCCGGTGCAACTAGTGAAGGTCGACTTGCAAGCGAAGAAGACCGAGGACGGAGCGGACTTCAAGCCGATCAACAGCAAGGGATACGTGCCGACGATCGAACTGTCCGACGGACAGCGGCTGACGGAGGGCTCGGCGATCGTGCAGTACCTGGCGGACCAGGCGCCGGCGCGCGGACTGGCGCCAGCCGGCGGAACGATCGAGCGCTATCGGTTGCAAGAGTGGCTCAATTTCATCTCTACCGAGTTGCACAAGCAGTTCACGCCGCTGTTCGGTTCTGCATGCGAGAGCACGCTGCGGGCGCGCCAGCTGGAGAAGATCGACGGCCGTTTCGACTGGGTTACCAAGCAACTGGGCAATCGCGATTACCTGATGGGCAGCGCGTTCACGGTCGCCGACGCGTACCTTTTCACGATATTGACGTGGAGCGGCGGCGTCGGCATCGATCTTGCAAAATGGCCCACGCTGCAAGCCTACAAACGCCGCGTCGAACAGCGTCCGGCCGTGCGCGAAGCGCTAAAGGCGGAGGGGTTGGTCAACTGAGGCCGAGGATGATGGGCGCAGGCGGACACTGCTGATGCGACTGCCGACGCTGTTCATCTCGCACGGCTCGCCGATGTGCGCCTTGCGCACGAATCCGGTCGCCGAACGATGGGCAGCGTTGGCGCGCGCGCTGCCACGACCGCGTGCAGTGCTGGTGGCATCCGCGCACTGGGAAACCGAGTTGCCGATGGTCGGCACAGGCGAACGTCCCGAGACGCTGCACGACTTTGGCGGTTTCTCTCCGGCGTTGGAGCGCATCCGCTATCCGGCTCCAGGCGCACCCGCCGTCGCGCGGGCCGCTCTCGACCTGCTGGCCGCGGCAGGTCTGGCGGCTTCCGGCAACGGCTGCCGCGGGCTCGATCACGGCACCTGGGTGCCACTGCTCCACATGTTTCCGCAGGCTGACGTACCGGTGCTGCAGGTGTCGATCCAGCCTGCGCTGGGCGCGTCCCACCACCTCCAGTTAGGCGCCGCGCTTGCCCCGCTGGCTGACGAGGGCGTGTTGATCATCGGATCGGGTTCCCTCACGCACAACCTGGGCGAGTGGGGCCGCTTCGTCCGCGAGCACGGGCTGCAGCCCGAGTTGGTGCGTGCGCCGCCGTACATCGACGAGTTCCGCGACGCCGTCGATGACGCTCTGCGCCGGGGCGATGCCGAGTTCCTGGCCGAATGGCGCGAACGTGCGCCGCATGCGCCACGCGCCCATCCGACCGAAGAGCACCTGCTGCCGCTGTTCGTCGCCTACGCGGCCGCCGGCGATGCGCCGGCCGTGGAGCGAATCGACCTGGGTGTGGACGGCGGCGCCGTAGCGATGGATGCGTTCATCTTCCAGCCGCGACAGCAGGCTCGCCAACGACCGGCGCCTGTCGAAGCGGCAGCGTGAAACGCACGACGCTCGGGTCTTCTTCTTCGGCGTGCGGGACGTAGCTGCGCGTCATCATGAAGCGCCGCATCGAGTCGTTCTCGCTCAGCACGTAGCCGACCATCTGTCCCAGGCCGCGGGCGCGCGCGCATTTCTCCAGCGCATCCATCATCACCTGCCCCAGGCCGCGCCTCTGCCAGGAATCCTCCACGGTCACAGCGAACTCGGCGCGTTCGCCATCCGCCATGCGCGCATAGCGCGCCACCGCACGGATCTCGCTCGCCCCGTCGGCCGCATCGACCTGGACCGCGACGAACGCCATTTCGCGATCGTAGTCGATCTGCGTGAAGCGGATCAGCTGCTCCAGCGACAACTCGCGCACCGGCGCGTGCAATCGCATATACAGAGTTTGCGGCGAAAGGCGGCCGACGAAGCGCCGCTCGGCCTCCGCGTCTTCCGGCCGGATCGGACGCAGCAGCAAGTGCGTGCCATCGGCCAGGCGCAACGGGCGCTCGAGCGACTTCGGGTAAGGGTGGATCACCAGGTGCGAATACGCCGCATCGGGGGCGATCGGGAGCGCATCGACTGCGACGCGCGCGTCCAGTGCGATCACCCCTTGCTCGTCCGCCACCAGCGGATTGATGTCGAGCTCACGCAGGCACGGCAGCTCGCACGCGAGCTCCGACACCCGGATCAGGGCGTCGACCAGACGGTCCCGATCGACTGCCGGCATACCGCGGAACGCGCCCAGCATCCGGGCCACGCGCGTACGGCCGATCAGGTCCTCCGCCAGCAAGCGATTCAGCGGCGGCAACGCGAGCGCCGAGTCCGACACGACCTCGACCGCGATCCCGCCCATGCCGAATGTCAATACAGGGCCAAACGACGCGTCGCGCGCGATGCCGACGATCAGTTCACGCCCGTTCGGCCGCGTGACCATCTTTTGCACCAGCACGCCCTTGAACTGCGCCTGCGGCGCACGCTTCTCGACTCGCTCGCGGATCAGCTCGAAGCCGAGCGCAACCTCGTCGGCCGTCTTCAGCGATAGCAGCACTCCACCGACTTCGCTCTTGTGCGTAACGCCTTCGGCGCGCACCTTCAGCACCACCGGGAAGCCGATCGACTCGGCCAGGTCACGCGCCTGCGAAGCGGTGGTGGCCAGCTGGCCCTGCGCAACCTCGATTCCGCATGCGGCCAACATCGCTTTGGCCTCGTCCTCGCCGAGCACACTGCGGCCCTGGGCGCGCGCGGCGTCGACGATCCGGCGCGCCGCCGCGATGTCCAGGGGTTTGCTGCCGGACGGATCCGGGTCCGACGGTGGCGGCAGCTGCAGCCGCAATTCGCGATTGCGCACGTGCTGCGCCAGGAAAGCGAAGGCCTCGACTCCGTGCTCGGGGCTGCTGAGCGAAGCCAAGCCCGCTTGCTTGAACACCTCCCGCCCCTTCGCGGCATCGTCTCCGCCGAGCCATGCCAGCACCACCGGCTTGCGTGTTGCGGCGATCGGGCCCAACAGCGCGCGTGCTGCTTGCTCCGATCCGGCGCGCGCCGTCGGACAGAACAGCACCAGAACTGCGTCGTTCTCGGAATCTGCGGCAACGATTTCGAATGCGCGCGCGAGGCGCTGCGGATCCGCATCGCCGATCACGTCGACCGGATCTCCGCGCGACCACGATGACGGAAGCACCTCATCGAGAGCCGCGCTGGCGGAATCGGACACGCGTGCCAACACCACCCCCTTGTCCGCCACTGCGTCGGCCGCCAGCACGCCCGGGCCACCCCCGTTGGTCAGGATCGCCAGGCGCGATCCCGTCGGCATTCGGCTGCGCGCCAAAGTCTCCGCCGCAACAAACAGCTCGTCGTACTCCCGGATCCGGATCGCGCCGCAGCGGCGCAAAGCGCAGTCCCACACGCGATCGTTGCCGGCCAGCGCGCCGGTATGGCTCAGCGCCGCCTTGGAGCCGACCGTGTGTCGCCCCGCCTTCAATACGATCACCGGCTTGACGCTGGCGGCCGCACGCACCGCCGACAGGAACAGGCGCGGGTTGTGCACGCCTTCAACATACAGCGCGATGCTGCGCGTCTCCGGATCCATCGCGAGAAAGTCGAGCAGCTCGGCGAATTCGACGTCCGCGCCGTCGCCGGTGGTGACCACCGAGGAGAAACCGAAGCCGGCTTCCCAAGCGTAATCGAGCAGCGCAGCGACCACGGCTCCCGACTGCGAGATCAGCCCCACGCTGCCGGCGCGGGCGCAAGCGCGAGCGAACGTCGCGTTCAAGCCGATCGACGGTCGCAGGATCCCGAGACAGTTGGGTCCGATCACCCGCACGTTGGAGCGGCGCGCGGCAGCCAGCAGCTCGTCCTGCCGCTTCTGTCCGCTCGAGCCCACCTCGGCAAAGCCGGCCGACAACACGACGACGTTGCGAATGCCACGCGCACCCGCGTCGGCCACGAGCGCCGGCACGGTCGCCGCCGGTGTCACGATCAGCGCCAGGTCTGCGGGTTGCGGCAGGTCCCGCACGGACGCAATGCACGGATGCCCCTGAACCGAGTCGTATTTCGGATTCACGGCATCGATCCGGCCTTTGAAACCTCCGGCCAGCAGGTTGGCGAAGACGTCGTAGCCCAGCTTCCCCTGTTTTTCGGTTGCGCCGATCACGGCCACCGAACGGGGCGCCAGGGCCGCTCGCAGATAGTGGGCGTCCTGCATGTGGCGATCACCTCGCGTGATCAGCGAACCATCCGCTGATCGATTTTGCTGCCTTGCGATATGAGCGTCGTGCTAGTAAAGAGATCCAAAAATCCCCGCTCTTTGACGCGGCGCAACATTACTACAGTTTATTGTGTCCCCCTATTACATGCATCCGAGAAACACCCGAGAAACCTCGGGGTATTTCCTTCACTGCGAGCACCCTACACCGGCAATTTCGCGCGGGCGTGACTCGAATGCCGAATGCCCTTCAGCGGTGCATCTCGTGGCCTCAGCCACTGCCCCCATACAATGCCAACATGAACGTCGACGGCGTTCCGTACCGGTCGATCTGGCCGATTGGCCAGTGCGCGGTAGGAATCATCGATCAGACCGGGCTGCCGTACGAATTCCGCACACTGGAGCTGGAAAGCTCGCGTGCCGTAGCGGCGGCGATCGCATCGATGCAGGTGCGCGGCGCGCCTCTGATCGGTGTAGCGGCGGCCTACGGAATTGCGCTTGCGACGAACGGCGACGCCGGCGACGCTGCGATCGAGCAGGCTGCCCGGGAGCTGCTCGCCAGCAGGCCGACCGCGGTGAACCTGCGCTGGGCGGTAGACAGAATGCGAGCATGCCTGCGGCAGGTGGCACCCGCGCATCGCCGCGCAGCTGCGTGGCGCGAAGCCGATGCGATCGCCCAGGAAGATGTGCAGATGAACCGGGCGATCGGGTCGCATGGATCGGCACTGCTGCGCGAGCTGCACGGGCTCAGTGGCCGGCCCGTCAATGTTCTGACCCACTGCAATGCCGGCTGGATCGCAACGGTCGATTTCGGCACAGCGCTTTCGTCGGTGTACATGGCGCACGACGCCGGAGTGCCGCTGCACGTATGGGTCGACGAGACGCGCCCGCGCAACCAGGGGCTGCTGACCGCCTGGGAGCTGGCCGCGCATGGCGTTGCGTATACGCTGATTGCAGACAATGCGGGTGGGCACCTGATGCAACGTGGCAAGGTGGATGTGGTGATGGTGGGCGCCGACCGCGTCAGCCGCAGCGGCGACGTGTGCAACAAGATCGGCACCTACTTAAAGGCGCTGGCCGCGCGCGAGAACTCGGTACCGTTCTACGCGGCAGTGCCGTCGCCGACCATCGATTGGCAGCTCAACGACGCGATCCGCGATGCGCCGATCGAGGAGCGCGCTGCTTCGGAGGTGCGCACGGTGCACGGGCGGGATGCCGGCGGCCGCCAATCCAGCGTCGAGGTTGCGCCGCCGCAGGCACCGGTTGCGAACCCGGCCTTCGACGTGACGCCGGCCCGTCTGGTCACCGGCCTGATCACCGAGCGTGGCGTCGTCGCGCCGGCGCAGTTGGAAGCGATGTTTCCCGAGGGTCAGGCGCGCTCGTGATCGACCCACACGACGGTGGTGCGGGGCGAAAGCCGCTGCAGCAGGCCGAGGTCGTCGAAGA
>Ga0187846_10001501_pt1 | contig 13180 bp, 21 predicted proteins | sample TC_taG_FD_161473 | JGI IMG/M metagenome (GOLD analysis project Ga0187846, IMG submission 161473) | Biofilm microbial communities from the roof of an iron ore cave, State of Minas Gerais, Brazil - TC_06 Biofilm (v2) | ecosystem: Environmental > Terrestrial > Deep subsurface > Cave > Wall biofilm...
ATTCTGCCTGCCCACTTCCGCGAGATATTCCATGTTCGCGATCTCGGATTCTAGAGTCTCGCGAAATTTCTCATTCTCCAACATCGGATTCAGGGCGGTAAGTTCTTCCTCGGAATAACCCTTCGCTTTTAAGATTTCTTCAAGTTTCTTCGCCATAACGGTGTCTTTCCTATGCTACCGGCGGAGCTTGCGCTTGCGGCGCGGGACCGGTTTGCATGATTTTCATTTGAAGCTTTTGAGTCAAATCGTTGATCTGCCTCACGATATCCACGGCTCCAGGGATCTTTTGCGCAAGCATACTAGCATTTTTCACGATCCCCCGAACTAGCTCAAGATTGGCCAGGGACTCAGGATTCGCTCCGGCGGGGGAACCACCGGAAATATTCCCCCCAAGAGGAGATCCTTGAAAATCCGGTGCCGTGAGTCCGTCCGCCATTTAGCTTTTCTTGCTACCCTTGCGACCGAAATACCCGGTCTTGTGACCGACTTTTCCCTTTTGCGGAGGGAAATTTTCCATGTCCGTGCGAAGGCGGAGGGTTTCGTGCTTTTTGATCCCGCCATGGGTTTCTTTCATCATTTTCGACCCGGCCATTACTTTACCCCCCGACCCTTGGTCTGGTGCTTCGCGCCATGTTTTACTCCTTTGCGCCCGAAGGGAAAATTAGAATTATCCGTTATCACCTTCAGACCCGGAGTTTTTGTTCCCTTAGCCATTTTCTTCATAAACTTCTCTCTCGCATTTTCTTGCGATGGAAGGGGAACAAATGTTCGCCACCTGTTCCCTATTCCGGTTGATCCCCTCGGAGAGGCCCCTGGACTCCGTCCAGACCTCGTTTCCTAATAGGGATTCGGCTCCAGCCGACGCTACTTGTGAGCCCGCTTGCGGCCTTTCTTTCCGCCCCGCTTGGCATTAGCCTCGAAAAGGTTGCGAACCATTTTCTTTTACCTCCAATTTCAATATCGCGCAAAATATTATAATCTGTCAAGATGAAAAGATATCGCGCGGCGAGATTTGAATTACTTTGCTATGTGCTCTCCTTCACCAGCGACCTTCCATCGCCCTTGGTCACGAGGCTCGGGGAGGCCTGACCACTTGGGGGTCTTCCTCCCCTGGGTTTCGAACCCCCGCCCTTCCCGAGCATATCGAGAACGTTCATGTCTATTCCTTCGGCTTTTGCAATGGCTTGCATTCTAACCGCATGGTGAATAAGTTCCTCCTGTTCCTCGAAATATTCCTTCTTCAATTCTTCATAATTCCCCAGATCGCATGCCTCCGCGATGATTTTCGAGGGAATTGGAAGTCCGGCCTTTCGAAGCTGAATGAGAAGAAGTCTATATGTCATTTGCATGATTTCGTGCGCGCTGTGGGGCATCAAAAAGAATTTTAGGTTCCCTCCGAACCACCTGGCGCGCTCCATCTGCGAGTATTTCGAGGGTTGAACTTCCCCTTCCCCGGAGAGGGGAGTCTCCCCCGGAAGGTGCGAGGGAACCGTCGAGGATGGGTCATAGTCGAAGACTTCCTCGGTAACTCCGTCCTCGCCAACATATTGAAGAAGCTCGTGAGTGGTCATATATTGTAGTACGAGCCATTTTATTTGGCCTCCAATCGCGGACAAACCCCTTTCCAGGGACCGCGAAATATCCCGAACTATCGGACCACTCGCTTCCATCAAGGTTTCGAGTTGGTCATTCGATCTCCCGATCGCACGGGCCTTGGCGAGCGCGACTATATCCCGAATTCCCAGTTGGTACTGCCGGGACTCCTTGAGGTTTGCTAGAAATTGTAGCGTGTCTCCGCCGATCTGGTAAATTTCCGGAGGCACCACGGGGGCGAACGGCTTATCCACTAGGCTCCCATCGAACCCAATCCTCGCTCGGGGTTGCATGGGATCGAACTGTTTAGCCTCCTTCAGATTCACGCTATTAATGTCGTAACCTAGGGGAAGGTCTAGGGTCGCACGAATCTTGTCCATGACTCCCCTCTCGATTTCGTGTTCGGACTTCTGAATCTCATATCCTTCGTGGACAAGGGAAAATCCTATCGCTTCCCAAGGCCAATCATCGACGCAAAATGGAATTCCCGGAAACTCTCCGTGCCAATCAAATCCAGGTCCGTCGTACATACAGACGTCCTCGGAAGAAATCATCAACCTTCGGTAAGGATAGAGCCTTGAATCGTTTTCGTTCGCGATCTGGCCGTTCTTCATCTCCGTGCCCAACGCCGGAACCTCGTAGTACCAGGGAGATCCCGGCTCGCCCATCGGAATCATTTGATCGGTGGAATTTATCGTCAAGTCCACGATGTACGAATATCTGATTGGGATGAACAGATCCGAAAGCATTGCATCATTCGTACGTCGGAAGGTGTTGAAGACCCGCTTCCACATGTTTCCAATCGCGGATTTTCGAATCTCCGGAGAATACCAATAAATCGACTTCGTCGGATGAAGTCGATCTTGAAACTGCGGCCACATTCCGTGGGCCATGTAAATTGGAAGCTCGTCCAAAATATGCACGACATAAGCTTCCTGCCAGTTGTTGTTCGATGGGAGTTGGTTGGGAATCACCGAGGGACTTCCATAGGTGAGAAGCTGAATCTGTCCCCGGCCGAGCCCTGCCATGGGCCTTCGATAGACTGGACGAATCCATCCTGTGCAGGTTGCCGCCGCGTACTGAAGGGTTTCTTTAATACTTCGGTCGAAGAATTTCTCCAAATATATTGCCCTCGTTACCTTGTTCATCATCGTGGCGTAACGAGAAAACGCCTTATTATCCGTATGATATCCCCAAAGCGGGCGGATGTTCGAGAGCCCCCCGATGATCTCGCGAATGTCCCGCTTCAGGCCGTTTGTCGCGAGTTTGGACCGATATTCGCTTAGCGTTGGATCTCCGCCCTTCCCGGATAGAACGTCCAGGGAATTCCGAAAATCCCCATAACCCCGCTGAGCGCGGAGCCAACTCTGGCCTTCCTCGACGCTTTCGTTCAGCCATCCAAGTTTCTTGCTTTCCGGCGCTGCCGCGCCTGGGGCTTGCCAAGACTTTAGGCGATCATTAGAAAATCCGGCCATAAATATTTTCCTATATCTTTATTCTATCCGTAATATTCGAATCGTGACCGCTGTCCATTTCAACCGCCCAAAGATACTGCGCTCGCTGTTCGAGGGCCTCCCGATACCGATCTCGCTTCGTCTCGTCCCGTAGCGACAACCACGCGCGGATAAATTCCTTCTCGTACTCGGTGGTTCCGGAGGAAATCAATTTCGCGTAGAGATCCGAGGCGACCCGACGGCGGAAGTCCTCTCGAACTTCCTGATGATTTTCCAGAAGTCTCCGCTTAGATTCTTCTTCTTGCGCGACCAGACGATCTTGAAGAGTTTGAACGTCCTTCCAGGTTCCCGCCTCGCGGAGATCGTAACCTTTGTCAAAGAGCGTCCGTCCCAGTCGGTCCCTGTGGTTGCGCCAAAAATGATTTGCCGTCTCGGTATCCGGAGCAAGCATAATATTCCCGCCAGCATCCTCGAAGTAAAGGATTGGCGAAACCCTTCCCATTACCATTCCGGTTTTATCCATAAAACTTACCCCGCCCTTTCGTTTTTCGAATTCACCACCATCGCGGAATATCTTTCGAGATCTGGTTTTGGCTTGATTCCCATGTCCGCGCGTTGAATGTATTTCTTCTTTGTTCGTTCGGTTAAACTCTTGAGGTCGTTCGGACAGAAGAATGCCATCGCATTCGCGAATATTCCATCATCCGTGCTTTCGACGCCGTGGACTTTCTTTTCCTTTCCGCTTTGAGTAAGACGAACTTCCCAGTGGTCGCATTCCCAGATAGTAAAGGGCGAGTTCAAAATATACCATCCGTTTTGAACCGCAACAACAAAATTATCCGTCAGAATCGGCCGAGACCATGTATTCGTGAACCATCCGGTTTTGTGGGACTTCGATTTCCTCATGTCCTTTGGTCGTGAATCATATCGAACCATCCTGTGAAATCGCGTGTATCCCATTTTCCACATGTCCTTATAAACCGTGTCCCCGACCGCCTGAACCTGTTCCACCGTGACATAGGGTTCTCGGAATGGCGTAGTCTCGGCCATATGTTTCGAGTAATATGCCGCGATTGCCATTACATATGCGTAGGCTTCGACATGGGAAATCAAATTGGAGCGGAATTCCGCGACTTGAATGTCCGGCTCGCCGGAGCTCTTTGCCCGTCGCGAGACCGCGATTACCGTAGCCTCGTCTCCGATTCCAGTTGACGTGTCTATTCCCATGCTGTAATCGAAATTTGGCTCCGGGGGCAGGAAAACCATAAACATTCCATTCGGAATTTCCACTTCCCGGATATCTTCGAGGCTACTCCAGGGTTCCTGCCAGCGCAACGGAACCAACTCCCACCGGTAGGAAACTCCTTGTTTATTTTCGTACTTAACTGGAATTCGATTCATTCGAAAATCAATATCATTTTCATCGGGTTCATTCTTTTCCTCGATGCTCTGGCCGATAATTCCATAAACCGCGTATGTCGTCTCGCGCTTGTTCCAAGACTCCATAATTACCTCCCGTCCGAAGACGCTATCGTACGAACCCTGAAAACTTTCCCGATCATCGGTTGGATATTCCTGGAAAAATGTCCGCTCCTTGCCCGAGTCGCGGGCTTCGAGAAACTGCGTCTGCCACCACCAGGCTTGTTCGCGCCGGATTTTCCACGTGCTTCCGAGAACCGAGGCTAGAACCGGATCACTCGCGATATACAACTCTGCTCGCGCAATCATTTCCCGAGTCTCGGGGAGCATTTCGAAATCCAGAGGCATCGGATTCTGAACCAGAAACGTCGAATTTGGATATTCGTCGTTTGCGAGGCACCAGGGCAGAAACATCGAATACATCCGGCATCTGGGCCAATTCCGCTTGTAATACCAATATTTGTCGTACCACCATCCAGTGTCGCCCGCGGCGCTGGATTCCAGAACTCCAAAGACTTTCGTCGAGGGATGAACGGCTTTGTAAAGCCCAATTTCAATCAGTCCATGCGGGTCGGGATAATATGCGACTTCGGAAAGATGATAAACCGTTGGAGTAGTTCCCTGCGAAATTCCCGTGGTTTGATTCCCGTGCTGGAAGCCCACCCCGGAGCGTTGCGCGCCAAACATTAGCATTCCCCGGTCGCTCTCCACACGGCGCGTGTAGGTTGGCCGCATCCACCAGGGAGTCATGTCGTACGCTAGAAACAACATCTTGGCCATTTCCGCTGTCTTTGACTGGTCCGCGCTCGCAATTGTAGCGTTCGTACCATACGCGAACATCGCGCGGTGCGCGATGAATCCTTCGGTCTCGGTGGAAATTCCGTGTTGGCGTGCCTTGTCGCAGAGAATTTCTATCGCGATCCTCATTCCCTCCAGTTTCGATACGATTCGAAAATAAACCTCCTGCGCGGGACGGAAATTGAAAAGCTGAAGCTCGTTCCGGTCGTTTTTAATCCAGAAATATCTCGTCATCCAATACGCCGCGTCGCACATTGAAAGATAACGCTCGTTTTGCATGAATCGAACTTCGTCGTGGGAAAGCCTGGGCTTCGCCGGATCGCATAGGAGTTCCCGGAGCCGGGATTGAAACACTTTCGGAGTATCCTTCGATGCCGCCGCCGCCGACCACGCGGTTTCATACTCACGAGAATATTTTTGCTCCAGGATCTCATTGAAGGTTTTTACCTCCGCCACCGAGTGATATTCCGGCGCGAATCCGAGCTCTTGCGTCGCGAGACCGAGTCTCTCATTTACTATATTCTCGTTGTACACGATTCAAATCAATCGGACATTCCAGGCATCCGAATCCCCAAAGAGTCTCGTCGGTCACGACGAACTCACCATTTTCGTCATGAACCATTTCGAAAAGCTCTTCCATTAGAGATCCACAATTTTTACACTTCATCCTCGGATTCTCCTTCTTCTACATCCATTACCGGAGATCCCCCTAGCAAACCTTTTGGCGAGGACGATATTCCCAGGTTGAACTTATCCCCCATCCGCCGAACGGCATCTTCAGTCACGGGGAGGGCGACGTTTTGAATTTTCGTCCCGGCGTCAATATTTGGATTCCCGATGAAGGTCACAAAAGATGTCCTAGGAACCGGAACCAGTCTTCCGTGCTGGAGGATGAATTTCTTGTCCTGCGCGGAACCTTTCTTCGCGTCCCGGATGGTAGCCTCCACGACGTCGGGCGTGCCTTTCGAGGCAATGAGCAATGCACGGTTTTGATTCTCCTCGAATACTACCTCCGCGACGAGAGCAAAGAATCTCTTCGTGGAGATTCCCGTCGCGAGGCAGAAAGCCTCCAGCGGAAGGTCGTTCACGAATTGTTTCGTTGGCGCCACATCCACGAGCGCGATAATGGCTTGGGCCTCTTTCGCGTCGCTCCTTCGGAGAGTGTTGATTATTTCGTCCTTGTTGCCCACTTCGGACAACGCGGTTGTAAGCCTGGGAGTTTTCCATAACTCCCCCTCTTCCACTCCAAGCCACTTTAGCGCGGCCTTCAACCCTTCGCTAATCCTCCGCATAGGGATTCCGATCCAATTTCCACGCCCGGTTTCGTTCCTCAACCGAGGCGACGCTAAAATCCACGGAAGACTTCCTAGAGGATTTTATCGAGGACTTCAGGCGATGCGTACGAAGCCCGAGCTCGATCTCCTTCAACTCGTTCTGACGTTCGAGGGCTTGAGCAATTCGTTTAGATATGGCCATGATCCGGAGCAGGGAAAAGTTAAGCATCTATCTTTTCCTTGCGTATTTTTTACGAATATTTTCGGAGATATCCTTTACTTCCGGTTCTACTCGGTTCTCCAGAATATCCTTGTCGTACGAGATTTCCGTTGTTTTTCCCGAGGGCGAGAATACCTTCAGCGGAATTCCAAGATCTATTCGTTCCGCGTTTGGACTTGTGATCTCGCGGTTCAATTCAAGGCCCACGAAGTTGTCGTCTGGAATTTCGTCCGGATCTCCGCCCTCCATGGTTCCTGAAGATACCGTGGCGAGATGCTTGGGCATGAATGGATTCGTGAGCCGCATTTCAATAGACACCCGATATCCAACCTCCCCATAGGCGAGGTAATCCACGAACATTCCATCGCTGTCGAGGACTCTTTGAACATCCGCTAGAATTCTAGCCTTCAATTCTCCTCCGCTGAGCGGACGGTTTGCGATTCTTTCAGTCGAGAGTGGAATAGTTCCTCCTATTCTCCGCGAGAGTGCAAAGTTCGCACTTGCTTCGGAGATTATCATAAGTCGCGGAGTCCTTATGAAAGTGGGTTTCGATTAAAGGCACTTTTCCTCCAACTGAAGAAGTATTTCCAGAGCCTCGTCGAGCAGGACTTGCGCGCGTTCGCCCTCGGGATCAACGGAACTAAGCTTATTCCGAAGTTTGGTGAATAGTTCAGCCTTGCTTACGAACATCTAGTTTAGTTCTCCCGGTAAAACAATCCTGGGTTGTTCCTGTTCCCGCGATCCCAAGGGAACGGCGGTGAAAATTTTCGCGCAATTCGGATTGCCGCAAAATAAAACCATCGCGGCTAGTGAACCGAGGGAAAATTCCGCGAATCTAACCATCGCGGGAGTAGTCTCGCAATACGGACATTTGGGATATACAATTTCTCCAGGAGAAAATTCACGTGGTTCATTCGATGCGTTCATTTGTTTCCCTTTCTTGGATCGTCCAAGTTCGAGGAGAATATTTCCTTCCAGGACTTTCCTTCATGCAAGAGTTTTATAACTTTCGCCTTGTGCATCACCCGGAGTTCTCGAAGGATTCCGTTTGTCCAATGGCTTTGCCTGTGCGACCATAGCGAGAGAACTCCGAACCATTTTTCTTCCCATCGCTCCGAGATTCTGCCCGCTGTTCGCGAGTCGCACCGCGTCCCGAAATCGTCTACGCTCAGTGAGAGGGATTTCTTCTCCTTCCCACTCGGCTTCGAGTTCGGAATAGAGCTTGATTTGCGGTTCATATTTGGCCTCTAGCTCGCGAAGCGTTTCCACGATCCTTGTTTTTGGCCTACGCGAACCATCCCGGTAGCGACGCAAGCTTCGGTCGGCGACGCCAAACAATTTCGCGGTTCTGGCGGGACCCAGAATCTTTTGAAGATTCTCGATTCGGTAACCCCAAGGCATCAGGTTGCGGGTTGAAAGTCTTTCTGGCATAAAAAGCTTGTTTTCGTACGACATCAAAATCTAATATTCGTACATTCGAATTACTCTTCCCCTCCCCCGAGACCCAAAGCCGCGCGACGGGCTTCAATAAAATTTGGCATACTCAGTGACAGTGCGACCGGTGGAGGTTCTGCTCGCGGAGGTTCCGCGACTCGCTCCGCGAGGGCCTTGGGTGGCTTTTTTCGGACCAGCTTTCTTGTCCGATTCCAATATGGAGAGTGACAAAATCTACAAACCGTGGGACCTTCGAGTTTATATGATTTCCAATCCCCCCCGCATCGAAGACAGTGACAATTTGGCCGGGGTTCCGGGTAAATTGTTTCGGCTACCGGGGAATATGTTTCCGCCATTTGATTTTAGGGTAGTGGATTTGTGGGATATTTGTCAAGATGGATTTGTATTAAATGGAAAAATTTGAAATAATTTGTTCTCGTTCCCCCAATCGTGCCCCGGACTTCGTGGTACTAGTACTAACGGACTACGTGGTACTAGTAGTACTAGTACTAACGGACTACCGCGCCGGCTTCGCCGGGTTGCCAAGTTCCTGATTCTAGCGCGCATTGCGCGCCCAAGCCTCGTGGTCGTTAACGTTCGATAACGTATGATACCCCCGGACGTAACCGTTATTAACCTTGACATAACCCCTAGGCTCTGATATCCTAGACCCATCGCTGCACCGTTAGAGCGAGATCCTAGCACTCGGCTAGGACCGGGCGCGCCATGGACGCCACCCCGGTCGCACCACCACGAGTCTGAGGGCATGGAGTTATTGCTGCCCTACGTTAGCCGAGGCTAGTCCTGCACCACTTTGCACCATTCTGGTGCAACCACGCGCGGTAGACCACTCCGCGCACCGCCCAATCCCAACAAAGGAGTCTAGAATGACCAACCGCAACCCAATGACATGGACCGAAACCCTAGCGCTCGAGCGAACGCTGGAAACCATCAACACCCTAACCTACGCGCAAATCGACAGAGCCTACGCCCTGTGCGACGAATTCGGCGCCGGCTTCAACGGCATCCGGGACCGCGTGGACGCCACGGTCTACGCCATGCAGCACCGCGATCAAGAGCGTGAGACCGTCCAGGAACTTCTCCACTCGGTCAACCCGGTCCTAGCGCGGGAAATCCTGGGGGCTCCTCCCCTGCCCTAAGCCTAGGTCCTAGGGGATTCTAGGAGAAAGCGAACCAATGAGTAACATGTACGTACTCACAACCCAGACCGGCGAGCCAGTCGGCACGATCTATGCTCTCAACTACTCCCGGACCAGTGACGATTTCTACTGGTTCTGGGGACCGGACGCCCGGATCATTGCTATCATCCGCGCGTCCGCAATCCAGGTTCAATCGGGAGATTCGAAGTGAGAGACCTAGTCATTACCTATATCGTCATGGAGCTAGCACTACTCGCGCTAGTTCTAGGCTTGGCTAGATTCTGGGAGGTTTTATGAAAGGAGAGCAAATGAAAACTGCTTGGACCCAAACCGCTCGGGGCAGGTCCACCATAGACGTAGTCTCAGGCACTCCCCACTGCGGACGGGATGATAAGCCCACCGTGAAGATCGCCTATCGCATCTACCTGGAATATCCCGAGGGAGTTCTGGACTCCAGAGGATTCCTGATGGATAACCTGTTTTTCAGTCAATACTTTGCGGATCTTCGCAGAGTCGAGACCTCATGCGAGCGCATGGCAGAACTCATCGCTCGTCAGCTGTGCGAGGTCTCGAAGTGCCACCGAATCACGGTAGAACTGAGTTCCGTCCTCGGGATCTGGATTGGATTTACCCTGAATTCCGATCGGTATCCGGGATAGGCTAGACCTTAGGCCACTCCTCCGAGTGGCCATAGGCCTAGGCTATCCTAGGGGGAAAGGAAAGAAAGAAAAATGAAAATCTACCGAATCGTGAGCCGCATCACGGGGGAAATCGTCGAAGAGACTGACTCGTACACCACTCGCGAAGAAGCCATCGCCGATAAGTGTGCACTGGGCCTGCGGAGCGTCGAAATTGTCGCCATGACCTCGCCGTACGCTATGGCGCTCAGAGGAGATCTAACATGAAACGATCACAATATATCAACAGCTACCTGGATGCCATGGACGCGCGTCTCGCCAATGGAGAGCCACTAATCACACCGGGGACTTACCTCTCCTACCGCCTTCGCGGGCGCGCCAAATCGTACATGGCTCACTACGTCTTGGCTCTCATACGCTCCCTCCACACGACACCGGGAGTCATATCCGTGGAGTCAGCAGGCCATGGCGTAGCATATAGGAGGGAAATTTGAGCCGCATCACGTTCTACACCGCGAACGGCGCGGCGCATGGCCTCGTGGCGCTCCGCGAGGCTCAACATGCCCTGGTAGCCCAATTCGGTGGCGCAACCATCCAGCCCGCCCATGGCATTTGGCGAGAGTGCGATACTTGCGCCATCGCCGAGGAATCCTCGCTGGTGATCACCGTCCTGACCGACTCGGCATCGGACGCCGCGAAGGCCGCGCATCGGCTCCGAGAGATATTCGCTCAGACCGAGGTTCTCTACTCGGTCGAACCGGTTACCATCGGGCACGCGCAAGCGTAAAGACCTAGCCCTAGGGGAGAAATCCCCTAGGGCTTTTTTTTTTGTCCCCTACCGATCCCCAATTATTCGCCTCAGTTCGTCATTCACCCATTCAACCGGATGGTCAACGACTTTTCTGTCCGTGTACTCCGTAACCGGGGGAAGATAAACGTCGTCCCCCGTGATTCCCAGGGTCCTAATGACCGCCTCTGGTGGGTTTTGGCCTAACGTTCCAGCATCCTTGATACTTAGATAATAAAGCAGCCCCCGAGCAAAATTGGGATTCGCCAGGGCATTGCAGGCCATGGCAAGATCGAGCGGTCGCGACTCAATCGGAACGAGGAGAATCTGAACGCCCTTGTGAGGATCGTTCTGGGAAAGCCTTGATATCATTGGATTCTCGTCGAAAACGAGTAACGAGACCGGACGAAACTGCTGAAGCTTCATCGCGAGCGCGAGACTAGCGACTCCACGGGTCAAAAGTTGTTCATTTCTCCAACCGGAGAAACTCAACGACACAATTACACGGACGGTGGCGCTAGTGGAACGAGTAAGACTCATCGCTCGCATTGGGGTAGGCGAACCAGAAAGGTATTCCGGAACATTCACATACGCCCCAAACGGGGAGGGAAAAAATTTCATTCCGAGTGTCTCTGGCATCTTCTCCTCGATCTCCTCGAACATGGATTCCGCGAATTTAACGAGCGCCGGATTTCCAACTTGGGCGGTTTTCAACTCAGCCCCAAAGTCGCCAAGAAAGTAGCCCTGTCCTAAAGTTTCGGCATATTGCAAAAACTCGAAATAACTTCGAAATTCGCGAATCATTTTACTTGCTCCCATTGCTCCGGGGCCATTCCCTTGCGGAGCACAAGCTTCTCGACCTTTGGTTGCGGCATCCCGGTCGCCAAAAGCTTTGCTCCCGCGAAGGTCGCCCGGGGGCTAACAATCACCTTCAACCCCCGGTCATGGACTTTCTTGCGAACGTCTTGGACTCGGAGCGCCCACGGGACATTTCCCGAAAGTTCTGTTTCCATTTTCTCGTCATATGTCCAGTGGATTTGAACCGGGAATCGATCCAGGCTTGCCGCGTCCTGACGGAAGCGTCCCACATAATCCGCCGTTGGACCTTGTCCGAAGGTATTTGCCGCCGCGATCACCCGAAAATCCTTGTGCTTTTGCACGATCCCGTCCGGAAACGCGCAAGCCCCATTCGCGAGTGCCGCATTGAATGGTAAAATCGCCGCTGGGGCGGAACCATCGATTTCATCGAACAGAAAAACTCCTCCATGTTCGAAAGCCTCCCGGAACGGGGTTCTCTGAAGCCGACCGTTTGCGTCTAGGAATCCTAGAAGGCTATAAGGTTGGTCGATAGCGCCGGTAAAGTAGAATTTCAGCCCTAGCTCTCCCGCGACCTGTTCGGCGGCGGTAGTCTTTCCCGAGCCCGCCGGCCCGGAAATCCAAACGTTCAATCCCACCCTCACCGAAGCTAGAAGCTCGGGATAGTCCTTGTGCTTGGTCGAAGAGGAAGAAGAAGGAGGTTCTGGGCTTGGATTTGACTTTGCCTTCATCCGTTCGTCGATAAGCTTGTCAATTAAGGCAATAACGTCCTTTTCGGAAGTCGAGACCGGGGGCTCGGGCTTCGGAGGTTTCGAGGTTTCCGAAGGCTCTTTAGGAGATTCAGTTTTTTCGATCCTTGGTAAGTCCTCGTCGTTGGGATCGGCTTCCAATCTCCTGTCGTTTAGGTTGATTCCCGAGGCAACCGCCACGTCCCGGATCTCCGCGTTCCGCGCGGATTCATAACAATCCACGTGCCAGCGCTTGTTTTTTGCTCCTTCTTCCCTGCTGCGTTGCCACGTTATTGGAGCGCCGATGTCGATAGTCCCGCCGCAATGATCGCATTGGGTGTTTGGATACTTGCAAGTGAATTGTCTCACCAAATTCTAACCCCCTTTCGGGTTTTGCCCGGGGAAGCTTCAGTTCGCGAATTGGAGCGCCGTTGCCAGCGCCGATTCCTTCAATCTAGCGCCTTCGCCGAACAGCGCGGCGTCCATTCCGGTTTCGGGGTTCCGTCCGCGCTGGTGATCAACATACCAAGTAATACCATTGTAGCCGGACCACAGGTTCCGTCCGTTGGCGCCATACTGTTGAACGATAGCGTCCAACAGATTCTTGCCGGAGCGAGCGAATCCCGCCGAACGTTCGTTCTCTAGGATGATCGAATCGAGGGCTTGTCGGCCACGCAGGCTGTCCGCCACTTCCGCCCATACTTGCTGGCGAGAGAGCGATGCATCCGAAGGGAGAGCCTTTAATCTTTCGCCCAGTTCGGCGGAAATTCCCGGCTTCAGCAGTTCAGCGACATAAAGCCGGGATTGTTCCTTCGCCATTTCGACCGCTTGGAGCCTTGCCGCGTCCCGAGCGTAGGTG
>Ga0187846_10001502_pt1 | contig 13167 bp, 11 predicted proteins | sample TC_taG_FD_161473 | JGI IMG/M metagenome (GOLD analysis project Ga0187846, IMG submission 161473) | Biofilm microbial communities from the roof of an iron ore cave, State of Minas Gerais, Brazil - TC_06 Biofilm (v2) | ecosystem: Environmental > Terrestrial > Deep subsurface > Cave > Wall biofilm...
ACAAATGTGATCTCTACATTGAGATTGCTGGAGGTCTGCGTTCACGAGAAGGTGCGCCAGATCATTTTTTGTTCGTCAGGAGGAACAGTATATGGACGAAGTGATGGAAAGCCCATCCCAGAAACTCATCCCACTGAGCCACTCTCCTCGTACGGCATTACAAAGCTCGCGATTGAAAAATACCTAGAGTTATTTCGCGCCCTTTATGGCTTGGATTACGCGATACTGCGGGTGGCTAACGCCTACGGCCCGCGTTTACCGATTGAGGGACAGCAAGGAGTAGTGGGAATATTCCTAGAGAGCGTTAGGAAAGCACGACCAATTGTGGTGTGGGGCGATGGGTTGGTAACACGAGACTATATATATGTTAGGGACGTTGCCAAGGCCTTTCGTGTCGTCCTGGCGCAGCAGTCGCCGTTCAGGATTTTTAATATCGGCACAGGAATTGGCACTTCATTACTGGGGTTGATCAATCTAATCCGGGAACTCACAAGATGTCGAGCCGATGTGGTTCATAAGCCGGTGCGGATGGTTCACATTCCTGTGAACGTTCTTGATCCGAACAGGGCGCGCGAATACCTGGATTTTGAGCCTGCCACATGCCTCGAGACCGGTCTGCTTGAGACTTGGAATTGGCTTGTTCACGAAGCGAGAACAGCACGGCTAACAGCTCATATTCCTTAACCAATGCGTTGAGAGCGAAGCGGCTCAGCTATTGACTACGATTCGAGACAAGCTAAAGTTCCCGCCGTTTTATCTGCTTTCACAGGCAGTATTGGGGGCAATGCGCGCACGCAAGCGCTGCATTCAAGAATACGCCAAAGTGCAGAACGGGATGCGCGTCTTGGATATTGGTTGTGGGCCAGGCTATGTCCTCGACTATCTTCCCCGCGTTTCTTATTACGGTTTTGATGTCTCTCCTGAGTACATCGGTTATGCCTCGCGCAAATACGGCGCTCGTGGCCGATTCTACTGCCGGCCTTTTGACGCTCCCATCGCGCGGACGTTAGAGCCATTTGATCTCATTTTGATGACAGGCCTTTTGCATCATCTTGAGGATCAGGAAGCGATCGAGTTGCTTGGGCTCTCAAGGCAAGTGCTCACGAACGTGGGCCGTTTAGTGACGTTGGATCCATGCTACAAGGCGGTCAATCGAGGATAGCCAGGTTTCTTCTTAAGAAAGACCGCGGCCAGTCGATCAGAGAAGTATCCGGCTATGTGAGGCTCACTTCACGAATCTATAGACAGGTGGATGCAGAGGTTCGTGAGGACCTATTCTTTGTGCCATATACTGCGTTGGTCATGGTTTGCACTCAGTGACGCCAGAAAATGAAAATGCCGGCTGAATTTGATGCTTACGCCGAAGGGGGCTACACAAAACTCCTGGAAGATCCACTCCGGGGGAAGTTTGCTCGGCCCGCTTTTTTCTGTGAAAGAAAGCTCGCGGTTATCAGGGAACTTCATCAATTGCACGGTAAGCAAACAGACTCAGCCAGGTGGCTCGATGTCGGATGTGGAGAAGGCGAACTATTGAAAACGGGACGGCGGTTTTTTCGGGACGTTGCAGGGTGTGATGTCTCCGCCGGCATGCTGCAAAACTGCAAGGGACTTAACGTTAAACTGCAGGACTCATCTCGAGGAATTCCGTTCGAAGACAAGAGCTTTGATTTGATAACTGCGGTTTGTGTCTATCATCATGTGGATATCAATGACCGGCGAGCGCTGACTGCAGACATATACCGCGCCTTGAAACCTGACGGGATCTTCTGCGTGATCGAGCACAATCCATTAAATATCCTGACGCAGCTTATCGTTCGGCGAAGTCCTATAGATGCGAATGCGCACTTGTTGACGGCAGGAAACGTGAGACGCCTTGCTTCATCCACAAGAATGGCGGTGCTCGCCACTCGCTACTTCTTATATTTTCCTGAACGTTTGTACTTAAGACTGGCGGGACTAGAGGCCAAATTGTCTGCCATTCCGATCGGCGGGCAATATGCGGTTTTTTGCCAGAAGCTTGAAGCCTGATTTTACGATCTGCATCGATACCCTGAAATTCCTTGGGGCTCTGAGTTTGTTCCCGTACAATATCCGTTCTTATTTTTTTGTCGCTGACAGGGCGCTCTTTTTTCAAATTCACTGTCGCCAGGAACGGGGATAAATGTTGATAGCGGTGGGCCAAGTTAACACGACTGTGGGCGATATGCGCGGAAATGTCGAAAGAATGGTTAATATTGCAAGGCGAGGCCATGAGCGAGGCGCCCAATTAGTCGCCTTCCCCGAACTCGCGGTCTGCGGCTATCCTCCGCGCGATCTTGTGCAGTGCAATGGTTTCCCTGAAGACAACCAGCATTGGTTAATGGAACTCGCTCATCGGCTGCCGGCCCGACTGACAGCGATTGTTGGATACGTCACACGCTCACCACAAGCTTGCGGCAAACCATTCGCGAATGCGGGGGCTGTTCTGAAGAATGGCAAGTTGCTCTACTGCCAAGCAAAGATTCTGCTGCCGACGTACGACGTTTTCGATGAGCAACGCAATTTTGAGCCCGGCGGACGTCCCACAACCTTCGACGTGGGGGATAAACGGGTGGGCCTCACAATCTGCGAGGATTGCTGGAATGACAAATATTTCTGGCAGCGACGCCTATACCCGCGCGACCCAGTAGAGGAAATAGCTGCCGCCCACCCCGATGTGATCGTCAATATCTCTGCCTCACCTTATGCGTTTGGCAAGCGAGACTTTCGATTGAAGATGTTAAAGGCTATTGCCCACCGTTACGGAGTGCCGGTTATTTTTGCGAATATGGTGGGCGGAAATGACAGTTTGGTTTTCGACGGATCGAGTCTTGCTCTGGACGCGACGGGAGAGATTTGCGCACAGGCGAAACCGTTCGAGGAAGACCTGATCATTTTCGATACAGACCAAACCATCAAGGACCTCCACCCGCAGCCAAAATCTGAAATAGAGGCAATTTTCGAGGCCCTAGTTTTAGGGACACGCGACTATTGCAGGAAGTGTGGCTTCGAGCGGGCCATCGTCGGCCTCAGCGGCGGAATTGATTCATCGATTGTGGCTGTAGTTGCCGCGCGTGCACTGGGCCCTCAGAACGTCATTGGAGTCGGGATGCCGGGGCCATTTTCTTCTGAGGGTAGTTTGCGTGATGCGCGTCAACTGGCTCAGAAGTTGGGATTACAGTTCGAAATCGTTCCAATCACTGAGGAGTTCGAGACTTTTCGCAAAGCTTTGAAGCCTGTGTTTCGTGAACTTCCCGAGGATATAACCGAGGAGAATCTACAAGCTCGGATCCGCGGCACAATTCTGATGGCCATTTCCAACAAGTATCGGGCGATCGTACTTACTACCGGCAATAAGAGTGAACTGGGCACCGGTTATTGCACCCTCTACGGCGACATGGTGGGTGGCCTTGCGGTGATCGCGGATATTTACAAAACTATGGTTTACGACCTGGCTCGCTGGCTTAATCGCAATGGCGAAGTGATCCCACATGCTTGCTTGGAAAAGGCGCCCTCGGCGGAGCTTCGGCCAAACCAAACTGATCAGGACAGCTTGCCGCCTTACGAAATCCTGGATCAAATTCTCTCCGATTACGTAGAAGAGAACGCCAGAGCCGAAGAGATCGTCAGGAAGCGTAACTTACCCCTGGAACTTGTGCGAGACGTTATCCGGCGCGTCAATCAGAACGAATATAAGCGCCAACAAGCTGCGCCAAATCTTAAGGTCACGCCAAAGGCCTTTGGCGTTGGCCGGGTTTTCCCCATAGCGCAAAAGTATTGGCTTTGAATTGCCGGGCTAGCCTGCTCCCGGATAATGAAAGCAGGAACTGAAACATTCTAGATTTGCTCCAGCAGATTACTTGATTACTTCCTTCAAACGCTCGCGTCTGCGGTCCTGGCTCCTCGCTCCCGCCCCACATACTCATCGTAAATCCATCCGTAGGTTTTCTCGAGCCCGGTTTTCAGTGAGATGCTGGGCTCCCAGTGCAAATAACTCTCGATAAGCGTGTTGTCGCTATTACGACCATTGACGCCTTTGGGTGCATTCAAATCATACGATCGCCTGAGCTTGATACCGGCAATCTCTTCAACGATGTCTACCAGCTTATTGATGGTCACCATTTCGCTCGACCCAAGGTTGATCGGTTCGAGGATGCTCGAATGCATGATGAGCTGGGTGCCCTTGATGCAATCATCGATGTACATAAAGCTGCGAGTCTGATTGCCAGAACCCCAAATTGAGATTTCGTGGCGCCCGCTTAGCTTTGCCTCAATTACCTTACGGCAGATTGCCGCAGGAGCTTTCTCGCGGCCCCCATCCCATGTGCCATGCGGGCCATAAACGTTGTGATAACGCGCGACGCGTGTCCCAACTCCAAAGTCTTCGCGAAAGTGGCGGCACATCCTCTCGCTGAAAAGTTTCTCCCAACCATAGCCATCTTCGGCCAACGCGGGGTAGGCGTCTTCTTCCTTCAGCCCCGGATTATTGGTGTCTCTTTGTTTGTCTGCGTTATAGACGCAGGCAGAGGATGAATAAAAGAACCTTTGGACGCTGTTACTGCGCGCGGCTTCAAGCAGGTGCGTATTGATCAACACAGACATCATGCAGAGAGCTTTATTGTGCTCAATGAAACCCATGCCACCCATGTTTGCCGCAAGGTTGTAGAGGTAATAGGCATCCCGGCAGACCAGTTCGCAATGACCCTTCAAATTCAGGTCCAAAACTAGGTTCTGTACATCGTCAAACCTCTGGTACCACTCATCCACCGGCTTGATATCAACCGCGCGAATTCTTGTGAATCCCTGTGTTCGCAGGCTCGAAACGAGCGCTCCGCCGATGAATCCTCCGGCACCAGCCACCACTGTCAGCTGATTTGTCATGGGCCTCCATCCAAGAATTCCCGAACAATGAAAGTATTATGTCATCGGGTCACGGCAACTCTAGCGAAAAAGAGTAGTCAAGTCTCTTGCTTTTTCCAATGACCAGTGAATGCATCTTGGTCGTAAACCTCACTTGACCAAATCGATTTCGAAGGATCGATACGGTTCCCGTCCAAGATCGATGGGGGGAACTAGCGGACGACAGTATTGGCCGTCTTTCGCGTATGTCGCCGGGCGGCCAGGTAGCGCCTCAACCCATCTTCCCACGCAGGCATGCTAATGCCGACACTCCCCAGCTTTTGTTTGCTTAGAACAGAATACGCGGGGCGCTGCACCGAACTAGGAAACTCAGTCGTGCTAACTGGTAGCAGGTTTAGCACCAGCCCCTCAAGCTCGAAAATTTTGCGCGCAAAATGGTACCAAGAGCAAGAGCCGGCGGCGCTTATGTGGTACAGGCCATAGGCTTCCGTTTGAATGAGCCGGCTTACGGTCTCCGCCAAATCAGCGGTGAAGGTAGGCGTGAGCAGCTGATCATCGACCACGCGAATTGGAGCGCCTTCCCTCGCTTTCTTCAGCATAGTTTCAACAAAATTGCCGCCCTTTCCACTGCTGCCAACTAAGCCATAAAGCCCGCAGGTGCGAACGACGAAACAACGCTCCCAAGTAAGTCTTAGCAGGTGTTCACCGGCGAGTTTGGAAACACCATAGATATTCAAGGGAAGCGGCAAGTCTGATTCAGTGTATGGGTGACGTTGGGCGCCATCGAAAACATAATCGGTACTAAAGTGGACCAATACTGCATTGGCACGGCGACATGCGAAGGCGAGGTTTCGGGGGCCCACAGCATTGACGGCGAAAGATCGTGCCGGCTGCTTCTCGCACTCTTCGACATTGTGAAAGGCTGCCGTGCTGATGACGACGTCTGCGCCGATGGAACCTAGAACCCGTTCCACCTGGGCCGAATCGGCGACATCCACATCGTTGTGAGTAAGCGGCAGAACCGAGACTTGCTGATCGGCCAGCACACCGCAGAGATCAGAGCCTAGTTGCCCGTTGGCCCCAATGATTGCTACCTTCATAAGGCATCACGCATTCGCCGTGACCGTGAACGTTCGTCTCTATTGCTGCGAACCAACACCGGCCGTTGCCCAAGGGGTGGGATTCAATCCCAACTCGAGGCGCCTGAAGGCTTCGATGTTGTAGTAGACAGGATTATCCCAATCGTCAAATTTGGATTTGTTTTCGATCAGACTATCGATAATGGAACCAACGTCGTTCTGGGGATGGAAGCTAAGCACATTTTGAGCTTTCTGGACAGTGACTTTGTAATTGCGAAAGTCCTGAATGAATTTGATCTGCAAACCCACTTTCCACCCCGTATGCTTTTCAATGGATCGGCGAACGCGGTCAGCAACTTCACCCACCGTGTAATTTCCCGAAGCAACGTTGAAGATGCCCGAAATCTTGTAGTCTGCTTCGATGGCGCGGATATAAGCGCTGGCGGCGTCTTCAATGCTTAGTATCGGTCTCCATATTGAAGGATTATTCACAATAATCGTGCGGTCACGCATAGCGCTCTTGAACATCGTATTAACGATAAGGTCTAGACGCATTCTGGGGCTGTATCCACAGGTTGTTCCCTTCCGCAGAGAGATTACAGAGAACTTGTCGTCCTGCAACTGGAGAGCCGCTTGCTCTCCTTGCAGTTTTGAGATGCCATAGGGATAGGCACAAACTGCAGGGCGAGTCTCGTCAAAGAGCTCATTTTCTGTATAGCCGTAGACCGAACAGGAACTCGCATAAACATAGCGTTTTACTCCGGCTTTTTTGGCAATATAAGCAAGGAAAGCCGGCGCAGCGGCATTAAAGATAAAGTTCTTGCTGGGTGAATATTCGGCCATCGGATCATTGGATAATCCGGCAAGAAAAATTACTTGTTCGTAGCCCTTCAGGTCATCCGCCGAGAGTTCAAAAATGTCCTTCTGAACCGTGCTTACATCGCTGGGCAGATATTTTCCAAACCAAAAGAGTTCAACTACGTCGATGCCATAGCCACGATCCAATAGCTTGGGGATAAGCACCGAACCGATAAAACCGGCTCCGCCGGCAATGAGGATCTTCATCGACAAACGCGTTCTCCCTTAGTAATGAAAATGATTCGAGGTCGGAGACGCCAGCCATTCATCGAGCGTCTGGGCTTGGCGGTCTTTAGCCGAGAGATCCGGATTTTTTACCGGCCAGTCAATGCCGATTTTCGAATCGTTCCAACGAATCCCGGATTCAGCCTTGCTATTGTAAAGTCCCGTACACTTGTATTGAATCTCCGCAATTTCTGAGAGTGCGCAGAAGCCACGGGCGAACCCAGCGGGCGCCCAGACCTGTTTTTTGTTTTCGGCCGAAACCTCGAGCCCAAACCATTTGCCTAAGGTGGGCGATCCTTTGCGAACATCTACCGCGACAAGAAAGGCGGAACCGTAGGTAACTCTCATAAGCTTGCCCATAGGCGGATCCCATTGAAAGTGCAGCCCGCGCACGACCCCGCGTTTGGAACGAGAATGGTTGTCTTGTACAAATTCGGTGGGCAAACCTTTCTCCCAGAATTGATCGGCTCGGTAAACTTCCATGAAAAAACCACGCTCATCTTCAAAAACTTGTGGCACTAAGACTATTACTTCCTGCAGGTGGCGCGATTCTATACGAATTTCCATGATTTCCGTTTAGCTTAGCTCAACGACTTGATCTTAGAATTGCGTGCTAGGAAAGAGTATGGGAATAAGAGCGAAAAAGAAACCCAAAACTCGAGCGTGACGTCCCACGAGGCCATTTACCGTGGCCTATTCATCCAACCGCGAAGAGGATTGAAAAGAACTGATTGAGCACCTACGATCTCTACCACGACTTACGACCGGTATGGATTAGCCCTTAAACAAATTTTATCTTTCGCATGGCAAACACCACCATACGCAGAAGCAGCCAGCCGTGGCGCCAGCGCTGGATATTCGTCTCGCCATAGGTTCTAGCATGATAGCGAACCGGAAGTTCAACGATCCTCAGGTTCAGTTTTGCCGCTCCGAAAAGCAGGTCAAAATCACCGAAAGGATCAAAATCACCGAAATACGACCTTTGAGCCACGATTTGATCGTAGTCTTGTTTGAAAAGGACTTTCGTTCCGCATAGCGTGTCCTTGATTTTCTGCCCTAGCAACCAAGTGAACATCAGGCTGAAGAATTTGTTGCCAAGAAGGTTGAAAAACCTCATGGCTTCCCGTTCCATGGAATACACGAGACGCGAGCCATTAACAAACTCGCCCTTGCCCAGTCGAGCAGCGTCATAAAACTTTGGCAGATCCTCCGGAGCCACTGTCAGATCGGCGTCAAGAATCATCAGAATTTCGCCAGTGGCCATGCTGAAACCATTTCGAACGGCGTTTCCTTTCCCCTTGCCATCCTGAACCGCCCAGCGGAGGTTTCTTTGCCGACCATAAGCCTGCGCGACGCGTTTCACTTCTTCCAATGTGCCATCGGTTGAATTCCCTTCAATGAACAGGATTTCGAGCGATCTGCCAAATGCCGGCAAACGTACAATCGCTTGTTCGATATTGCCCTTCTCATTCCGACATGGGATTACGACACTAACAGAATATTCCTGGGATTCGGTTGGGATCGGGCGCGCAACAAAATATTGCAGCACACCAAGATGACGTATGAGCGGCAAATTGGCAATGTACTTGTTTACGAAATTCGAGAGAAGGGGGATGTATTGAGGGAATAGAAGCTTGCTGCCTTTCTTGATCACCTCAAAACCTGCCAAGTACAGCAAGTTTTCTATGTCGTCGGACGAAAGCCAATTCTGAGTGGGGACAGGAGCCTTCAGTTTTAAAGCCTGCGCCAGCCGCAGAAGCGGCTCCCAGAGATAATTATACTGCGTGACAATTACTCTTGTCCGTGACTTGCAGAGGGGAGCCAAGTTGTTGAAGACTCTCTCGACATCGCGAACATATCCGATCAAGTCGGATAGCAGTAGGTAATCAAACTGCTCATCTAACGCAAAATCTTCGGCGTCGCCTTTGCGCCATTCCAGGCCCGAATACTTGCTCTGTGCAATCCGCAGCATTCCCTCGCTAAAATCGATTCCGACGCCGTGGGAAGGCTTGAGGCCAGCCAACAAATCTCCGGTTCCTGATCCCACTTCCAGGACGGATCGGCCCTCGGGCACCAAGAATCTGACCAGATCCACTACCGATTTGTGGTAATACCAGTTGCGACGCTTCCATTGGTCAGCGACCGCTGCTTGCGTTTCAAAGTAGTCTTGGATATGGTCCGGCATTTTACCGTTTTGGCGCACCTTGGTCAGATTCATCCTGCCTGAATTGGAGAATCAGGAAAAGTTTGCGGAACATACTGATAAGCGAAACGTTTACAAGGGAGGAGCTCCTAGCGCAACTTGGTTGAAACTGAATCGCGGTGAGCATGCGGCGCGATGTTCTTAGAAAAATCCTGGAAGGCATTCCTCAGACCTTCGCGCAGAGAGATGCGAGGTACCCATCCCAGGGCTGTTAATCGATCGACATTCAACAATTTTCGCGGTGTCCCATCGGGCTTAGAGTGATCGTAGACCAAGCGACCCTGGAATCCCACGATTTCTGCGATCATCTCAGCGAGTTCGCGTATCGTAATATCCTGCCCGCAACCGACGTTGACAATGGGAGGAATCGCGTCCTCCGAAAGGATCTTTTCCAGTTGCTCTTGGGCAAGGTTCATGAGGAAGACACAAGCATCGGCCGCATCGTCGCTGTAAAGGAATTCCCGACGCGGAGTTCCCGATCCCCAGACGACAACTTCGGTGGCGCCGTTGACCTTGGCCTCATGCATTTTCCTCAATAGTGCGGGAATAACGTGCGAAGTGTCGAGATCGTATCGATCTCCAGGGCCAAAAAGGCTTGTCGGCATAGCGCCCAGAAAACAGGTGCCGAACTGCCGGTTGTAACCCCAGCACATCTCGATTCCGGCAATCTTTGCCACGGCGTAAGATCGGTTCGTAGGCTCAAGGGGACCAGTCAACATGTATTCTTCTTTCATTGGTTGAGGAGCATGCTTGGGGTAGATACAGCTCGAGCCCAGAAAAACCAGCCTCTTGACGCCTGAGCCGTATGCTTCATGTATGACATTTGTCGCAATCACCAGATTTTGGCGAATGAAGTCTGCAGGATATGTCGAGTTGGCCAGAATGCCGCCGACCTTGGCAGCGGCAATAAAAATGTATTCTGGGCGCTCCGTTTGAAGAAACTGACAAACGGCTCGGCAGTCCGTTAGATCCAACTGACTATGGGAGCGCAACAACAATCTGGAATATCCGCCCGTCTGAAGCCGTCGCACCAGAGCCGAGCCCACTAACCCGGTATGGCCCGCTACATAGATTTTGGCGGAACGTTCCATGGTTAGCCCTGATGGTTGTAGATCCGGTATCCGCTTTGATGGACGAGTCGATCCCGGCTGGCCTCCTGCAAATCTGCTGCTACCATTTCGGCGACAAGTTCGCGAAATGTTACCTTTGGTGACCAGCCCAGTTTTGTCCGCGCCTTACTGGCATCGCCAAGAAGGGCTTCGACTTCGGCCGGCCGGAAGTAGCGTGGATCAACAGCAACTCTGCACCGGCCGTCGGAATCCAGGGCTCTCTCCTCCAAACCCCGCCCTTGCCATGTGAGGCGTATCCCCATTTCGGCCGCGGCCGCATTTACGAATTCACGGACGCTGTATTGCTGACCTGTGGCGATAACGAAATCGTCCGGCGCTGGCTGCTGGAGCATCATCCATTGCATTTCAACGTAGTCTCGGGCATGACCCCAGTCACGTTTGGCACCGAGATTTCCCAGATAGATGCAGTCTTGCAGTCCGACCTTGATGCGCGCAAGGCCACGTGTAATTTTGCGCGTTACGAATGTCTCGCCTCGAGTGGGGGATTCATGGTTAAACAAGATGCCGTTACATGCATACATTCCGTAAGATTCGCGGTAATTGACGGTTATCCAGTAGGCGTACAGCTTCGCAACAGAATAAGGCGAGCGGGGATGGAATCGTGTCGATTCTGACTGGGGCGTCTCGTGAGCCAATCCGTACAATTCTGACGTCGAAGCCTGGTAAAAACGAGTAGACCCAACCAGGCCCGCAATGCGAATTGCCTCCAGCAAGCGAAGGGTTCCCAAACCATCTACGTCAGCGGTGTATTCCGGACTTTCAAATGACACGGCTACGTGGCTTTGTGCTGCGAGATTGTAAATCTCATCCGGCCGGACTTCTTCGACGACCCGTAAGAGGTTATTTGCGTCCGTCATGTCGCCGTAATGGAGGACAACGCGACGATCAGGATCATGGGGATCCTGATAAAGATGGTCGATTCGGGCTGTATTGAATGAAGAAGAGCGCCGTTTGATTCCATGTACCTCGTAGCCTTTGCTTAACAACAGCTCCGCGAGGTAAGCTCCATCCTGTCCTGTGATTCCCGTAACCAACGCTCGCTTCATGGTTCACCTATAAAAGTAAAATACGTCGCAAGGCCGGGAAGGCTTTGCATCCGTGGTATCGTCCCCGAATCGCCCCCATATTGTGTCGTCAACATGGAGAGCAGCCTGCTCGGGGTTTAGTCCGCGGAGTATACCCCACCTTATAGCCAGCGGCCGTTTCATACTCGCGCCTCGACTGGACATTTGGGATTTCATGAAGTCACGGTTCCGCGTGAAGCGCGGAATCCGTACAATGTCCGAAGAATATTCTAATATGCAGGCTCCTACGCCGGCTCCAGTGCAAGGTTAAGGAACTTTGCCTGTAACATTTCTCCACCGCCTGTTGGCCCATCCGCTCACAGCGGGATTATCTCCTGATGATCCCAGCACTACAGAACTGCGGAAACAGGTGATTTCGTCAAAACCCTTCCTCAAAGCAATTTACAACGAATGGTACGACATGTTAGCTGCCGAACTCCCAAGCGGACCGGGCGCGGTACTCGAGCTGGGCTCGGGCGCCGGATATTGCGACCGCTATATTCCAGGGCTCATAAGGTCCGAGGTTTTCTGCTGTCCCTCGGTGCAGCTTGTACTTGACGGGCGCCAAATCCCTTTTCGTGATGGGTCACTTCGGGCGATCGTATTTACTAACGTTCTGCACCATATACCCGATCTTCGCGGCTTTTTTGAAGAAGGGTCCAGGTGTCTTCGTCCAGGGGGCAAGATTCTCATGATCGAACCATGGGTTACCCCGTGGTCTCGATTTGTGTACAAACATCTCCATCACGAACCTTTTTTCCCTGAATCAGAAGCTTGGTCGTTCGCCTCCAGCGGCCCTCTTTCCGGGGCTAATGGTGCGCTCCCATGGATCGTATTTTCGAGAGACCGCCTCAGATTCGAATCCGGGTTTCCAGAATTGGCGATCGACCGAATACGGCCGTTCTTACCTTTCCGCTATTTGGTGTCCGGGGGTGTCGGCATGCGCAGTCTGATGCCAAGCTTCACGCATTCATTTTGGGCGCGTTTGGAGACGTGGCTCGAACCCTGCATGGCTAGCTTAGCTATGTACGCCTTTATTGCTGTGCGCAGGCGCTGAGCCCTCAATCGAGCTGACCTATTGGCGCAGATAGTTCTGCACGTACCAGTCCGTAATCTCGCCACCGCTGGTCAGCCATACTTCCTGGCGTGAGGTGATGTGGGCGAGTGCGTGCGCAAAATACTTGCTCCGATAGGGCTGCCCGATAAGAAATGGGTGCAAGCAAATGGACATGACTCGCCCAGTCTTGGCACCGTCTTCATAGAGCACGTCGAATTGATCGCATATCATGCGTCCAAAGGTCTCTGCGCTTTGTTTGAGGTCCACAAAAGCCGGAATATCATTGATCTCGACTGAGTAGGGAATCGATATGATCGAGCCTGTCTTGACGCTCATCGGGTAGGGTTGCTCATCATTGACCCAGTTGCAGACATACAGGATGCCGAACTCAGCGAGCAAGTCGAGTGTTCTATGTGATTCGCTTAGCGCGGGACTCAGCCATCCGCGCGGGTGCTTACCGGTAGCCTTGTGGATCGTATCCATGACCTCGCGAATAAGCGCGCGTTCCTCGGCTTCATTCTGCCGGTTGATGAAGATCGAATTGCTCCTCCCATGCCCCATCCATTCCCAACCGAGCCGATTCCCTTCCTGAATAATTCGCGGATAACGGATACAGACGTCTGAGTTAAGCGCCACCGTCCCCTTGATCCCATAATGGTTCATGATTTCCATC
>Ga0187846_10001503_pt1 | contig 13167 bp, 12 predicted proteins | sample TC_taG_FD_161473 | JGI IMG/M metagenome (GOLD analysis project Ga0187846, IMG submission 161473) | Biofilm microbial communities from the roof of an iron ore cave, State of Minas Gerais, Brazil - TC_06 Biofilm (v2) | ecosystem: Environmental > Terrestrial > Deep subsurface > Cave > Wall biofilm...
CGAGGGCAAGGAGGTACGCGAGTTCGAAGGGCGGACCTACCTGCTCGAACGTGCCCTCACGGCCGACTACGCCTTCGTCAAGGCGTGGAAGGGCGACCGCTGGGGTAATCTCGTCTACCGGCGCACAGCGCGCAATTTCAACCCCGTGATGGCGACCGCCGCCAGGGTAACGATCGCCGAAGTCGAGCAATTGCTGGAACTGGGGGCGTTGGACCCCAATTGCGTCGTGACGCCTGCCGTCTACGTGAAGCGCATCTTCCAGGGGACGAACTACGAGAAGAGGATTGAGAAGCGAACCGTTCGCCGGATGACATGAGCTCAACAACCAAGGAACAAAGCCGCGACTAAGGCGCGGCGCATAACGCCATGGAAAAACGTGAACTCATAGCGCGCCGCATCGCGCAGGAATTAAAAGACGGCTACTACGTCAACCTGGGCATTGGCATTCCCACGCTGGTCGCCAACTACGTCCGCCCCGGCATCGAAGTGGTGTTGCAATCAGAGAATGGCATGCTCGGTATCGGGCCGTTTCCTTTGGAAGGGGAAGAGGACCCTGATCTGATTAACGCCGGCAAGGAAACGGTGACGGAGATTCCCGGTACCTCATACTTTTCCAGTGCCGACTCGTTCGCCATGATCCGTGGCGGCCACATAGACCTGACTGTCCTGGGCGCTATGCAGGTGGACGAACGAGGTAACATCGCCAGTTGGATGATTCCGGGCAAGGTGGTGAAAGGCATGGGCGGCAGCATGGACCTGGTGGCGGGGGCCAACCGCGTCATCGTGGCGATGGAGCACACAACCAAGGACGGACGCTCGAAGATCCTGAAGCGGTGCTCCTTACCGCTAACCGGAGCTGGCGTGGTGGATACGATTGTCACCGAAATGGCCGTCATTGATGTTGAGCCAGAGGGATTGGTGTTGAAGGAGATCATCGCCCCGACCACGGTGGAAGTGGTGCTGCGAGCTACCGAAGCGGCGCTGCACGTGAGTCCGGATTTGAAGAAGATTTCTGTCGAATAACGACTTTCGACCGGGCTAATTGACCCAATGTTGATGAGCCGAACCTCCCTTGCCGCCTTGCCACTTCTGCTCCTGCAAGCAAGCTCAACCTCTTACCAGCAGGAGATCGAACAATGGCGCCATCGCTACGAGGCAGCGCTGAGAGCTGACGACGGATGGCTGACCTTAGCAGGACTTTTCTGGCTGAAGGAGGGCGAGAACACCATCGGAGCGGATCGCAAGAACAGGTTCGTCCTCCCTAAGGGCTCCGCTCCCATCCTGGCCGGATCCTTCCAATTCCACGACGGTACTACATCGTTCCAGCCTGCGGTAGGCGCGAACTTCACTTTGAATGGGCAGCCGCTCAGTTCGCGCGTAACTCTGAAACCGGATTCTTCAGGCTCGCCCGACATTTTGCGCCTGAACGGCCTCACGATGTTCGTGATTCAGCGCGGCAATCGCTTTGGCATCCGCCTTAAAGACAAGAACAGCGCAACGCGCCAAGCGTTTACCGGTCTGAAGTATTTTCCAGTCCAGGAGCAGTACCGGGTGAGAGCCACATTTGTGCCCTACAACCCACCCAAGAAAATTGCCATTCCAAACATCCTGGGTGACACCGAGGAGGAGTCTAGTCCCGGCTACGTCGAGTTTACACTCAACGGACAGAAGTGCCGGCTCGACCCGGTTTCAGCGGGGGACCAGCTGTTTTTCGTCTTTCGGGATGCGACGTCGGGTAAGGAAACGTATCCCTCCGGCCGTTTCCTTTACACTTACCTGCCGAAGCAGGGCGAGGTGGTTCTGGACTTCAATGAGGCGGTGAATCCACCTTGTGCTTTTACGCCCTTCGCTACCTGTCCTTTGCCGCCCAAGCAAAACCATTTGCCTGTCCGCGTCGAGGCTGGGGAAATGGGCTACGGGCACTGAAGTGGGCAGCCGGGATCCAGGACGCACATCGGGGTTATAATATTAATGAGGAAGTAGGGGGAGAGATTTTCGCCATGGCGGCCCTGAGAGAAGTCCTGCAACAAAACACCCGTGAAGGGGAGCTTTACGAGAAGCTTGACCGCGGCTTTGTGCGCTGCTTTGCCTGCGGTCATTGCTGTCCCATTCCCGATGGCCAAGTCGGGGTTTGCAAAGTCCGCTTCAACCGGGGCGGGAAGCTCTACGTCCCGTGGGGTTACGCCGCCGGCGTGCAGTGCGACCCCATCGAGAAGAAGCCGTTCTTTCACGCCTACCCCGGCGCCCTGGCTTACAGCTTCGGGATGCTGGGTTGCGATCTCCACTGTGCTTATTGCCAGAACTGGGTAACCTCCCAGGCGCTGCGCGACCCGGCAGCCGTCTCGCCTCCCTTGGGCGTGACTCCGGAGGAGATGGTCCGCGACGCCTTGCGGCTGGGAGCCAAGGTCGTGGTCAGCACCTACAACGAGCCATTGATTACCAGTGAGTGGGCGGTGGCCGTCTTCAAGGAGGCGCGCGCCGCCGGTCTGGTGACCGGCTTCGTTTCCAATGGCAACGGCACTCCGCAGGTACTCGACTACCTGCGCCCCTGGGTGGACCTTTACAAAGTAGACCTCAAGAGTTTTGATGACCGTCATTACCGCCAGCTCGGGGGACGCCTGCACCCGATCCTCGAGACTATTCGGCGTCTCCACGCCATGGGCTTCTGGGTGGAGATTGTCACCCTGCTGATCCCGGGTTTCAACGACTCCGACGAGGAGCTACAGCGGCTCGCCGAGTTTCTGGCGAGTGTTTCGCCCGACATCCCCTGGCATGTAACCGCCTTCCATAAGGATTACAAAATGACCGATCCGGCGGACACCAGCCCTGCCGACCTGCGGAGGGCTGCGGCCATAGGCAAGATAGCTGGTCTACGATACGTCTATGCCGGAAACCTGCCGGGTGAGGTGGCTGATCTCGAAAACACCTGCTGCTCCGGCTGCGGCGAACTGCTCATCGGGCGCTACGGTTACCTCATCACGGACTACCGGCTAACGGCCGACGGCTCCTGCCCTGGCTGCGGCGCCGGCATTCCCGGCCGCTGGGCTTCATCCTTCCGGGGTCAGATTACCGCCTATCCCTTCCTGCCTCACACCCGCCGGCGCTCGGCTCTGGTCACTCTCGCCACATGACGCAATATCGGGGGATCAGCCTAGGCTGAAAGAGTCACAACGCTCAAACTCCTGCCCGGTCTCCGGGAGAGTTCGGAGCCTCACTTTTATGAACCCGGTCAACCTTGACAAGTTGCTTTCCTCGCCATACGCTTGAAACTATGGAATTGCGTTTTAAGCTTGAGCTAGAGGCCAAGCTGACCCGTCTTGCTGCCGAGCAGGGCCGCAATACAGAGGCCCTCGTGCTGGAGGCGGTCGAGCGTTTCGTCAACTTCGATGAGTGGTTCATGCGTGAAGCGGAAAAAGGCTTGGAGGCCGCTGACCGTGGTGAGTTCGTTGAACACGAGGAAATCGGCAGACTCATCGAGAACCGGTATCCCGGCTAATGCGCATCCGCTGGACGCAGCCGGCTGCCCACCACCTCACCCACATCTGCGACGCTATCGACATAGGCACGCCTCAGAACCTGGCCCTGCCGTGGCTCAGTGTTTCAACCGGTAGAAATAGTAACCAGGGCCCACTCGCATGTTGCGGATAAGGGAAGGGGGCGAAATGGCAGCGATCAGGAAGCCGCCTGCGGCCTGGGCCAGTGCCAGAGGCCAGATGTTACGGTGACGGGTAAAGACTTCGGCAAAGACAAAACCTGCCAGGGTGGTGACGACCATCAGGATGGGATTGGGAATGTGCGTGGCGCCGAACATCAGCCCCACCACCAGCGACCGCCGGTGAGGGTTCTCAATCACACTCATGAGACGGCGATGGAAGTAGGACTGGGCCAGGTACTGCTGGGCGGCGCACCACGACAAGTAGTTGGTGAACCACACCAGACTCGCCTTGCCGGGAACCAGCAGCACCAGCAGATGGCGAGCGAATCCGTAAACTACTAGCGGCAGGTAAATGGCCAGGACAAGGGGCAGGACGGTCTCGGCGTTGGCGCGTAGTCCTGCAAAAGTCAGGCCAAGATCGCGAGGTCGTTCTCCGCGCGCAAGGTGGCTGAGGACCATGATGGCCAGGAACACGATCCATAAGCGCGGATAGCTGAACTGCCAGCGCCAGATGTAAAGCAGGACACCGGCGTAAACCAGCAGGACTTCCAGCGCACTCACAATCCGCGCGGAGGGTTGGGTTCCCGCTCGAGACAATACTCCATTGGCTGGAGCTGCGATGCTCATCGCTTATTGGATGCACATTCTACGACGGCGTGGCTTACGGCCGCAACCAAAAGGAGAGCCTTTATTGCCGATGGCTGAGATCCGAAAATCGAAATCCAAAAATCGTAACTCGTTTCCAACCAGTGGCAGCGTCTTTCACGAGTTTCGAGTTTCGAATTTCGAGTCTCGAAGGTCGGCAATCGCTAATCAAAAATCGCCAATTCGGCTGGCGGCGCTGGCTGCCCTGAGCATCCTCTATTTCTCTCTGTGTGGCCAGACTCAGGATTCCACCTCCGCCGCCGACCGGCACGTGGTTGTGATCTCCGTCGATGGCATGCGCGCGAGCACTTACGTTGCGCTCTCGCCACCCGCTCGTATTCCCAACCTGCTGCGGCTGAAAGAGGAAGGCAGCTTCGCCGAAGGCGTGGAAGGCGTGTATCCCACGGTCACGTATCCCTCGCATACGACCATCGTCACCGGACGGATGCCGGCGGAGCATGGCATTTACACCAACCTGTCTTCCCGCCAGCCGGGCAAGAATCCGAACGACTGGTTTTGGCTGGCGGATACCATCAAGGTGCCGGCGTTGTGGGATGAGGCGCGCCAGCATCATCTGACGAGCGGCGCCGTTTCCTGGCCGGTGACAGTCCACGCTGCGATTGACTGGAATGTTCCCGAGGTCTGGGACCCCACGAAGGGGCCGACGGCAGACTTCTTCTATCTGGCCAAGTTCATGGACCCTCTGTTGGGAGCGGAGCTGTTGGGAGCGCTCGGCCCGCCTCAGCCCGGCGCGGATACGGACACGCAGAAGACGCTCCTGGCCGCGTACCTGATCAAAACCCACAAGCCCAATCTGATGCTTGTGCACCTCGACGCCGTCGATGAAGCCGGGCACGAACACGGCCCGCTCAGTGCCGAGGCCACGACCGCCCTCGAACATGTGGACGCGAGAATCGGTGAGATCCTGGCGGCCGTGAAGGAAGCCGGCCTGGCAGCCTCGACCGATGTTTTCGTCATCTCGGATCACGGCTTCCTTCCGGTTGAGCGTCAGATTCGCCCCAATGTTTTGCTCACCAAGGCCGGACTGCTGACTGTGGACGACCGAGGCGAAGTAACCGGAGGTAAGGTGGCCACGGTCTCGAATGGAGGTTCATTTTTCATTTACTGGCCGGAAGGTATGAACCTCAAGGGTGAGGTAGTTACCGCACTTAGCCCGCTCGTTGATCAACGCTTGGTCTGGGGTGTGTTAGATCGGCCGGCCTTGCGCGACTTAGGGGCGGAGCCCGCGGCACAAATGGCCCTCGAAGCCGCCGACGGAACGGCGTTCGTGAGCAACGCTCGGGGTGAACTGGTCACCCGCCTGGAGCCCCCCAGAGGCACGCACGGTTACCTGCCGTTTCGTCAAGGACTGGAAGCATCGTTCATCGCCTGGGGCCCGCACATTAAGTCCGGCTTGGACCTGCACCGCGTCCCCATGACCCGCGTCGGCCCGACCCTACTCAAGGCGATGGGGATCAAGGATCCAACATTCGGTAAGGAGCCCCCGCTGGCTGAGATCTTCAAGTAGAGGAAGGTCCGCAGTTGCGACCAGTTTCCTAGACAACCTCAAAAAGGAGAGGGAAGGCCGCTCAGGGCCTAGCTGGTGTGCCCCTCTTGGAAGCCCGAGGGAAGAATAGGCGGATGGTAAGCACCCGTTCGCGACGGCGTTCATCCTCCAAACTGCGGACTCGGGCCTTCAGCAAGTCGTTCAGTGAGACAATTCCCACGAGCTTACGCCCATCGCTGGGTTCCACAACGGGAAGTCGCGTGAGCCCCGTCTCTGCCATCCGGTACACCACAGCGCGCAGCGGCTCGTCCGGATAAGCCTTTGCTGGATTCGGTCTGACGAGTTCGGTGAGCAGGCGGCCATCACCCTCGGCAGGATGTTCTTGCACGAACCTTGTCAGATCGCCGCGCGTCAGGACTCCGGTCAACTGGCCCTGGTCGTCTACCACCGGATAAAGTCGCTGGATTTGCCTGTGGTCACTGCGGAGGGAGTTGGCCAGGTCCTTCACCGAGATATTTGCTGGAAGAACAGTAATGCTGGTCCGCATGACCTCGCGGACGAATATAATCTCCAGCGGGTCAACGGCGTATTCGCGGCTCAGATGATAGCCCCGCCGCGCTACTTTTTCGGTAAGGATAGACCGGCGCAGGGTGAGCACTGTGAACCCATGAGCGATGACACTGGCAACCAGCAAAGGCAAAAGCACGTTCACATCGTGGGTAAGTTCCAGAGCGAAGATAACTCCAGTGAACGGCGAGCGCATCGTGCCGCCCAGGATCGCGCCCATGCTGATGAGCGGCCAGAAGCCCATGCCCTCGTTGGGGAGCACAGTGGCCATCACGCCGCCCAGCGCGCCACCCATCATCAGCAGCGGAGCGAGCACTCCCCCTGAGGTGCCCGAGCCCAGTGACACCGACCAAATGATCCACTTGACGACCAGCAGGCCTACCATAACCCGGACCGCCATGTCCCCCTGGAGAAGTGCGCTGATCGAATCGTATCCCACTCCGAGCGCCCGAGGCGAAATCCAACCCCCGATTCCAATCACTAGACCTCCCAGCGCCGGCCACCACATCCAGTGGATCGGTAGTTTCAGAAAGGAGTCTTCGGCGGCATAGACCGAAACGGTGAGCAGAGCCGAGAGGGCGCCGGCTAGCAACCCCACCAGAACACAACCGAGCAGCCCTTTGGGACCGATAAAGACCGGGTGGGGCGGAGTCGGGAAGAGCGGTCCCATTCCAAGAATGTAACGGCGTACGATGGCGGCCGCCGCGCTGGCCAGCCCCACAGGAATCAAACTTCGCGGCTTCCATTCGAAGAGCAGGAGTTCGACCGCAAGCATCACTGCCGCCACCGGTGAAGCGAACGTTGCCGACATGCCGCCAGCGGCTCCGGCAACAAGTAGCGTCTTACGCTCGGCACTCGTGAGCTGCATGAACTGGGCTACCATTGAGCCGAAAGCGCCGCCGGTCATAATGATAGGACCCTCCGCTCCGAACGGGCCCCCAGAGCCGATGGAAATGGCCGAGGAGAGGGGCTTTAGGATGGCAACTTTGGGCTCGATCCGGCTGCCGGTAATCAAAATCGCCTCGATGGCTTCGGGAATCCCATGCCCCCGAATGCGCTCTGACCCGTACCGCGCCATAAAGCCGATGATAACGGCGGCCACCACCGGCACAAGTATTACCAGGGCACCCAGATGATTGCCGGCCGGCGAAACGAAAGCAGTACTCCATCGGAAGTAAAAAAACAGATTGGTGAAAAGGCCGATGAGCCGGAGCAAGGCCAGGGCGACGAAGGCGCTCAGAACGCCGATCCCGATCGCAACCAGGGAGAGCGGAATGACGCTCCACGTGGTGGTAAAGTCGCCGAGCTCGCTCGGCGCTTGCGGGCTTTCGAGCCGGAACGTCTTGGCCTTAGCCGACGTCGTTGCGGTTTCCGAGTTCCCCATCTAGGCTCCTGGACTTTGCTGAATGGCCCGTGGCCGGCTTCTCCTCGCCGTCAGGATCCGGGCCTGAACGTCCGCCAGTTCTTTGCGGTGAAGGCGGGTGAGCTCCTCGAGTATCTTCTGGCCCCGGGGCGTCGCGTAGACTCGAACAAACCGGCGGTCGCCTCCGGCCCTTTCTTTGTGGACCAACTTTCGCCGCTCCGCCCGTTCAACCAGCCCGACAACGGCGTTGTGTCGCGCTTGCAGAAATTCCGCGAGCTCCGAAACGGTCGCCCAGCCACGTCCGGTGTAGCCTGCCACTCCAAGCAGCAACTGGTGTTGCTGTGGCGTTAACCCGCAAGCCCGCGCCGCATTCTCACTGAAGCGCAGAAAACGACGAAGCTGGTAACGAAAAGCCGCCAGCCGAGCAAGCGTGGCGGGGGCTGCTGAGCGGGATTCAGCCGAAGACATCGTTGCGTTCATCGTCTCGAACCGATAATATCACAATGTGATGTTTCTTTGCTAGAGAAGCTCGTCGTGCCCTTGTACGCCCAACTTCTGCACGGCCTTACCAACATCCTGGGCATGGTCTCGGGCGCACACCAGTAGCGCGTCGTCCGTCTCCACGATGACGAGGCGCTCGACACCCACCGTCACCACGAACTTGTGCGGCGAGACGATCATGTTCCCCTGGGAGCCAAGGCAAAGGGAGTGGCGTGGTCTCACGTTGCCGTGGTCGTCCTTGGGGTTCAGGTCGTAGGCCACTGACCAGCTTCCGACGTCGTTCCAGCCGATGTCGGCAGCAATCGCATACACACCAGAGATTTTCTCCATCAAAGCGAAATCAACGGAAATCTTGTGGAGACGGGGATAAAGCCGGCGCAAGGTTCCGGAGGAACGGATCCCTCCGGCGGCGGCGATGGCTGCCAGCCCGCGGCCCATCTCAGGCTGGTACTGCTCGAGGTTGCGAAGAAGCGTCGAGGCCCGCCAAATGAACATCCCGCCGTTCCACAGATACCGGCCGGAAGCAACATAACGGCGGGCTGTAGCCAGGGGCGGCTTTTCAGTGAATCGCAGGACCCGGAAGACTTCCTCACCTTCCAAGCGATCCTCCTTCGCTCCCAGGCGCACATATCCATAGCCCGTGTGAGGTTCCGTGGGCTTCAGACCCAGGACAACCGAGCGCCCTTCGGTCCAGCCAAACCGGCATGCGGCGCGCAAGCAGCGTCGAAAGACACCTGGCTTCTGGATGACATGATCGGCAGGCAAGACTACCATGAGTCCCTCGGGATCGCGCCGCAGGATTTCGTGGGCTGCCAGACCAATGGTGGGCGCGGTGTTGCGCGCCACCGGTTCAGCCACAACCTGATGGGACGGGATGCCTGGAAGTCTACGCTGCACCTCATCGCACAGCAACTCACTGGTGAGAACGTAGGTCCGCTCAGCGGGTATCAAGCCTCGAATGCGCTCGACCGTTTGCTCGAGCAGCGTGCCTTTTCCGAACAGGGGCAGGAGTTGCTTGGGGTGCTTTCGGCGGCTCAGCGGCCAGAAGCGCGTCCCGCTGCCACCGGCCATAATCACCGCGTACGCGTGCTGGAAGGTGAGGTCTCGCTGCGCGTTATCCTTGCGCATATGAGTTTGGGGCATCCGTGCAGCCTGAAGGGGTGTCAGGGATGCCCACGAGCAGGTGAGTTAAATACGATCCCGTCGATCTGGCCCGAGCTCACTCCTCGTGCGGCCAGAGGGTCGCGAAAATCTCTATCGAGGTCTGGAACGTAAAACTTCAACAATCGGGTGCACTGCTCTGGGGCCAGGCGGTAGTTCCTCACGCCGGGAGGGATCACCCAAGTGTCGCCCGTGCGATAGGCCATCCAGCCCGCCTCGGTCTCAACGCGTCCCTCCCCGGAGAGTAGGGAGAGCGTCTCCACCCGTTCGAGGGAACCGGCGAAGGATGCGATCTTGGTGAGCATTAATTCTTCCAGGGCAAAATAACGGCAGGCCAGGACCCACCGTCGCGCGCCGTAAGGTTCCTGAAATTCGAGCCGGGGCAAATTACGATACTGGGGTAACTCCAGCCGCGTAACGTCCAGGCCCTTCTGCCAGTGGAGCGGTCGAGGCTTGCCATCCAATCCTACCCGGCCGAAGTCATCCAGGCGGTAAGTGAGATCAGAATTCTCCTCCACCTCGAAAAGGACAAGTCCGGGACCCAGAGCGTGCACCGTTCCCGGTGGGACGAAAACAGCTTCCTCGGGTGCAGGGTGGAAGGGCTGAATGAGGTTGCGCGAGGTCCCATTCTCGAAGGCCTCTGCCAGGCTTTCTTTGGTTACGCCAGCCTTAAGCGCCAACAGGACCTCCCCGCTGTCATCGCGGCTCAGAAAATACCACATCTCACATTTGCCCAAATGGCCTGGGTCGTGAACGCGCGCATAATCATCGTCCGGGTGGACTTGAACCGAGAGCCAGTCCCGGGTGTAAATGTATTTCGCCAGCAAAGGAAAACGCGAGTCCTGCCAAGCGCCACCGTGTAGTTCGATGCCGTATTTACGCGACGCCTCCTTCAACGTGAGGCCTGCACCGGGGCCATTGAGGAACCGCGATCCCTCGTCGGTGATCCACACCTCACCGATTGGGTCGTTCGCGTCGATCGGCGTCTCCAAGTGTCCAAGCCGAGAAGGTGGATCTGCTGGCTTCCCTACAGGTCTGGCAAAGAACGGCTCTAAGTTGCGCTGGCCCCAGATCTTTGGCTTGAAGACGGGCGAGAGTTGAAGCGGGATGTCAAGCTTCGGCATAGGACGGCAGCAGCCTGGCGAAGAACGCCTTCAGTCTTTGTAACCCTTCATCGATTTGCTCCTGGGAGGTTGCATAGGAGATCCTGACGTGCTCACTGGTTCCAAAGGCCGGGCCCGGCACCAGGGCCAAGCTCGCTTCGTCCAGAAGTTTATCGGCGAGCACAGTCGTGTCGGTCAGGCTTTCTCCAGCCAGGTAAACAGCAACGTTAGGATAAACGTAGAAGGCCCCCTTCGGAAGCGAGCACCGAATGCCCGGTATCGAACGCAGACCGGTGACGATCCGCTGCCGGCGCCGATCGTATTCCGAGAGCATCGCGGCTACCGAGTCCTGTGGTCCGCTAAGCGCCTCGACAGCCGCTTTCTGGGTGATCGAGTTGGCATTCGAGGTCGAGTGGCTTTGCAAGCTAAGCATCTGTGCCAGCAGTTCGGTCGATCCGAGGGCAAACCCGATGCGCCAACCGGTCATGGCGTAAGTCTTGGAGAGCGAGCCGACCACAATCAGGTTCTTGCGGTTCGTGGAGATGCCGAGCGAGAAGGGTTTGCCCCCGTCGTAGACGAAGTGGCAATAGCACTCGTCTGACATCAACCAAAGGTTGTGCCGCTCGGCCAGCGCCAGAATCTTCTCCATCTCCTCGGGCGGGATGACGGCGCCGGTCGGGTTGTTGGGCGAGTCGACGATGATCATTCGCGTCTTGGGCGTGATCAGCTTTTCGATGTCGGTAGCGCGAACGGCGAAGTCTTCCTCCTCGCGCGTCCCGAGCAGCACGGCATTGCCGCCGGCGTAATGGATGATGTCCAGAAACGAGACCCAGTACGGAACCGGAAGAATGACCTCGTCGCCCCGCTGGACGGTGGCCATGATAGCTTCAAAAACGGCCTGCTTGCCACCTACCGTCACCAAACACTCTTCCGATGTGTAATTCGAGCCGCAGTCTCGCGCATGGCGCTCCACGATGGCCTTTTTCAGTTCAGGGATGCCCCCTGTTGGGGTGTACTTGGTGAAGTTCTGCTCAAGAGCCTGAACCGCGGCCTGCTTAACATTCGCGGGGGTGGGAAAGTCAGGTTCACCCGCGCCGAAGTCCACCACCTTGGCGCCAGTGGCTTTCAACTTGGCTGCTTTGGCAACTACCGCGGTCGTCTGCGAAACGGAAATGCGTGACATACGTTCGGTAAATCGCATGGATCAAACCTCAAGATTGTTGTGGGAAAAACTTTTGTCGCAGTCGCTGTTCCACCTCAGCCGGCACCATGTGTTTCACTGAACCGCCATATTGGAATATCTCCTTCACCAGCCGCGAACTGAGATAGGAATAAGACTCAGCGGGCATCATGAAGACCGTTTCCAGTGCCGGCGCCAGCCGGCGGTTCACCAACGCCATCTGGAGTTCGTACTCGTAGTCGGAAAACGCTCGCACCCCTCGCAAGATTGCCTTCGCCTTCTTGCGCTGCGCGTACTCTACCAGAAGCCCGTCAAACGTGTCCACGGACACATTCTTTATGCCGGCGGTGACGGCCTGCAGCATCTCCACCCTTTCCCGGCACGTGAAAAGGGGCTGCTTTTCTAAGTTGGTCAACACCGCGACCACTAGGTGGTCGAAAATCTGCGCCCCTCGCTCGATCAAATCCAGATGACCAGCCGTGAGGGGGTCAAACGACCCCGGGTAAATGGCCAGAATTTCCGGCATGAGCTGACACCTGTCCGACCAGGTCCATTGGGTCAGAGGGAGCATTTTACTGTCCGCTTTCGGACGTTGTAAACCGGAAAGATGGCCCACCCTAACCGTCGACGAACCGGCATTTCTTCTGCCTTGGGGGACTGGGCCCTAGTTTTCGCATGATCTCGATCGCTGCCGTGTTATGTCATGAAGGAGCCTCACCGCAGAAGCACAGAGACGCAGAGGAAATCAGAAATCGGAAATTGAAGATTCAAGATCGCAGGCCCTATCGGCCCTAATCGGTCCTACCGGTCCATGGTATCGCAACGGGCGACTTGTGGTATGCTCAGTGACACAGGCGGCGCTCGCTTCGCCACCTCGCAGGCGGGGCAACCCAATCCCATGACATCGACGGGCATCGCGGCTCAGTGAAAGGCACGCAAGGAGTCACTTATGGCGCTATTCGACGTGGTGTTTGAGGGCGGAGGAGCGAAGGGTTCCGCCTTCGTGGGTGCACTGGACGTTCTGAAGCAGCAAGGGCACAACACCCGGCGGCTGGTGGGGACTTCGGCAGGAGCCATCACGGCCGCTCTGGTGGCGGCCGGCTACACCCCGGCGGAGCTTCTGGCGGCCGTGAGCGAAAAACAGCCGAACGGCAAACCTCGCTTCGCCGCTTTTATGGACCGGCCTGTAAAGGCTGACTTCACCCGGACACAGAAGGACAACAGTGAAACCATGAAGGCGCTTCAGGAAATCCACCTTCCGCTCGGCCGCGAGGCTATTATCAACCTACTGCTCGACAGCAGCATCTACGCGCAGCTGTTCTCCTTTGTCGAGTGCGGAGGGTTTTTCGCCGGTGTCGACTTCCGAACCTGGCTGGCGGAAAAGCTGGCAGCCAAGGGAATCTCGCCGACGGATACGCTCAGTTCGGCTTTCACGAAAACAGGCGTGGACCTCTCTGTGGTGGCCACGGATACGCACGACGTCGA
>Ga0187846_10001504_pt1 | contig 13164 bp, 7 predicted proteins | sample TC_taG_FD_161473 | JGI IMG/M metagenome (GOLD analysis project Ga0187846, IMG submission 161473) | Biofilm microbial communities from the roof of an iron ore cave, State of Minas Gerais, Brazil - TC_06 Biofilm (v2) | ecosystem: Environmental > Terrestrial > Deep subsurface > Cave > Wall biofilm ...
TCGGGCCCGGCGTCGCCGTATCAAAGAGGTCCGGGCCGTTGCCGGAGATGTGGTTACCGGTGATGACGTTGTCGCTGAGATCGTCGGCAGGTGCACCGAACGTAGGGCCAACGTGGCTGTGGAAGGCAACACCCGGGATGCCATTGTTGGTGAGTTCGTTGTCTATAACTACGTTGCCCGACACGAGTCCTTTACCCGTTCCGTCAGCGAAGATGCCAACTCCCGCACCCGCCCCTGGAACCTGAAACCCGTTATGAGTCGACGTGTTATCGGCGATTGTGTTGTGAACGATCCCCAGGTGCGGAGCTTTTGAGCCTGGGCCCGGCGCGTGTGACGCGAGCACGATTCCGCAATCGAAGGGGTTATTCCTTACGAGGTTGCCTGTAACCAGGTTGTTGTGGGTTTGCCCCGTGTCATCGCTGAGCAGAATCCCGCCCGAGTTGTTTTCCACGATGTTGTTGGCCACGGTCGAGTGACCAACACCGATGAGATGGATTCCTTCGCCGCAATCGAAAGCCTCCCCCGTCTCGAACGAGGGGATGCCGGGACACGCGGGGATGGACGGCTCGAGACTTTTGTCGTTGTTGAGTACGTGGTTGTCCCAAACGGTAACGTCAGAGGCGTTGGTCACAAGAATTCCCTCGAAGTTCGCATTCTCAGCGGTGAATCCCTTCACCACCACGTTACTGAGACCGGCATGGTCGCGGCCATCGACGTAGACACCGTTCGACAGGCCTGTCGCATCGATAATCGTGTTGTTACGACTCGCACCGACAAGGGAGAGCGATTTCCCGATAACAACGTCTTCCTTGTATGTGCCCGGTGCTACGTTGATCGTGTCGTTGGCTGACGCCGCGGAAACCGCCGCCTTAATGGTGGAAAAGCAGCCGTTGGTGCCGCCTGGATTGACACACAGCGTAGCGGCTACCGCGAGCGGGCACATTCCTGCGAGCAACGCCGTGCAGGCTGCGATCAGCACCGCGGGGAAATGATGGTTTCTGTCCATGATGATCCTCCTTCTTCTGTGTTTTGGAATTACTTGCTAAGCGACCATACCACCAGAGGCCGACGGCTGTGAAGGACCAAAGCGGTTATTGATGCGAGTGATGATAGCATTCGGGTGGACAGGTCGAGGTGACTGAGTACGGGCTTTCACGAATTAGGCTAACGTATCAGTGTTCGCGCTAGCGAGGCCCGTCAGGGCCACTCCCGCTCTGTGGGATGACGCTGGGAGATGCACGAGCTCTGCTCCACAGTTTTTTGGGAGCTACTAAGCGCCTTGATGACGGGAGTCACGTCGGTAAGAGCCATTCGATTCGACGACGGGAACTTTCACTTCTTCACTCGGGGCAAAAATGGCCTTCCAGGCTGTAACAATCGCGTTGCGCGATGGGGTCGAATTTGTGATTGTGGCACCACCGGCGGGACGCAAGTGGCATTATTCTGCGCTGGCGCGGCCTGGCGGGAGGTTGGTTGCAACTCAGCCGGTCGTCAACGCTGGTACACGATTCTTCCTATCGGCCTTCTGCTGGGTCTCTTCCCAATAATGGTATACACGATCGAGGTGCTGATACATGGCGGAGCGGGCGCCGGTTGCGTTGCGCTTTAGGATCTCCCGAACCACCTTCTCGTGGTCATGGAAAGACTTGGACAAATCCCTTTCATTCAGCGCCAACTTGCGCCGGCTTTGCAGCATCAGGCTGCTGAGGCTTTCAAGGATAGCTATGAACAGGACGTTGTGAGCGGCTGCCGCAACAGCGGAGTGAAAATTCAGATCCTCATTCACGAAGTTCGCCGTGTTCTCCAGGTTTTGCTTCTGATTCGCCAGGATGGATTGAATTCGGGCGAGATCCTCTTCCGTGGCACGCTCAGCAGCGAGTGCCGCAAGTTCCACCTCCACGGCCTTCCTGACCTCGAACAATTCTCGCAAAGTGACAGAATTCAGCAGCACTACGAAATCGAGGGGCGACGTTAGTACGCCGGAAAGCGACTGACGCACGAAGGTACCGCGGCCGACGTGCGATTCAATGATACCCAGAGTGGAGAGGGCCTTCAGCGCCTGCCGTAACGCCGGGCGGCCCACACCGAGAATGCGCGCGAGGTCCCTCTCGGGCGGCAGTCTGCTTCCCTGGTTGATTTTACCCCGGGCGATCAGTGTCTTGATTCGGCGGATAATTTCTTCGGTCAGGTCAATTCTGAGAATCGGCTCGATCTCTTCTTCAAGATCGATTTCCGTTGCAGGACGATGATCCCCGGTCTCCATGCCGACTCCTTCAGTTCGCAAGCTCCGCTTGGCCTTTGGCCGACTACAAATAAGATGATTTCGTAATCGTTGTAGTCAACTTTATCAAACAGACCCCAGGTCGACATAGGCTTTATTTACTCAACGACTCAATAGTAAACAGCATCAGTTCCGAAGCCCTTTCGGCTCCGGGTTGGATGGTTAACCCGGTTTCCATCAGGTGCGAACCGTTGATCACTTCGGTTGTTCCCGCGTTGTCGAACGTTACCCGATAATTGCGGTGAGCGTTCAGCCCCTTCGGCTTGAAGACATAGGGACCAGGCTCGCTCTTCGCCAACCGGATTATCGTGGCCCAACCTTTTTCCCCTCCCGGGTCCGTAAATTCCATGGCGAACCAGTTGCCGGACTCAACAGCACCGCTCTCGTTGACGGGACCGAGATGATAAACCTTGCATGTGGGCAGTAAGGGACGCATGAAGGTCTTGTACAGGTCCGCGTAATGCAGAAACTTCTGCCGAAACTCGGCCGTCAAATCATCAGTGCGGCTGGGCAAAAGGGCGTTAAAAACCATGGGAGTGTTGCCAGCGGCGAAGGCTCCGCGCAGCGTAGTATCCAGATCCGGAAGGTCCTGCGGACGGGCCATGCCGTTGGAATTGACCAAAGTCTCGGGCGGGAGAAACACGCTGAGTCCACTTAGCATCCTGTAGACATAGGGCATCGTGGCCCGGTCGCTAGTGAATTGCTCATGAAAAGCGCCGGCCGTATCAAGATCTCGTCTGAAGTTGCCCGCCGCCGCCTGCTGCAAAATCAGGTCAGGGTATTTCTGGTGGATGCGGTGAAAGCTTGAATAGAGGGCTTCGTAATGGCGCCAATAATTACTCTCAATGAAGCGGCGGTCGCGAATAGTTTGGCCGGAGCCCGGCCCCGGCGGATAGAACACGATGCCGTTCTGGTCATGCCGGTAGAGGTCAAGTTTGTGGAACCCGACCAGCTCGCTTACGGTTGATTCAAAATAAGCGGCCGCGGCGGGGATCGCCAGATTCAGGTTCTTGGAATCGAACCAGTCGGGGTGTTCCTGGTAAACCTTGCTCTGTTTCCATCCACCGATGGCGTCGCGCGGGTCCAACGTCGGTGTACCGCCGTCACGCCCGCCTTCCGGTTCAACGTATAGGCCAAACAGCAGTCCCTTCTGGTGAGCGTACTCAACCAGCGGAGCCAGTCCGTTGGGAAAGCGCTTGTGGTCCGGTACCAGCCAGTTGCCGTAAGCCGAGCCCCAGTTGGGACCGTCCAGGATGAACACCTCCATGCCTAATGCAGCGGCCACGTCCATGCACTTCTTCATATTCGTTTCGTTGTACGCTTCGCCGCGATATGCCGAGATCGGCCAGTCTTCCGGCATCAGATACTGAATCCGGTAAGCGCGTTGGGATGGGAGGGAAGGGAAGACGGAGCGGCGTATGTGCTCATGCATAGCTTGTACCGCCGCATCGAAGTCGCCCTTGACATAACCGAGGTGGACGGCGGGAGTGGTTATGGTTTCATCCGGAGCGATCACTCGTAGAGCTTGCGTCGCAACCGGACCGATTTTGAACGAAAGGCCGTCATCCGTGTCAAACTCCATTTCGTAATCGGCCGGCCAACCCAGCTCGCCGAAAAAGTATTCTCCGTCCGACTCGTTCCGCAGGATGAAGTAAGGGTCGTCCCATAGGCGGTCCGTGTCGTTACGGATGATCCTTGGGCCCGGGGGCACGACCGCTGTCACATTGGGGCCTGACGTCAGTCGCGACCAGCCAAACCACCCTTCCCAGGGCACCTCCCGGCGCAGGGAGTGACCCAGGCTTACAGCCGCATGTTTTGACCACAGCGGACCGGACCATGGGCAAAGTTCGGTTAACGCGACCGACAAGTTCCCTGTGTTGGTGATTTCCAGCCACCTGGTCAGGACGGGCGTGCCATCAAGCCAGGTGTGTATCTTAACTCTTATCGGAACGGTGGAATTCGCAAGCTCCACGACGAAGAGACTCGCGCCCCGTCTCGTTTCGGGGTGTTCCGACGCGCCGACCCACCGCCAACCTTGGGAAACAACCCTGCCCCGATCTTCGGTTTGCGGCACATCTTGGATCCGGACCTCGAAAGCGTCCTCGATGGATGTTCCGAGGGGTATGCGCTCGCTGCGGCCCTCGATGTTCCAAAACTTCCCAATCCAGCGATCGCCGACCAGCGCTTCCACATAGATCGCCTTACCCGATGTGTAACGGACCTCATGTTCACCTGTTACAGTGACGTTGATTTCAGAAGCCACCGAAATCCCAACTGCACTCAGCAGGGCGAGACAACAGATGGAGATTTGCGGTATTTGACCGTTCATTCGGCTTGCACCGTTATGGAGAATGAGTGCCATGGCTAATTTTTCTCCAAAGCCCAAGACAGGACTTCGTCATGCCGGGACACGGGCAAGATGCTTGTGGCAGCAGCAACGTGCGATGCCCGTCGAACTTGTGCATGAATCCCGTGACAAGCAAAAGCGGTGCTTGCAAAGGCGCAAAGTCCGAGAAAGCCCAAAAAAGAGACGGCAGTGAGTCTTATAGGCTTTGCGCCTTTGCGAGAGATTGTTTATTTCTTCATACCTCTGGACGCCCGTGGCACGTCAGAACAACAGTTTCAACGCCAGTTGGATTTCCCGGGCGGGAGCGGTCGCCGGTGAAGAGATCGAGGTGCTCGGGATGTACTTCCCGAACGTAGGAGAATTTACGGTTGTGTCTGGCGTGATGAACTGGGTGATGTTAAAAGCATTGAAGAACTCGGCCCGGAATTGTAGTGTCGTGCTCTCACGCAGCCTGAAGTTCTTGAATAGGGATAAGTCGATGTTGTTGGTTCTGCCGGTACGAAGAATATTCGGGCCCGTATTCCCAAACACCTCGCCGGTGGGCTTCAAAGCGAAGTAAGAGGGATCAAATGCGAACCCCGTCGTTTGGAAGTTTTCTCGGGGCGGGGCTGACGTGTGCCCCGCGGCGAAATCGCAGCGGCTCGAGAAGCCCACGTTGGCGGTGTCTCGTGAATCAAAGCATGAGAGAGGCAGGCCCGACTGGAACGCCCCAATCGCATTGATCTGCCATCCGCCTACCAGCTGATTCAAAACTCCGCTCGCATTCGAGAGATAGGTACCCCCCCTGCCAAACGGCAATACGTAAAGGGCGCTTACCGCCAGGCGCTGCGCGACATTTTGGTCGGTAGGGCCGTAGTCGCACTGGATGCACTTGGCGTTTTGGATAGGTGTGGACGGACCCCCACTGACATAAAACAAATTCTGTCCGCCAGTGCCAAGGACATGGCTCCAGGTATATGAGGTGAGAATACTCAAGCCCTTAGACATTTTCCTTTGAAACTTTACCATCGCGGCGTTGTAGTTTGCCGTGCCTACTCGCTCGGTCAGTGCGAGGCCTCCCACACCTCCGAAGTTCGGCATCGGGAGCCGGCTCACGATGGGAGTTGTCACGCCGGGTAGATCGGGTCTCGCCTGGTTGAAGGGAACTTGAACTTGTAAATGCCGACTCCCCGAACCCAGGTATCCTACCTCGATTAGCGTGTTGGAAGTGAACTGATGCTGGATGTTGAAATTGTACTCGATCGTGTAGGGCATGCGCCGGCCATAAAGAGTGGGTCCAACCAGACGCCCTGTTGCCTGCCCTCCCAACTCGTTTTGCGGCGGCAATAGCGTGCTCAGTAAGTACTGCGTCGTCGTGAAGGTCTTGGAGTTGAGCGATAGGAACAGCGGGAAAGGCGGGTCGCCGCTCATGCCGCACATCTCGGAACCCCACTGTGGGTTGTCAAAGAACATCCCAAACCCTGAACGAATCACGGTATTCTCTCGCGGTTGGTAGGCAAACCCCACTCGAGGCTGAAAATCGGTATACTCTCTTGCTCCTACTCCGGGGTCGAAAATGCAGAGAGATCGATCGACAATCGTTCCATAGTTATTCCCCGGATTAAAGATTGGGTTATAGGCATTGGCCGGGTTGCAAGTGTTCAGTTGGCGTCCCCCCATTGCAAAGGACGCAGCGGAGAAATCCGGGAACGACATGCGGCCGTATTTCTCAATGTATGGGCCGCTGTACTGCCAGTTGATACCATATTTCAAAGTGAGTTTGTGGGTTACCCGCCAGTCGTCTTGGGCGAAGAAACTGTAATTCGTGTCCAGGTAGTCGCCGTTACCGCCCGCGCTGGTCACACCGGCAGTAAGAACTTGGCCCAGCAGAAAATCCGCAACCGAATAGCCGGTATCGGGAACGGCGACGAAACCAGGCCCTTGTTGCGCTGTGTACTGACCGTTAAAACCCCAGTTTCCGGTGGCTCCGCCGGAGGCCCAAACATTTCTCGTTCGATAAATTGTGCCGCCGAAAACGGACGTGTGCGCGCCGTGCGAGTAGGTCAAGGTGTCGCCGTACTCCATAACATTGGAGATCATTTTGAACGACTGCAAACCGGTCGGACATCGATAGATACTTCCACTGCAACCGACCAGTGGGACGCTGTAACTAAAGCGGGGGAAGAAGTCGATGTTCTTAATCCCTGATTCGGCATTCAGATTTCTGTTGGCATACACGGCTTCCTCTTCCAAAAATGTCCGCCCGGTCAGGAAGCCCACGCGCGCCACGTTCAGGAGGTTGGGCCGAATTGTATAGGTCCAACGCAGCCCCGCGATCACATCCGTGTTGAGCTGGTACTCGCCCCCAAACGGTTGTAAAGTAGGATCGTGTTCGTGGTCCTTGCCCCAAGCGAACCGAGTTGTAATGTTTCCGAAGCCGAACTGATGGTCGACACGCGCCGTGTACTGATCGTTGTCTTCCGGTGAGATGACTTCGCCGACCGTGTTCGGGGTTTGGCCTGGCCTATTAGGAATAGGCTCAAACATCGTGGCCATGTTAACCGCGACAGGATCGAGTCGCGACACCGGAATCTGATTGTTCACAAACGGCTGGCGGACGCCGGTGACGGGATCCGTGGTTGCGGGGTCATACAGTTGGATCAACTTGCCACTGCTGTCTTTCAAGCTTGAGAAATCACCACTCTGATACCATGCAGGGGGAATGAAGTTCGCACTTTCCGTCTGCCCAATCAAATACCGACTCGACTCCCAATTGAACATGAAGAAGGTTTTGTCCTTGCCGTCATAAATGTGGGGCAACACGACCGGCCCTGCTATTTCGGCGCCAAACTGGTTGCGATGAAGGGGGGCGATGTTGGTGTCAAAGAATTCGCGGGCATCCAAATCGTTGTTCCTCAGGAATTCCCAGACGGCCCCATGCAAGCGGTTCGTACCTGACTTCGTTGCGATCTGGATGACTGCGGGATTGCGGCCACTTTCGGCGGTAAAGTTACTGACCTCGATATTGAACTCCTGAATCGCGTCGATCGAGGGTCGCAGGACGGGTGTCTGATCGTACGGTCGCGCATCATAGAAGCCATCGAGAGTAATGGTTGTGGCATCCTGCCGGAGGCCCGCGATGACGGGCTGATTCTCCCCGGCGTAGTGACCCGTCTGGCTGATCCTGCCCGAGTTCCCTTCTTGCACAACGGATGCGGGAGAAAGGACCGCCAGGGAAAGGAAGTCGCGGCCATTTAAGGGCAGTTGTTGAACAGGTTCGGTCCCGATCAACTGCCCCACCGTAGGGCCGGTTGTTTGGAGGAGGGGGGCGGTTGCCGGAACTTCCACGGTGGTGGTCACCGTACCTACCTTGAGGCTAAAGTCCGCACGCGAGCTGAGGCCGACATTGACCGTTACCTCTGGGATTAGTTGTGTACTGAAACCGGTCCTCTCGGCACGAACTGAGTACCTTCCCGGATTGAGTTGGGGTATCGAGTAAGTGCCGTTCGCGCTCGACGCTCCGGTTCGGACCTCTTGGGTGCCCACGTTGGTAACCGTTATCGTGGCGTCCGGGATGAGCGCTCCACTCTGGTCTGAGACGGAGCCCACAATACTCCCGTATGCTACTTGGGCTCGAATTTGAGGCGGACAGAGAACAGACACTAGCCCAACCACGACCGCTCCTAGAGGGAGAAAGGCCGAGCCGGCTACCCAGAAGACCTTCGCGTATGCAGTTCTGATTTGAAGCTTTTTCATGGTCGCCATACCTCCGTCGGCAGATTCGCACTGTCGGCAAAATTCGTACTTGACAAGAACTCCTCTTTGATGGTACTCACGAAGACCGCCCAATTGGTCTATGGTATTACCTATTTCCGGACGCCTTTTTACCACTGCAATGAAATTGTGTCAAGCACATATTTTGATCGAAATTTTGGCGATCGCTGGTCTATCGCAATGTCGGGGGGACTTAGCGCTATCGCCGCGTAACCTATAAGGGGGCTTTACCGCATGGCTTGAGTCTCCAATTTTTTTTCAGGCACGAGGGCTGGATCGTCGTGCGGAAGTAACAATCAACAGCGAGGAGGGCCGTCATGGTAAACCACATTCCCCCTGATGAGTTCCAACATAGACTTGAGAACGTTCGGCAAGCCATGGCGCGTGAAAGCCACGACGCCCTGGTTGTGTATTCACAAAAAAGAGGCCACGTATCCTATCTCTCCGGTTACCACGCCAACTACCACACGAATGCCGCGCTCATGCTGATAACGGCCAAGCGTGAACCCACCCTATGGATCAGATTTGCTTTTGACCTTTCCAGAGCAAAAGCCACAAGTTGGTTGGAAGATATTCGTACCTGCGCGAGCGATGACGCCGGAACAATGATTGGCCATTGCGCGCAGGAAATTCAGTCCCACGGAATTGGATCATCGCGAATCGGATTTGTGGCGAGCGATCTCGCCGTTGACGAACTGAGCCTTTCTATGCATGAGCGGATGTGTCGCGAGCTTCCGAAAGCTCAGGTCCTTCCTGCCTCGCATCTTGTGAATGAACTTCGCCTGACCAAGAGCCAAAATGAGATTGAGCTGCTGCGACAGGCCGCAGAATTGGCCGAACTCGTTTCTGAAGCTTTTCGAAAATCAATCCGTCCTGGAGTAACGGATTGGCAGGCGGCCGCGGTGGCCGAACACGCTGGGAAGCTTGAAGGGGCCGAGCAGTGCGATTTCTTCATCTCTACGGACCCGGCGTTTTATGCGTTCCCTCCCAGCGGACTCGAATTCAAGGCCGGCTCTTCGGTGACTTTTGAAATCACCGTTCGGTACCGAGGTTATTGGGTCCAGATCTGCCGGGCCTTCGCCTTCGGAAAACCAACCCGGGAACAAACCCATGTTTTCAACACGTGTCGCGATGCGTACCAGGCGATCCTTCAAGCCGCGCGGCCCGGCGCTTCCACTGGGAAGTTGGCAGAAGCCGCTCAGGACGTGATCGCCGCGGCGGGGTTCAACGATTGCATTCCGTATGGAGTTGGCCACGGCGTAGGTTTGGACCTTCCCGAACTTTACCCTGTGGAACCCGAAGGGAACGGACGCTTGCACCCGGGAATCGTTCTTGTCGTTCACCCTTCGATATGGGCTCCAAAGCAGGGAGCTACCTACTTCGGTGGTCCAATCGCCGTGACCGAAGACGGCGCGGTGCAGTTGGACAACCCGGTTTCCGAGATGGTTGTGATCTGAACCTCGCCTCCGCGATTCGGGATCCGGATGTTGAAACGAGAAGCAAGTTCTTCAATGATTGCTCGATCACGGAAGACATCACTTCCGCGCGATCTCTTAAACATCACGTCTGGGACTGCAGTCAAGTCGGCCTTAAGCTTAGCTGTTTCCAAAACAAGCGGTACCACGAAGAATTTCACTCCACCTAGGGAGGGCGCGATGAATCGCCGCCGGTTCGTACTTGCATCAACCGCCGCAACGCTGGTTTCGGCAGTTCAATACACATTCTCGGCAGCCGGACAAGCCTTGGGAATCAGAGGGTCAGGGGAAGAGTCAGGTTTACTGTTCCCGGCACACAGCCTCACGCCGGTTGCGTGGTCCCAGTTCAGCGCGTCAGGCTACACCAAACAGGTTTGCGGCCTGGTATACCGAAAGAGCAATCCCGTCGAATGTGGGCTCCCGCTGGGATCCATCGCTACCGGCGGGCTCGATCTCGATACAAACGGCACTTTTGGATACTGCTCCATTTTTGGTTCTTTTGTTCCTCCGCGCGGGCCGCTCGGTCAGCCATTTTTGGGACTGCGCGTGGGTCAGCGGACCTGGGTTCTGGCGACGCGACATACGGATGAGATTGAAAAGGTAGAGAAGGCCACGGACATTCACTACTGGGGACACTACCCCGTGGCGGATCTGGAGTATGAGACAAGTGCTCCAGTAGGCGTCGGACTGCGTGCGTGGACTCCATTTATTCCCGGGGACACGGCAATGTCAAACACGCCGGGAGCCGTGTTCGAGGTGCGCCTGCGAAATCAGACCGCCACTCGGCAGCAAGGAAACCTGATCTTCAGTTTCCCTGGTTCCACGCAAGGGGAAGCGCAGGTTTCCCCAACCAGCCCGCGGGAGAGAGTCAACTACAACTGGGTCACGGCCATGGAGCCGGTGGCGAATGGCGCCGTGCCGGCAAAGCGAAAAGACCTGCGAGGAGAATTGAACGGTATTTCCGTAGCCAGTGACGCGGGCGTCGGCTACACGCTGGCGGCGATTGGCGGCGGGCAGGTTCGCGTCGCCGCACATTTAGGCGCGGTAGGCAATACCTGGGATAGGGGCGCTCCCGATCCACAGGAGAACGACTTTGGAACCTCGCTGACAGTCGGTTTTGATTTGGCCTCCCGGGAAGCGAAAACCATCCGCTTCGTCCTCGCCTGGTACGCGCCGTTATGGAAAGGCGAGGGGACACATTGCTTTACCCACATGTATGCCACCCGTTACCCGGACTCGTTGAGCGTGGCGCAACTGTTGGCGCGCAATCACGACCGTCTGTTGAGTCGAATTCTGAACTGGCAGCAGGAAATCTACACGCAGGAGAATCTGCCCGTCTGGTTGCGAGAAACACTCGTCAACAATCTTTACCTCATCAATGAGGTCGGAATGTGGGCCGCGGCCAAGCCTCCGATTGGGGACTGGTGCGGCAAACAAGATGGCCTGTTCGGGATGAACGAGTCTCCGCGCGAATGTCCTCAGATCGAATGTATTCCCTGCAGCTTCTATGGGAATATTCCCGTGGTCTACTTCTTTCCCCAACTAGCGCTCTCCACATTGCGTGGGTACAAGGCCTATCAGTTTTCGGACGGGGCCGCACCGTGGATTTTCGGCGGTTGCACGGGTGTTCCGCGTACGGAAGGAACGGAAATGGCTTTGCCTAATCGTGGTTATCAGACGACCACGAACGGGATTTCGTACATCGACATGGTTGATAAATACTGGCTGCGTACTTCTGACGACGCCGTGCTTAAGGAGTTTTATCCTTCCATCAAGCAAAACACCATTTACACAATGAACTTGAATCCCGGTCCCGATGGTGTGATCAGCATGCCCAAGGGGAATATCGATCCGGCGACCGGCGAGCATGCCACCGAATGGGTGGAAGGAGAGGGTTGGTACGGCATGACCTCCCACGTCGGTGGCCTGCATCTGGCACAGTTGAAAATTGCGGAACGGATGGCGGAGAAGGTGGGGGACCAGGAATTCGCGGCGCAGTGCCGGAAGTGGTTTCAGCAGGGCAGCGACTCAATGGAAAACAAAATGTGGGCTGGTGAATACTACCTGGCGTATTCCGAGCCGGAGGCCGGCAAACGTTCCGATCGTATTTTCAGTTGCCAGTTGGACGGAGACTGGATTAACCGGTTTCACGGTTTGCCTCCCCTATTCCGTTCGGATCGTGCCCAAACCACTCTGCGCGCCATCCGGGAAAAGAACTCGCAACTTTCCCCGTACGGCACGGTTTTCTTTGCCAACCCGGACGGCACACCGTGGGAGGCTGCTGGATATGGTCCGTATACGTATTTCGTCTCCGAGCAATTGATGCTGGCGATGACCTATATCTACGCGGGGGAGGAGGTATTCGGACTGGAGCAGGCGCGCCGGTGCCTGCAGAACATCGTTCAGAAGGGCTACACCTGGAACCAGCCCTGCGTCGTGCAGGCCGCGACGGGCGAGCGAATCAGCGGGTATGACTACTATCAGAACATGATGTTATGGTCGCTTCCGGCAGCGTTGGAACGCCAAAATCTGGCGGGCCCGTGTGCCCAGGGCGGACTGGTGGACCGGGTTATCCGGGCCGGCAAGAACATCTGACGGATATGCTGCGACGGCGGGAGGAACGAAAAGCGATGTCGACCGACGAATCCAGAAGCACTGTGAGCCGTCGTCAGTTGCTCAAGCTGGCGGGCGCCGGCGGATTGTGGTCCGGCATGACCAAGCTTCCCGCACGGAGCGCCGAAACCTCAACTACGCCGGCGAATGCTTCAGCCGACGAAGCAAGCCGAGCGAATCCGAGCAACTCTCCATGGTACGCACAGGACCTGGTTCGCGGGCACCTCAGTTGGCTGCACCCGACCTGGACGCGGCCGGAAAAAGACTTCAATGCCAGGAAGTGGATCGACCAATTTGAACGAGCCGGTTTTCGTTCGTTTGTTTTTTACTCCAGGTTTCACGATGGGGTATGCAACTGGCCATCGAAGCTGCAGGAGCTCAAACCCGAGCGCGACTTCGTGGGAGAAATTACGGCGGAAGCGCATCGCCGACATTTGCGCGTGATTCTGTATTACTCGACGGGTCCGGACGAGTGGGTGGCGGACCGGCATCCCGACTGGCGCTGTGTCCGGCGCGACGGAAGCGTCGTGGGCCCCCTGGCCACCGGGTACAAGCGTTGGTTCAAGTTTGCCTTCTGCTGCCCCAACTCTCCCTACCGAGATTACATGCGGGGGCAAATCGCAGAGCTGCTGACGAACTACGACGTCGATGGTTTTTGGCTCGATGTAATGCAGTTTCCCGGCACCGATCCCCTC
>Ga0187846_10001505_pt1 | contig 13164 bp, 8 predicted proteins | sample TC_taG_FD_161473 | JGI IMG/M metagenome (GOLD analysis project Ga0187846, IMG submission 161473) | Biofilm microbial communities from the roof of an iron ore cave, State of Minas Gerais, Brazil - TC_06 Biofilm (v2) | ecosystem: Environmental > Terrestrial > Deep subsurface > Cave > Wall biofilm ...
GCCGGCACCGGCAAATGCATAGGTGGACATACCGAAAACCCACTGTGGCTGGCCGAACTCGGCCTCCATGGGGGCTACCGCCTCGATCTTCAGCGTGTCGAGTCGACACCGGTAGAGATTCCACCAACCGGTGCGGTCCGAAACGAAATACACCGTACCGCCGTCTGGGGCCCATGCTGGCTGAAAGATCGATTCCCGTTCCCCGCCCGCAATCAGCATCGAATCACCGGCCGGCATGCCGGCCGAATCCAGTTGAAGTACGTACAGCGCGGTGCCTACCCATGGCATACGGGGATGGTCCCAGGCAAGATACCCTAACCACCTGCCGTCAGGGGAGAGACGCGGAGAAGAATAGAAGTCGTGGCCGGACGCGAGAACGCAGCCACTGTCTGGTTGAGAAGCACTGAGATCGATGCGAACGATCGTATTGGCAGGTTCGAGTCCGGATGCGGTGTGGTCCTCACGCACGCCGATCCAACTGTGGCGCCTGGAATCAATCACACCGTCCGCATATCGCAGCGCACGTTTAGGAGTGATCGGTACGGGCTCGGCCGCGACATCATCCAAACGATAGATACGTTGGTCCTCGTAATTTGAGAAGTAAATCTTGCCTTCCGCAACGGCCCAAGCTCCACCACCATACTCATGCACTCGAGTTCGCGCGTTGAACGGTTGGGGAATCACATCGTGACCCTTAGTGCTCCCGGGCAGATAGCGAACCACGACGCTGCGCCCGCCCTCCTGCGGCCGGGATTCCAGCCAGTAGACATCGCGGCCGTCAAACCGGATTTCCGATAGCGCGACACTGTGGCCGACGATCAGGTCCGAAGTGATTGGGGATTTCCAACAGCCATATGGGGCGATTTTCACACCCCCTCCTTTCACAAACCAGCAACAATTCCCAGCCACGAAGACGGGGGGCCTGCATCGTGTGACTGTTCTCCGAAGGCACAGCTCCGGGTTCTTTCATGACCTCTTGTGCCATAGTCAACGCGTCCGTTCAAGAAAAAACCGTATTCGAGCGGCTTGTTTCCCACCGCCTCCAAAACTCTGCTCGCTCTCCCCCCTGTCTTCATCGGCCGCTGTTTCAACTCTGGAAGGGGGATCCGGTCTAGCTCGTTATCCCTCTGGGCAGGGCTTTTTTGTTTTCCTCCGATATGACAAGTTTCTATTTGACCTCCTTTGAATTCACATTATCCTATAAGCCTCATTCGCTGTCGGGGCAGTAACGGGAAGTATCACCATTTCTTGCGTTAGCTAGACGGAGTAACTCGCGCTCGCGTTGCGGGAATCGGCGTTGCCGGTCACCGCCAACCCGGAGGGAAGCTTACCACTGAAGTCGACCGGGACCCAGTTAGCATGTCGGATTGGTTAAATCATTGGAGGCCTCCGTGCCTAAAGAAGTGATGACTGTCAGAGGACCCATTGCTGCTGAGGATCTTGGCTTTACCATGTCCCATGAACACCTCTTTGTTGATTTCTTCTCCTATCAAGGAAGTTATGACGACATTATAGATGAAGAAAGCGTAATAACTGCGGAACTAAAGCATTATCTTGTTGCCGGAGGCAAGTCGCTTGTCGATTGCACGAACATCGGCTTGAAGAGAAATCCGTTGGGCCTGCGAAGAATTGCTCAGGTTACAGGGGCCAACATTGTGATGGGCAGCGGCTGGTATCGGGAAAGGGTCTATCCGTCGTATGTTCAAGAGCTAAATCCCAACCAACTCGCAGACATCATCGTGCGTGACCTCGTAGAAGGCGCCCAAGGAACCGATGTCAAAGCTGGGATGATCGGCGAGATTGGAACGGAAAGAGACTTTATATCCCCGGCGCAGGAAAGGGTGTTCCGTGCTTCCGCCCGTGCCCAGAAACGCAGCGGCGTCTCCATTTGGACTCACACCACTTACTTCGGATCGCTGGCCTTGGAACAGATCGCCTTACTCAAAGAGGAAGGGGTTCCCTCTGAACGAATAGTCATAAGTCACCTTGGCGACCGCTTCGAGCACGAGTTCTTGCGCCCCATTGCGGAGCAAGGCGTCTTTATGAGCATCGATAATATCGGGTATTGCGGAAGCGGCTATCCTGAGGATGAAGTGCGGGCTCAGAACATTCTCTTTCTGGTTCACGAAGGGTACATCGGGCAAGTGATGATGTCGATGGATATCGGGGCCAAGAAGTTTCTTCTCAGCTACGGTGGGCATGGCTTTGCGCACCTGATTCAAAACTTCTTGCCTCGTCTGAGAAAGATGGGCGTCAGCGAAGAGCACATTCACACGATGACGGTAGCCAATCCAGCGCGTGCCCTTGCGGTAGAGAAGTGACAAGCGATGTAACATTCGTTACGTTTCACACAAGCTCCCGACCGAGCCCCTAATCATTATGGTCTATGATCTCATCATTAAAGGTGGGCACGTCATCGATCCGTCGCAGGGGTTAGACGGTGTCTACGATCTGGGAATAGCCCAGCAACGCGTCCAGAAGATTGCTACGAACCTCTCAACAGACGGCTGTCCTGATGTCTATGACGCAAGCGGAATGTATGTATGTCCGGGTTTGGTTGACCTCCATGGGCACTGGTACGAGGGGGGACTCTACGGAGTTAATGCGGGTCTTTGCCTGAATCACGGTGTGACGACGGCGGTAGATGCTGGATCGACGGGCTTTGCGAATTTCTGTGAATTTCGGCGCACGACAATGGAGAGGAGTCCGGTAAATCTTCTCGCTTTCGTCCATATATCATTCCTGGGACTCCACGCTCCCTTTTTAGAAGAACTCCTGGACTTGCGTTACGCGCGTCCCGCTGAAACGGCTGAGACGATACTACAAAATCGAGAGCACGCCGTGGGAGTCAAGGTTCGCATTGGTAATATGACCGCAGCACACGGCGTTGAAGCTCTTGAAATGGCGCTACAGGCGGCTAACGAGGCGCGCGTCCCTTTAATGGTTCATATCAGCAAGGGGGCGGATGAGAAGGAGATCCTTCGAAGGCTCCGGCCGGGCGACATCCTCACGCATTGTTTTCATGGGCGGGGAAATGGCCTGGTCGCAAGGGAGGGCAATGGATTCATTCCCATGGTCGGCGAGGCGAGAGCACGCGGAGTCTTGTTTGACGTTGGACATGGGTGCGGGAGCTTTGCCTGGGAAACCGCACAAAAAGCTTTCGAGTATCATTTTTATCCAGACACCCTAAGCACTGATCTACATCGTTACTGCGCGGCAGAGCCGCTATGGGTTAATTTGCCCAACGTCATGTCAAAGTTCTTGTGTCTCGGCATGACGTTACAGGACGTCATTTTGAAAACGACCCTCGCGCCTGCAAAAGCTCTTCATCGCGAAACGGATATAGGCACTCTCCGTCCGGGAGCGAATGCAGATGTGTTCGCCTTTGAGCTGGCCGAGGGGGAGTTTGAGTTCAAGGATACCCACATGAGGGTCCGCAAAGGCTTCCGACTGATAAAGCCTCGCTTGGCTACGAGAAACGGGGTTACGTGCACCTCAGGCACTGTCAAAGTTCAGCTCCGCGAGCTATACGAATTCGACAAGAAGCTGTTGAATGATATTGCGCTAGGTGCTTAATCAGCACGCTTGTTACGGGCCCCGGCACGGTCAAGGCTGCGTCGAACTGAACTCCGACCTGGTGAGAACGCCCAACTCCTGAAAGCATGCGGCGTTTGCCGCCATCAGTGCCCGAGCAGACTGAGATACCAACACCTCTCCCGAGGAGAACATGAGCACATCTCCGATTATGAGCAACATCTATCAAGAATTCGGAGTTCGCACGATCATTAATGCGAGAAGCTATAGCACTAAGCTAGGAGGGTGCTCTCTTCCGAACTCGGTGTTGAGGGCGATGACAGAAGCTGCGAATTCATGCGTACTTATCGAGGACCTTCAGGAAGCGGCCGGGCGGGTTATCGCCGAGGTCACAGGCGCTGAGACCGGTATCGTCACGAGTGGTGCTTCGGCAGCGCTCACACTGGCTGCAGCCGCCTGTTTAACGGGTCTCGATGTGTCCAAGATGAACAATCTGCCGGACACTTCTCGAATGAATAACGAGATCATCTGCCATCGCGCGCACCGCAATGATTACGACCACGCGCTGCGCTTGGCTGGAGCCAAATTTATAGAGGCGGGGTTTGGCTATTACACCTTCGCGCACGATGTTGAAATGGCAATTAATCCGCAGACGGTCGCGCTCTTCTACCTGGCGGGTCATCAGGGCAGCGCGCTTCCCTTAGAGGACTTTGTTGACATAGCCCATCGACGTGGCTTGCCGGTTATCGTAGACGCTGCTGCGGCACTCCCGCCCGCAGAGAATCTGAAGGCTTTCATCGCAGCCGGTGCAGACTTGGTTGCGTTCAGCGGCGGAAAGCACATTCGGGGGCCGCAGGCAACCGGAATCCTGTGCGGTCGGAGGGACCTCATTTTGGCCGCGAGCCTACAGCACCAGGATATGGATGTTTTTCCTGAAACCTGGCCGCGGCGAAACCTGATGGGAGGAGGAAAGCTCAAGGGTCCTCCCCACCACGGGATCGGGCGGGGTTTTAAAGTCGGAAAGGAGGAGATTGCGGGATTAATGATGGCTTTGAAGCTCTACCCACAGCGAGATTTCGCCGCGGAGCGGGCGCACTGGATGCACGATATGCAGACCATTACTTCTGGCCTGTCCGCGATCAGGGGGATTTCTGCTCAATTAATCTTTCCCCAGGATGATGGCAGCACAGTGCCCAGCGCACAGATACAGATTGCTCCCGCAACGGTTGGTCTTAGCGCTTGGGACCTGATTAACAGGCTGCAGGAAGGTGATCCTGCCATAGCTGTTTTCGAGAAGTTGGCTCCGGAGCGAATCGTTGTTCTTTATCCTGAGGGATTGCGGCAGGGGGAGGCAACTGTTGTGGTACGAAGACTGCAAGAGATCCTTCATGGGAATAGAATGAAAGCCTTATGACCTCTTGGCATCGTATATTACTCTTCACAGTGGGCTCTTCGCTAACGCTGGCCCAGGCTCGCGCCATCATTCCTACTCCCCAGTACTTGGAACCGGTCAAGGATTCTCTGGCAGTCGCCCACGGCAGTCGGGTGGTTATCGTATCAGGACCTGCCAAGCTACGGAACAACGAGAAACTGAACCTCGCAGCGCATTTCTTGCAGGGAGACCTGGCGCAGGCAGATTCTTCTCTACGAATCGACGTCCAGGTAGAAGGTCAGTCGAATCCGAATGGCGTTTGCGTGCACCTTTGGGACTACGGTGTGGATCCTGAGCCTCCCGTGGGCTTGAATGCGTTGGACCGCGACACGCTCACTCGCCCAGACCATTATGGGCAGAGTTACGTGGTACGAACGCCGGATAAAGAGTCGATGTGGGTGGTGGGGAGCACGGACCAGGGACTACTCCTGGGAGTGATGAGCATTCTGCAGTTGATTCAAAAGACCGCCCGAGGGGTAGAGCTTTCGGGCGTTTATATCCGTGATTATCCTGACTTTCAATACAGGGATGCAGCCAATTGGCTCATGAACGGCGAGGGGACCCGATGGTCATTGGACCGGGGACAAGGCATTGAGGGTTACCAGCAGGTCTGCGAGCGGAAGTTGGATGAAGCGCTCCGATGCAAGATTAATATGGTCACCTTCGACGGATTCGGATGGGGTCTGGAACAAAGATTCAAGGGCTATAGCGATTTGATGCGGAGCTTGAACCAGTACGCACGTTCCCGAGGTATAAGCCTCGTGTTCGGTGGTTACGGCGCCGGTTACGGCATGGCCTACCAGAGGGGACCTCTCTATGAAGAGGCACCTTATCTTGGCGAGGTCTTCAAGAATCGTGAATCGTATCCCGACGGACCCACTTACCGCTGCATGGGATTCCCGGCGAGCCGGGAGGGGGTGGATCCAAGCATTCTGGGAACCTGCCGGGCGAACGAGGAACTGAATAAGCTAAAAGCGGAGGAACTGCGGAAATTCGTCGAGGCTGTCCAGCCCGGCGCGCTCTATATCCACCACGAAGATTTTGGCGGCTATCAAGATACCGAGGAAATATGGCAACAACGTTGTATACGCTGTCGCAGTCGCTGGCCGGACAACTCTTTGCTGGCGAAAACCGGCGGTGCCGGAGCGTTCGCCAATGGGTATTCTGCGCTCGTCCGTGCCGTTGAAAGTGTCAAGAGCTCTACGACCGGCTACGATGCCTCGCGGGACTGCCAGATCATCCTCGTTTCGCCCGTTTACGAGCCTGATTCTCCCTCTTCTGACGACTGGTCCAAGGTCCTGGAACTTTGGAAAAACATCGCCATTCAGCTTCCCCGAGCCGACAACCTCCAGGTCTGCTTCCGCGAGGTCTTCTCCCAGGAGTACGGGGGAGAAACCTGGATCAAAGCCTTTAACTCCGTGATGGCCAATGCAGGGGTGAACCTCGGCGCCTACATGTTTTTCCTGGGTGGGGCAGACAACTACTCCAACAGCAGCCCTTTGACCGGCGCACCCGCGATAGACGCGGAATTCATCGGTGCAAGAAGCATCTTCAACTTCAATGGGAATTTCTTCCAAGAGCCGATGGTGGTGATTAACGCTGAATACGCATGGAACACACACTTCACAGGACTGTCTCACGAGGCTGCGCGAAACGAGCAGGTGGTGGGGTTGTGGCACCGGTACATGTTCGAGCCAGACCAGCCTTCGGAGGTGTTTGGTCAGGGCGGTATTTATGAAGCTGCTTGCAAGCTGCTCTATGGCGCACAAGCAGCTCCCATCATGGCCTCCTATTATCGAGAGACGGCTTGGGTGCCCGACGCGGGAACGGACTACGAATCGCAGAAGGCCAAGTACCTGCCCATGACTTTCAACAGAGCCTATGCCACGCCAGAGCACTGGAAAGATCTGGCGCTTGACTCCAAGACATGGGGGCTCACGATCAGCAACGAAACCTACGCAGCGGAATTCGCGAGCCTGAAAATCGAACGTAAGGAACTTCACCGCCGCCTCGCCCGACGCTGGAGCATACTCGCTGACCTGAACGCCCGAGGTGCCAAGGACGTCGATAAGGCGCTGAGGGCTGATCCGCGACCAAGTTGCGTAGAAGACCTGCAGTTTCTGGCGACCGTGTTTCAGGTTGACCAACGTCTAATGGAGGCCCTGGTGGATTTTCATAGGGGCATGGAAAGACACTTTGCCTCGCCGCAGGACGCAAAGGAGGCGCGAGGACACTTCCAAAAGGCCCTCACCGAAGCCAAGCAGGCGCAAGAACAGGCGGAGAACGCTTTTCCGCATCCCATCGATCCGGCAGGTGGCGAGGTGGGGATAGTCCGAACCCACTCCGCCCGTTTAGTGCGAGCGATCGAAGTCATGCTGGGAAAAATATAGTCTTGATCCGTTATCTCTGACTGGCGTTGAACCCGCGGCCAATAGATTTCGGGAGCGCATTCGTGAACCTGGGAATTATAGGATTTGGGTACACTGGACAACAACATGCGCGCGCCTTGAAAGCGATTCCGGGTGTTTCGCTCCGAGCAATTGCTGAACCAGACGCTCAGAAGCGCGCCCAAGCCGAGGTCCAGGCTTCGAGTGACTACCGCCACATCCTGGACGATCCCTTGGTCGAGGCCGTGAGCATTTGTCTACCGCATCATCTGCACGAAGAAGTGGCGACAGCAGCCCTCCTCGCGAAAAAACACGTGCTCGTCGAAAAACCTTTAGCCATGAGCGTGGCTGGAGGAGAGCGTTTATGCGAGCTTGCGCGTCGCGAATCCCGCATTCTCATGGTCGAGATGACTCATCGGTTTATGCCACCAGTGATGGAGGCTCGTGAATTGGTGCAGGCCGGCGAACTGGGCGAAGTGATGGCTGTGTCCGACATCATCATTGAAGGTATCGAGGTTTTGGGTCTGCCAGCTTGGATGCTCTCCAAATCCATGGCTGGCGGTGGTGTCGGACTCACCAGCGGGATTCATCTCCTTGACCACGTGGCCTGGGTTACGGGGCGACCGCTAACCCTGGACTCCGCTTGCTTCTCTTCCTCTCTCTCCTTGGGGGACGTGGAAAACGTAGCCGCCTATTCACTTCATCTGGACAACGGGGCCCCCGTCCAGATTCTGCTCTGCTGGAGAGCAAGGAGTAAGGGCCTTGAGGGTGAGATTTCAATTTTTGGACGCAAAGGGACCTTGACAGTCCACGTATGGAGGGGATGGAAACTCTTGAATGATAAGGGCGTGCGAGAAAACGTATGTTTCGATGAGCGACTCAGCGTTCGTGAGCGCGCCTGTGAGGGAATGAAGAACGCTTTGGCTGAGTTCGCAGCGGCGGTACACGCCGGGCGTGATCCAGTTCCTAAAGCCGATGAGGTTCTGGTGAGCCAACGCCTCATCGAGCAGGCATATTCAACCGCGCGACTGTTCTTATAAATGGTGAATGAGAAAAACAAATGACCATAGAAATCGGCGGGTGCTCATTCAGCTTTGGCCCAAGACCGCTTCGGGAATCCTTGCTGATGTTGAAAAATCTGCGATTCGAGATCGTTGATTTAGGAGTTTGCCCTGGAAATACCCAGATTCATCCGGTACAGGCAGCTACCGAGCCAGAGCGGACCGCCTCTGAAGTGATAGGTGTACTCGAGGAGATGGGGATGCGGCCGGAGGAGTGCTTTGTCTTGGATTTCGGCCAGCCGATCAACGACCCTGAGGATGAGGCGCGCAATAGGACTCTCGCCCTATTCCCTGGGTTAGTTCGATTTGCCTCGCTTGCAGGGTTTCGCAGCATCATGCTAATTCCAGGAGTAGTTCACCCCGCGATTGGTAGAGAACGATCCTTCGCGCTCTCTGTCAGAGCACTGCAGCAGTTTGTGAAAATGAGTGAGGAGGCTGGAATACAGCTCAATGTTGAACCCTGTGAACCGTCAATTGCTGAGGATCCCCAGCAGGCGGTTAGGCTATGCGAGGAAGTGCCCGGGTTGGGTTTAACCTTAGATTACTCTCACTTTATCGACCCTGGATACGATCAATCCAGCGTCGAGCAGCTGCATCGCTTTACCAGGCACGTTCATGCACGACAAGCGGCCCCAGGCAAGCGAGTGGAAGGCGTTGACAGAGGGTCCATCGACTTCAAGAGGATAATTTTCTTACTGGAGCAACAGAACTACCAGGGGGTGATTGCGGTCGAGTATCTCGATTGCGAAATAACCACGCAATGCGGTGTAAATGTGCTTGCAGAGACCGTCAAAATGAAACTCGAACTGTCAAAGCTCCTGCAGGAACTGAAGGAGGCCTCCGCCTGAATACGTCGGCTCCGCCGTTATTTGTTCCTGACGGCCCGGCGTTCCAGCAGCAGCCGAACCTAAACTGAGGAGCGGACGCAGTCCACTGCCAAACTGTGCAGAAAGGCGCAAGAAGTGAAGTCCAAACCTGTCAAGGAGCGCGCAGTTAGAGTGGCTATCAACCGCAGCCCCCGAATGGCTGAGTACAGAACTCGGAGCCACCGCTTGGCGTTGGGAGAAATTGCTGTAAAAACGGGGAAGCTCACCGAAGGCCACGCCGCGCTGAAGGCCGACGCGGCGGCCAAAGGTTTCGGCTCGATCGTGAAGGAAGTAGACTTGATCATCGGGGATGTCGAACGCCAAGCGAGCCGCAAGTGAGCACTCTTGTGGAGCCTATGTGTATACTATTCTGCGGCCGGAAGGCCGAAATGAAGGTTCCGGCCAGAGCTCTTGCCTGAAGAACCTGGCCTGTTCAAGCCCTACGAAATGAAAGGACTTCTTGTGCTGCGGCAGGCAGTCCTTTCGAAGGAAGGATCACCGTGGACACTGGATCGACCGGCACCCGGTTAGAAACGCAGGAAGGCCGTAGACTGGCGGAAGCCGTCAGCAGCGTGTTTTCCTGGAGGCGGTGGGGACCCTACGTGAGCGAGCGATCGTGGGGCACAGTGCGCGAGGACTACAGCGCGGACGGCAACGCCTGGTCGTCTGTTTCTCACGACATGGCACGAAGCAAGGCCTACCGCTGGGGGGAAGACGGCTTGGCCGGGATTTGCGATCGTTATCAGTTGTTGGTGTTTGGTCTGGCACTGTGGAATGGCCGGGATCCGATCCTGAAAGAACGGGCTTTCGGCCTAACGCCGGCGGAAGGCAATCACGGCGAAGACGTCAAGGAATACTACTTCTACTTGGACAATACCCCGACCCACTCCTACATGAAGTACCTGTACAAGTACCCTCAGGCGAGGTTTCCGTATGAGTGGCTGGTGGAGGAGAACCGGCGCCGCTTCGGTCGCGGCTTGGAGTTCGAACTGCTGGACACGGGTGTTTTTGATGAGGACCGATACTTCGATGTGTTCGTCGAATACGGAAAGGCCTCAGCCGAAGATATTTGCGTCCGCATCGAGGCTGTCAACCGTGGGCCCGAGCCGGCCCTGCTGCACGTGATTCCCCATCTCTGGTTCCGCAACACCTGGTCCTGGGGGGAGCAGCCGGGCTCCGAGCCTTCGATCCATAAGGAGGCTGCGACCCAAGATTCTATTTGCCTGGTCGCGGACGACGCCAATGCGCCGCCACTCAGTAACCTCCCTATTGAATACCATTTGGGCAAACGGTATCTCTACGGGCAGTCTGGCGCTGAGGCCCTCTTTACGGATAACGAGACGAATTGCCGGCGGGTGTATAGGGCGGCCAACCAGCGTAGATTCCTCAAGGACGGCTTTCACCGGGCGATCGTGAATGGAGAGAAGGATGCCGTCAACAGCGCGGGCACTGGAACCAAGTCCTGCCTGCACTACCAAAGCGTGGTGCCGCGTGGCGGATCCTTCGTGGTACGGCTCCGCTTGGCACCCCAGCCCCTGACAGCGCCCTTAAAAGACGTTGACCGCATCGTCGCGGAGCGGCGTCAAGAAGCGAACGAGTTCTATGACGCTATCCATCCGCCCAAAGCGAGCGAGGACGAGCGCCGTATCCAACGGCAGGCCTTCGCCGGGATGCTGTGGACAAAACAGATCTATCTTTTCGACGTGGCCCTGTGGCTTGACGGTGACGATCCGAAGCGCCCGCCGCCTCCCTCGCACCAACTTATTCGCAACCGGCACTGGCGACATTTGAACTCGATGCGAGTGTTGTCCATGCCGGACAAGTGGGAATATCCCTGGTTTGCTGCCTGGGACTTGGCCTTTCATACGGTGGTCCTCGCGCTCATCGATCCCGAATTTGCTAAAGAGCAGCTTTGGCTGATGCTGTTCGAACAGTTCCAGCACCCCAACGGCCAGATCCCGGCCTACGAGTGGGAGTTCGCTGACTTAAACCCCCCGGTACACGCCTGGGCGGTGTGGCGGGTCTACAACACGGACCGGTTGCACTCCGGCCGCGCCGACCGTGCCTGGCTGGAGAAGTGTTTCCACAAGCTCCTGATTAACTTCGCCTGGTGGATCAACAAGGTCGACAGCCAAGGGAACAACGTCTTCGAAGGCGGGTTCTTGGGTTTGGATAACATCACGGTGATTGACCGAAGCGAGCGCTTGCCGGGCGGCGTGATCCTCGAGCAGTCAGACGCCACAGGTTGGATGGGGATGTTTTGTCTCAACCTGATGCGCATCGCCCTGGAGCTGGCACCAGAGAACAAGGCTTACGAGAGCCTGGCGACAAAATTCTTCGAGCATTACATTTACATCGGCGCCGCCATGAAGCACATGGGAGGCCAGAACTACTCGCTTTGGGACGAGCAGGACGGATTCTTTTACGACGTGTTGCGCTTTCCTGATGGTAGCTTCAACAAGTTCCGCGTCCGTTCCTTGGTTGGCATTATCCCCCTTTACGCGGTGGAGCGGCTAGAACTGGACTGGATCCAGCCCTTCCAGGAGTTCCGCACCAACTTCGAATGGTTCATCAAAAACCGGGGGGAGATCACGGAGTCTTGCTGTCACTACCTGGAGCGGGATGGCAAACAGCTCTACGAGTTGACGATTGTGGATGAGCAGCAGTTGCGGACCATGCTGCGGTGGCTGTTCGATCCCGCCGAGTTTCTTTCCGATTATGGCATCCGCAGCCTCTCCAAGTTTCACCAGAACCATCCTTTTGTCTATAGCGGGAACGAAGTTCGCTACGATCCGGCCGAGTCCGAGAACAAGATCAAGGGTGGCAATTCCAACTGGCGGGGCCCGATCTGGTTCCCAACTTCATTCCTTGTCCTAGAGTCTTTGCGCAACCTCGCCGCCGGTTACGGGACTGCCTTCTGCATTGAACTGCCCGGGGCTGCGGGAGGATCGCGAACTTTAACGGAGCTGGCGGCGGATCTGGCGAACCGGCTGATCGGGATTTTCACCCGCAATGAGGCGGGGGTCCGGCCCCTGTACGGCGGGCTGTCCAAGTTCCAGCGCGACCCGCATTGGCGGGACCTGATCCTGTTCCATGAGTACTTCCACGGTGACAATGGAGCAGGACTTGGCGCCTCCCATCAGACCGGCTGGACGGGTCTCGTTGCCTCACTGATCGATGAGTGGCGGCGCTGAGGCCTAAACCAGTAGCGAGTGGCGAGTGGTAAGTGGCAAGAAAAGACCGCCTGCCACTAACCACTAGCCACCGGAGTATCTGAGGACTCGCTATGTGGCCCTTTCGCAATCTGAATATCGGGACCAGGCTTTTGCTGATGATCTTGGTAGTCGCCATCGGCGCGGTGGCGGTGGCTGGATACCTGGGTCTGGAGACCGGTCGAACCGCTCTGCAGGAGCGGCTCCTGAGCCAGTTTGCCAGCATGCAAGCCACGAAATCGTTGGCGACCGAGCGTTATTTTGAGCGGCTCCAGAACCAGGTTGAGACTTTGAGCAACGATCTGATGCTGATGGAGGCGACAGACGCTTTCAGTCGCGCCTATCATCAACTCAACGCCAAGAAGGTAGCTGGGGCGTTCCAGTTGGAGCTCGAACGGTACTATACCACCATCTATGTTCCTTTGCTGCGCGCGAATGTGGGCCAGGCGGGCACTCCGCAGAGCTATATTCCGACGTCACCCGCAGCGCAATATGTCCAATACTTTTACATCGTCAGAAATCCTTATCCGGTCGCGGGGAGGGTGAGACTCGAGGATGCGCTCGACGGCAGCGACTATAGCAAGGTGCACAAGCGCTACCATCGCATTCTCAGGGAATACGCGGAGAAGTTCGGTTTTGGCGACATGATGCTGGTCGAAGACACCGGTGACG
>Ga0187846_10001506_pt1 | contig 13153 bp, 17 predicted proteins | sample TC_taG_FD_161473 | JGI IMG/M metagenome (GOLD analysis project Ga0187846, IMG submission 161473) | Biofilm microbial communities from the roof of an iron ore cave, State of Minas Gerais, Brazil - TC_06 Biofilm (v2) | ecosystem: Environmental > Terrestrial > Deep subsurface > Cave > Wall biofilm...
TCCACGTCTCAGTGCTGCGCGATCGCCTGGAAGCCGGGGTGAGGCTTGAGCGGCGGGAGGCCGCGGCCGCGGTGATCGATGCGCGAGGGGGGACGCTCCTCGGTCCGGGAGCGGACCCGGTCGCCGCCGCGGACACGCTCAATCGGGTTGTGGCCCTCTACCTCGATCGAGGCGGGATCCACCGCGTCGAAAACGGGGACGATGTTGATGCGCTGACCACCGACTACGGTCCGGGCACGCTCGTCGTCTTTCGGACATTTGAGAAGAGCGACATTCTCCTGCTCACTGCGCGCGGCGGACGCCTGCCGACGGGAATCACCCGGCATATCATTCCCGGGCGGGCGCTGCGCGTGAACGCTCCGCTCGACTGGCTCGCCGACCCTTCCGACGTTGCGACGAAGCAGGCACGCCTGGAGGCCTCTCTCCGGCAGCGGTGGCTGGACCACGGCGTTCGCCATTATGCCGAGTCCACGTTTCTCTTCGATGAGTAACCGGCTGCCCGTCGTGGCGCGCGCGTCGAAGACCATCCTGGACCAAATCGGGGGAACTCCGCTCCTGCGCCTCGTGCGGGTGACCCGAGGACTGCCGGCCCGTGTGGAAGTGCACCTCAAAGCCGAGTGGTTCAATCCGGGCGGCTCTGTCAAGGATCGGCCAATTCTTCGGATGATCCTCGATGCCGAGCGCGACGGCCGGCTCATGCCGGGCAAGACCCTCCTCGATTCGACGTCGGGCAATGCGGGAATTGCCTACGCCCTGATCGGCGCCGTCAAGGGGTATCCGGTAGAACTGGTCATGCCCGCGAATGCGAGCGAAGAGCGTAAGCGCATCATCGCCGCCTACGGCGCCCGAATCGTCATCTCCGACCCGCTCGAGGGAAGCGACGGGGCGATCCTCCTGGCCCGGGAGATTCACGACCGTGACCCGGACCGATACGTGAAGCTCGACCAGTACAACAATCCGTCCAACTGGCGGGCCCATTACGACACGACGGGGCCGGAGATTCTCGAACAGACCGGCGGGCGGGTGACGCATTTCGTCGCCGGAATCGGCACGAGCGGTACGCTCGTCGGCGTGGGCCGGCGGTTACACGACGCCGACCGCCGCATCGAGGTCGTGGCAGTCGAACCGGATGAGCCGCTGCACGGGCTGGAGGGTTTGAAGCATCTCGCCACGTCGATCGTGCCTGGGATCTACGATCCCTCGGTGCACAACCGCAAGCTCCCCGTGTCAACCGAGGCCGCATACGCGATGGCCCGCCGTCTTTCCCGCGAGGAAGGGCTCTTTGTCGGGGAGTCGACCGGCGCGGCCGTCGAGGTGGCCCTGGCCATCGCCCGCGATCTCCGGGAAGGCGTCGTGGTGGCGATCGCGCCCGACGGGGGCGACCGCTACCTGACCACGCCGCTGTGGCGCGATCTCGTTATCTGACACGGGAAAGTGTGACGCGGTTGCCTTGACACTGTTCTAATGCGGCCGTACCATGACGTGTGGCGGGGGCCGCCTGTGGCTCGGGGGCGTGGTGTAGCCTGGTTCAACACACCTGCCTGTCACGCAGGAGATCGCGGGTTCAAATCCCGTCGCTCCCGCCAAACTCAAGCAGGACAAGGTTTTCCGCGGGATTGGACGCCTGCCGAACTATAGATGGAGCACCTGCCCGTTACGCAGGAGATCGCGGGTTCGAATCCCGTCACTTCCGCCAGGCCAGCAAGATCAAGCGTTGCGAGAACCGCAGTCTCTCCGAATCCCCCGGATAAGCAGGCGATCACGCTTGAAGGCGGTCGGGAAGAGGACTTGCTAGACGGATACCCTCGCTTGACGCGGGAGGACATTCGGGCGGCGATTGCCTACGCCGCAGAAGTCGTGGCGCACGAGGAAAACCTGCTTATGGCTTCCACTGGGAGACGGTCGTCCCAATCGGGTGTGTGGGCGATTAGTGCGCTCCGACACTTTGTAGTCGACGCCACCGATGTGCTGAGTCGGATGTGCCTTCCCTTGTCGATAAGGTAGGTCGTCGGCCAGCAGTTGTCGTGGGAGACATTCCAGGGCGCAACTTCGGTATGGACTGCCTCCACGGAACCGGGTCGAACTACGCCGTGGCGGACTGATAGAGCGACGCATCCTCGAGGGCAGGAATGCCTGGGGGACGATCCGCCGGCCCGATGAGGTCTACACGGATCCGCATGTCGTCGCGCGTACTCGAGAAATCCTCCATCACTATGGGAGTGGCCCGTCGATGGCTCAACCCACTCGCGAACAACTGCCCGCAAGGTAGCCGGGGACGGCGAAGATCGCAATGGCCGAAATGGGGTCGACCGATTTTGACCACTGGACACTTGGGAAGGTAGTTGACGCTCCTGTCGCAAATGATCCGGGGCTCAGGGGATAGCGTAGACAGATGAGCACACCTGCCGATCAGGTGAACGAGCTGATCGCCGGCCATTGGCGGAGCCAAACGCTGTACGCCGGCGTGGCGTTGGGCGTCTTCGATCATCTGGACGCGGGTGGAGCGAAGGACGCGGAAACCCTGGCCGCGGAACTTGCCGTTCACGCCGGCCTCCTCTACCGGCTACTGCGGGCCCTCGCGTCGTTGGGGCTCCTGGCGGAGGACGCGTCGCGCCGCTTTGCGATCACCGAGACAGGCGCGCTGCTGCGGTCCGATCACCCACTATCGCTCCGGGATCGAGCCCTGCTGAATGCCGGGACCGAGCACTACCTCATCTGGCGGCACTTGAAGGACATGATTCGAGACGGAAGACAGAATGGATTCGTCCGAGAGTTCGGTGTCAAGGCGTTCGAGTATGCTCGCCAGAACGACCGTTACCGGCGCGCCTTCGACCGCGGCATGACCAGCATCTCAGCCCTGCAGTCCGCCTGGGCGCTGGAGGCGTTGCGGGATTATGACTTCGCCGGCATTCGAACGATCTGCGACGTCGGGGGTGGACAGGGACATCTGCTCTGTCACCTGCTTAAAGCCCACCCGCATCTCGTTGGGGTCGTCCTTGATCTTCCCGCAGTCGTCGGGCGTCAGGATGAACTGATGGCCGCGAAAATGGGATTGAAACATCGCTGCGCGTATGTTGCCGGCGATATGTTCGAGGCCGTGCCGAGCGCCGACGCCTATACGCTGAAGATGATTCTCCACGACTGGAACGATGACGAGTGCGTCACTATCCTCTCGAACATCCGTCGCGCCGCGTTGCGCAACGCCCGCGTCTTCGTCGTCGAGCATATCGTACCCGGGCCGGAGACGCCGCACCTTGCGAAGCTCTTGGATCTGCACATGATGTGCTGGGGGGCGGGCCGAGAGAGGACGGAGGAGGAATACGCGGGTCTTTTCAGCGCGGCGGGATGGCATTTCGCGGGGGCATGGTATCCAAGCAATCGCTTCATGGGAGTCATCGAGGGGCGCTAGCGCAAAAGTTCTGCTTTGAACCGACCTGTTGATATAGTGCCTCTCGACGAGCGAGAGATATTTGCGGTCGTCACCGGCGTCCGCGGCGGCCACGACATCGACGTCCGGCGCTTCCCCGCCAGTGGCGTGGTGCTCCTGGGCCATCTCCGCGGGGTCGCGGGCGGAAAACTCGCCTTCGAGCTCGACTGCGAACAGACCCTGACCCGGGCCGACAAGTACTGCCAGCGTTTCCTGCGCGCGGTGGACGACTACATTGCGGAAACGGGATTGGACTCGCCGGCACCTGGCGCGCCGCCGCCGGGTCCTGCGGTTCCAACCACGCCTGCCACGCTTGACCTCCGGGGCGCCGGAATTACCTCGGTGGTGTGGGCGACCGGATTCCGTTACGATTTCGGTTGGCTGCACCTGCCCTTGTTCGATGATGCCGGTCGGCCCCTCCATCGGAGGGGCGTGACGCGCCATCACGGTGTGTACTTCCTCGGGCTGAGGTTTCTGCACACGTTGTGTTCGAGCTGTGTGTTCGGCGTCGGCAGGGATGCCGCGCACCTCGCCGAGCATATCGACGCGAGGTCGTAGAACGAAAACATGTTCTTTTGTTCCGCGTTCCCGCGCGCGGATGGACGAAATCCTCGCTCAAGAGTTCGAAGACGAATATCTGAGAGTAAATGGGCAAACGCATCGATCTTGCCATTCCTCACCGAAAATCTCGGCGCAAATACTTCTCTTGGACTGCGGCAACGCACTGCTGGAGACGTTGCAGTTCACCGGCCAGTTGCGAATCGCGACCGTGAATCATCGCAAAGTGCCTGCGCGCGACCTGACGGATATGGCTGGGGAGATCTCGCCAGGTCGCGCCTGACATCGACAAGAGCCCCCAAGTACTGCGACCTCTGATGAGCGTATGTAGGATTACCCCGGAGTGTCTCACGTAGATACCACTGGGCGTCGCTTGACCACACTGACCTGTCGGACAACGCTCTGATAAAGGCGGATCGAATAAGCGTGGGCGCGTTCAAGATAGCAAAGAGTGCTCGACCAATACAAGCGCCATCTACGCCAGGCTCGCGCGCTTCCAGGAGAACCCTCGCGATCTGCTCAACCCTGGGGTGATATGGTGGCACGGTCAGAGGCTCGCCTTTCGTGCTTCGCGACACGGTATCTGAGTCATCATGCCCTCAGGTGGCGTCGCACATCGCCTTCCAGGGACTCGTGGATCCACACGCGCCTCATGGGGAGCGATTCCGGGCCGGTGCCCTCATGACGGCCTCGAGTCCCTCACGGGTCCCGACCTTCTCGCCGTACCTCCCGCCGGCGAGAATGAGATCCAGTTCGTCTTCCGGCCACCAGTCTAGTCGGGTCAAGTCCCACGCCACTCCCTCGGCGATCTCGGTCACGTGGAGACGACCTCCCATGATGCTGGCAGGGAAGAATCTCACAGACGAGCCCATTATCGCGAAAGTCGTCCTTTCTTGGTCTTCACCCGGATCCAACCCCTTCATCCCTGAGCGGCGTCTCGAACAAGGCGTTGATCTCTTCGGCTATCCGCAGGAGCATGCCAACTACTGCCTCCGGCGGGAGTTGTGTCTGCCGTTCAGGATGTGATTCGAAGTTCCTCAACCCCCGAATCGCGTCCCACACACCTTTCTCTTGTTCAGGTATGATGCCGGCTGACCAACCACTCAATCCGATCGTGAAATCTCTTGATCCTCACCGGGATACCCATCGCCTTGCACTTGTGAATGACTGCCGCCTCGGCCACGCGGAAGAGTTGCCCCGTCCCAAGATCGTAGAGCGGGTAGAAGAGGTACCCATACACAAGAGCGCCCCGCGCGGCCTCGTATAGATCCGTTACCTCCTCGGGGACAGATTCATCGAGTATGGGCGCCGTGATCACCTTGAGCCATTCTACGCCAGACACTGAGCGGGGTTGACGATTACCAGGCTCCTGTTGCCCGAAGAGGGGCATCACCTGCTCGGGTTCGAGCCAGTTCTCGGGTGTGAGCTTTCTTCACGCTACCTACGACTCACTTTCGCGCGGGGGCGGCTCCTTCTTGGCGCTGGGCTGCCTCGGAATCCCAGAGGACCTGGAAGACGGCCTCCAACGCCTCAGGGGTCATTGGCTCCGTCACGCCTCCCACCATCAAGAGCCGGCCATAGCAGTCTGCGATCCGGGCAATCGCGTCGAACGCCGCATTCAGATCGGCATAGGTGACAAGCAACCACGGCGTTGGCATCGCGCTTCGGTGGGCGACGTATTCGTGCGTGTAACGCTGGATCGTTGCACCTGCCTCGCACAGTTTGTCAAAATCTGCCTTCACAACGCTGGCCTGACACGTGAGGACCAAGCGCGCTAGTGAGTTCGTCGAAGTTCCGGTCGGCGGCTGACTGGTCTTGTCCTGGTAGAATCTTCCTCCACCTCGGATCATACTGGTCCACGAACCACGCCCGGGTGATTCCGGTGGGCCGTCGGGCAATCCACTTCAGCAGATGTCGCAGGGAGATAGTGCCTTTGTTCGGATCGACCAGCCGCCGCACGGCCATCGCAGCTGTATATGCGTATCCAACGTTAAATCCAGTCGTACACGACGCTATCGCTGGGCAGCGCGGGGGTCCGCTTAGAAGTGGTCATCATGACCCAAGAATCGAGTTGGAAGACACACAGAAAAGCTCTAAACGTCTCCGTCGATTACGAGCAAAAGCCGCATGGCCTGATGTCGAATTAAACACTGCCTGAGTCAGTTCGCGGATTACACAAGAATAACCCTGTTTCTTCGCTGAGCGGAACGTGGATCTTATAAAGGCTTTGTCCAGTGTTTACTGGATGATCCGGTCCGCTCGCTTTAGTACTTCTGAAGGAACCGTGACGCCGATCGCCTGCACGGTCTTCGTATTCACAACCAACTCATACCGCTTTGCGATCTCGACCGGCGTGTCTCCGGGATTCGCTCCTCTTAGGATCTTGTCCACAAGACCGGCGGCCAACCGATATCCCTCGCGGAGGCTGACGCCGTAAGCCACGAGCCCTCCCGCATCACCCGAACTCGGCGGCACCAGGGTGGGCATACGGGATTTGACCGCCAGTTCGGCGATTTTCTTCGCGTTCAGCCCGAGGAGCGGCCCTTCCAGGACGATCATGGCATCGGACTTGGCCTTCGCTGCCTCGGCGAAGGCTCCCTCAAAATCTGGATTTGCGGGGTTGATCCACAGCGCTTGGGTCTTGATGCCCATGGCGCGCGCTGCTTCTTCCGTAGCCTTCATGGTGCTGCCGCGGACGCCGCGATCGTCGAGCACCGCGACCCGCGCCACGCCAGGGATGATTTCCTTGAGCAGTTCGATCTGCTTCCTGGACTGCTGCGGATCGAACGTAGTCACGCCCGTCATGTTTCCCCCGGGGTGCTCCATGTTCGACACGACTTCTTCCACAACCGGGTCGACGATGACGGCGAATACCACCGGAATAGTGGTGACAAGCTTCTTGGCCGGTCTTGCCGTCACCGCTCCTTGCACGACCAGCACGTCCAACTTCAGGCCAAGCATTTCGGCAAAAACCTCCGGAAACCGCTCGTACTTGCTCTCGGCGGCGCGCACCTCGATAGCGACGTTTTTCCCATCCACGTACCCGACGTCAGCCATCCCTCGTCGAAAGAATTCCGCCGGCCGCGCCGACCCCGGCAGGATCAGTCCGACTCGCGGAACCTTCGTCTGGGGTTCGGTGGCGCTCCCCATGGAAGAGCCCTCCTGGCTCCACGCCGATGAGAGGATGAACAACAGGCAAAGTGCGACCAGCGCTGGGGGCGGCACGCCTCCTGGTCGTCATGATAACAAATTCCTTTCACTCCCACAAGACCAAGAGGATTGGCTACGTGGAGATACTTCTGGCGCTGAGCAGCATAGAAAGTCTCAAGGAACTTCTGGATGTTGCCCCCCACCGAGTCGGTCTTGAAGTCAATGACCGTCGCGCCCGCTGATCTTTCCACGATGAGACCGATGACGCCCTCGGCGGTTCTCTCCTTCGGGCTGCCATCATCCAGGGTGTTCATCCTCAGTTCGCTCCTGATGCTTTTCCCCGCGAACCGCAGCGGACTCAGCCCCCTGGATTTTGGCTGCACTCGCGATTGTCTTGGCATGCTCCCCGGTCAAGATGAGAGAACCATCGTCCATTTCAATGAAGAGGTCTCCTCTCCAGTTCTTCGACCCGTCTGCGACCGGCGGGAGCGATCCGAGGAAGGCGGGGCTCGGCTTCGGAGACGTCAAGGTCGAGTAAGTGGACCTCGGCGACCAACCTGTCGCGATGTCGAACGGGAAAGATCGACGCCGCGGTGATGGTAGAACCGTTCGCCACGGCCAGCGCAGCCCGGGGGATCGGCAAGATCGTCATGCGCTCAACACGACGCTCTCGGACTTCCAGACGGCAGTCGTCTTTCTACAATACTCAGTGGACGCGCGAGCGTGCCGTTGCGGCTCGCGGCTGGATGATTGTCTACATCGGAGCCCTGCGCTACTAGCGGTGTAAGGATCGGCACCCCGCTGATGACTGAATGGCATGGGATGGGGTCCAGCCCTACCGGCAGAGGTTTCCCGATGACCCCGCCGAACAACTCCCGCGCCGATGGAGAAATACGCCTTCGACAATGCGTGGATTCACGCGCGGCAGCGGCTCCGTGCGCTTGAGCACCTTCTCGATCCGGGTACAATTCGACATCTGGAGGCACTCGGCGTCGGGGAAGGATGGCACTGCCTGGAAGTCGGCGCTGGCGGCGGCTCGATCGCAGAGTGGTTGTTTCAGCGCGTGGGCCAACGCAGATATGTCATGGCGACCGATCTGGACACCCGCTTCCTCGAGGCCCTCAACGCCCCAAATCTTGAAGTTCGCCGCCACGATATCGTTTCTGAGGATCTGCCGGAAGGCAAGTTCGATCTGGTGCTTTCGAGGCTGGTGTTGGAGCACATTCGGGAACGGGAGAGGGCACTGCGGCGGATGCTGTCTGCGCTCAAACCTGGCGGCTGGCTGGTTTGTGAGGATGCGGACAACGTCTCGGTCGCTCTTCTATCCCCCACGGATGCTGCGAGCAATGCACTCTTCATGAAAATCGAACAGGGAAGAGACCGGGCGATGTCCGCACGAGGCCACGTATACTGTGGACGTCACCTGTATGGATTTCTCCAGTCACTCGGACTCGCCGAAGTCGGTGCCGAGGGGCGCGTGCCTCTGCTTTGCGCCGGCACCCCGGCGATTCATTGGAAGCGACTGTCAGTCGAGCAACTCCGGAAGGACATAGTCAACGCCCACTTAGCAACAGAGACGGAGATCGACGCATACCTTGCGCTTCTCGATTCGCCGAACTTCGCGGCGCAAGGGTTCATAGTGATGACTGCATGGGGACATCGCTCTAATGAGGCTTGAGCTCAGCTTCGAAGGAAGATGTTGGAATCACCAAGTGCCGTCGCTGAAGGATCGCTGTCCGGAGTAGAAAGGAGCCCTATGGAAGGGAAAGGCCCAAGTCAGACGGCCGTGCGGACAGCCATGCTGCGCGCTGCCCATTACCTTCTCGATGCTGAGCCGAAGATCCTCGCTGACCCTTTCGCCCGACCCTTCGCCGGCTTCGCGAGCGACGGGGAGCTGCTCAAAGCCCTCAACGTTCTCGCCTTCCCAGACTACGTCCGAATGCGGACTCTCTTTGCACTGAGAAACCGATACGCGGAGGACGAACTTGCTCAGGCGGTCCTGCGCGGCATCTCGCAGTACATAATTCTTGGCGCGGGTTTGGATTCGTTCGCATATCGCCACCCCGACCTCATGCGCACGCTGGAGGTCTACGAAGTCGACCATCCGGCCAGTCAGGCGTGGAAGTGCGAGCGTGTCGCGGAATTGGGACTCAAAACTCCCGCGACGCTGCACTATGTCCCCATTGACTTCGAACGGGAAACGTTGGCCGAGGGCCTGGAAGCCGGCGGAGTCAACCGCCATGCCATGGCGTTTTTCTCCTGGCTCGGAGTGACCCAATATCTTACACGGGAGGCGGTTCTGCGTACCTTGGGAGACATTGCAGAGGCGGCGGCGCCTGGGAGCGAGCTTATCTTCCAGTTCGTTGTGCCTGCGGCGACCCTGAGCAGGGAAGAGGGCGCGGTGGTTACTGCTCTCGCTACTCGCGCAGCAAGGATTGGCGAACCGTGGTTGAGCTTCTTCGAGCCTGGCGACCTGGAAAGACACCTCAGGCTCACGGGATTCAGCCAAATCGTCCACTACGGACCAGAGCAAGCCTTCCAGCGATATTTGCTCAATCGCACGGATAGCCTGCGACTGCCGGCCTACTTCCACATGATTAAAGCCCGGGTCGGTCAATCGCGTGATTGAAACCGGAGCATCCACCCTTCCGAGAGACCAAACCCGTACTCCATTATGGCGAGTGAGGGGGCGGATTCCGATCTGAGAACGAAGGGAGCACATTCCATACTGACAGATGAACATGCTATTTGGTCCGAACTCCAGCAACAGATTCGAGAGTTCACACACGCATGGGCAAGGAGCGATGTCGTCACACAGAACTATCGTGAGATGGTAGGGGATATTCTCTGGGAGAAGGCGAAACGGCACTTGGCAACACCTGCGGGCGCTCGCCGATGTGAGGGCAAGGCTGTTGGGCCAAGGAGCGGTGAAGCATGAAAATCGACATCAGCAGCTCGCACACGGTTGAAGTGGGTTACGACGAGTTCTGCGGCGCCCTGGCCGCGCGCGATCTCCGGCCGCTCTGGAAAATTGCCAAGCAACTGATGCCCGGTCTCCCGATGCCCACCACCCGGCCATGGCTCTGGAAATGGGCGGACATCCTTCCGCTGGCCAAGTGGGCCGGCGAGCTCATCGCGCTCGACCGCGGGGGCGACCGGCGGGTGCTCGCCTTCGCCAACCCGGGGCTGCGAGGACTGCTGACTACTACGCGGAAGACGGGCAGTTCGATTTGGGTCGTCTTTCGGGCCGTGGCCGCACCGTGATCAGCGGCGAGCGCTTCGACTGGGGACCGGGGGACGTGTTCGTCACGCCGTCGTGGGCCGCGATCGACCATGAGGCGGACGAGACCGCCGATCTCTTGGCGGTCAGCGATCGGCCCGTGCTGCAGGCGCTGCATCTGTATCGCGAAGAGACGCTGCCCGCCGCCCAGGAGGTTACCGGTCGGTTCGGCGCCTCGTAGTTCTCTGCGGGCGCGTGTGACAGCCGTACATCGACCCGAGGAGGCCGGTGATGGTTGACCAGCGTCCCAGCAGAGAAGTTTACTCCCAGCGGGATAATCCGGCTTTCGAGACGTGGATGGCCGCGCGGACAGCCGCTCGCGAGGCGGCATTCTTCCTGCTACATCTGCGCCCTGGCATGCAGGTGCTCGATGTCGGCTGCGGTCCCGGGTCGATCACCCTGGGGCTGGCTGATGCGGTGGTCCCGGGCGAGGTGGTCGGCATTGACATGCAGCAATCACAGGTCCAGCGGGCACGTGACCGTGCGGTTGAGCACGGGGTATCGAACGTGCGCTTTGAGGTCGGCGATGCGTACCGACTCCCCTTCACGGACCGCTCGTTCGACGCGGTCTTCGCCCATACGATATTGATGCACCTGCGAGAGCCGGTACGGGCTCTTGCGGAGATGCGGCGCGTACTGCGTCCCAGCGGAATCGCCGGTGTCCGCGACCCAGATTACGGGACCATGCTCTTCGCCCCCGCGCATCCCCGACTTGAGCAGTGGCTTGCGTTGATGATTCGGCTCCGCCAGCACAGCGGTGGTTATCCTTTCGTAGGACGCCGCCTTCGCCGTCTTCTCCTAGAAGCCGGGTTCGTGCGGGCGGAGGCGAGTGCCTCCGTCTTCAGCGCTGGGTCGCTGGAAGAGACACGACGCTCCGCGGCCTTCTACAAGACCTGGTCGGTGCGGCCGGCACTGGCCGAGGGATGGGTGACCCAGGCAGTGGTGGACGCGATGGCGGGAGAGATCGACGCGTGGGCGGAACGTCCCGACGCGTTCCATGTTGTGGTTTTCTGCGAGGCGATTGGTTGGACGGGAGATTGAAGGCGACGAGATGGGGCCAGGCGCGATCCATGACCGAACGGGTCGAGACCGTGATCATCGGCACCGGCCAGGCCGGGCTGGCTATGAGTTATTATTTCAAACGGTCATAGAGGCCGACTCGGAGTTAAGAACCCCCAGACTTCAACGAGAGTCTGGCTGCGCATACCGGGCATTAGACCTCTTGGTACGGTCGAGTGGAGTTGCGGTACTTGGATCCGGGGGTTCCCCCAAGGCCCCAAGGCCACCGGGGGAGTTTTCTAATTGATTCTGAACCTAAAACAATAGGGCCGCCTGGGCAAAGGTGCGGGAGGTGAATGGGATGGCTGTCGCGCACGTCGGGCACGCGGAACTAGGCGTCACGGATTTGGAGGCTTCGCGGCGGTTCTTCACGGAGATCATTGGCTTGAGTGTGAGCGAGGCAGACGAGGACCGCGTGTTCCTTCGGGCCTGGCAGGATTGGGACCACCACACCCTCGTGCTCACGCGGTCTGATCGTCCGGTGGTCGGGCACGTCGGGTGGCGGGTCGAGGCTCCCGGGGACCTGCGCCGATTCGAGCAGCGTCTGAAGACGCTCGGGATCGACCATCACTGGGTCGAGGGCGGGACCGAGCCGGGCCAGGGCGACGGGCTGCGCTTTACGACCCCGGGTGGACTCCCCTTCGAACTCTACTGGGAGGTCTCCCCGTACCTGGCCGCCGCGGATGCGGCGTCCCGGCTGCCCAGCCACCCCCAGCGGGTGCCCCGGCAGGGCGTGGGGCCGCGTCGGTTCGACCATGTGAACTTCCTGCTGAACGACGTTGAGCCGGAGCAGATGTGGTTGACGACCGAGCTCGGCATCCATCACCGCTACTACATTCTGTCGGCGAGCGGGGGACGCGTCGGCTCCTGGCTGAGCCGGACGAACATCTCACACGAGATCGCCCTGATGCGCAATCGTAACCAGAACGGCTCGTTCCTGCACCACGTGGCCTACTACCTGGATTCGCCCGACCAAGTCGTCCGGGCCGCGACGCTCCTGGCGGACCACGGCGCCCGGATCGAGTATGGGCCCGGGCAGCATGGCACATCGAGCGCAATGTTCCTCTATTTCTTCGAGCCCTCGGGGCATCGGGTCGAGTTGTGGACCGGGGGGATGCTGATTTTCGCGCCGGACTGGAAGCCGCTCAGGTGGGAGCCTGAGAACGCGGGCCTCGGCTTCGAGCTATGGGGATCGCCCGCGCCGGAGACCTACTTCACCTACGGCAGTCCGGTGCGGCCCGCCGCGAAGGCGTCTGGGGCGGTGGCCCGAAGTGCCCGCGCCAGGACGGCAATCCCATGAGCGGGCGACGCCTCGGGCATCACGGCAACGATGTCACTCGATGAGAATGGACGTCGTGGGGATGGGCGGTTCTCTCGCCAGGCCGTCGGCCAGTCTGGCCGCGCTGAAAGTCGCGCTCGAGGGGGCCGTGGGCGCGGGGGCGGACACCGAGCTCCTTGATCTCCGCGTCCTGAATTTGCCGATGTTTCTGCCCACCATGACCCCGCCGGACGCCGTGGTGCGTTTTTGCGACGCCGTCTATGGGGCGCAGGGGTTGCTGTGGAGCAGCCCGATGTACAATGGTACCGTCAGCGGAGCGTTCAAGAATGCCATCGATTGGCTCCACCTCCTGGGTGACCGCCGCCCCCCGTACCTTACCAACAAAATCGTCGGCCTCATG
>Ga0187846_10001507_pt1 | contig 13146 bp, 9 predicted proteins | sample TC_taG_FD_161473 | JGI IMG/M metagenome (GOLD analysis project Ga0187846, IMG submission 161473) | Biofilm microbial communities from the roof of an iron ore cave, State of Minas Gerais, Brazil - TC_06 Biofilm (v2) | ecosystem: Environmental > Terrestrial > Deep subsurface > Cave > Wall biofilm ...
TGGTGGGCGCGGTGACGGTTGGCGGCGTACACCCCGTGGGCGCAATTCCATCGTAGCCGTACACCGCCGCAGGTGTGGGGCCGTTGGACTTGTAGCTGTCGGTATACTTCTTGCTGGCGAGGCGGTTCAATGCGTCGTACGTGTAGGTCGTAGTAACGGTTGCCGTGCCGGTCGAAGGCTGGTTAGGCGAGGGGGCGGTCTTAGTTATGGTATTGCCGTTGACATCGTACGTAGACGCGATTGTTCCCGACTCGGGATTGCTGGCGCTGGTCAGGCGGGAAAGCGAATCGTATACAAACGACCGAGGACGCCAGGTCGAAGGCGCAGCAGCGCACGTTGTAAAGGCGGTCGTGTCCGTCCCCTTCTGGACCGCACAAAGAAGATTGTCTAACGCGTCGTACTGATACTGCGTTTCGTAGTTGTAGCCGGTGACATTCGGGGCTTCGAAGACAGCGATAAGGCGCCCAAGGGCGTCTGCTTGGCTGGTGCGCTGGTTTCCGGTTTCGTCAGTCACGGTGCTGCTGCTGCCCGTGTAGCTGGTGGTGACAACCGACCCATCCGGTCTTGTGACCTGTGTTGTTCGACCAAGGCGGTCGTAGGTGTAAGTGGTGACTCCCCATGTGTTCTCCCCTGAACAAGCCGTAGTGGGTGGATTGCAGCGCGTGGGGTTGTACTTTTGGTAAGTCTCTCCCAAGCCGTCATAAGTGGTGACGGTGTAGGTCGTCCCGTCAGGGTCGGACGATAAGATCGTCTCAACAGGGTGACCCATGCCATCAAAGGCTACTGTGCTGATCTGGTTTACGCTAGACGTGATCGCCTCTGTTGTAGTAACACTTGGCGACGGCGTAGAGGAATTGAATGGCGCGTCGTTGTAGGAATGCTGAGTGGAACCTCCGTCCGGATAATTTACCTGAGTGGGGCGCGAGAATGGGTCGTTGTAGATGTATGTCGTGCTATTGCTGTTGGCATCCTTAGATGCCGTTAGCTGGCCGCCGTTATAGTCATATGTGAAGTGTTCCGTTTGGCCGAGCGGGTTGGTACTACTTGTGAGATAGGTATTGGTGTTCGCACTTGGTGTAAACGCGACATTTGCGCCGCCCGAGAGAACAGTGTAGCTATCGGCGTACGAGTATGTTGTCGTGTGCGAAGTTCCGGTCATGTCACTGCATGTGCTATTGCCGCACGGATCGGTCATTGTGAGAATTTGCCCGGTTTCGTCAAAAGTGTATGTAGTGACCGCGTCGGTGCAGCCAATACACTTTCGGGTAACGGTAGTCGCGTTACCGCGCGGCCCGGTCGTCGTTGCACTATAGTCCGTCTCGTCGTGCGTCCCCGTGGGCAGACCGGTGACAGCGGTGACAGACGACTGATCGTAGGAAGTAACGGTTTGCGCGACCAGAGTGCCATTGCCGTAGGTCGAGATGGTTGCGGGTTTGTTGAGAATGGATGGCGCACTTGGGAAAATGGGTGTGGCGGCGAAGCTTTGATACGTGGTTTTGGTTTCACGAGTGGGGCTGGTGGCGCCGAAATCAAACTCTTGCTTGTCGGTGATTACGTGACCTGGCCCCCAAGTGTAAGAAACCGAGGATGTCGACCCGTCGTCGAGCGTTTGCGACTCGCTGGCTAGTTCATATTGGTCGAAACCTTTGCCTGGTGAGTTCCAGTTCTTGTTGACTGTTTTCAGGAGCTTGCCGCTGTAGTCATAGTAGAGTACGCTTGCCTCGACCGGAATCTGCTCCTCCATATAGTTGTTCAATAGGGAGTTAGGCGGCAATGGCTGCGAAATTGGGGTGTAGTTGTACACTGTCTGGAAACTTGCCCCGTTTACGGTGGTTGTGACAGTGGTTTGCTTTGTGGACCAAAGGTAGTTACTGCCCACACCCCAGCCTGGCCACACCGTGCTGTAAGAAAAGTCTTGCTGCTCGGCAACATTCGTACCATCGAAGCTGACATACCTGTGAAGCAAAGCTGGCTTGTCATAGGTATACTGACACGCGCCTTGGTTAAGCATGCTGTCGGCGTAAGTTGTTGATGCTGAAAGTGGGTTGACACCCCACGAATATTTGATCCAGCCACCCGTAGGGTACGTTATCTGGCTGAGCAGTCCCGATGAAGGGTCATACTTGAATTGGTAACTCTGGTTGTTTGGCAGAACAATGGATGAAACCTCGGTTCCTACGCCTGTTCGCCATCCTGGTATTCCGGAGCACGTTCCACTGTGAGGATTTGAGTTCACAGAGACGAAATTCAGAGGCACAGCGCCAACGAAATAACCCCAGGTTACCTTGTAGGGGTTCGATTGGCCAGAAACACTGACCTGCGTGATCTCCGGGACGTTGTTCATCGTGAAGGATAGAGCAGTGCGGCCAGCGGTATCGGAAATCGAAAAGTTCCCGCCGGCGCAAGGATAGGAAATGCGGATAAGGTTCCCATTTCTGTCCTCGATCGCACTAGGCATTGCGTAGCCGACGGTCATCGTATTGTAGTTACCAGTCGCGCAATTACTGAAACTGAAGACGGTCCCGTCAGCGCCAGCAACCTCCGCATTCACAACAGTAACGTTGTCCGTGCCCGTACCTCCACAGCATGTGGAGGCTTGATAGAAATCGTCTCCGCCGCTCAGGAAATTGCGCCATGGGCCGTTTGGGGTAAGGCTGCAGTTTACATAACCGGGTTGCGTACTGCCTGTCGTGACTAGCGACAGGGGTAGGGCATGCATCCCCCCAGCGGGGTCCTTGAACATGTAGCCGGTTGTTGAATAGCACGGATCGCGCGGATCCCCTCCCCCTGGGTCGGCATACTGCTGAAGAGTCGCGGTCAGCTGTGGCAGCGTATTTGACCATCCGCCTTCGCAACAGCTGTTCTGGCCGGGTTGGCCCGGTTGAAAAACGTCAAAGCTCCCCGTCCACTGCACCGAGCCGAGCGTAGTGGGCGACGGCTGCAAGTTTCCAAAATTGGACGTATAGGTAAAGGCAAAAGGTAGCGTTAAGCCTCGGCCTTCCGGAACAGGCACGTTGACGTGGAGGTTCACGCTGCCGTCCGCTGGGTTTACAGTCTCGTTCAAAGACTTTAAATAGTCGTGACCGATGCCTGGAGTCGGAGTATTTGTCGCAGCACTGACGTTGGTGATTTGAGCGTTCAGCGCAGCCGGCGACAGAAATATTGACACAGCCACAAGGTTTGCGGCTGCGAGCGTGGCGAATCTTGTGCTTAGGCAAGGCATCGAACTTCCTCCGGGCAGATGAGAAATAGGACCTAACGGCAACATGCCGGTCACGCCACGTCCCGCGCCACACAAGAGCGCAATGCGTCACACAGCAACGCCGCACATTAACATGTCCACTAGAGATCCAGGGAAGGGGGGCGCTCTGAGACCCCTCCTTTCCCTTCTCGCCGGCCGTAGTTGACGGGGTTATACGCATTGAGGGGAAAATGCTACACCCGCCGAACGCGTGTTCAGAATACTGAACGTGGACTGTGAGCGATGGGGAGCGCGGAGTGCGCGGAACGCGAGCGTGGGGGAGCGGGGGCGGACTTCAGTCAAAAATCAGCGTTGCTCTCGACAGACTATCATCGAGAATGGGATCATTTGCAGATGGATGGAGAACTATAGCATGGCGATACAATGGACCCAGATAGGTAATATCGAACCAAGAGACTATGTCTGCGGTTACTGTGGGAAACGTGTTGGGCCTGACAAGGGATACTTTCGAGCGGAAATACCGACAGAAATGTTCAGAATCGCATATACGCATGCTCTTTTTGCGGTAAGCCGACATATTTTGACTCGGACGGGAAGGCCATACCTGGAGTCCCGTACGGCAACCCGGTTGACCATCTACCCAACGACATTCAGGCTCTTTACAACGAGGCACGTCAGAGCTGTTCTGTCGGTGCCTACACTGCTTCGGTCCTGACCTGCCGGAAACTTCTAATGCACCTCGCTGTGGCAAAAGGAGCGGAGGCGGGGAAACCGTTTGTGTATTACGTAGAGTTTCTTGGAAACAAAGGCTACGTTCCACCAGATGGTAAGGGCTGGGTTGACCACATTCGCGAGAAAGGGAATGAAGCCAATCACGAAATAAAGATCATGACGGCGAAAGACGCGGAGTCTCTAATTCAATTCTCAGAAATGTTACTTAAATTCATATACGAATTTCCTAACAGAGTCCCCGCCAAGGCCAATCCATAGGTGTGGAAATTGGGTCAGTCGACAATCGCTGTCAGGGGGAAAAGGCGGCGAAGTGTCGGGTGCCTGACATTTTGGCCGCGCGGGGGGGCGGCCCTCTCCTGGGACGGTGGCACAATTGAACAAAATGACCCCACAGCAGCTAGAGTTGACCATTCTCACCGGCATTGCAAGGGCCGCCACTGATGACTGGCTAACCTGCTCGTTTGGATCGTTACGAACCCTCTTAAGGGAAGTCGATACGGTCGTTGCAGACGCCACGATCAACATTCTAGCGGACGCCATGATATCGCTGGCTGAGGAGGGTGCGCTCCTGGTTGCCAAGAGAAATGGGAGGAAACGCTTGCCCTTTGATCAACAGAAGCGACACGACGAAGGATATATTTCGATGTTTTTCACTCGTGACAACTTCGATCTCAAGCTCACACATGAGGGAAGGCGGCGCATGTCCGAAGAAGGCGAGCGCTCCCGCGCTGAAAAGACTGCGGATCAGGAGATTCCGCACGGCCCGATGCTGACACAGTCGGTATTTCAAACTGCGTTCAATACATACTGGGTTGTCGAGCGTTCCCTGGGGAGTGGGGGAGCTGGCACGGTCCACGCAGTCAAAGATATTGACGGCGTGCTGTACGCATTAAAGGTCCTTCACTCGCAAGCTGGAACGGTCAGAACCAAGCGCTTCCAAAACGAGATTGCATTTTGCTCGAAGAACATTCACCAGAACATAATCACAATCTCAGACCACGGTGTCGCATCCAGGCTCGATGGCGCGGTGCCTTTCTACGTGATGCCCTTGTTCCCGACCACGCTCCGGAAACAAATGTCAAAAGGGATTCCGCACGCTGAAGTGCTTCCGCTATTCTCGCGGATTCTCGACGGTGTGGAAGCTGCACACTTGAAGGGGGTGTGGCATCGCGATCTGAAGCCAGAGAACATTCTATGCGACCCTCACCAGAACCAGGTTGTTATTGCTGATTTCGGGATTGCGAAGTTTCACGAGGACGAGCTGCACACTGCCGTCGAAACCTCAAACCGTGAGCGGTTAGCAAATTTCTTGTACTCCGCGCCGGAGCAACGCCTAAGAGGCAAGGAAGTTACCAACCGTGCGGATATTTATGCGTTAGGCTTGATTTTGAACGAAATGTTCACAGGAGAAGTCCCTCAAGGCGCAGGATATAAGCGAGTTTCCTCGGTTTCGCCCGATCACGCGTTTGTCGACAATATCGTGGACGAGATGATCCAGCAACTCCCTCAACAACGTCCAGAATCCATAGCCAGGGTAAAAGAGAGCTTAATCGCACACGGCAATCGTTTCGTCAATTTGCAACGTCTTGACCAGATGAGAAAAGAGGTTGTCCCAGAATCGGAAGTTACGGACCCTTTGATCATGGACCCCATTCGTATTGTGGAGAAAGAGGACTACCGAAATGCCACTTTGACCCTGAGGCTCAACCAACCTGTCAATGACAAATGGGTAGCATGTTTTAGGAAGCGAGCAACCCGGTACAGCACCAACGTCTCTTCGGCAGTAGTATCGTTTCAAGGTAACACGATGAGAATAATCGTCACCCAGCACTTCTTACAGGAGGCGGTCAATTTTGTTAAGGAGTATATTCCGTTTGCAAATGAAGAGTACGCCGCTCAAGTGAAGCAGGAGCATGCCAAGGAGATCGAGCGTCGACGCGCCGCGCTAAGGAACGCGATAGCCCAAGAGGAAGCGAGAATGAAGATTCTGCAAAAGATACACATCTAAACACTAAAGAAGGAGTGTTATGGTGCGAACTGCTCCTCATACTCTCGTAACGCCTTCAAACACTCTGCTAGCTTCGGTAGACGAACGCTCTCTTTCGCACAGATTCTCTCCAGCGTGTGCTGGTTGATCCCCCGGCGCATCAATTCCCTCTTTGGAACCGCCGCGATCCGCGCCACTTGTTCGTCCGTGGCAACAACGTAACCTTTGCGCTTGTACTCAATTGTCTTGAAGTCCAGTAAACTCAAGTCCTCGCCCTCTTCCCAATGCCGGTCGTGTTCCTTGCCGATGTAGATTAGCGGCCAGTTTGCGACGATATGTGCGCGTTGCAACAGTCCCCGCGTGTCGGCCCCGCACGGCTCCCCGTTCGGTCCCAGACTCTTGGCTTCCGGATGGTTCTGGTACGAGTCCAGGAGAATGAAGAAATTCTTAACCAGCGCCTTGCGACCGTCGTACTCGCTCGTGAGTTCGTAAACGGGCGACCGGTTGTCGTGAATATTGATGCACTTCGCACGCATCCACTGATCCCGTTCGGACGAAAACGATGCGATCAGCGTGAACTTGTTTGGATCAACGCCCTGTGGATGTCCAAAGCGGGTTATTTGCGGCAGCATGATGAAGTTGTTTGGACGCGTGAGCGGACCTTTTGCGAGATTCTGCAGCGCGTGATGCGGGGTGCTCAGAGTCAACTTCATCATCACTGGAAGGTCGAACCACGCGGGTTTCGCGCGCTTTAGTTTCAATACTCCGCGCACGATCCAATCCCACGCCTCGAATATCCACAGCGGAGCGTCGTGATCCCACCCCTCGGGTGAATCCTTGGGCGGATAGAAGTAGCCCAGCCCGTGCGCCTTGGGTTCCACGATCTCGATGTCGTGGTTCGTTTTCGTGTACAGTGCGTACCGTTTGGCTGCGATACTGTACCCGTACAACTGGCGGCGTTGTTGGTTGTGATCCCAATTCAGCTTGTGAGTCTTGAGAATTGAGCCGGGAACCAGCTTGCGGGCGTACGGGTTGAGCGGTTTGAATCTTTCAACAATTTGCTGCACTTCCGCCCACGAGAGCGCCGTGATCGCTGGCGCGCCGTCCGGCATCGTAATCCGCTGGTGGTGTTTGGCCGACACGATGGCAGCGCTGTCGGTGTCGCAAAACAGGAACGTTCCCCCGGCGTCCGTGATGCACCTTTCGAGCATGGCTAGGAGCAGGCGACCACCGGACGTTATGAGTGAACCGATGTGGGGAGCAAACCACTTCCCCGGGTCTTCTACCACGTCGCAAGTGGCCTCGAATGGCTCTTCGCCTGAAAAGACCTTCAGTGGTGCTGCGTCACGTTCGTTCGGATTGAGTTCCACAAACAGCCCGTACGATCCGCTGTTGGCCAGAATCTTCAGCCAAAAGTGCAGCGCCGGGTTCGCTTCGCTCGCCGCTCGCTGTTCGATGACATGCTTGAAGAGGCTGTGATTGCTGGCGTCCACGCTTACCATGCCGCGCAGCGACGTTGATCCCAGGTGTGACTGTTTGCCGTGCGGCACCACGCGGATGGCCTTCTCAATGTACGGAACTTTCCCGGCTAAGAGAATTGAAGCAATGATGTCGGGACCTGCAAACCAGATTGGCTCCTTGCTCGTGAGGTAGTTGATGCCGATGTTCTGGGTTGTGCCGTTGTACACCGTGCGCACAGGAAGGATGTCGTTGTCGGAGCGCACGAGAGCGAAGAATCTGAATTGCGGCCACATTTTGCGGTCAAAGCACCGTTTGAGCGTGATCCCGGACAGGAGTCGTCGCACTTCATGGGTTGCGTCCGGAAATGTGACCCTTCGCGCAGTCAAAACGCGCCAGTTATCCAATAGTTCGTTCACGGTCGGATACTGCGACATGAAATCCACGGGACAGACCGGTACCTCCCAGTTGCGGATGCGACACTCCGCGCGCCCGCCGAAGTAGCTTTGCATGGAAATGCCGTACGCAGCGTCGGCGTCGTTCACTTTGGTGCTCGGATGTGAAACGTGCAGTTCTTCCAGATAACTCTTCGCCACGCTCGCGGGGCTGAACATCCGGTCCGGGCCCGGCGGGATGGGATGCAGGTCGAATTCGCGTTTTGCAGCATTCAGAAGGCCAACCGTCGCCCGTACGTCCTGCCTGCAATAGTCAATTTCGTCCGCCTCGACGCGTCCGCTCGGCTTGTGATCGAGTTTGCCTGCAATGCCGAAATCCTTGCACGCTGTCTTCAGCGAGTACGATTTGTTGCGCAACGCCCAGAGCAGCGTGCGCACATCCAGGAACCTAGCCGCAGGCCAAAGTTTTACTCGCTTGCGCTTCTTGCCCGGTTCGGACATGGGTGCACGGGTTGAATGGATGATCGCGGTCTTGCTGTTGAGCGCTTTGATGACGATGCGCGGGAAAAACTTGTTCGCCGCACGCTTACGAGTTTTCGGGTTGCGCCACTGCGAGAGAATGAGCGACCATCCCCCGTTCTTGGCAGTTTCCCAATCCACGGCGAGCCTGCTCAGGTCGAACGGCAGGTTGAAGCCAACGATGAGCGCTTTCGCCTGGATCGACATTCCGAGGACTTCGCTGACGAACTTTGAGCGGGAATACAGGCGTAAACGGTCGCACCCATCGTCGGCTGTGTTGGGCCCTGTTGCTTTCGCGTACTTGCGCAGCAAGTTGAATTCCTGAGCGCTTAGCTTGTCATCGTGCAAGATTCCCTCTTCGAGGGGAACGTAGTCCCTATCCCGCAACACGCAGAAGCGCCAGAAGCCGAACGTTAGTGTTTGATCCGCCGTGAGGCGCGTTTCGCAATCGCAGATGAGTGCGTTGTGAGGCCACTTGACTTCGTTACGCTGGTGAACGTTGGGCCGCCGTCCGCCCTCCATGAGTACGGTGTGCGCGCGAACGTAGATGTCATAATTCATCATGGTCCTCCAACAGCTTCGCCCACTTGCGGTAGGATGAAGCCAAGAACTCGAAGAGTACTGCCGAGCCGCGGAGCACAAGCGCTATCAGCTTGTTCAAGTTTCTTTCCGGGTGCATGCTGACTCCCTCGCGCATTAACCCTTCGGTAATTTCCCTGTGACAATTCAGGCATAGCGTCACTAGCAGATTAGGGTCATTCGCTTCACCATGAGGGTGATGATCTTCAAGGAGTCGATCTAGAAGCTCTGCGGGGACTCCCTTTGTTTCGAGCCAACGGCGCGTGACCGTGGTTAACGACTCCAAGCAGGCATAGCCGCAAAAGAGACAAAAGCTGTTACTGCCGAAACGGTCCTTCCTCCGTAGGTTGCGCCGTGCCGTACGGATTGGGTATCGGTCTCTCACGCGGCGCCACCGTTGAATATGCGATACAAAGGAAAATCGGATAGCGCTGGTTCTATTGCGGTGATCGTGCGGCCTGACGTGAGCAGTTCGACTCCGGCGATCTTCTTCCCGTGCCAACCCGCAAGCGCGTCACGTTTACCGCCGAGATAGCGTCCCAAGTCACCCAGGTAACGGCCTAAGTCTGTGCGGTCTTTCGATGACCGAGTTCGTACTGCAAACCTATTGCCGTGCGCATCGGGAACGTAGAGCGTCGCGCCGTAACGGTCGCTCTTCTTCGCGCGAAATCTTCCCCTCACTTGTTCCAATGCGGACGAGAAGTATTTCTTGACCGTTGCAGGCTTGATCCCCTGCAGTCTAGCCGCCTCAGTCAGAGACAACTTAGGGTTGCCGCGCATGGCTGCAAGAACGTGCAGGCCACGGTCTCGCGCGGCTGCACTCCGTTCCGCCAAGCTAGCGAGAGCGATATTGTCCCTGCGGGCTCCGCGCGATAAAATAAAACCAGGTCGAGATTTGCTTCTGGCGGTGGGCGAGCTCTGTCGGGCAGCCTGCCGCCTTCGCTTTTGAGGCATACCTCACCCCATACTGCTCGTGACTCTCTGAAGAGCCTCTGTCTCCACGTTGCGGCCAGACCTGTGTTCGCTCCTAACAAAGGCCTCTAAAGCCATAACCGGAATGATTCTTCGGCGACCAACCTTTCGGCTGGGAAGTTCCTGGCGCAAGACAAGCGTTGCGACAGTGCGAGCGGACAACCCCAACCGGCGGGCAGCCTCGGGCATTCCTACGGCGAGTACAGTTTCATCTCCATGCATGTCGTTGCCTCCTCTCTCCCTCATTAGACTCTTGACGCAGTCCGGTTAATAGAATAAAGTGGCATTGGCAGGCATGGTTTGGCACGAGTTTATGGGGAAGCGTGGACCTAAACCGATCAGCGTTGGGTTGTTGAGCACATGGGAGTTTGAGTTCTACAAGGCCCTCCACCTGCTTCGAGATGGCATCGCGCTTCCCAGGAAGAATGGGTTGTCGACAGGACTGACTGCCCCAGAGCTGCGCACGTTCATCACGCGGCTGAAGCGCATGAGCCCTGAGCACTACTGGCTGACAACCCAACGAGTCGGCGTGGAGCTCGGTGAGGCACTCAACCTCAACCGGCGGCCCGTGCGGATGGACCTCTTATGGGCGGAGCGAGAACGCGATGAGGAAGCCTACTGGTTGGAGCGTGAATTGAACCCGCCAAGCATCAGAGCTCGGGCTAGGCGGCGAAAACTCTGGAGTGATCTGGTGCGGGCGAATACGTACGCGTCATTACGTAAAGTGTGCGGTCGCTGGGCTCGGCTGCCAGATGTTTGGCGCCCGGGGAGAACGCCATTCCCGAGACATGTATTGGAGAGCGCCGCAAAGTTTTTTTTGATGAAGCGCAATCGAAGATTTCCGCAATCCAACTACAGTGATGACTCTCGGCTGGAGTACCTGGCACGAGGTATGGCTGGCGCGGTGTGCGGGGTCAGTCCCATGACCGCAATTGAGCGGCTACGCAACATGAAACATGATCGGGGCGGGCCGTTGTGGGTCACTCGTCAAGGGGACTACATCCTGCCGGAGGCCGAGCAGTATTGCGCATGCTGGCGGTGTTCGATCAAGAGATCGAACAAAGTCACGGCGGTTACCCAGACGTGGTATGAGAACGGTTTGAAACTCTTTATGGAGCTTTCATTGACCACGAAAGTGCCGACCGAGTGGATGAGGAAGACACTAACTTAGTCGTGAACGATCAGCGGGCCTGTCGCTTGTTAGCGCAAACGACAAGCCCTGACCACCGCAGGAGGTACGACTCCCATGGCAGCTACGCAAAACCTATCCCAATCGCCCGCTTCGGGCAAATCTCATATCAGCAAGAGCGGCGTGCTCACCATTCACGGTTATGGCGTGCGCATCCGCATGCAGTCCGGCCACCTCGAAATCGAGGATGGCATCGGCCCCGAGCGTCGCACAATCAGGCTCGCCCGCGTGGGCCACGGGCTGAAGCGTTTGGTCTGCATCTCCGAGGACGGTTTCACGACGCTAAGCGCCTTGAAGTGGCTTTCGGAGATTGAAGCTTCGTTCGTGATGCTAAACCGCAACGGCAAGGTTTTGTTCGTGACCGGGCCGACCGCGTCCAGCGACGTGCGCCTGCGCCGCTCCCAGGCCCTTGCGCTGAGCAATGGCGTGGGCCTCGAAGTCTGCCGCATGTTGATTGACGCCAAGCTCGAAGGTCAGGAGCGGTTGGCGCGAGAGCAGTTAAACGACTCAGCCACAGCACACGCAATCGCAACTTTTCGAGGTAGACTCCCTGCGGCGGATACCGCCGAATCGATCCGCAACCTCGAAGCGCAGGCTGCAGTCGCGTACTTCGCGTCGTGGCGTGACATCCCGGTGTTGTGGCCGAAGGCGGATTTGCGGCGAATTCCGGAGCACTGGAGAACGGTGGGAAGCAGGAAGTCCCCACTGTCCGGCGGACCACGTCTAGCCATAACGCCGGTCCACGCCGTGCTCAACTACTGTTTCGCGCTATTAGAGTCGGAGACGAGGGCAGCGCTTTGCAGTGTGGGTCTTGACGCGGGCTTGGGAATGGGGCTGCACACCGACACGCCTAACCGGGATTCTCTGGCTCTGGACGTGCTCGAACCGGTGCGTCCGCAGTTGGAAAGCTGGCTGCTTAGCTGGGTAACGCGCGAGCCTTTGCGCCGTACTGATTTCTTTGAGACCGCGACTGGGAACTGCCGGCTTATGTCTCATCTCTGTGTCAGGCTGAGTGAGACCGCGCCGACCTGGGGTAAGCTGGTTGCACCGTGGGCTGAATACGTGGCGCACACGCTTTGGGCCAGCGCGTCGCGGTCACGCACTAACAACCGTTTGCTTCCTACACGCCTCACGCAGCAGCACCGGAGGGAGGCGAAGGGGCACGTTGAACTGCCGAAGGTTGCTGCGCCGCGTCCTGAGAAGGTCTGTCGCGGTTGTGGAACAGTTCTCACGAGCGAACAGCGGAAACACTGCGCGCTCTGCGGGGTCAGCGTGTCCAAGGCGAACATGATCGCAATCGCACAGCGTGGACGCGTAGCTGCAAAGAGGACGGAATCCAGAGCGCGGATGTCCGCTTCGCAGCAACGTCAGCACGCGGCTCGGCGCGGCTGGCTGCCGTCCAGCCTTCCCGGTTGGCTCACGCAAGAGAGCTACCGCGAACTGATTTTGCCGCGACTCGCCGGAATCACGGTTCCCACGATTGCCGAGACACTCAATGTGTCGGAGCCGTACGCGGCGAAGGTGCGGAAGGGCCTGCACGTTCCGCACCCCATGCATTGGCAGAGGTTGGCGGAGTTGGTAGACATTCGGGATGCGACACTGGGTGCTGTGCGGCGAAGGGCACTTGCGCTGGATTGAGAGACTCGATTGGCATACGCCAGTCGAAAGAAGTTACCCGCCCGATGCTTGCTTCCCAGCCCGCTAATTCCCGACCGGGAAAGGACCTGCGAGCGCTTCACGCTCAGGATGCCGAACCGTGACCGTTTATACCGAGACCGCCCAAAGGTTCTGGCACATAGACTGCAATCCAACAGGTCCCGCAACCGCCGTGTGCCCGGCCCGCCGACACATTATTCCAAGACCGAACAGTGCCAGCTCCGGGTGCCTCGGGAGAGCGTCAGATGGAGAAACAGGTCTATACTTTGGAGAACGCCGGGTGCGATGGGGGCTTCCCTATCCAGGTCAGTTGTCGTGGCTGTTCCTTTCCAACTCTGCTTCGCCACGCACCGTTACCCTGTCGTGAGCCCCCGACCACACAGTCGTGTCTAACACAAGAACGTGAACACGGTACCGGAGGTGCTGCCCATGTTCCTCTCACTCCAGACGATTCAGC
>Ga0187846_10001508_pt1 | contig 13145 bp, 9 predicted proteins | sample TC_taG_FD_161473 | JGI IMG/M metagenome (GOLD analysis project Ga0187846, IMG submission 161473) | Biofilm microbial communities from the roof of an iron ore cave, State of Minas Gerais, Brazil - TC_06 Biofilm (v2) | ecosystem: Environmental > Terrestrial > Deep subsurface > Cave > Wall biofilm ...
AACCGGAGCGAATCGAGTTGAGCGCCAAAGAGCGGGAGCGGTTGAAGGTGCTGCACCAGGTCGAAGAGGGTCATCTCCAGCAGGTCGAAGCCGCCCAGCCCTGAGAAGCCGCGCGAGAGCGGAATCGAAGGGTTACGCTGGCGCGAAAGGGGAGGGAAGCCTCCACCGGACGGAATTTTGTCGGATCATATGAGTCTAGGAACGCAAATTCGAAGCGCGGGAAGGTACATGGGGGCCGAAAGGCCAGCCCCCATGCGCGAAGAAAACGAAGAACTATTGTCCCGGCTTGTTGCTGAGTCCCGAGCACACGGCAACGGCGGTATTCGGATCCACCGCGCTATTGCCTTGCTCGACGTGCTTGATCTTGCCTTCCTTGTCCACAACGATCGTGGTGCGCTCCGCCCATTCGAATTCATCGCCGCCCACTTTATAGGGCTTGAGGATGCCGTAGGCAGTGAGCACTTTGCGGTTCATGTCGCTGAGCAGCGGAAACGTGACGCCGATCTGTTTCGCAAAAGCGGCGTTGGCGGCGGGGCTGTCGATGCTGACACCGAAGACTACCGTGTCGCTTGCTTCGAGCTTGGCCAAATCAGACTGATAGGCCTGCAACTCTTTTGTTCAACCGCCGGTGAACGCCAGCACATAAAAAGCGAGAATGACGTTTTTCTTCCCGCGATAATCGCTCAGCTTCACCGGCTTCCAATCATCGCCAAGCAGCGTAAAATCCGGGGCCACGTCGCCCACCTTCAAATTCGTCTTGGCGATTTTTGGCTCCTGCGCCGCTACGGATATTTGCACGACGGAAAGCAGCGCAAGCAGGCCCGCCGCAATCGCTGTGAGACACTTCATTCGCAACCTCCTTTGCCGGGCTTTCACTTCGTATGCGGACGCATTATAGACGAGCGATGTGAGGAAGCACCAGCGGGCAATGCGCAATGGTCGGCAGTACAAGGCGTGGGGAATCCGGGGATGCGGTAGCGATGCCGCGCAATCCAGCGATAAAAGCTTGGCCCGAACCAGCGGAACGGGATTGCGCCGAGCAGCCAGCCCAGCCACTTGAGCCGCGGCAGCTCGCGTAGGATGACGACCCAGCCGTAGTAGCCGACGTGCCAGGAGCCGTCGGCGGCGCGCACGTGCATTTCTTCGTCGAGCCGCTCGCGCGGGAATGGAGCGCGCGCGGCCACGTCAGGATCGTTGTAGTCCACGAAGCGCAGCCGCTGGGCCCTGTCGAACGGCTCGACTCGAGCCTGAATCGCCCTGCAGAATGGGCAGGAGCCGTCCATGAAGATTTCGAGTTTTGCCTGTTCGGTCATCTCAACCAATTAGATGATAGCACGCCGCGCGGGGAGCGTTTTTCTGCCCCCTGCCGCAACACCCGTATAATCAACCGCATGCCTTCAACGCCTCTCACAGCGGTCGAACAACTCGAGCGCGACTTTGCCGCCTGGCTGGGCACCGCCGGGGCCATGGCAACTGGATTTGGCCGGGGCGCGTTGCGGCTTGCCCTCGAAGCCGCAGGTGTGCGCAGCGGCGAGGTCGCCGTACCCGATTTTGTCTGCGCCCAAGTCCCCGATGCAATTCGGCTCGCCAGTGCGACGCCGGTGTTCTACCGCGTTGGCCGCGATCTCGCGGTGACAACAGAAAGCTTCGAAGCGGCGCTGAGTAAGCAATCGCGCGCTGCGATTGTCGTCCATTATTTCGGGCGAGTGCAAGAGAGTGTGCAATCACTCGCTGAAATTGGCCGGAGCCGCGGCGTAGTGGTGATTGAAGATTGCGCCCTCGCTCTCGGCGCGGGTACAGAGGAGCAGCGGGCAGGAAAATTTGGCGACTTGGCGATCTTCTCCTTCACGAAAAGCGACTGGTGCTACGGCGGCGGCATGGTTGTCTCGAATTCGCCGGAGATGCTCGCAGCGCTGCGGGAAATTCGTACAAGAGAATTTCGTGCCGCCCGAAAATTGTCGCGGCTCTACGGGCTGTTGCGCCGCGCGGACTTCGCCGCGAATCGCCCGAGCCTAAGCCGCGCAGCTTCAATCGCCGGTCGCTCGATTCAACTGCTGAGTGGAATGGGCGGCGGAAATTTCTACGATGCGGGCCGCCTCGATGCGTTGCTGCCGAATTTCGCGGCTCATCGCGCACAGCAAATCCTCTCCAACCTGACCGACGCAACCCCGAAGCGGCGCGAAATCCAGCGCCGGCTGATTTCCGCGCTTGGATCCGCGGCTCCAGCGCTGCTTCTCTGGCCCGAGCCACAGTTGTCAGAAATGGCCGCCTTCGTTCCCATCGTCGTTGCCGAGGGAAACGCAGCGAAAGCAATGGAGCAAGCTGATCGCGTGGGCGTCACGCTGCGCCTCGCCTGGCCAGCCTATCAGCAATCGCAAGAAGGGCAGTCGAGCGAAAATCTCGAATGGTTCGCACAGCATCTGCTGATTCTCGAAGTGCATCCGGACCTCAGCTCGCGTGAAGTCGAAAAAATCAGCAATGTTTTGAAAAAGTTTGCACCGCGCGGCTAAAAACTAGAACGTAAATGCCCGCCTCAGTGCAGGCGGCCGGGAGGATCGGCTGTTTCGGGAATGTCGGTGAAGGATTGTGAGGAATCGCCAAGTGGGACTTTCGAGGGAGGAGGCTGCGGCAAGCCGATGCCGCGATTCAAATCCAAATGCTCTTTCGCGCAGCGCGGGCAGTAGCTTTTTCCCGTCTCTTCATCGCGCAAACTCACCAGGTCGTAGCATCCGTGAATGCAATCACAATACCCGGTTCCGGTGGACGTCTTGATGGGCACAAGCGCCATTCGCTCTCCCTCCATTCACGATACTACTTTGCTTGCGCGCTCTTCGCAAGACGCACATGACACGAACGCCGTTAGATGCGCGAAAAGTATTTTTGATTCCGAGGAACAAGAATTTTACATTTGCTCCGCACAGAGAATCCGAAGTTCAGAATTCAGAAATTGGTTTGGACTACAGCTATTCGGACATTTGGTCGGCGCATCTGCTGCGCGGCGCTCCTACACGAATCGCTAAGTCGAGACACAACTGCGAAGTACATTGTTGGAGAACAAGCATTTTCCCTTTGGCCGCGGAATTGCATCATGCGCCGCGACACTTGTTGCCGCCGCTCGGCCCGATGTTGGTCGAGCAAACAGGCGGCACGCGTGGAGAGCCTTACAGGGGGAATGTATGTTGGCACGATGGAAAGTTTTTGCGGGACTGCTGCTGGTCGCACTGTTTCTTACGCCGCTTGTGCATGCGGGCACCGCTTCGATTCGCGGCACGGTGACGGACGCGACCGGTGCGGTTGTGGCTGATGCCAAAGTAACCGTCGTGAATCGCGACACCGGCGCGTCGAGAACGGTTCAGATAGACAAGGGAACGGGGATCTTTGTCGTGGCGGATCTGGTCTCGGGAGTTTATGACGTCACTGTCGAGAAACAGGGCTTCAAGGCCATGAAGTACGAGAGAGTTTCTCTGTCTGTGGATCAGGCACTGACCTTGAATCCTCAAATCGAGCTCAGCGCCGTTTCCGAAACGGTGACCGTCACCGGTGAGTCGGTGGCGCCGATTGACGTGGAGGACGCCTCCATCTCGAATCTCGTGGACGAGAAGCGCATTGCCGATCTTCCGCTCATTACGCGCGACCCGTACCAGCTCATTCTTCTCGGCCCCGGCGTGATCCAGAGCAATACCGTGCTTGGCGGGTTTTCCGTCGACGGCACGCGCGAGCGGAACAACAACTTCCTGTTCGACGGCGTTGACAACAACACCGGTGACACCCCGGGTGGCCCCTCGGGTCTGAACGCCCTCAATCCTGATGCGGCGCAAGAGTTCCGCGTCATCACCAACAACTTCTCTCCCGAATTCGGCCGCAACAATGGCGCGATCGTCGACGTCGTCACGAAAAGCGGAACGAATAGTCTTCATGGAGACGGGTTCTTCTTTGGCCGCTACTCCGCCCTCGGTGCGCGCGACTTCTTCAACCACGTTCCGGATACGCCGAAGAATCCCTACATTCGCAACGATTTCGGCGGCTCGGCGGGCGGGCCGATCATCAAGGACAAGACGTTCTGGTTTGCCAACTACGAAGGCCAGCGGTTCATCACCACGCTGACCAATACAAGCATCGTGCCGACGCGGGCATTCAAATCCGGCAAGTTTACGTTCCAGGGGACGCCGATTGACGTAAGCACGGCGAATGCGAAGAACAACGCCCTCGGCCTGCCTCTCGATCCGAAGATCCAGAAGATCCTCGCGCTCTTCCCGGCGCCGAACGGTCCCGCCGTGGACGATTCACGGGGTTTCCTCTTTTTCCCGAGCGCATCGCGAAGCTACAGCGACGATTTTACGATTCGGATGGATCATCAGTTGAATCACAGCAATTCGCTGACGGGCCGGTACGCGTTCAACCGCTTCACTGACCCGAATCCTTTTCACACGGATTTCCTCCCCGGAAATTTGGGGGCGATCTCGGACTACGTGCGGACGCAGAACCTCTCGCTCGCGCTGACCTCGACGATCCGGCCGACGGTGGTGAACGAGCTGCGCGGCGGAGCGAATCGCGCGCATTCCAATTTCCTTTGCACCGGGACCAATACCTTCGACAGCTTCGGCCTGGTCGATTCCACCGGCCGCGGCCCGGATTATCTTTTTCCCGGCCTTGGCTCCCCAGTGACGCCGGGTTTCGGCTGTCTGCAACTCGGCGACACGAACCAGCAACTTCGCTCCGAAGGAACGTATCAGGGAATCGACACACTGACGTGGGTTTCCGGAACGCACGCCTTCAAGTTTGGCGGCGAATATCGCGATACCTACAAGAACGACTTCAACGCGTTCAATTCCCGCACGACGCTGGGATTCTCCGCCTTCTCGAACGCGGGAATCGCGGCATTGCAAAACGTTCCTGCAGGTCTTGCCGCCAACACCCAACTCCAAAACCTTGTTGGCGCCCTCTTGGGCTTTACCAACTCGCAGTTCCAGTCGCAGTTCTTCAACTCGGTTGGCACGCGCACACCGGACGATCTTCGCGGGTTCCGCCAGCACGAAACCGGATTGTTCTGGCAGGACACATGGAAGGCGCGCTCCAATTTGACGTTCACCTACGGCCTGCGGTGGGAGTATTACGGCGTACCTTATGAGGCGCATAGCCAGTTCTCGAACCTGTTCAACAACCCGGCTGGCGCCGCGCCCCTGACGTTCTCTGTGGTCGGCCCAAGCGTCGGGGGCCAGCTCTACCGCAGCGAACTGCGCGACTTCGAGCCGCGCGTCGGCATCGCGTGGGACCCGTTTAAAACAGGAAAAACCTCGATCCGCGCCGGATACGGCATCTATCACGACCGGGCTTTCGGCAACTTGATCGGCAATGCGCGGGGGAATCCGCCATTCCAACAGGACTTCAACAACTCCGCGGTCAACGCGTCGCTCGAAACTCTGGTTGTGCCGCCGACACAGAAGGCCTCGGTAACGGTGCCCAACGGAGCCGGAATCTTCCCCGTTCTGTTCGACCCGAACTTCCACACGCCGATGAGCCAGAACTGGAACTTGGGCATCCAGCGGCAGATCACGTCAACACTCACGGTCGAAGTGAACTATGTCGGCGTCAAGGGCGAGCGGATCTTCCGCAACGTCTTCGCCAATGCTCCGCAGGTCGCCCTGGTCAACCAACTCGTAGCCTTCTGCATGCCGGGGAATCCAAAGAACAAGGGGTTTAATACCCCCAGCGGCCAATGCGACCAGAGCACTCTCCAGTTCAACAACCTCTGGGTGGGTGCGGAGCTGGGCGTGCTGCCTTTCGACGCGACCACCAACAACGCCATTATCCAGGGCGCGACGATCAAGTCGACGGGGCTCTCGACTTATCACGGGCTCCAGCTCAACGTCCAGAAACGGCTCTCGCAAGGCTTCCAGATCCAGGGCGCGTACACGTACTCGCATGCGATTGACGACGCCTCCGACCCGCTCGCTCCCGCAGCCGGCGGCAATAATTTCCCGATTGATTCGAACAACCTCCGCCACCAACGGGGCAACTCAGACTTCGACGTGCGCCAGCGAGCCGTGTTCAATTTTATTTACCAGCCGAACGTTGGCCGGGGCAGGGGCCATCTCAATGAGGGCTGGCTTGGCCGCGCGTTCGAAGGCTGGCAGATGGCTGGCATCGTCGAATTCCAGTCGGGGCTGCCTTACGATGTTTTCGGCTTCCTCGACACGCTCCACAGCGGCCTGCCAGACCGCGCCACGGTCATCAACAAGATACTGCTCCATCCGGCTTCCGGTCGCGACGTGACGGCAACCGGACCGCAGCTCGGCGCGTTCGGCGACCAGGTGCATCCGGATCAGCAGTTTTTCGGTATCCCGTCCAATATTGACCGGAACCAGTTCTTCGGCCCCGGCATCAACAACTGGAACGTGGTGCTGTCGAAGGACACGGCTCTGACCGAGCGGTTGCACTTCCAGCTTCGCGCAGAGTTCTACAATTTGTTCAACCGGGTCCGATTCGGACAGCCGGACAACTTGATCGCCGATACCAACACGTTCGGGCACTCCTCGTCGCAAGTCGGAAATCCCGACGGAACGACCGGTGCGCGCCAGATCCAGTTCGGCGGGAAGCTGGTCTTCTAAGCCGTGCCAACGCGATGTGGTGTGTCCAGGCCCCGGCGGCGCGAATCGCCGGGGCCTCCCGTTTTCAAGTGCGAAATATCGGGTGGAGGCGATGAGAAAGGACTTCGTGGATCAGAGTTTCTCGAGCTGGGAGAGGCGGAACGGGTCGCCGATGTTCTCTCGCAGCTCTTGCCACAGCTTTTCGGGCAGCGAGGTGAAAATTTCGACAACCTTCGGATCGAACTGCGTTCCGGCAAAGCGGCTGATCTCGGTTCGTGCCTCGGAGATGGGCTGCGCTTTGCGATAAGGCCGGTCGGAGATGATCGCGTCGAGCGTATCGGCCACCGCGAATATCCGCGATCCCAGAGGAATCTCTTGGCCCTTCAGGCCGCGCGGATAACCGGTCCCGTTGTAGCATTCCTGGTGGGTCAGAACAATTTCGGCAGCCTCGCGCAGAAAGGGAATCCGCTCTAGCACGGCGAAGCCGATTTCACAGTGCCGCCGCATGATCGTTCGTTCTTCGTCGGTGAGCGGGCCGGGCTTTCGCAGGATGCTGTCGGGGATGCCCATCTTGCCGATGTCGTGCAAAAAGGCGCCGCGGGCGATGTGGCGAAGCGTGGGCTTGTCGATATTCATCGCTTTGGCGATCGTGATGGTAAACGCGGTCACGCGCTGGCAATGGCCTTCGGTTTCCGCATCCTTGGCGTCGAGCGCGCCGCCGAGCGCTTCGAGCGTGTAGTCATAAGATTGTTCCAGCTCCCTCAGCGCGAGCGAGAGTTGTCCTGTGCGTTCGGCGACCAGGCGCTCCAAGTCCCTCTGATACGTGCGGTTTTCGAGCACCAGGCGGCGATGCTCGAGCGCCCGGCGCACGCTCAGATAGAGCTGATCCTTTTCGAAGGGTTTGAGGATGTAATCGTAGGCGCCGGCGCGGATGGCCTGCAATGCGATGGAGATGTCGTGCATGGCCGTGACCATGATCACGGGCACGTCCTTGTCATGCGCGCGGACTCGCTCGAGCAGCTTCAGCCCGTCCATCTCGGGCATGACGATGTCACTAAGAACCAGGTCGAGGGAATCAGCCTGGATATGCTCGAGGGCCATCCGGCCGTTTGGAGCGACCGTGCAGCGGTAGCCTTGCGCCTCGAGTAGGGTGGAGACGACCTCTCGAATTGCTTCTTCGTCATCAACGACGAGAATTTTTTCCGCTTCCAAACGAATCTCCGAAGTGTAGTTATTATAAGGCAGGGCACAGCACGAGGAAGGGTCTGTTGTCCGCTTTTCAACGTACATGTTAACTTGGCAAACAGTTTCCCTGGTGCTTGCGTACTCCCTGCGACGCGTCACTCCAGGGCAATTTCGTCCCAAACGTGGAGGCAGATGCTGTCCTTTCCCATTTCGGGATTGCCCGCGATTGCCTTCATCGAAGGTTCTGCAATTCTCATCCTCTTGGTTCTGTATTGGTTGCTCGCCAAGGGTTTTCCTGCGCGCTTCTTCCGCTTCTGGATGGCTGGCTGGGCATTGTTCACGGGGTTCGGCCTGAGCCGAATTTTCCTCGAATGGCGAGGGGGCAGCTCTGACCGGCTGTTGCCGAATGCCCTGGCGTTCGGCGCCATCGTCCTGTTCCTTGCAGCAATCTTGGAGTACACGGGCCGGGGCATTCGCGTCCACTGGTTGTGGCCGCTATTCGCTTTGGGCGGATGCGGGCTCATCGCCCAATCCGTCTGGATGAAACACTCCGTAGCTTCAATGTGGGCGGTAGCAGCCTTTGAAAGCGCAGCGTACATGGCGGCCGGCTGGCTGCTGTGGCGTTCACGAAGACACAACGATGTGGGTGTCACGCTGCTAGCGGGGGCTCTGCTCTTGCTCGGGCTGCATGGCATCGATCGCCCGGACTGGCCGAGTCAGGTCTATTTTCTAATGCGACAGTCGTTCGACGGCCTCCTGGAAGTGGCCATGGGAATTGCCATGGCAGTCCTGGTTCTGGAAGACGGCCGCAGGCGCACAGAAGACCTGAACGAAAAGCTTCGCCGCCTTACGCTGATCACGGCTGCGGCCACGCACTCCTTCCGCATGGAGGAAGTGCTTGGCGAAGTGCTCCACCATCTCGTGGAGAGCCTTGGTGTAAGCCACGGCCTGGTGCGCCTGCCCGATGGACAAGGGGATGACGCCCATCTGGTCATCCGGGCTGCCGTGGGCTTCAGTCCGCAATTTCTGCGGCAGAGCGCCCGCATCCCAGCCAATGAGCCGTGGGCGCGCGAAGTCCTGGAGCATGGGGCCCCATTCCTCGCCAACTCCGATGCTTCGGACGAGAAAGTCCGCCAATGGATGGAGGCGGAAAAGCTGGCAGCATTCGTAGTTGTCCGCGTTCCCGGCAAGGCGGCGCCGCTCGGGATGCTGGGCATCGGCTCAGCGAGCCCGCGCGAGTTCGAGACCGACGAAGTAAACTTCCTTGTCAACGTTGCCAACCTCCTCGGCCTCACGATCCAGAACGTTTGGCTCTTCGAAGAGGTAGCGAACACGCAGAGGCAGTGGGCCTATACGTTCGATTCCATCGCCGACCTGATCCTCGTGCATGACCCGGACTACAGCATCCTGCGCATGAATCGCGGGCTTGAGGAACGGTTGGGTTGCAATTCGGGCGCGCTCACTGGCCGGCCTGTCCGCGAAGTGTTGCAACGTGGCGAGGCTCGCTGGTCACGCTGCCCATATTGCGAAGGAGCCGCAGGCAAAACAGAAGATTTCGATCCGATCCTCGGCGGCCACTTCCTGGTGACGAACTCGGACTTTCACGACCCGGCGGGCGAGCGTTTGGGCACCATCCATGTCCTGAAGGATGTCAGCGAGCGTCGAGAGGCCGAAGCCAAGTTCCGCAGCCTGTTCCAGAACATGCAGGAAGGCGTGTTCATTTCCGCCCCGGAGGGGCGCTTCATCGAATTCAATGACGCGTTTATGCGCCTGCTTGGATACGAAAGCCGCAAGGAACTATTGCGCGTGGACATCGCCTCTACCTTATACGCCGACCCGGCCGATCGAGACCGCTTGAAACTTCTCCTGCACGAGCATGGCGAAGCGACCAATTTCGAATTCCGGCTGCGGCGCCGTGATGGCGAAATTCGTACGGTGATGGAGTCGAGCTTTGCGGCCCGCGATGCTTCGGGCGCGGTCACAGCCATTCAAGGTTTTGTGCTCGACGTGACGGAGCAAAAGCAGGCGGAGCAGGAGATTCGCCGGCGCAACCGGGAATTGATGGTTTTGAATTCCATTGCCCAAATGCTGGGCCAGTCACTCGAGCTCGAGGATGTGCTGGGCCGCGTTCTCCGCCAGGTTGTCGAGCTCTTCGGAACTGATACGGCGGCGATCTATCTCGTGGATGAATCCACGGGAGCAGTCAAGCGTGTTGCGAACGCCGGTTACCGTTCCCGCTACGCACAATTCTTCCCGCCGACCAAGATTCCTCCGAATCTGCTTCAGCACGTCCGCCAAGTGCATGCAACCTTGCTGGCTCCCAAGAGCCTGCCGCTGCCGGACGTCTTCAGAGATATTGAGCGCGAGGAGAGCATTCAAGATTCGAACCTGGTCGTGCTGTGGTCCAAGGACCGGATCATCGGCGGGCTCGCGGTGTCTTGCCGGTCGAATCGGGAGTTCTCCGCGGTGGAGCTCAACTTGCTGGCGGCCGTCGGCAATCAGATTGCGACCGCGATCGACAAGTCCTTGTTGCTGGAGCAGACACGCCAAGCTTACGAAGACCTGAGCCGCACGCAGGAGCAGCTCCTGCAAAGCGAGAAGATGGCCGCCGTGGGCCAGCTTATTTCCGGAGTGGCGCACGAGTTGAACAATCCGTTGACCGCGATTCTCGGTTACAGCCAGCTCCTCAGCTCGAGCAGCCATGTGAGTCCCCGCGGAGCGGAGTACGTCGAAAAACTCTACAAACAAGCGCAGCGCACGCACCGCATCGTGCAAAATCTCTTGAGCTTTGCCCGCCAGCATAAGCCGGAAAGGCTTTCGGTTCAGCTCAACCAGGTTGTGGAGGATACACTCATCCTCCGCGAATACGATTTGAAACTCAACAACGTACAAGTCCACCGCGAGCTTGACCCGGACCTGCCAACGACCCTGGGTGACATGCACCAGCTCCAACAGGTTTTCCTGAATATCCTGAACAATGCGGTGGATGCGATCCTCGAGAAATCCAATAGCGGTGAGATCTGGGTACGCACAGCGGTGGATGGCAACCGGCTTCTTGTGGAATTCACCGACAGCGGTTCCGGCGTGAGAGATTCTCATCGCGTCTTCGATCCCTTCTACACGACGAAGCCGGTGGGGAAGGGAACCGGACTGGGCCTCAGCATTTGTTACGGGATCGTCCGGGAACACGGCGGAGAAATTCAGGTGCAAAATTCGCCGCCCCGGGGCGCCACCTTCAGCATCTGGCTGCCGATGTTGCCAATGGAAGCCGAATCAAGGCCGGAAGGCGTGGCGACACAGGAGGCCGCTGCGTCTGGACGCATTTTGCTGGTGGATGATGAAGAAGCTGTGCTCGACCTGGAGCAGGAGATCCTGCGAGGGCGCTTCGCCACCGTGCAGGCTGTGCGCAGCGGCCGCGAAGCCATCGAGTTTCTCGAACGGGAGCCCGTGGACGCAGTGATCACCGACCTTAAAATGCCCGGGGAAATTTCGGGCGTGGAGATCTTTCAGTGGATTGAGCGCCACCGCCCCGAATTGGCCCCTCGCGTCGTTTTCACCATTTCCAACGCACAACAGGAAGAGGTTCGGGAGCTCGTCGAGCAAAGTGGTTGCCCAACTGTTCAGAAACCCTTCCAGATTGAGGAGTTCCTGCGCGTGGTGCGTGAGGTGCTGGCTTCTGCTCCCTCCACGCCCATCAAGCGCTGAAGTCTGCGCGCAGCTTCGGGGCTGAGGTTTTCTCGAACGCGGCCATTCCCGCTTCAACCTGTGCTGCGAAGCTGCCCACCATTTCGGTCAAGCGCGTCAATTGGGAAAGCGAAGCCCAGCCGGTGTAGAGTCGCAAACTCACAAATCGGTAGAGAATTCGGAAACGAACGCTGAGCCAAACCCGCTCCGTTTCACCCGCTCGGCTGATTTCCGGAGACAGGGCCGCGACCATCCGGGCCAGGCGGTCGAGCCGGATGAAATCCTCGCCCAGTCCCAGGAGGAACTGCCGGAGAACTGCGCGCCGCTCGCCGCGCCACTTCTTCAGGTCCTGCCGCGACACACGGCTGCTCAGAAACTCTTCGTCCCGCATGGACAACGCTTGCCGGATCTGGGGGAAACACCGGCAATGGAGCGGAAACAGTTCTTCGATCTCAACTTTGCCGCGCAGCTCTTTCTGAATACTCTTCGGAGCAGGTTGCCGGAGCAGCCAGAGGAGCGTTACGAGGAGCGCGACGGCAATACTTGCGAAGAAGAAAATTGGCACGGTCACTTCAGCATCTCCAACAGCCGGGAATTCAATTCGCGAAGCCGGCTATTCACCTGCGGCGCGATACTGGCATACACCTCACGCTCCAGAAGGACCGGGGTTGGCTGGGGCGCTCGTAGCGGCTTCCAGAGGGCCACGCACCAAGTTACCAAAGCGATGTCGAAAGAGACATGGCGGACTGCGGACCAAAGGAAGAAATGCCAGCCATGCAGCCCTTGGAAAAACGTGTTGTTTGCTACCTGGATCGCGGAGTACAGGCTCAACCCCAACGCAATCAACGGGACGGGGGGCTGAATCTTGAGGTCGTAATGGCGGCAGAAGGCTAATGCGAACACGAGAGTCCCAACCACGGCCAGCTCGAGGCCGCGTTCCGCCGTCAGCACTACCGCGGCCAGTTTGGGACCATTGCGATGTGCGGCTGCTGCAGCGGTGGCGATGAGAATCCCAGCGATTACCAGTAAGAAGCCCCGGCAAAGCTGCCAGACTCCCCGATAAGGCGCTAGAACGAGCCAGGAGATTTCAGCGACGGCGGCGCCGCGCGCGACGAGCAGAATTGCCTGCATGATCCAATACAAGGCCAATACAGCGGGGGACGATGGGTCCAGCAGGTGATAAGCGGCGAACCAGATGCCCTCTCGGGCGACGAGGACCGAGAGATAGATCGTGAACAGGGGGAGCCGGCGAAACAGTCCCCGGCGAAAAGCGAGGGCACACACGATCACTTCGAAGGCTATGCCCACGCCCCAATGGACGTAATCGGGTGCACTTAGATGCATTCGCGCCGGGGCTTATCTTACAACTCAATTACAAGGAGAAACAACAAATATCATCGGCCCCGGCGCAAAGGCCCTTCGCGAATGCGCGTCTACACAGCGCGGGTGGGGAATGGAGGAATTGGTCCTTGCCCATCGGCCCACTGTTGGGTGGGGAATGGGGGAATTGGTCCTTGCCCATCGGCCCACTGTTGGGTGGGGAATGGAGGAATTGGTCCTTGCCCATCGGCCCACTGTTGGGTGGGGAATGGAGGAATTGGTCCTTGCCCATCGGCCCACTGCTGGGTGGGGAATGGGGGAATTGGTCCTTGCCCATCGGCCCACTGCTGGGTGGGGAATGGGGGAATT
>Ga0187846_10001509_pt1 | contig 13138 bp, 11 predicted proteins | sample TC_taG_FD_161473 | JGI IMG/M metagenome (GOLD analysis project Ga0187846, IMG submission 161473) | Biofilm microbial communities from the roof of an iron ore cave, State of Minas Gerais, Brazil - TC_06 Biofilm (v2) | ecosystem: Environmental > Terrestrial > Deep subsurface > Cave > Wall biofilm...
TCGCTCGACCGTCCACGGCGTCCTCAATCCGAGCAGGCGACCGTACATTTCCTTGCTGTCCATCGCGCACCTCCTGCCAGCCATGCGCGATAGCGTAGATCAACCCCCAGAAAACCCGGATGGGCCCCTTTCTTCAGAGGCGGGAGGAAGCAATGTCGGCAACTCTTACCTACGTCATCAAGTTCGTCGGCAACATGAACGAGGCGGTCCGTTTCCACCAATCGCAGCTCGGCCTGCAGCTTCGCTTCGAATCTCCGGAGTGGACCGAGTTCGACACCGGATCGACCGTGCTTGCGCTTCATGCGGCGTCCCAGGAGCATCCGCCGGGAACGTGTCAGCTGGGCTTTTCGGTGCTGAGCGCGGACGCCTTTTGCGCGGAGCGCGCCGCGGCAGGAGTCAAGGTCGTTTCCGCTCCGGTCGACCTGCATGGACTGAGGATCGCCAAGCTGCGGGACTCGGATGGCGCCGAGTTCAGCGTCAGCAGCGGGTCGAGGTGATGGTCGATTCTGCCCTTTGTACCGCGCCATGAAGATCACGATCCTCGACGATTATTTCGACACATTGCGCACGCTGGCGTGCTTTCGCGAGCTCGACGGCAACGACGTCACGATCTGGAACGATCACGTGCAGGACGTCGATGCGCTGGCGAACCGGCTTCGCGACACCGAAGCGCTGGTTCTGATCCGCGAGCGAACGCAGATCCGCGCGCCGCTGATCGAGCGCCTGCCCAAGTTGCGCCTGATCAGCCAGCGCAGCGTCTACCCCCACATCGACATCGCGGCGTGCACCCGGCACGGCGTCATCGTGTCCTCCAACATGCACTCCGACACGCCGTCGTACGCGGCGGCGGAGCTGACGTGGGGTCTCGTGCTGGCGGCCGTGCGGCAGATCCCGCAACAGGTGGCAGCACTGAAGGCCGGCGTGTGGCAGACGGGAGTCGGCCAGACGCTGCGCGGCAAGACCCTCGGCATCTACGGTTACGGCAGGATCGGCGCGGCAGTGGCCGGCTACGGCAGGGCATTCGGGATGAACATCCTTGTGTGGGCTCGCGCAGCCTCGCTCGAACGTGCCCGGGCGGACGGTTATGCCATCGCCGCCGGCAGGGAGCAGTTCTTCGCGGAAAGCGACGTGTTGTCGCTGCACATGCGACTGGTCGACGCCACGCGCGGGATCGTCACAGCGACCGACCTCGCTCGCATGAAGCCGTCGTCGCTGCTCGTCAACACGAGCCGGGCTCCACTGATCCAGACAGGAGCACTGGTCGAAGCCTTGCGCACAGGCCGTCCGGGGATGGCGGCAGTGGACGTCTTCGAGCAGGAGCCGCTGCGCGACGGCACGCATCCACTGCTGTCGATGCCGAACGTGGTCTGCACGCCGCACATCGGTTACGTCACGCGCGACGAGTACGAAATACAGTTCGCCGACATCTTCGCCCAGATCACCGCGTACGCCGCCGGCACGCCCATCAACGTGGTCAATGCCGACGTACTGAAGCAGCGTCCCGTGTGATTCGGATACATGCGGGCCCCGAGCGGGCACAGCCTGCGTGTGCGGCGCCGCTATCCGAGGGCGAGCGCGTCCTCGAGAAAGCGCGCGGTGCGCGTCATCAGCTCGATCTTCGACTCGCGCCGATCGATGCTGTGGCCCTCGTTCGCAGCGACCATGTATTCGACCGGAACCCCGCGATCGCGCAGCGCCTGAACGATCAGATCGGACTCCGAGCGCGGCACCCGCGGGTCGTGCTCGCCCGCATAGACGAACAGCGGAGCCACGATGCGGTTCACGTCCCGCATCGGGCTGAACTCCTCCAACAGCGCGCTGTCCCGCTCGAGGTCGCCGAATTCGTTGGCGAAGAACTCGCGAATCGACGCTTCGGTCGTCCTCAGGAACGTCTTCAGGTCGGCTACCCCGAAGATGTCGACCCCGGCGGCCCACAGATCCGGTTGCCGGGTCAGCGCCATCAGCGTCGTGTAGCCGCCGTAGCTGCCGCCCCAGACGACGACCCGACTCGGATCGCACCAGGGCTGCCTCTTGACCCATGTGTTCACCGTCTCGACATCCTTGAGCCAGTCGGCCCGCTTTTCCCGGTTGTCGGCCATCTCGTAGGCGCGCCCGAATCCGGTCGAGCCGCGCACGTTCGGCTCCAGCACCGCGTAGCCGAGCGCCAGGTAGAACCGGGCGAACGGGCTCCAGCGCACCGCATAGCTCGCTGAAGGTCCTCCATGAAAGACCACCAGCGTCGGCAGTCGTTGCGATCCGCGCTTGCCAGGCAGATAGCAATTGATGGGGATGCGCAGGCGGTCGAACGCCTCGACGATCTCGATCGTCGTATCCACTGCCGGCAGACTGTCGATCTGCGCGCGCGCATCGCGCCGCAACGCCCTGATGGCACCGGTGCGCACGTCGACCGCATGGATGTCGGCGGGCCGGTCCGGCACCGAGATCATCAGCGAAAACACTGCGCCGTCATCGCGGAACGACCCGACCCGGATGTCGCCGAGCGGCACCTGGACCGTGCGGATCAGCTCGAGCGTGGCAGCGTCCAGGATGCGTACCTGGCCGTGGTTGCCGGCGTCGATCGAGGCGACCACCGCGTCGCCCCTCGGTGAGACCAGAGCCGAGATGGTCGCAGTCGGAGGCGATTCGTTCCGATAGCGCGCCACTTCCCTGCCGCTGCCGGCGTCTAAGGCCACGATCAGCGAGTCTTCGCGCCCATCGTCGGTACCAAGAAAAATTCGATCGCCGCCGGCGGAATACGATGCCGACCATATCGTCACCTGCCGGCCCTCGGCCGGGAAGACGCGCCGCACCGGGCCGCCGGTGGCGGCGACTTCGAGCAGCACGATGTTGTCCGAGGAGTTCCACTCCATCATCAGCGCGCGCGATCCGTCCGAAGCCACATCGGCCAGCGTTCCCGGCCGCGGGTGCGTATAAATGAGGCGCGCTGAGCCACCCGCGACTGCCTGGGTGAACAGCCGCGTTTTCGGATCGGTTGTGCAATGAGCCGAATAGAACATCGCGCCGGGGAGCCGGCGCGGCAGGATCGGCTCGTCGCGCTGCAGCGTCCCTTCGGGCGTCAGGTCGACCGCGTCGGATCCATCAGCGTTGGCGCGCCAGATGTGGTGATTCTCGTCACCTTTGCAGTCGCGCAGGAACAGGATCGACCCACCGTCGGAAGTGAAGCGGCCCCACAACGCCCGCTCCGGGCCTCGAGTCAGTGCAAGCGCAGGCTGGTCGGGTCGTTCCGGATCGGCCCGGTAGATCTCCGGCAGGCCGTCGCGCGACGACCCGAACACAATGCGCTTGCCATCCGGCGACCAATTCGCCACCAAGGTCGAGAAAAAACCATTCCAGTTCGAATAGGCGTCGACGACCGATTCGGCCAGCGGGATGCGAGCTTCGTCGCGCGCCCGCTGCGCCGGGTCCAGATTGGTGGGTGCGACGGCCATCTGCTACCCCTCCCTACTCCGTGGCGAAAAACCCTTTCATGCGCTCCATGAACGACCTCGCCTGCGGCGAGTGCTTGGCGCCGCCTTCCTTCAGCGAGTGGTCCAGATCGCGCAGCAGCTTCTTCTGCTTCTCCGTCAGCCGCACCGGCACCTCGACGCGGATGTGGCAGTACAGGTCCCCGGGGTAGCTGGAGCGCACTCCCTTGATCCCCTTGCCGCGCAGCCTGAACGTCTTGCCGTTCTGCGTGCCTTCCGGAATCGAGATGCTGACCTTCTCCGTCAGCGTCGCCACCTCAAGGTCGCCCCCCAGCGTCGCGGCCGGTACCGTGATCGGAACTTCGCAGTGCAGGTCGTCGCCGTCGCGCTGGAACACGTCGTGCGGCTTCAGACGGATCTCCACGTACAGATCGCCCGGCGGGCCGCCGTTCATACCCGGTTCTCCCTTGGCGGCCAGGCGGATTCGTTGGCCCTCGTCGATGCCGGCCGGAATGTTGACCTCCAGCACCTTGTTGCGCTTCACCCGCCCTTCTCCATGGCACGTCAGGCACGGCTCCGGAATGACGCGCCCGCTGCCGTGACACGTCGGACAGGTCTGCTGGATCGAGAAAAACCCCTGGGTCATCCGTACGACACCCGAGCCGCCGCAGGTGCCGCACGTTTTCGGCTTGGTTCCCGGCCGTGCACCGCTGCCGCCGCACAACTCGCAGTTGTCCCACGCCGGAACCCGGATGTCGGTCGCAAAACCCCGAGCTGCCTGCTCCAGTGTGAGCTCCATGTTGTAGCGCAGGTCGGCGCCGCGGAAAGCGCCCGAGCGGGAGCCGCGATTGGCCGCGCCGAAGATGTCGCCAAAGATGTCGCCGAAGGCCTCGGCGAATCCGCCCATGCCGGCTCCCGCCGCCGCTGCGGCGTTCGGGTCGACCCCGGCGTGGCCGAAGCGGTCGTAGGCGGCGCGCTTCTGCGAATCCGACAGGATCTCGTAGGCTTCCTTGGCCTCCTTGAACTTCTCCTCGGCGCGATGATCATCCGGGTTGCGGTCCGGGTGAAACTTCATCGCAAGCTTGCGATACGCCTTCTTAACCTCGTCCTCGGAGGCGTTCCGGGCGACGCCCAGGATGTCGTAGAAATCGCGCTTGGCCATATCCCGTCAGAAACGGGAAACTAGCCCCGCTTGACCTCCCGATAATCCGCGTCGACCACGTCATCGGCCGTCTTCTTCTCGCCCTGCTCGGGTTGCGCCGCTTCCGGTCCCGAACCCGCGGCTTGCGCCCCGGTCTCCGCGTACATCTTTTCGCCCAGCTTCTGCGAGGCGGTCATCAGGGCGCGCGTCTTCGCTTCGATTGCTTCCTGGTCGTCGCCCTTCAAGGCATCCTCGACGTCCTTGATCGCGGCCTCGATCGCGCTTTTCTCACCGGCGTCGAGCTTGCCGCCGTGCTCGTTCAGCGCCTTGCGGATCTGGTGCACCGTGGCGTCGCCGGCGTTGCGCGCCTGCGCCAGCTCGAAGCGGCGGTGGTCCTCGGCCTTGTTGGCCTCGGCGTCGCGGACCATCCGCTTGATCTCTTCCTCAGTCAAGCCCGAATTGGCCTTGATCGTGATCTTGTTCTCCTTGCCGGTCTTCTTGTCGAGCGCGCTGACGTGAAGAATGCCGTTGGCGTCGATGTCGAACGTGACCTCGATCTGCGGCATCCCGCGCGGCGCCGGCGCGATCCCCTCCAGGTTGAATTCGCCCAGCAGCTTGTTGCCCACCGCCATCTCGCGCTCGCCCTGGTACACCTTGATCGTCACGGCCGGCTGTCCGTCCTCGGCGGTCGAGAACGTCTGCGCGAACTTGGTCGGGATCGTCGTGTTCTTCTGGATCATCTTGGTCATCACGCCGCCCAGCGTCTCGATGCCGAGCGACAGCGGCGTCACGTCGAGCAGCAGCACGTCCTTGCGCTCGCCCGCCAGCACCGAGCCCTGGATCGCGGCTCCCACCGCCACGGCCTCGTCCGGATTGACGTCCTTGCGCGGCTCGCGCCCGAACAGCTCGCGCACCGTGTCCTGCACTTTCGGCATGCGCGTCATTCCGCCGACCAGGATCACATCGTTGATGTCGGACATCTTGACGCCGGCATCCTTCATCGCGATGCGGCACGGTTCGACCGTCTTCTGGATCAGGTCCTCGACCAGAGCTTCGAGCTTGGCGCGCGTGAGCTTCAGGTTCAGGTGCTTCGGCCCGCTCTGATCGGCCGTGATGTACGGCAGGTTGATCTCGGTCTGCTGCGACGAAGACAGCTCGATCTTGGCCTTTTCCGCCGCCTCCTTCAGCCGCTGCAGCGCGAGCACGTCCTTGGCCAGGTCGACTCCCTGGTCCTTTTTGAACTCGCCGATCACGTAGTCGATGATGCGCTGGTCGAAGTCCTCGCCACCCAGGAACGTGTCACCGTTGGTCGACAGCACCTCGAATTGTTTCTCGCCCTCGACGTCCGCGATCTCGATGATCGAGATGTCGAAGGTTCCGCCGCCCAGGTCGTAGACGGCGATCTTGCGGTCGCCCCGCTCTTCCTTCTTGTCCAGGCCGAACGCCAGCGCCGCCGCGGTCGGCTCGTTGATGATGCGCTTGACCTCCAGCCCGGCGATCCGGCCCGCATCCTTGGTGGCCTGCCGCTGCGAGTCGTTGAAATAGGCCGGCACCGTGATCACGGCGTCGGTGACCGGTTCGCCCAGGTAGTCCTCAGCGGTCTTCTTCATCTTGCGCAGCACTTCGGCCGACACCTGCGGCGGCGCGATCTTGCGGCCGCGCACCTCGACCCAGGCGTCGCCGTTGTCGGCCTTGACGATCTTGTACGGCATCAGGCCGATGTCCTTCTGCACTTCCTTTTCATCGAAGCGCCGGCCGATCAGGCGTTTGACCGCATACAGCGTGCTCCTCGCGTTCGTCACGGCCTGCCGCTTGGCCGGCGCACCCACCAGGATCTCGTCGTTGTCCATGTAGGCGACCACCGAGGGTGTCGTGCGAGCACCCTCCGAATTCTCGATCACCTTTACCTGCCCGCCCTCGGAGATGGCGACGCAGGAATTGGTCGTGCCCAGGTCGATTCCGATGATCTTGCTCATCTGGCTTCCTCGATTGAATGTGGTTCGTGTCTTTCGCCGCGTTTCATTTCCTTAACTGGGTTTGGAGCGCTCCCTTTCAAGTGCCCTGGCTCACGGTCACCAGCGCCGGCCGCAGCACGCGGCCCGCGATCATCCATCCCTTCTGCAGCACCGCAACGACGTGGTTCGGCGGCACGCCCGCGCCGTTGGCACCTGCCGGCACGGTGGAAACGGCCTGGTGCCGGTGCGGGTCGAACTTCTCCCCGGCCGGGTCGATTTCGGTGAGCTGGAACTTCTCGAATGCCGCCAGCAGCTGCCGCAGCGTGATCTGCACGCCCTCGCGCAGTTTGTGCGCGTCGGCCAGGTTGCCGGCGTCCAGGGCCCGCTCGAGGCTGTCGGCCACCGGCAGCAGTTGCTCGGCGAACGATTCGATCGCGAACTTCTGCATCTTCGCGAACTCTTCGGCCGCACGCCGGCGCGTATTCTCGGCCTCGGCACGGGCGCGCAGGTACAGGTCGAAGTTTTCTGCGGCCTTGCGCGTAGCCGCTTCCAGCTCGGCCCGCAGGTCCGCCGCCCGCTCCGGTGCAGGCGTCGCAGCTCCGGATGCACTCTCCCCGGCCCCCGGCGGCGAACTGTCGTTGGCCGCCTGCGGCACCTTCCCTTGGGGTCCGGTTTCCGGCTCCAAAGTCTCCTCCGCTAGTCCAAACATATGAAGAAAGGCAAGTTACCGGGTCCATGTTGGGGCTGAAAGCGGGATTTCAAGCAGCCCCACTCGGCGGATGTTTTCCCTGGGGAACATTCCGTTACATTGCGGGCCGAAGTTGGGTCTGCCGCACCGCAAGGCGGAGCGTTACTTGACCAGAACAGGGTCTCTCGCTTTTCGGAGGATCTTTATGGACGCACTCGAGCCGATCAACAAGAAGCTCCATCCCCTTGTGGCCACTGCCGCTGTCGCCGTCATCGTTGTCAGCGTGCTGGGCGCAATCGTGCTGGTGATGAATCAGGTCAATGCGCAGCGAGCGCCAGAGTCCGCGGCAGCAGCCGCCGATACCGGTACCACAGCCACAGCGCCGGCATCCACGGTGGCGCAGAGTCCGGCGCCGGAAACGACCAGCCCCGCGGCCCCGTCCCCAAGCCCGACGCACAGGCATCGGCCGGCCGCGCCGCAGGCGGCGCCTGCACAGTTTGCCGAAGCTTCGGGCGCACCGGCAGCCGCCACGGCAGCTCCGCCTGCTCCGGCTCCAGAGGTAGCGATGGCTCCCGCGCCGGCGCCGCCCGTATGCGCTGACTGCGGCATTGTCGCCGCCGTGCGGGCGATCAAGACACCGGGCCAGGGCACGGCCATCGGCGTGCTCGGTGGAGGCGCGGTCGGCGGCCTTGTCGGCAACCAGTTCGGCAGCGGCAACGGCAAGGGCGCGATGACCATTCTGGGTGTGATCGGCGGCGCGCTCGCCGGCAACCAGGTCGAGAAGGAAGCCAAAGCCACCACGCACTATGACGTCGATGTGCGGATGGACAACGGCCAGCTGCGCACGGTCAGCGTGCCGGGCAACCCCGGTCCGATCATCGGAACACGCGTGCGGATCCAGAACGGGCAGCTGTACCGGGAGACGCCGCAGTCCTGAGTTGCGCCTGCGTTTGGCGTGGCCGCGCTGCCCGGGTGCGGCTGCGCTAGCGGGGCGCGCCCATCGCTACTGCAAGCTCCGAGCTGCGCTGTGCCTCGCGTGCAAGCGCCTCCCGCTCGCTCGCGTCTACGGGCCAGCCGCCGACATTGCGTTCGACCAGGTCGGCGAGCGCCGAGATGAATACGGCGTTGTCGTTCAGGCAAGCGATGTAGCGCAGTTCCTGGCCGCCGGCAGTGAGAAACTGCGTCCGGCCCTCGATAACGATCTCCTCCAGGGTTTCCAGGCAATCCGCGACGAATCCGGGGCAGATCACGTCGACGCGGCGCATTCCGCCACGGGCAAGCGACCGCAGCGTATCGGCGGTGGCCGGCTCGAGCCAGCGCGCCCGGCCGAAGCGCGATTGGAAGCAGACCTTATAGCCTGCGGAGTCGAGCCCGAGCGCCTGCGCGAGCAGGCGCGCGGTCTTGTGGCACTGACAGTGGTACGGATCGCCCAGATCCAGATTGCGGCGCGGCAGGCCGTGAAAGCTCATCAACAGGCACTCGCCGCGACCGTTGCGCTGCCAGTGCTGGGTCACGCTGGCGGCCAGCGCCCCGATGTAGCCGGGGTCGTCGCAGAACTGCCGGACCCAGCGCATCTGCGGCAGGTTGCGCAGGCGCGTGACCTCGCGGTTGACGCCGTCGACGGCGGAAGCAGTGGTAGTGGCGGAGTATTGCGGATACATCGGCAGCATCAGTACGCGCGTGTCGTTGTTCGCGCGCAGCTGGCCGAACGCCCCCTCGATCGAAGGCTCGCCGTAGCGCATCGCCAACATGACGTCGATGTCCAGGCCGCGCCGCGTCAGCTCCGCGTTCAGCGCCGAGGTTTGCTTTTGCGAGTTCACCAGCAACGGAGAGCCCTGCGCGGTCCAGATCGACGCGTACTTGGCGGCGGAGCGACGTGGCCGCAGCCCAAGTACCGGGCCGTTCAAAATCGGCCACCACAACCAGCGCGGCAGCTCGACCACGCGCGGATCCCACAGGAACTCGCGCAGGTAGCGTCGCACCGCCGCGGGCGTAGGCGCCTGCGGCGTGCCCAGGTTGATCAGCAGCAGCGCCGACCGCTCCGGTCTTGCGTGCACGATCAGTCCCGCGACAACGCGTTGGACAGCAGCTTGGCGGTGATGTCGACGATCGGGATCACGCGCTCGTACGCCATCCGGGTCGGTCCGATCACGCCGAGCGTTCCCACCACCTTGCCGTCGACCTCGTAGGGCGCCAGCACCATGCTCAGCTCGTCCAGCGGCACCAGCTCCGATTCGCCACCGATGTAGATCTGCACGCCGTGGGCGTGCGCCGAGGTATCCAGCAACCGCAGCAGGCGCGTCTTGTGCTCGAACAGGTCGAACAGCGCGCGCAGCTTCTCCATGTCGGTGGCCAGATCGTTGACCTCCAGCAGATTGCGCTCGCCGGAGATCACCACCGGGTCGGTGCGCTCGACTTCCTCCGCACCGGCCTGCACCGCCGCCTCCATCAGATCGGTCATCTCCTGGCGCAATGCGCTGAGCTCCCCGCGCAGGCGGCTGCGCACCTGCTCGAAGGTCAGCCCCGCGTAATGCCGGTTCAGCACGTTGGCGGCCTCCACCAGCTGAGTCTGCGAATAGGGCCTCTCGACCAGCAGGACGCGATTGTGCACATCGCCCTCGGGTGAGACCACGATCATCAGGATGCGGCGCTCCGAAAGCCGCATGAACTCCACCTGGCGGAAGCTGGAGGTGCGCCGCGGACTGAGCACTACGCCGGCGAACGTGGACAGGCTCGAAAGCAGTTGCGCCGCCGTCTGGATCGCGCGCTGCGGCTCGGCGATCTGCAGCTGCCCCTCCATACGCTGGGTCTGCTCGGCCTGCAGCGGCTGCACCGTCATCAGGGTGTCGACAAAGAAGCGGTAGCCGCGCGGTGTAGGCACGCGCCCGGCCGACGTATGCGGACTGGAGACGAAACCGGCTTCCTCCAGGTCCGCCATCACGTTGCGGATCGTGGCGGGAGACAGTTCGAGGCCGGACAGCTTCGAAAGCGAGCGCGAGCCGACGGGCTGACCTTCCACGATGTACTGCTCGATCAGCCGCTTCAGCAAAAGGCGTGAACGCTCGTCCAACATTCCGACATTCTACGAAGCGGGACGGGCATTGTCAGTGCGCCGCGGGATGTCGCCGCCGGGGACTTTTCTGCATAATCGGCCCATGATCGCGCCCTTCCGCAACGTGGCCATCTTCGCCAAGCCGCGAACGGAAGGCAATCGGCCCGCATTGCAACAGGTTCTGAAGCACGTTGTGCGCCTGGTCGAGCAAGCCGGGCTGACGGCCATGGTCGAAGCCGGCACGCGCGAGGCGGTCGGGCTGCGCGAATTCCAGGGTCACACGCTGGCCGAGCTCGGGCAGAAGGCGGACGTTGCGATCGTGCTGGGTGGCGACGGCACAATGCTCGGCATCGCGCGCGAACTCAGCGCGTTCCGCATTCCGTTGATCGGAATCCACTTCGGACGCCTTGGCTTCATCACCGACATCGGGTTGGACGACATGCCCGATGTGCTCGCCGAGATGCTGGCCGGCCGTTACGAGGCTGACCGCCGCACGCTGCTGGAGGCCGAAGTGCTGCGCGACGGCGCCAGTATGTACCGGGGGCGCGCCTTCAACGATGTGGTGGTCTCGCACGGCAGCGCGGGCGGGATCGTCGGCTTCACGGTGCGCGTCGATGGCGCGACGATGTACCACCAGCGCGCCGACGGCGTAATCCTGGCAACGCCGACCGGTTCGACCGCCTATGCGCTCTCTGCCAGCGGCCCCATCTTGCACCCGTCGCTGGCGGGGCTGGTGCTCGCTCCGGTGGCGCCGCACACGCTGTCGAACCGTCCGATCGCACTGCCCGACAGTGTGGTGGTGGAGATCGAGCTCACCGAGCTGCGCGATGCGAGCGCGCATTTCGACATGCAGCTGTTTTCGCAGCTGCAGCCGGGTGACGTCGTTCGCGCCCAGCTCAGCCCGGACCGCGTCACGCTGCTGCATCCGGCCGGATACAACTACTTCGAAACGCTGCGGCGCAAGTTGCACTGGAACGTGATGTCCGGCGAGCCGGCCGGCCGGGCCTGAATGCGGGCCACGCAAGGCCAACGGCGTCGCCATCGCCGAACCCCGGCCCAACATTATCCGCAGCCATGCTGCTGACCCTGTCCGTCCGCGACTACGTCCTGGTGCAGTCGCTCGAACTGGATTTCGGCGCGGGATTCACCGTGCTGACCGGAGAGACCGGCGCGGGAAAGTCGATCCTGATCGACGCGCTGCAGATGGCATTGGGCGAGCGGGCCGATGCCGGCGTGGTGCGCGAGGGCGCGCAGCGGGCCGAGGTGGCGGCCGAATTCCGCGTCGATGCCGCCGCAGTGCGCTGGCTGGCCGAAGCTGGAATGGCGTGCGACGGTGATATCGCACTGCTGCGGCGCACGGTCGACGCCAGCGGGCGCAGTCGCGCCTTCATCAATGGCAGTGCGGCGACGTTGGCGCAACTGCGCGAATTGGGCGAGGCGCTCGTCGACATCCATGGCCAGCATGCCCACCAATCGCTGCTACGGCCCGCAGCCCAGCTACAGCTGCTCGATGAGCACGGTCAGCTGCAGGCCGCGGCTCGCAGCGTGGCATCGGCGCATGCGCAGCTGCGCCGCGCGCACCAGGCGCGCGTGGAGGCCGAGGCCGCAGCGGCCGGAGCGGCGAGCGAAAGAGACAGGCTGGAGTGGATGGCCGAGGAACTGCGGGAACTCGCTCCCGAGCCCGGCGAGTGGGAGCGCGTTTCCTCCGAGCACAAGCGCCTGGCGCATGCCGCTAGCCTGATCGAGGGGGTGCACGAGGCGATCGATACGCTGGCGGAAGCGGAACTGGCCGCGCTGGCGCGGATCGACGCCTCGGCGAGCCGCCTGCGTACTCTCGCCGGCTTCGACGCGCGCCTTGCACCGGTACTCGAGATCCTCGAGTCGGCCCGCAACGAGATCGACGAGGCGGCGCGCCAGTTGAATCAGTATCTGGGGCGAGCGGACCTGGACGAAGCGAGCCTGGCTCGCGTGGAGGCGCGCCTTGCGGCAATGCACGCTGCCGCGCGCAAGCTGCGCTGCGCGCCGCAGGAGCTGGCCGGGCTGCTTGAAAGCACGCGGGCCCGCTTGGCGGCGCTGACGGCCGCATCCGACCTGGACGGCCTGCGCAGCGCCGAGGCAAGCGCTGCGCAGCAGTTCGCGCAGGCCGCCGGCGCGTTGTCGTCGGCGCGCGCGCAGGCGGCCCAGAACATGGCGACCGAAGTGAGCCGGGCGATGCAGGATCTGGCGATGGCCGGCGGGCGTTTTGCGGTGCAACTGGAACCTGGCGAGGCGTCGGCCAGCGGGCTGGAGCACGTCGAATTCCGGGTCGCCGGCCACGCTGGAGCGACACCAAGACCGCTGGCGAAGGTCGCGTCCGGCGGAGAGCTGTCCCGCATCAGCCTGGCGATCTCGGTGATCGCGGCCAGCGCCACCGCTGTGCACACGCTGATCTTCGACGAGGTTGACGCCGGTATCGGCGGCGCCGTAGCCGACACGATCGGCCGGCGTATGAGGGACCTCGGACGGATTCGCCAGGTGCTGTGCGTCACTCACCTACCCCAGGTGGCGGCGCACGCCGACCGGCACGTGGTGGTCGCACGCTCGCAGGGCAGCGATCTTCGGCCCGCCGCGAGCGTCGCCCCGCTGGATCGCGCCGGACGCGTCGAAGAACTGGCCAGGATGCTTGGCGGGCAGCAGGTGACGGACACTACGCGCAAGCACGCACGCGAGCTGCTCGCCCAGTGACAAGCTGCTGCGCCAATGTGCTCGGTCATGGCTCCCCCTCTTCCCTCTAGTCCGAAGTTCCTGTAGTCGCCGACCGAGTTTGTCCATGTACGTCAGACACTTGGGGTGATCTCGGGGTTCAGAGTTCTGTCTACAGGCGGATTTGCTCAATCA
>Ga0187846_10001510_pt1 | contig 13133 bp, 19 predicted proteins | sample TC_taG_FD_161473 | JGI IMG/M metagenome (GOLD analysis project Ga0187846, IMG submission 161473) | Biofilm microbial communities from the roof of an iron ore cave, State of Minas Gerais, Brazil - TC_06 Biofilm (v2) | ecosystem: Environmental > Terrestrial > Deep subsurface > Cave > Wall biofilm...
TCTTGATCCACCATTCAAAAGTAGTCAGAATTATAATGTCCTGTTTGCAGAACAAGATGGTTCCAGAGCAGCTGCCCAAATCAAAGCCTTTGAAGATACCTGGAGATGGGATAGTGCAGCTGTTTTGGCCTACCATCAGATTGTCGAGCTAGGTGGCAGAGTCTCTGAAGCTATGCAAGCCTTCCATATGATTTTAGGCGACAGTGATATGCTAGCCTATTTAGCAATGATGGCACCAAGATTAGTTCAGATGAGAAGAGTCTTGAAACCTACTGGCAGCATCTATTTACACTGCGACTCTACTGCTAGCCATTACCTCAAGATATTAATGGACGCAGTCTTTGGCCCAGATGGTTTTACCAACGAGATAGTGTGGCGCCGTTATGGAACCCATAATGATGTGGGACAGGGCTCAAGACATTATGGTCGTGTCCATGATATACTATTGTTTTATACCAGAGGTCCCAAAGTCACCTGGAATCAAGTGTTCACTCCGCTTGATCCCAAGTATATTGAGCAAACCTACCGCTATATAGAGCCAGGAACTGGTAGACGGTTCACCACAACACCACTCACTGGACCAGGGGGAGCTGCTAAGGGCAATCCTGTATTCGAGTGGAAAGGGCATATGCGTGCCTGGCGATATAATCGAGCAACCATGGAACGTCTCGATCATGAAGGCCGACTCTACTACTCCCGTACAGGATATGTTCGTCAGAAGCTGTATCTGGATGAATCGAAAGGGGTTCCTGTCCAAGATGTCTGGGGTGATATTCCTTCCCTCTCTGGAGCCCACGCAGAGAGACTAGGCTATCCGACTCAGAAACCAGTAGCTCTTCTGGAAAGAATCATTAAAGCTAGTACCAACGAAGGTGATATTGTACTCGATCCTTTCTGCGGATGTGGCACTGCTATTATTGCTGATCAGAGACTCAATCGTCAATGGATTGGTGTTGATATTACTCACCTGGCTATGTCTCTGATCAAGAATAGATTAACTGATACCTTTGGTAGTGCTGTTAAGTTCATCATTAAGGGAGTACCCGAGACCGTAGCAGAGGCCACTTTCTTAGCCAAGCAAGATCAGTATGAGTTCCAGTGGTGGGCTGTTGGTTTAATTGGAGCAGCCCCCAGGGAGCAAGAGAGGAAGAAGGGAGCTGATAAGGGTATCGATGGGAAGCTCTATTTCCATGATGAGTCAGATCCAACTAAAACCAAGCAACTAATCTCTTCTGTCAAGTCAGGCCATCTGAAGCCAGAGTATGTCCGAGATCTGCGGGGAGTGATTGAACGGGAGAAGGCGCAAATTGGGGTGCTGCTGACTCTTCAGGACCCCACACCAGCCATGAGAAGAGAAGCTGCCAGTGCAGGCTTCTACCACTCCCCTGGCTGGAACACTGACCATCCACGGCTCCAAATCCTAACTGCGGGTGAGCTGCTGTCTGGCAAGCGAGTGGATATGCCACCGATCGAGCAGGTCAGCACCACCTTCAGAAGAGCAACCCGAGCCAAGACAGATGCCACCCAAGGTGCACTGGCTCTCGACTAGTCAGGCCAGTGCAGTTGTTGAAATGCGACTCTGGCCCCTTACCCCTGCCAATCAGGATCAAAGCGCTCAGCCAGTTTCCTAGAAACAAATTGAGCTTCTACAGCTCCTGTAGTCTTTCGGTCGGTCCAGTAATCTCCTTCTAGCAGCCGTTGTGGATTGCCAACTACCTTCAGGGCAATTGCACCATTATGGATCGGACTTCTGTGTCTGACATCGAGATGTGGTTCACTCACGTATGTATAACTCAGTTTCTTAAGTCCATCATCATCTTTTACTATTGCTGATACACTTTTGCTATTCATTTCGGCTGTGAGCATTATACAGTTAATGGAATCAAATGTCTGTCTAATAACCAGCAACATAGGGATTGGGTCAAGTGGTTTCTGGGTCTCTGGATTGATCCAAGTACTTTTGATCTCCCCCTTCCAGGTACCTTGTAGATCTGGGTACGGCACTAGCCACCCTTGGAACACAGGCAGACGCCAGCCCCACTTAGTAAAAATGACATAGCAGAGTGCAAAGAGAGTAACAACTTCAGGTAAGACCTGGAAAGCCTTCATAGACAGACCAAGCTCGGTGTCGTGGATCCTTAGGACTAACAGCCATAGTCCAACTACCAAAATAATGATTACCCATATTGCAGCTTCATCCTTGACGTTCTTCATAGTTACTCAAATCCTAAATAGCCCCAGGCATCATTGAGAAATTGGTGAACACCAGCTCTTGTCCATTGCTGAGACGGACGGAATAAATATTTGATGCCGTTAACCTCCAACCAGTCTTTGCATCGATCAGCAGTAAGTGTAGCATTAAAGGCAGTGGTTAAGATATATCTAACATCGTCAGTCCAAGTGCTGTGGAGAAAGCCGATATCGTCAACATTCCAGGCCAGACATTCTATTAAGAAAGACGGAATGCTCTCGGCAGACTTGTAGCCAGCGTCAATCAGCTCATGGCGTAGTCGCTTTAGAATTCTGACGTTGCCTTTAAAACCACTGTTGGTTCTATTAGAATCATTTTTCACTACTCCATTCTTATAATTTTGCTCTGGAAAATTAAAGATCATGGTACCGCTGTCAGGTACAAATGCAGTGCCTGAGATCCAGGTGCCATCTGTTCGATATAGTCGATATTCAAAACAAGCGATAGCGTCTGAATCAATACGGTAAGTATTTTCGTGCAAATCAAACGCCTTCTTGCCTCTAGTAACGCCGTCTCTGCCTAGATACGCTACTAAGGCAGACTCCACTTCATCCTTGAATTGGCTATAGGTGTAGCTAGATGAAGTATTACCAAAGGATGAGTCTGAGTGGCCTTCAGGATACTGGGCAAAAAAATAATCTGTCCGTAGAATGCATACATCTACATCGCTGTCTCCAGGAACGTTAGTTCTATTAGCATAAGAGCCCTGAGCAAACACCCGAGTGATATTACCATTCAGTGGTGAACCATTTGCATTGATAGCATTACGAATTACCTGTTCAGCATTAGAGCATTTGGTTTGTTCCGTGGTACCTGGTGCTTTGGCCCAGTCTGTAAATGTATCTTCCCAGCTCAACTCTGGTATCTCCTTCCGATCCCCAGAACGCCTGTTCTTCTCAGGTATAGTACCACAGGCGACTCTGGCACTATGTGATTTCGCATAACCACTCTTCCACGCAACGCTCCCCCATTTCCCCCGATTGACTTACCATAATCCGTTGCGTAATAATGGCATATAATGTACGTTATGCGCAACGCTTTTTGCCTTAGCAGTGCTGTTGACCTTGAGTCCTGTATCTGTCACTCTATCCAGGTATGGCAGAGATCCCCGGAGAGAAACTAGCCCTTATGCCAGCTGCACACCAACCAGGCACCGACCGAGCTCTAGCAGCTCGCCAGGCTTCACTTCAGGAAGCCCGCACAACCGTCTACAGATTGTCTCAGGTCCTGGAACCACACCCTACTCTGGAAGGGGCAGCAGAAGCCTTCCTGAGAACCCTGGAAGGTGCTAACAGGTCAGCTGCCACCATTTCAGCATATAGAGCAGATCTCCAGCAGTTCGTCAGTTGGCTGGGGGAAAATAACGCTGCCTGCTACTCCCCCACTCAGGTTCAGAGAATCGACATCCAGGAGTGGCTGACAGCTCTTTCCAGAGCTGGACTCTCTGGAGTGTCCAGAGCCAGGAAATTGGCAGCCGTCAGGGAATACTTCCGCTTTCTGGATGCTCACGATCTACTCGAGAAAAATCCCACCACTGGGATCGAGACCCCCAAGAAGGAGCGAAAGACCAGGACCTATCTTTCGTCAGATGAGTACAGGTTGATGCTTTCTGAAGCAGCTGGCAGTCCCAGGGACTACTGTTTGCTTCAGCTTTTTCTCCAGACTGGGGTTAGAGTCTCAGAGCTCTGTGACATCCGACTGGCTGACATTGACCTGAAGGAGAAAACCATCAAGGTCAGGGGCAAAGGCAATGTCGAGCGAGTCATTGAACTTGGCCCCAAGGGTCTCCAAGCGATCAAGAATTACTTGCCATTCAGAGAACAGGTCTTAATGTACTCTGGTAACGCTGAAGACCACTTATTCCTGACAGAAAACACTAACCCGAATAAACATGCAAATCCGTTATCTGTGAGAATGGTTCAGCATTTGGTGCTCGCCTACAGAAAATCAGCTGGTATTTCCAAGAAGGTCACTGCTCACAGCTTAAGGCACACCTTTGCGACTTATAAAGCAGAACGAAATGTGTCCGCATTCCAACTACAGCAGTGGTTAGGCCATGCTAATCTGAATACTACTCAACAATATGTACATATTGGCAGAGCAAATGCTAGGAAGGCTATGGAACAAACTGAGCTATGAGAAAAACTGTTAGCCAACAACATCGAACTCGCAGAGTTAAAAGACCCGCCATCTTTCTCAAAGGAGTCCAGCAGATTCTACTCTGGGCACACTACCAGCGGCTGAGTCTATAGGGTCGATTGCCCGTTGATGGCATAATTGGTGCTGTGGCAATATGAGTGATCCCGACCTGCTAGCTTATAGACCCACGCAAAGGAAAGGTGGAATGAGGACGACAGATGCAACAGCCTATCTCAAACGAGGCCCAGAATATCCTCTACATTCTGAGAGGTTCAGGTGCCCCAGCATTCTCCATGCCCATTGGTGCCAGTGGTGGGACCACTATCCTGCCACTCAATGGCACTAATCCTATTCACACCAGTATCCATGATGATCGGGCGCTGATTCGAGAGTTACGGGATGCAGCCTATATTTCTATCACTTGGGAATCTGATGCTAGATGGGAGTTCCATTTGCTTTAGTAGCTCCCTGAGATAGGGGGTGCCATGACACTAGTTGTTTGTATTGTGAACATGGTGATGGCTGGGTTATTCATAATTTTTAATGAACCACTAGCCAAGGCTGCCATGTGGTGTAATCGCAAAGTCTTTAGACTATCAGTGACTGCGGCTGATATAAAGCGCTCACAAGTGTTGTTTCTCATATGTGGCACAATCTTGCTGATCATGAATGCTGTCCGCTTTCATGAATTGCTGCAATAAATGGTTCAGTAGCTACATTAGTGATGCTTGCCCTGTGTAGATAATGTGCTGCAATTGGTGCTGAATATCTTCTAAGAAGGGCTTAGGGCAGGCATCCAACCAACTGGTCGCAATGCTGAGTGGGGCCATGAATTTGTCCAGGCCAGGTTCGCTCGAGACCTGATCAGAGAGCGTAAGGTTTACCCTAGCGTAGATCTCACAGTTGGGCTTGTAGACAGAAGGAGAATCGGGCATGCTCCGGATATCTGACGTCCAAAGCAGGAGCCCGATTCTCATGAGTAGTGTACTCGCGCCCGCCTCGGCCCAGCAGCCGACCAACGCGGTGCCCCTCGCGCGCCTGTTCGCCTACACGCAGAGCCTCGGCCTCGAGCCGCACCTAGCCCAGCGCGAGCCGTGCAGTGAGCCCGCTGAGCAGCCAGAGCCCTGCACGACGCTAGGAGAGTGGCCTACAGTCCTAGCGGCAATTGATGGTGGTAGTAGAAACGAGGCCCCCACGATTAATGTCGCCCGTCCACGCCCCTTGTGGCCCCGATGTACAATTGCTCGGTCCATAGATAGGCACACATCCACTATTGTTGTAGTTGAACGAAGGGCAGGAGCCCTGTGACGATCCAGCAGTTCCCCCGGAGGCACCAACACTGGCTCCTGAACTAACCGAAGAGCTAGACTGCTGCCTCTGCTGGGCAACCCCGGGATTGCTCGCCGCGCCCGCCCCTATACCCACCCCACCAGTTGCAGGCTGGGTATAGGGCTGCTGAACGGTCGGCTGAGCCTGCCACTGCTGCAGCTGTTGTTGATACTGAGCCTGCTGCTGACTCACCAGGTATTGCCACTGGGCTACCTGCTGTTGATACTGCTGCTCTGCCTGCTGGTCAGCCTGCTGCTGGGCTTGTGTCTGTGCTTGCTGCTGGCGCTGGCGGACTACCTCAGGCCTCTCCTCTACTCTAAAGGACACCAGTGCTGCTACGCGGTTGCCGTTCTCCACCGCCTCGACATACTGGGTAATACGATCGGGCGCCATTGTTAGACTTATGTCTTGACACTGGGTGCCCGCCTGCGCACTCAGGTTGGGTTCTTCTGGCCGCTCCATTCTGCCGAATTGTGATGCAGTCCGTACGTTAACTGTTGTGTTGCGGCTCACTGTTAGACAGAGATGCGCACTCTCACCAGGATAATACACTCCGCCATCCCCGCGATCTACTGTCAGCGACAGGTCTAGATGAGCGCTTGGCAGTGGCTCCCCCGGGTGCATGCCAGCCAGGCAAGCAGCGGACACGCTCTGAATCGGGCGTCCTGTGAAACCTCGAGCAACAAAGGTATCCGGATCCGGAATGCCGTGGAGCGCGCCCGCTACGTACAGGTAGATAGTCGGATTACCTGAGCTTTGGAACAGGTCACCAGGAGAAGGTTGAGGGCAAGCAGAGGAGGATGCCGCTGCTCGGGCTATTTCTTCAACACTATCCGGCTGTCGGACGGGGCCAGTGCTGTTGGCAGGACGCGCAGCTGAGCGGAAGCGAACAGTAGAAGATCCCACCACCTGCCCGCCTTCAACTGCCTCAGCCACCATGACCTCTTGACCTAAGGGAGGCTGTATCTGTGTATCGATACAGTGCCGACCGCTCATCGACTCTTCGAGCACCACTCCCGGGGCATCTGTATCTATTCCACTCCGCAGACGCACAGTGACTGGACGGCTAACCGTGATACAGATGGAGATCCCGTCGCCCTCTGCGTAGGTCGCCCCAGCACCACGGTCTACCGAGATGGAGATAGTAACTGGTGCTGGAGCTGCTTCTGAAGAGCGGGACCGCTCTCGTACAAACGTCGAAACCTGATGCGTTGTGGGGTCCACATTAACTGCTGTATTCGTTGGATCTGGACAGCCACGGCGCGTGGCTTCTCGATCGAAATCGCGAAAGATAACCCTGGCCAGTCCTTCCGATGCTGCAGGCAAGGTATCACGATCTAGATGGTTCAAGAGATCGGAAACCGCACCCTCGCCTGGGAAAATAGATCCTACTGCATTTTGGTCCATAGTCCAGACGTGCGCAATAAGAGAACGTCGATAGTCGAGATAGTTTATACAGGTTGCTAGAGAATGATCTCCATCGACAATCTGGCCGTAGTACCTAACTGCCGCATCCCCGTCCGCTTGTGCAGCGTCCCGGTCATCGAGCAGTGTTAACCCATTGGCACTACCAGAGAGCGCTATTAGTAGGGCAGCCGGGTTGAGACTCGTGGCTGCATCGAACCCCAGCGCAGCGAAAAAGTGCTCCCAATTAAAGTCCTGGCCAGGATACGACTGAGCTGAGGCGCTACGAGTCTGAGGGTGTAAGAATAAAAGGCTGGGGAGAATCCCAACAAGCACGACGGTGCCAATCAGACGCCACGTACTCTTGCGAAGCATGTCGCCTCCTAATGAGCAGTCAAGAGCGATGACGGAGATGATCTTCTTGACAATATAAATATCTGATGAGTTAATATGGTTATATGGCCAAACAGCGCGGGATGTTACTAAGCAGTGTCTTGATCATATATACCATCTTTATAGTGCAACAGATAATAAGAGATGCTGTCGCTATTACCGGGTCGGGCTTGACATCGGCTGATATGGCAGCTGCGGCGGTTTTAGTTATCAATCTCGCGGTTGCGTGTGGATTGTGGTTCTGGAAGCGGATAGCTGTTTATGGCCTGTTTGGGTCATGGATTATAATAGTACTCCTGTATGTGGGATATGTTTATAGTAAATTTGTGTCCAGTGGCGCTGACTATGAGTATTCGTCACATACTGCACAGGGATTAGCGAATAGGATGCATGCAATCATTCTCCTATCATCTCTGCTGCCAGTGGTAATGTGGCTATTGGTACTGCTGGTCTTCTTAGTCGCTGTCAAAAGAAAATGGCAGTATTTTGAGTAGCGGATATCTGGGCTGAGAACAGCAGCCGAGCGATGCCACGAGTCGCGCCTAGGGTACTCCGCTATCCCTCAATTGTCAATACGCTTTGGCAAAACTCAACCTCAATCCCATAGATTCTCCTCTTCCGTCCGCAGGATCACTGGCAGCCTATTGTGCTGCTCCACCATGAGAGAGTTGGAGCCCCAGCCAAGCTTAAAAAATGTAAGAGAAGAGCCAGCTCCCCCTGCCTTTATTTTCTGCCGAGCCTAATGTAACATGCAGCTATGCGTTACAGTGAGCATGAGACTCCAGCCTCACTTTCAGCGAGCTGCAGGCAGATTGCTGAAGCCATTGACGGTGAGCGTGGTAGATTTGCCTACCAGGGGTTTGACTGGATCAACGCGACTCTCTTCAACCAGCAGCTCCCCATTCCTATGATCCTCTGGGGTCTCACCCCACACTCCCACTCTCTGGCCTTTACCAGAGTAGGGGGAGATCTCCCCCTGATTGTCCTGCACCCATCACTACTGGGTGGCACTGAGAAGCTGAGCCCCTGGGGCATGGATCCAGATTGGCTAGGACCTGCCTTTGCCCTAGATGCCCTAATCCATGAAGCTCTCCACCTGTCTGTCTACCACCGCTTTAGGGAATGGAGTGGACAGACCAGCCACAACAGCCCAGAGTGGATTGACGTAGTTAATCGAGTGGCACCAATATTAGGGTTTGAGACCTTCAAGGCTGGGGAAAATAAGCTGAAGCGGGTGCCACTCGAAGGAGAATATGGACCCTCTGGAAAACCCAAGACCAAGGTGAAGAGACTCAGCCAGGCCACTCTAGCAGGAGAGAATGTACCGTTTGACCTGGTGACCAGTTTCCCCCATTCTCTGAGAATCCACCTCGGCCAGGCTGATGCCCATTATGGGGTTCCTACCACTCTCCCCTTCTCCAGCTCACTCAGAATGTTTGTGAGCAGAGAAAGATCCTGGTGGGAGTGATGTGTAACCTACAGCTGCCTGTTACCCGTAGCATCGGCCGTACACGGCCTGAGGTACCAGGGCCTAGAGGTCAATGGGAGTACCATATGCTAGGACCAGAGCTGCCCCACTGAAAGGCTCCTACCATGGCAGCCACAGACTCCGACTCAACCAGTCTCTGTCCACCTCACCACTGGCTGATCACAGAACCAACCATCTGGCTGCAACTATGGATCTGCCAACACTGTGGGGCTGAGTTGGAGAAGGAGGTGCCACGTCCCAACTCCTACAGATCCTGGGTGCGACGCGCCAGCACCAAAGAGCCCGAACCACCTGAGTCCCAACCTTCTAGTGGATAGAGAGAGCAACAGACAACACTCTCAACTTGACTGGCAAGGGGCGTGCGATGGATTGGCTAATTGCGCTAATTTCAATGACTATAATCATACCAGCGGGAATATTTTGGCTATGGATGTTCTCTGATATGACTAAGAATGATTATCTGCTCAGAGGCTCAAAGTCTAACTGGATATTGGCATTTATTGCTCTGAATATCTTCGCTGCAATTCTATATTGCTTCAGTGAGTATAGCAATAGATATTAATTACTGTAAGTTTCAAACTGCCTATGACTTCAGACGACTTGGTCTCGTGGTTGTTGATTGTTGGGTTACCAAATATCTAACCGTCTGCTATAATAGATACTGTAAAGAAAGGTGGTGGACATCATAATATGGCACAGAATAAAGCAGGGAAGAAAGTGACAACTATTGGGCTGACTGCTGATGAACTAGCTGACCTTGGCCGTCTCATTGGCGCAGGCAAGGTAATGCTTCAGCATACCTACCCAGTGGTTGGCAGAATTAAAAGAGCAATGACTGCAATAGGTGTTTCCACTAAAGGTTTATAAGAGCATAGAGAGCCTGGCGCGCCCCTAGAGGAACCCATCCGTTCCACTACACTGGACGTCCGCCTTCAGTGTCGAAGGAGCAGGCAATGCGTTCTTATGTCATCAAGCCTGGCGGCCGTGTCATTGGGTTGCGGGTCGCTCCTCTGCCAGTCCCCACTTCCCTCAGGGTGCGCGCTATGCTGCCTCCACGTTTGCCACGCGCAGGACGAGCTAATAGGCAACAGGCTCACCGCTCTGGAGCCAGAGAGTGAGACGGCTAGGCCTTCACTGCTACTCCTTCCTCCTGGACCTTTCGGTTACTGGTCTCCCCTCGCTGGGAAGCTAGCCACCGCCAGAAAGCCAGATACCATCCTTCACGCTCACCAAAGCCCCAGGTCCTAGCCTGGAGACGCCACAGCTGGTGACGCTCACTCTCGAGCTGGTCCTGCCCCATGATCTCCTCCACCTGCAGCAGGCTCAGCATCCCCAAGCCAAAGCAGGGTAACATAAGATACACCCTGAGCAGCAGATCCCGAAAGGCACCCATGATGCCGCTGCCAGATTTCCAACCAGGGGCTGGCTGCCCGCCCCATCACTGGCTGATCAGCGATCCAGTCCAGCGGATAGAGCTGTGGACGTGCCAACGCTGTGGAGCGGAGCGACAGCACGAGCGACCTCCTGTCAAGCAATACAAAACATGGAGTTCACATAAGGCACAAAGAGATAATTGACTCTGCCCCCTGCCCCACACTGCCAGGGACTTCTCTTCTGACGTCCGCGAGAGCTATGGTGGTCCAGGACTGCAAAGCCTCCACTGCTCGTTTGTGGCCAGCTCAGCCAAGGCCATTCTCTTGGCTGTTGACACCATAAGTCTTACTAAATCCTGCACAATATCTTTGAAGTAATATGCGTGCTGATCTGGGCTTAACGGTTACTTTGGTGAGCGGCATACTTCTTATTGTATTTAATGAAGTAGCAGGCCGTAAACTTAATGATTTTCAGAATATGTTTGCCCAAAGAGATAGGAATACAAAACGCACCAGAATTATCTGTATTATTATTGGTACAATCTATGTAATTTATGCCTCTTTGGCTTTGTTTAGATAAAGCCCACGTAAGACTGCCAATGCGGTGCACCAGACTCTGAGAGTTGGCTATATGACACTAGACGCACTTGAAGCCCGTTGGCTTATCAGGGCCTCTTGGGCCAGAGACCAAGCTGCTCGCCTGCATCCCTGCGCCCCGTTGCAGCTGGTGATGGACGATAATAGCCAGCTGGTGCCTGCTCTAGACAGACTCATAGATGATAGAACCCAGGCCTTCCTGGAGCTCTCCACTGGCACTAGACAACCTTCCCTGGCTCAGGCTGCTGGTTGGTTGTCCATAGATCTGGAGCTGGAGCTACTACCGGTGGTGGCTAGGGCTATTTGGATCTCCCAAGGATGTCCTGAAACTCCACCTAGCTACTTGTCTAAAGTGGTATAATGCTACTTGTGAAAGGCGATGTATAATGAACGTTACTAAGAAAATTAACTTTGATGATGTTATCAGAAACTGGCCGGCAATCTTTGCAGCCGTCGCAAATAGAAAAGAGGTGGTGATTGTGGAACAAGAAGGCAAAAGCATTAAACTTGAATCAACTCAACAAGAGCCTGAAGTGGTTAGCAATCCTTGGGTTAACTATGATCCTGTAAAGGCTAAAGCAGCCCTTCATGCCAGTGTTGGAGTATTGGCACATGTGGATGTAGATAACCTATTGTCAGACCTTAGAGAACAGCGCAGGCAGGATAGTTCTGGTAGGCCCGCTGAATAATCTTCTATGACCTATCTTGTTGACTCTAATTGGATTATCCTTGCCCTTCATGGTAAGACTGATGCAATTGAACTCCTAGATACCTTAATACTTGATGGTGCAGCTATTAGTATCATCTGCTATATGGAAATCATCCAGGGTTTAGAGCGTGAGATAGATCCTCCGGCAGCCACAGCCCAATTCCAGAGGCTGCTTGATCAAATACCAGTTCTCCCCTTCTCAATGGCAGTTGCCAGACGCTGTGCTTTGGTCAGGGAGACTTTGAGAAACCAAAACCGTAGGGTTAACTCCAGAGCGTTAGATCTTCTAAACGCTGCTACTGCTCTAGAGTATGATCTAACCTTTGTGACACAGAACCTGGATGACTATAAAGATCTACCTGAAGCTGTTGGCTTGAAGCTTTACCAGCCCCCTACACCATCAGAGGAACCAGCTCCCCCACTCTCCACAGAAGACACTGACCAGCCGCTGTGATCCTCCTGTAACTCCCCTCCAGGTCTCTCCCCTTGTGGCCCAGCAGCTGCAGCTGCTGCAGCAACGACCCTTGTGATGAGTCCGTAAGACCTGCTCCCTGGCAGCTTCACCGAGTCCTTTGCTATAAGATGTTGATTTGTAGATTTGTCCACAAGTCATCAAGTCTACTCAACATGCTAGTATTATGGTAATATAAGAGAGATTATGGCAAGAAAGATTGTAGTCACCATACCAAAGGGTGGTGCTGGCAAAACTACCACTGCTGTCAACTTAGCTACTGCATTACAGCTGCTTGGTCAGAAGACGCTACTGGTGGATCTTGACCCAGGCGCAGACGCTACCTTATCTGTTGGCCTAAACGCAGATGAGCTACCTTACAATATCAACCATCTATTCACGACTCGTCATGTCCAACCAGAGGAAGTGATTACTGCTACTTCATTCGGTCTGGATATTATGCCTGGACACAGAAGTCTTGGCGACACCGAAGCAGGCATGCAGCCTAGTCAAATCGGAATTTTGAGGAGTTTGATAGGTCCTATTGAAGACCAGTATGATGTGATTGTAATAGATACGCCTAACTCTAAAGGCTATTTGCCTATAGTAGCTTTAGCTGTCGCCAATGATGTAGTCATTCCTTTACAGGCACAGTTTCTGGCGTTTGAGAAGTTGGCTGGGTTACTCAAGAAAATAGATGAAGTAAAACAGGGGTTAAATGATGGCATTAGAGTGGACGGTATTTTACCTGTAATGATCCGAGTTCGTACCAATATGTCTAACGCAGTAGTCCAACAAGCTAAGGCTCTCTATCCCCATCTGGTCTACCCCATTCAGGTCAACGACTCTACCAAGCATTCTGAAGCTACTACAGCTGGAGTCCCCATTGTCATCTATGAGCCTGGCCAGCAAGGATCACTGGCCTACATGAAGCTGGCAGAAAGGTTCAACTAGCGTGGCCAAGCAAAACCTTCAAGAGCTGCTGGCAGCCCGCACCA
>Ga0187846_10001511_pt1 | contig 13128 bp, 11 predicted proteins | sample TC_taG_FD_161473 | JGI IMG/M metagenome (GOLD analysis project Ga0187846, IMG submission 161473) | Biofilm microbial communities from the roof of an iron ore cave, State of Minas Gerais, Brazil - TC_06 Biofilm (v2) | ecosystem: Environmental > Terrestrial > Deep subsurface > Cave > Wall biofilm...
CCGGCCGGCGAGCGGGGGCCGGCGGTACGAGGTGCCGCACGACTTGCATCGGAATCGCTGGGTCGCGTAGCTCTTGAGATTCCCCATGAGGTCGGGAAGGAAATGGGCATTCAGCACGACCGTCACAGCGTCCGCCACGTCGACGGCCCGCAGCTGCACCGTCAAGGTGAGGGACTGCTCCACGATCCGATCCATCGAACCCGCCTCCCGGTACGCCGAGCGCACCGGTCCGCCGGCGATGTCCAAGGTGTCGTGCGTGAACCCGAACCCGGTCAGCTCGGGTGACCCCGGGGGCCGCCGACCGATCGTCTCAATCTGGGCCGCGATCTCTCGCGGAGGACGGCCCGCGGCTGCGGCGCGGAAGAGCGCGAGCGGGTACTCGGTGACTACGTCGACGTTGTGGGCCTCCTGGTCGACCTCCGCCACGTGAAGGCGTGTCGTCAGGACGAGCGGTTTGTCCATAAGCGCCCCTCGGGAGTCCGGGAGGTAGGCCCGCGAAAAGTTGAGCAGGGCGTCGAGCAGCAACGTCACCGAATCCTCGTCCCCGTCGCAGTTGCGACGTTTCGCAGCGTGGAAGACTGGATGCGCAAAGCACGCCTCCGCCGCCGTGAACCCGATGATCCGCCCCACGACGCCTCCCGAGGTATGCGGGGCGAGGGCGACCACCAGCGCCCCGATCAGATCCGAAGGCTCCGAGGCTCGGTAGAACGGTTCCGTCTCGTAGAGGCGTATCAGCTCATCGTCCACGAACCGGGAGAGTTGGAGCAGGTAGCGACCGCACGAGGACGACACGACGAGGTCCTGAGGCATCAGCTCGAGCAGTTGGTCGTCCCGCTCGAGGGGCGCTCCGGTCCAGTCGAGCGCATAGCCGAGCTCGCGCGCGCGCTCGACCGTGAGGCCGACCTCCCGCGGGCGCACGTGGGTCAACGGAAGGTCGGTGAGGTCGAATCGCGAGGTACCGTCCTGGTAGACCGAGATGCCGAACGACGCCCGGAGGATTCCCTTCTCGATCAGTTCCGGAACCTTGCCGGGGGAGGTGAGCCCCTTCACGCCGCGGACCTCCGGTACCCGACGCAGGTGCAGTCGGTGGAGCGCCTCCGACCACAGCCGCGCGACCGGTAAGGGCTCGGTGACGACCTCACCGGTCGGCAGGGTGTGCACGCCGCAGACGCAGCGCAGCCAGACCGTTCGACGCCCACAGCCGGGGCAGGAACGCAGGCCGAGAGCGACCGGAACGCCGTGGGAAAGCGTCTCCCGCGCTGCGGCGGTAAGCGAGCGTTGCACCCCGCCTGCTTCCCCGATCGGGAACAGCACGTGCACGTTCGGACGGAGCCGCCGCTGGCGTGCCTTCTCGGGTCGACCGACCCGCGCGCCGATGCGCGAGGGCGCGCGGGCGCGGATTTCTACTTCGGCCAGACGCGAGACATAGGCCAACGAATCCGCTCCCTGCGGCTCGAGCGGGACTCGGAGAACGAGGCGACTTCCGACCGGTTCGAGACCCAGACCCCCGACGAGAGCCCAGGCGCTTTCGTCCTCGACGAGCAGGCGGTCCGGCCCGACGCGCCGATGCAGCGCACCGAGTCCGACGAGCAGCTCGCGGCGCTCGGGCTCCCACGGAACCTCGAGCGTCCCCTCGTCGAACCGACCTTCCTCCGCCACCCAGCGAGCCAGAGCAGCGATCTCGCCGGGAGTGAGGTCGTGCCAGAAGAGGAGATACTTGGGGTGCAGGGGCACCCCGTACTTCCGCGAGGTAGCGATGGCAGCGGCATACGATGGCGTGAGCGCCTCGGGTCCGGTGGGAGCGCCAGCCGCCTCGAGCTCTTTGAGATGCCAGTCGATCGTGTAGGCCGGGGCGGCGAGCGATCGATTGTTCTCGAGGAACTCGCCGAAAGGGACGAGCAGCACCCCGAGGTCGATGATGCGGACCACGTCGGGGAGCACCGCCTCGGCGCGGGCGACGTCGTGGAGGGCCACGATCGTACCGTCGCGCAGCTCGACGATCGGTCCCTCGATCGTGTCGCAGACCCCGATGGCGGTGGCTTTGCCCGGATACTCTAGCTTGACCTGGGTTCCGACGGCCACGAACCGTCGGAGGATGACCATTGTCGCGGGGTTGATCGCGCACGAAGCCAGGCCGGAGGTTCGAGCTCGACCGTAGACGAGCCGGAATCCGCCGGGTCGATTCGGGTACGCGAGGATCGGTCGACCGCCGAGCGCCTCTCTAAGGTACTTCGCCCCTCTCGATTCTTCCCCATCCCCGGCCACGTGATGCCCGACACTCTCCAGGAACTCCCAGCCCGGCACGCCGAGCTTCTCGACGATGTTGCGGAGCTTGGCGGCCTTCTGGCAGAGACCTTCCGCGATGACGAGGCACGCCCCGCCGCGGATCCCGTTCGTGGGTACTCGGCGGAGGTCGCGGAACGCGGTCACCTCGGCATCGGCCTCGGTGGACTCGCCCGAGACGCATACCGGAACGTGCCGGACCACCGTCTCGATCTCCGAACGCGTGGGTACGTACTGCAGATGCTGGAGATGCTTGTAGAGCGGAATCTCCTCCTGGTATCGCCCGACCTCCGCCTCCTCGGGCTCGTAGGCCCCGAGACCTAGGTCACGACGCACCACGTCCGCGAGGAGAACGGACAGCGCCTGCGCCGTTCCGCCGGCGGCCCGGATCGGACCGGCATAGTAGAGCTCCACGTAGGGAGGCCCGAGTGCGTTCGGCTTGAGGTGGACCTCCGCAAGTCCCTCGAGCGGAGCCACGAGGATTCCTTCCGTCAGTACGCCGAGGCCGACGCGGAGGGCGGCATCGAGACGCGCCTCGATCGTCGACCCGCGTCGCGGGTCCCGGGCAATCTGGCGGGCGATCGCGACCGCGACTTCTTCTCGCGGGAGGGTCTTGGCAAGACCCCGGATCTCCTCGGCGATTCCTTCCAGCGGAAGGTGACGGAGCAGCTTCTCGACCCGCCCGGCCATATCCTGGGCTCGCGGGATTTCCGGATTCACCTCGGGGTCGAGGCCTTGCCGACGGGCCTTCTCGGCGACGTCGTAGGCGGCCGTCACCTGCGACTCGATTCGCCGATAGTAACTTTCCACGGGCCGCCGACCAGCCTCGCGCGAGATAAACCCTAGGGCGTGGACCGTTCCGCCCCCGGCAAGACCGGCAACGCTAGCGAATTCCCTCTGGCTCTGACCGACCTCACCAGGAAGCGGGAGGAAAGAGCCCCGACGGCTCGACGTCAGGCCTTAGCCGGAGCCTACGGCCGTGCCGCCGGATCCCCGGAAGCATGCGGCGGTCGCCCGAACCCGTCACCAGAGTCTTAAGCGGGAAGCCGTCCGGCTCGCCAGGTGACACGACGTGAAAGCAGAAATGGTGGAGATGCCGAGTTGGGCGCGATGGCTGGCGATCATCTTCGGCATCGTGGCGTTGGTGGTGGGAATCTCGGCGCTGATCTTCTACGAGTTCGGGATCGCCCTCGCCGTGGTGCTGATCTCCTTCGCCTTGATCGTCCTGGGCATCGAGCGATTGATCCAAGGAATCATGGGGAAGTCGATGAAGATGACCATCTCCGGCTGAACCGGAGTCGGTCGACTTTCCTACGCGGCCCGGGCTGTCCAACCCTTTCCCCCATACCCGCTGCTGGGGCCGAGGTTCGAGCGGACCCGTTGGGGGGCTTCGCGTCTATGCGAGGCCGATCTGTTGCATCACGCCGATCAGGTCGTAGAAGAGGTTCTCTTCGACGATCTGTCCGTTCATCCAGTGAGCGACCGTACAGAATTCCGTACGGAAGTGACGGTGGGTCGGAGCGATCGTCGTGCCGTCCGGCCGCGCCATCGGACCCGCCATCGTTCCCGAGAATCGCGCGATCGAACACGTCCATTCTCCCCGGGCGAACAGGACCTTGTACGGCCGATTCTCGACACGGTTGTCCGGAAACGTTTTGAAAAATTCCACCGATTCGTCATGGTGTGCGTCTCGCCCCACCGTGGCGGGTCGGCCCCCCGGCCAGGAGACACGAACGGTCGCGGCGTGCCGATTGCGGAAGGTGGTCCACTCCTGTGTATTCCACGCGTCGTCCAACGTTTGCATCAGCTCGAGGTTCTTCGCTTCGGTCTCGGCCGCTTTTTCCTCCGTCGACGGCGTCATTCCCTCGCTCCGTGAGCCGGCCCGCTCACTTTCGGGGAGGACGTCGGATTATCTAACCCACTTGGTGGCGGGGTGAGCGGGCGTCGCGAGCCGCCGGGATCGACCCCACTCGCTCCGGGTCCGGGCCGGCCGAGTCCGCGCCAACGCGGAACGTTCACCGGGGGAAAACACGCGACCGGCTGCCTCTAAAAGAGAACGTTTAAGTACGAATCTCCGAAATCCGTTCGCAGAGCGTATGACGCTCGTCTGACAAACAGAGCGGAGAACGAACGATGAAATCGATTATCCAGGAAGCGATCGCGAAGCACCAGGAAAATCAATCCCTGGTGGAGGAAAAGAAGCCTGCGCCGTCGTATGTCAACTCGGACGACGTCGAACTCGCGAAGCTAGCGGAGACGCTCAAAGTCAACATCCGCATCGTCGGCTGCGGAGGGGGGGGCTCGAACACGATCAACCGTTGCGTTGAGGAGGGCATCCAAGGCGCGGAGATGTGCGCCATCAACACCGATGCCAAACACCTGCTCTCGATCCACGCTCCGCGCAAGATCCTCATCGGCCGGCGGGCGACGAAGGGACTCGGGGCCGGAGCCCGACCCGAGATCGGTGAGGAGGCCGCTCGGGAGAACGAAGAAGAGATCCGCCAGTTCGTCACCGGCGCTCACATCGTCTTCGTCACGGCGGGCATGGGCGGGGGAACGGGAACGGGCTCCGCGCACCTCGTGGCTCGGCTCGCGAAGGAAGCGGGGGCGCTCACGATGGGCGTCGTCACCCTGCCGTTTGCCGGCGAGGGGATCCAGCGGATGGAGCAGGCCCGAGACGGTCTCGAGCGCCTGCGCCGGGTCTGCGACACGACGATCGTCATTCAGAACGACAAGCTGCTCGAGCTCGTCCCTCGGATGCCGCTCGACGCCGCATTCAAGCTCGCGGACGCCGTCTTGATGACGGCGATCAAGGGGATTACCGAGATCGTCACAAAGCCCGGACTCGTCAACCTGGATTACGCCGACATCATGACCGTGATGAAGGACGGCGGCGTCGCGCTCATCGGACTCGGTGAGAGCGAGAGCGCCACCGACCGCGTCACGGAGGCGGTCAACGAGGCCCTCACCTCCCCACTCCTGGGGAGCGTCGAGCTCAAGGACGCGACCGGCGCGCTCGTGCGCGTCATCGGCGGTCCGACCATGACGGTCAGCGAGGCCGAGAAGGCCGCGTCGCTGGTCGGGACGAAGATCTCGAAGCGGGCCCGGATCATCTGGGGCTGCTCGGTCGAACAAACCCCCGAGATGGAGAACACGATCAAGGTGCTCTTGATCATCACGGGCGTGAAGGCGCAGAGCCTCCTCGGTCAGAAGGGAGGCTATGCGGTCGGGGAGTCCGAAGAGGTCATCGACCTCGTCCGCTAAGCCGTCCCGGCGTCCGCGCTACCTCGCGGTCGAGCTCGCCCCGGGGACCCACGCGATCGCCCCGCGGTCGCTCGAGGCGGCGCTCGCGCAGCGGCTCGCGTCGGCCACGCCGGAAGGGCGACCCCGGGTCCGCGTGCTCCGCTTTGACGGGCAGCGTTCCCTCGTCGAGGTCGACCATCTCTGGGTCGGTCCTGCCCGCGAGCGCTGGAACGGCACCCTCACCCTGCCGGACGGCCGCTCGGTCGGCGTGGCGACGCGACGTGCGTACGGCACCATGCGCAAGGGTAAGCGCTGGCTCCGCGCGAGCCCGGTGCGGGTCCCGGAGTCAGTCGAGCTCTCCTCCTCGCAGCGAGCCCGGGGGCATTAAATACGGGCCCTCAGAATAGTACCCGGGCACTCCAGGGAGCGCACAATCCCGTGGCCCGATTTCGTACCATTCGTCAGCGTCGGCACCGGGCCCGTCGCGGTCAGGTCAGCGCGGTCGCCACGGTTCTCGCGCTGCTCCTGATCGTCCTGTTCGTCGCGACGTTCGTGCTCGCGCAGCTCCCGAGCCAGCTGGGCGAGCTCGAGTCCGCCCACACCCTCCAGGTGGAGAACCAGCTCTCCCGGCTCCAGACGACGGTCGATGCCCAGGGGTCGAGCTCGCATCCAAACCTGGCGATCTCCTCCCCGGTGACGCTGGGCTCTCAGTCGCTACCGCCGTTCGGACCGGCCGCTCAAGGTTCGATCGGATCGGAGTCCTCCGTCGTCCAGTCCCAGGTGGGCTACTCGGTGGGGCACGTCACCTTTTTCCCCCCCGCGTGGAACCAAGGCACGAATCCGTGCGCCTCCGGCACCTCGGCATTGCCGTGCTCGGGGAACGGGAACGTGCTCTACTGGAACTTCACGGGAGTGAATCACACCGCGCTCAACATTCATGTCACTGGGAATAACGACAGTCTCGTCTACAATTTCACGGGAAACAACGACACGATCACCCTCACCTGGTCGGGCAAGGACACCCACTACGTCAACGTCATCGTGAACGGCTCGGACAACGTGGTCAATTACGTCAAGTCCGCGTCCGATGTCGGAAACCCGGTGGTCAACTTCCTCTTCTACGGCGAGCGCAACGTGTTCACGTTCAGCCCCGCCGGTTCGCATTCGGGCGCCGGCGGGATGCGGTTGAAGGTCTGGTTCATCGGGACGAATAGCGCGGGGAACCTATGCCCGTACGCGAACCTGGCCGCGACCAATCGCGTCGGCGCGTTGGGCGTCGGCGGGTCGAACATCAACATGAGCGTGACCTGGTTCGATGCGGTCGGGTATGTCACCCCGGTCCACCTCGTGGCGTATCCCGGAGGCGCCATCCCGACCGAGACCCTCCGTTGGTCGAACCAGTCGCTCGGGTTCGTGACGTGCGCGTTCTCCCAGGTCGTCTCCTCGAGCTACGCTTCCTTCTTCCTTGGCGGTCTGGTCGTCCACGAGTTCAATCGTTACAATCCGGAGGCGGACGTGGTCTACGAGGCCGGGGCCGTGCTCCTCGCCCAGGCCGGTGGCTCGGCGATCATGGTGAGCCCGCCCGACTTCGCCCTCTCGAAGACGAGCTCGGGGCTCGCCGCGAGCCTGACGTTCATCAACCTCTACGCGAACCTTACGGCGCAAGGCGGGACTCAGACCGCCGCGGTGACTACCCAGGTGACGGGGACCACCACAATCCAGTTTTCCAATCTGGGAGGCGCCCTCCTCACCTCACCGTTCGTGGTGAGCCTCTCCACTTACTACCCCTCCGCGTGGGCGCAATACATCAATCAAAACCCGACGATGTTTCCCGGAGGGGCCTCGTGCAGCCCCTCTGCGCCCATCTTCGCACCGTACACCTGCACGCTCCCGCCCCCCGGCGTCGCGGTCACCCTGACCGCGTCGCTGACCGTCCAGCAGCTCTCGGTCACCGTCATCACCGTGCAGGTGACTCTCGCGTAGGTCGAGAACGCCCCGGCGGGGCAACCCGCGACGGGTCTCGAGCCTGGTTTCGACACGCTTATCTCGGCCCCATCCTCCCACGTCGGGGTACGGGACGTGGTCGTGGATTCGGCCCAGTTGGTCCCGGTGCGCCGAGCGTTTCTGTCGGTATCCGACACCCACGGACTGGTCGAGTTTGGCCGAGGGCTCTCCGAGCAGTCCGTGGAGCTGATCGCCACCGAGGGCACCCGGGCCGCCCTTACCGAGGGCGGGGTGGCCGCAAGAACGTCGGAGGAGCTCACGGGCGTCGGCTCGTGGTTCGGCGGCCGGATCAAGACGCTCCATCCTGGGATCCTCGGCGGGATTCTGGCCCCGCGGACGCCGGAAGGCGTCGAAGAACTCGCCCGGCGCGGTCTGGTCCCCATCGATCTGGTGGCGGTGAACTTCTACCCGTTCGCGCGACATCTCGACCGACCGATCGACTCGGGCGAGCGCGAGGAGTTCATCGATATCGGCGGCGTCACGCTCGCGCGCGCGGCCGCGAAGAATCACGCCTCGGTGGTCGTCGCGACTGACCCCGCCGACTACCCCACCGTGCTCGGGGAGATGAAGCGCCTTCGGGGCGCCGTCTCGGCGGAGACGCGCCGACGGCTGGCGGTCGCGACGTTTCGTCGCTGTGCGGAGTACGATCGCACGATCGCGGGCGGCCTCGAGCCCTCGATGGAACAGCCGGAAGCATTCCCGGCCCCGAAGCTCGAGTTCCGGGCCGACGCCCTGCAGCTGCGCTACGGGGAGAACCCGCATCAGCGCGCCACGGTGTTTGCGCTCTCCACACCAGGGTCGAGCCCGGAGCCGGTTCGCCTCGCGTTGGTCAAAGGGGAGGCGCTCTCCTACACCAACCTCCTCGACCTCGACACGGCCGAGCGGATCGTTCAGGAGTTCTCCGAGCCCGCGGCCGCGGTGGTTAAGCACGCCACCCCCTGTGGCGCGGCTACCGGCGCGAGCGTCCGCGAGGCGCTCGAGCGAGCGGTCTCGACCGATCCGGTGGCGCGCTACGGCTGCGCGATCGCCGTGAACCGAGCGTTCTCAAAGGAGGCGGTCCCGGCGCTCCACGGGATCTTTGTCGACCTGCTCGCCGCGCCCTCGGTCGACGCCATGGCCTTCCAGGCGCTCGAGCGGCGGCCGAAGCTCAAGATCGTCGAGATAGACCCCTCGGAGGGCTCGAGGGTCTCGTGGGAATCCCACAGCGCGCTCGGGCGGCTGCTGGTGCAGGAGGCCGACCACCGGCAGCTCGACCCGCGGGAGATCCGTTGGGCCACCCACCGCTCCGCGAGCGAGGTCGAAGCGCGCGCGATGGCGTTCGCGTGGAAGGTCGTTCGCCACGCCAAGTCGAACGCCGTGGTGCTGGCCCAGGGGTCCTCGACCGTCGGAATCGGCTCAGGTCAGCCGACCCGGGTCAAGGCGGTGGAGCTGGCGGTCGAGGTGGCCGGGGCCCGCGCGAAGGGAGCCGTCCTCGCGTCGGACGCCTTCTTCCCTTTTGCCGACGGGGTCGAAGCCGCCGCGCGGGCCGGGGTCACGGCGATCCTCCAGCCCGGCGGCAGCGTTCGCGACGCTGAGGTGATTGCGGCGGCCGACCGCGCGAACATCGCGATGGGATTCACCGGTTGGAGAGTCTTCCGACACTGACCGGTCGCGCTGCTGGCCGGGGGTCCTCGCCCGGCTGCCGTGACGCCGCGAGCCTACCGATGGATGAATCGCGCCGCGTAGTGGTAGGGTCCCGCGGCGAAGCGGCGCACCTCGCGCAGCCCGTAGTGGCCGAGCACGGCTTCCGCCTCCGCTGGGGAGAGACGATGCTCGACCGGGGGCCCGCCCGGTGTCGATTCCTTCTTCCAATCGACGTTGACGAGGCTCCCCCTCGGCGCGAGGAGCCGGACCGCTTCGCGCAACGTCGCGGGAGGAATCCCATGCAGGACGTTCGCGAGCAGCACCATGTCGGCGACCCGGTTCGGGAGCGGGATTCGCCTCGCGGTCGAGTGGACGGGAGTGACATTGAGCTGGTCCAATTCCGCACGGCGTTCGAAGAGGAGCGTTACCAATTCGGGGGAAACGTCGACCGCGAACACGCACCCGGATCGTCCCACGATCTTCCCCGCCGGAAACGCGTAGAATCCGCTCCCCGCGCCGATGTCGACGACGCATTGCCCGGTCCGAAGGCCCGCGGATCGCCAGAACTTCTGTGGGTCCTGACTGCGCCTTCGCTCGGGGTCATCCAGGAACGCGATGGCCTCTTCGCGGGTCCAGTGGCGCTCGTGCATGCGTCGGTGGTCGGCGGGCGACTGAGGGGGCATCGTCTCCTCCGGTCACCCCCGGTCCAGTGCTCTTAACGCTCGTCGTTCGCGCCCGATGGTCCCCGCCAGGGGCCCAGGCTCAGGCGAACGAGAAATACCGCCGGAGGATCGACCGAAACTCCGTCGGCCCGACCGGTCCGATCTCGCGACCGCGTTCGCGCCCGTGGTTCACGAACACGTAGGTCGGGATCGAGTGGATCCCGTACGACCGAGTCACGTGGTCGGATTCGTCGACGTTGACCTTCGCGAACTTGACCCGGCCCGCCAGGTCCGCCGAGAGTTCCTTCAGGATCGGTTCCGCGGAGCGGCACGGGCCGCACCAATCCGCGTAGAAGTCAACGACCACCGGAACCCGACAGCGCAGGACTTCCCGCTCGAACGTTTCGTCGTTAACGACGAGCAACTCCGGCCACTCCCTCATCGACACGGGTCCGAAGTTTTCGACATCGACGGGGTCTTTAACCCTATGCTCGGTTCGGCACCGGTGGTGGCGAACGCCGGCGCGATTGGGCGTCGTTCCGCGTCGATTCCCCCCAAGGAACTCGCGCGGACGCTGCGATCTTGGTACGACCGTCACGCTCGGACGCTGCCGTGGAGGCGAGACCGAGACCCGTACCGGATCTGGGTCGCCGAGGTCCTGCTGCAACAGACCCGGGTCGCCCAGGCACTTCCGTACTACCGACGGTTCCTCGGCCGGTTCCCGGACGTGCGCACGCTCGCGCGAGCCCGGGGCTCGACCGTGCTCCGCTACTGGGCCGGTGCCGGCTACTACGGCCGCGCCCGGAATCTCCACGCGGCCGCGCGGGTGGTCGTGGCCGACCGTAGGGGACGGATTCCCGACACGGTGGAAGGGCTGAGGGAACTCCCCGGTGTGGGTCCTTACATCGCGAGCGCCGTCGCGAGCCTCGCCTTCGGCCGGCCGACGCTCGCGCTGGAGGCGAACGGCCTCCGAGTCGCCGCTCGGCTGACCGGCGAGGAGGAGGATGTCCGAACGGCCGCGGTCCGCCGACGCCTCGCTCGCTTCCTCGAGGGAGGTGTCAGTCGACACGGGAGCGGCGAATACAACGAGGCGCTCATGGAGTTCGGTGAAGTCGTGTGCCGACCCCTTCGCCCCGACTGCCCTCGGTGTCCGCTCGCCGGCCGCTGTCGGGCTCGGCAGGAGTTTCCCGACCCTTCGGTGCTACCCCGACGAGGTCGACGCCCTCGACGTCCCCACCTCTATGCCGCCATCGCGTTGCTCGAATATCGCGGACGATGGCTCGTCCAGCGGCGCCCGCCCAAAGGACTCCTCGGAGGGCTCTGGGAGTTTCCGGGGGGCCATATCGAAAAGGACGAGAACCCCCGTGAGGCGTGCCGGCGCGAGCTCAAGGAGGAGGTCGGGGTGAGCCCCCGCGAGCTAAGCCCCCTCGGCGTGGTCCGCCACACCTACTCCCACTTCTCGGTCGACCTCCACGTCTACCACGCGAGGCTCGGCCCCTCGGAGGCCGCGAGGGTACGTCCTTCGGCCGACCGTCGCTGGGTGAATCGTAGCGCCTTCGCCCGGATCCCAAAACCCCGCGCGACTGAGAAAGCGGCGGACCTGCTTACGGGGGATCGGCAGGGTAGGCTTTCCCGGGGTTCATGACCCCGTCAGGGTCGCAAGCGGCCTTGACCGCTTCTCCTTACGAGGGACGGCATCGTTGGGCGGACTAGGAGGTCTTCCCCGGGTCCGCTCCCTCGGCTTTGGGCGCCGTCTGGGGCTGGATCGCGTCGAGCAGCTGGGGAAACGAGAAAGGTCGGAGAAGGATTCGAGTGACACCCGCCTCGCGCGCTTCCTTCTCCGTCGTCTTCGATCGACTGGCGGTGACGAGGACGATCAGGGCCTTGGGCCGGGCTCGGGCGAAACGTCGAACCGCGGAAGCCCACTCGGGCTGGCCCAGGTCTACGTCCACCAAGAGCACGGGCGCCTCGCCGGTAGCGGGGTCGTTTACGAGGTGCACGAGGGTCGCGGGCCGGGAAACGTTGTCGGCGACCTGGTAGTCGTGCATCCGCAGCGCCGAGGCGAGGACCAGGCGTCTCTGGGCGACGTCACTCGCGACGAGGACTTCCTGCATTCCGGCCGGCGCGGCCTTCGCCGGACGGCCCGCTCGGCGCCTCCCACCCGGAGGGAGGAGACGGGGTTAGCCCCGTCCGGCCGAGGGGCGGATGCCCAGCGTTGGGGCGAGCTCCTCAACAGAAAACAGGTCGGAATCCCGCTATCAACCTATTCGTCCACGGCTCCGGCGCCGCCGGAGCCGATTCGCGGTCCGGCGTTCACCCTCCGGAGGGCCTGAAAGCTATATAGTCGGGCGAGGAGTTACAGATTCCGGCCTCGGGTGCCGGTCCCGAACCCCCGGATGGCAGTGTCCGGAAGACCGGGGGCGAGGGGCCGGCGCCCTCCCTTCCCTTGGGACGATAGTTTCTTGGCACCCCTCGCGCGGTTATCGCTCGCGATGCTCGGCATTCTGGGTAGCCCCCGGCGGGACCGGGTCCAGTTGATCTCCACCTTGCGCTCGTTGGGATCTACTTCGCTCCCCGGGCTCGCCGCGGCCCTCTCCTGGTCCGAATCGCGCACGGTGCGGACCATTCACGCCGTCACCCGTCACGGGGAGGCCGCGATCGAATTCGATGCCCATCGGCGGGTGGTTCGCTTTGCCCTTTTGCCCCAAGCGCATCCCCGGCCCTCTCCCGCCCCGCCGAGTTCGCCCGTGACGGTAACCCCGCCTCCGCTCCCCACGCCCGTCCACGGGGTGCCTTCGCCCCCTACCACACCCCGCGCCCCGGAGCCTCCTTTGGCCACCAGCCTCCCGCGGTGTCCGTCCTGCCACGCACGGCTGACCGCTGCCGGAATGCCCGGGATCTTTGTCTGTTCGCAATGCGGGGAGCTCCATCACCAGGAGCGGGAGACCGCTGCGACTCCCGCGCCGACCGCGCCCCTGGGCGTCGCGCCGGCGTCGCGGCCTTCCAGGCTGGTCGCCGCTGCGGCCCCATCCACCGGAGATGGATCGGTGGAGGATCGGCGGGGTCAGGAGCTGTTCGCAGCGTGGGTGACTGCGCAGCCGATCCCCTGCCCGAAGTGCCGCACCTCCCTGCGGCATCGCGGAGTCGGGGAGTACGGTTGCCCGTCGTGCGGAACCCACCTGCGCTTCGACCTAACGGGAACTGTATCGAGGATTCCAGGTCCCAGCGCGGCGGCGTCCGCGCCGTCGCTCTAGAACGGAACCTCGGCGCGCACGCGCTCGACGAGCGCCCCGGTCGCGATTGCGTCGGCCAC
>Ga0187846_10001512_pt1 | contig 13109 bp, 7 predicted proteins | sample TC_taG_FD_161473 | JGI IMG/M metagenome (GOLD analysis project Ga0187846, IMG submission 161473) | Biofilm microbial communities from the roof of an iron ore cave, State of Minas Gerais, Brazil - TC_06 Biofilm (v2) | ecosystem: Environmental > Terrestrial > Deep subsurface > Cave > Wall biofilm ...
GCTTCGTCGGCGAGGGGGCGCATCTGCCCGGCGGACTGTTCGTCTTTTAGCTCCAGGCTGATGGGGCCTTCGGCGGCGGCGCCCAGAAAATCCAGCATGTACTGGGCGTTGAATCCAATGGCCATCGGCTCGCCCTGGTAGTCTTTCTCCAGCGTTTCTTTGGCTTCGCCGTATTCGGGGCTCGAGGCGGAAATTTCGATTCCTTCCTTGGCCACCGAAAATTTCACTGCGTGAGAACGCTGGTCGGCGAGTTGCGCCACGCGCCTGACGGCGTCGTTCAGCTCGCCTCGCTCGATTACGACATGCTTGGTGTTCTCGCGCGGGAGCACCGCTTCGTAGTTCGGAAATTGGCCGGTGAGCATGCGGGAGATCAGCAAACGCTCGCCCGCGCGGAAGAAGAGATGGCTATCGTCGAGCGCAAATTCGATCTGGCCGTCGTCGCCTGCCTCCGCAGCGAGCCGCTGCACTTCGGCCAAGGCTTTTTTCGGGACGAGGGGACGCACCTCGCGCGTTAGGCCCTCAAACTTGTGGTCGTTCTCTGCCAGGGCTAGGCGGTGCCCGTCCGTGGCGACCATCGCGATGGAGTCCGGCTTCAGCAGGAGCAGCGCGCCGTTGAGCGTGTAGCGCGATTCCTCGCTCGAAATCGCGAAGACGGTCTTGGCGATCAGCGAGGACAAGATACTCGCCGGGATCGTTACCAACGGGTGAGGGAACGCCGGGATCGCCGGGAAGTTGTCCTTGGCCATGCCCACCATCTTGTACGTCTTCCGGTCGGCGAGGATCTGCACCCAATGATTCTCGAGTAGCTTAAAGCGAATCTCCCCTTCCGGCAGGAGCTTGACCAACTCGAGGAGTTTCTTCGCCGGGATAGTCCCGGACCCTTCTTTCTTCACTTTCGCTTCGCAGGATGTCCGGATGGAAAGCTCCAAATCTGTAGCCGTCAGGGTGATCCGATTCCCCGCGGCCTCACAGAGGATATTGCCGAGAATCGGAATCGTCGTTTTGCGTTCGACGACCCCTTGGGTGAGACTCAACTCCCGCTGCAAATCAAACTTCTTAACGCTGAATTCCATGGCCGGATTTCCTCCACTGTTTACAGCCGCAGGGCTGCGACTCCGACCGGCTAATGTACCTTGTTTTATTGTAAGGATAAAGACCGTCGTAGTAGCCGTCTCTGTGGAAATGAGGGAATCCATTCGTAGCGTTGCAACAGCAGGTGTTGGGCTGTGCAAATGTGAAACACTGGATTGAGACTATCAAGGAAAAAATGTCCTAGGAGCCCCAGTGGTGAAGCCCCTCGCAAAAATGGTCCACAACCGGAACACGGCTTTCCACAGGGAAGGCACAGAAATTTACGCAGGATTTGAACAGCAAAGGAGGCCAGGGAAATCGGCGCCGATCGCGAAGAGGACGCAACGCAAGCGTAGAGGGGCGCTGTATGTTCGGCACAGGTGGCGCAAGAGCTTCGCGGAGGCAGCAGAGGCGACTTCGAGGGGAGTCAGAACTATCCGAACGAATCCATCAGTTTATTGATGGTCCGGTTGAGGTCCTTGTCGCTGCGGCGGAGCGTGTCAATCTTGTTGATCGAGTGGAGGACTGTGGTGTGGTGCTTGCCGCCGAACTGGCGGCCGATCTCCGGCAGCGAGGCCGAGGTGAGTTGTTTGACCAAGTACATGGCAATCTGCCGGGGGAAGGCGATGGCCTTCGAGTTCGAGCGCATCTTCAAGTCTTGCTCGCGCAAGCCGAACTGCTCCCCGACTTTTTTCTGAATCAGATCAATCGTGACGCGTTTTTCCTGCGTGGCGATAATGTTGCGCAATACTTGCTGTGCCGTCGCCAAGTTGATGGGTGAGCCGGTCAGGGAAGCATAGGCCACCAACCGGGTCAGTGCGCCCTCGAGTTCCCGGACATTCGACTTAATGGCGCGAGCGATGTACTCAGCCACATCGTCGGGCAGGACGACCCGCTCGGATTCCCCCTTTTTCTGGAGAATAGCAATCTTAGTCTCGAGATCGGGCGGTTGGATGTCGGCAATCAGCCCCCACTCAAACCGCGAACGGAGCCGCTCTTCGATGGCTGAGATTTCCTTCGGCGGGCAATCGGAACTGACCACGATTTGCCGTTGCAGGTCGTACAGCGCATTAAAGGTGTGGAAGAACTCTTCCTGGGTGCGCTCCTTGCCCGCAATGAACTGGATGTCGTCCACCAAAAGGACATCCACCGAGCGGAAGCGGTCGCGGAAGCTGATCATGCGGTCAAACCGGAGCGAGTTAATCACTTCGTTCGTGAACTTCTCCGCGCTGATGTACGTGAGCCGCGCCGCCGGGTTGCGTTTCTTGATGAGGTGGCCGACGGCCTGCATCAGGTGGGTCTTGCCCATGCCCACCCCGCCGTACAAAAACAGCGGGTTGTAGGCCTTGGAGGGCTGCTCGGCGACGGCTTGGGCGGCCGCATGAGCGAACTGATTCGAGGCTCCCACGACGAAGGTCTCAAACGTGTACCGCAGATTGAGTTGATGATCCACAGCGTCAAAATCCAAGCGGGTCTGTTTGACCGCCGGCACAGCCAGAGGCGGGTCATTCTCCGTGCATAGGAAATCGACCTGCAAATCCGGCATGCCGACTTCCAGCAATACGGCGTGCAGCAGTTCCCCGTAGGTCTCCGTCAGCCGTTTTCGGAATACCCGTGAGGGCACCCGCACGACCAGTTTGCCATTTTCCGTGCCTTCTTGGCGAGTGGGGCGGAACCAGGTAGAGAAACTGTGCGGGTTGACCCGCCGTTCCATGTGCTGCAGGATCTTATCCCAGGAATTCATGCCCTCAGAACCCTCGGTAGGCGCGAAGCAGTCCCGCGCCAGTTATTTCCACACGTGTGGAAATGCTGTGGAAATCAAACTCTCAATGTCAGCTATACCCGATTCCGCGCTTAGGGTGAGTCCGTGACTTCTCCCCTCGCCCTGGTGTTGACCCGCGTCACGGCGCCCACAGGAAGGCTAACCTCCATCCAACTTCCGCTAGGACGAGGCGAGATTGTCTCCGAACGCAAGGGTTGCGGCAAGAGAAATGTGCAAGGAAAGCACAAAGGCTCCCACAGAAGATTCACAATTTTTCCACAAGCAAACATCGTTCTGAAAAAGCGGTACTTCTCGGACTTACCCTGCATCCGGATGCGGAAAACTTCATTTTTGAGCCGTTAGATCCTCCCAAGGGCTACTTGCGGGCTCGAAATTTCGTTTGCCGGAAGCGAACTGGGATCGCCAGCCCCCGGATTACGGGGTTGGTTTGGAAGGAATGATGAACTCGTAGATTCCCTGTGGGTCGGCCCCGATCAGCAGCCGCCCGGGTTCCACAAGTATGGATGCGGCCTCGAGGCGCGCGCCACGCGGCATGTACGTGCGATATGTCCCCACGCGCTGCCCGTCCTTATCGAAGTGTAGCAACAGCGTCCCCATGGCCAGCCAGACCTCCTGCCTCTGGCGGTCCACGCCAAGGGCCGAGACAATGCGGTGCAGGACCACTACTCCCTGTCCTGCACGGGCGATCACCCGTCGAGCGGCCTGTGCAGCGGGCTGAAATTCCAGTGTCTTAAGGGAGATCTCAAGGGCCAGATACCCCGCGTGGTCGAACTTGCGCACGGTGGGTTCCGGGAGGAAATCGAACGCGAAATAAGTGTTGCCCTCGGCATCGGCGGCCATCTGCCCGCTATTCACTTGGCGGTTGATATCCACGCGGTCGCTGATGTCCTCCGGGTCGCCGTACTCCCGGGCCAGCCTTCCAGCCAGGTCGTACGCGGTGACGACGTGTTCCGCCTCCGAGGTGCCCACGGCCACTTCGCCCTCGGGAAGCAGCGCTACCGGCGCCGGACCTCGTTCGGGGATGGTGGCCGTCAGGGAACCGTCCGCGCCGTAGATTTTCACTGCATTGGCGCCGCGGTCGGACACGGCCACGCGGCCCTGGGCATCAACATCAAGCCATTCGCCAAACACCAGCGCCACGCCCTTGGCCGCCGCCGCAGTGGCGTTTGGAATTTGCCCTACCCGGTTACCTGAATCGTCGTAGATTTGAACGGCCGGGCCGGGCGAAGTGAGGATGTAATACCTGTCATTCGGCCCATGGGCGATTGCCCGGAAACCCGCGCCGACGCTTTCAAATACCCGCCGCGTCGCTTCCCAGGGGGTCTCATACGGAAACTGATCTTGAGCGGTTGAGCTTCGAGCCCAGGGAAGAGCAAACGCCGCCAACCCGATCGCGCTGCCAGACAGGAGCAACAACCGTTTCATGGCCGCAATCCTTCTATCAATCTGCGCGGAAGCGGAGGCGCTCGATCGCCAGGGACCGTCCGGTCGCCTCATCTACCTCGAGCAGAACGGTGTTCATTTGCACGTCGCCGGGCGCAACCTCGAACCGCACCGGGAGGCCTTCGAGGAACCTGCGCAGGATGCCTGTCTTCTCCATTCCGATGACGCCGTTGTGGGGCCCTGTCATGCCGGCATCGGTAATGTACGCCGTCCCGCCCGGGAGGATCTGCTCATCTGCCGTGGCTACGTGGGTGTGCGTTCCGAGCACTGCCGAAACGCGCCCGTCCAGGTACCAGCCCATCGCTTCCTTCTCGCTAGTGGTTTCCGCGTGCATATCCACCAAGATCACCCGCGTAGTTGTTGGGATGCGGGCAATCTCTCGATCGGCTGCCCGGAAGGGGCAATCATTCGAGGCCATGAACACACGCCCCTGCAAGTTCACGACGGCGTAGGGCACGCTGTTCCGAGCGATGCCGTTGTACAGCCCGCTGCCCGGGCTGGTCTCCGGGAAGTTCGCCGGCCGCAGCAGCCGGGGTTGTCCCGGGATGTAATCGAGGATTTCCTTGCGGTCCCAAATGTGGTTCCCTCCGGTAAGGACCTCGATTCCAGTGGCGAGCAGCTCCTCGACCAGGCGCGGTGTGATGCCGAAGCCGGAGGCCGCGTTCTCTCCGTTCGCGATGACCAGGTCCACTTGGCGCGCCTCGACGACATCGGCCAGACGGTTGGCCACGATCTCCCTGCCCGGGGAGCCTACGATGTCGCCGATGAACAGGATTCTCAAGGTTCTCCTTGCCCGCAACAGGTCCTCGCCGGCCCCCCCACCGTGCACCACCCGCGATGAGGTTGAGAATCTAACCCGATCGAGGCGCAAAAACAAAAAGGGAGCGGTCCACTTCGCCGTGTGAGGCTAGATCCTGAACCTCCGGTTAAAGTGGGAGCCCTGCGCCGGCCGTTAGGCTTTCCCACGGCCGACCGAAGTCTGCCGCAGGACATGCACACGGGCCGTCTGACTCGGGCCCCCGGGAGATCCATGTTGGTTCAAAAGATCTTCGCGCCAACACGGGCGTTGCAGGCCCACTCCGCGTTCCATTTTAGCAAATCTGGCCAACCGACGAAGCCAAGCCGCTCTATCGCTTGTCCCCACGGCAACACGAGAGTTGCCAAGGATTCGAGCGATCGGAAGTTCACTCAAGCTCACTGCGGCGAATGCGCGGCGGACGCTGGCGCGAGCCGTGAGGCGGGGATGAGCCGCGCGGAATTAGAGATGAAGGCAAGCTCCGAAGAGACGTGGATGAAGGCGGCCAGGAGCGGGTTCAGGAAGCCCAAGCCTGCGAGAACCATTCCCGCGCTGTCCACGAGGAGCGTTCCGGCGAAATTTTGAAAAATGATGCTGCGGCAGCGGCGGGCGATGCGAATCGTTTCCACCAATTTGGAGAGATCGTTGCCGATGAGCACAATGCTGGCGCTTTCGCGGGCCACGTCGGTACCCGACCCCATGGCCACGCCTACGCTGGCTTGCATCAGCGCGGGAGCGTCGTTGATGCCGTCGCCCACCATCGCCACCGTGTGTCCGGCCACCAGGAGTTCTTGGACGCGAGCCACTTTTTGAGCCGGCAGCAGCTCCGCGCCCACTTCATCAACGCCGAGCACGTGGCCAGCCGCTTCTGCGACGCTCCGGGCATCTCCGGTCAGCAAAACTGTTTTTAGTCCCATCCTTTTCAGCGCGGAGATGGCTTCTCTTGCTTCCGGCCGCATGACGTCCCCGACTCGAATCGCTCCCAGAAATCGTCCTTCGCGCGCCACTCCTACTTCCGATCCCGGTTGCTCAGACGGCCATTCGAGGAGGGGGATGGAGCGTTCCTCCAGGAATAAGCGGTTCCCTACTACGATCTCATCGCCGTCATGCTTGGCGACCACTCCTCGGCCCGGAGTGTAGGTGAACGATTCCGGGTCGAAGCTAGCGGCGGGAAGATGGTTGGTTTTTTTTCGGATGGCCTTGGCGACCGGATGCTCCGAACGGAATTCGGCGATGGAGGCGGTGGCCAGAACGTCTTCCGCGCTCACGCCGGAGGCGGGCCTCACGTCCAGCACTTCGGTTGAGCCGTAGCTCAGCGTTCCTGTCTTGTCCAGGAGTACGGTGTCCACCCGTGCGAGAGTTTCCAGGTGCACCCCACCTTTTACGATGGCGCCGTTTCGTGCGGCTTGCCCGATGGCCCCCAGAATGGCCAGAGGCGTCCCGGCGGCGATGCCGCAGGCGCCTGCCACAATGATGACGGAAATCGTGGAGCGGAGATTGTGTGTGAGGACGAACGTAAGCACAGCAGCGCCCAGCGCGAAGTAAACGAGATAGCCGGCAAGCCGGTCGGCAATCTTTTGAATCGGCGCGCGTGATTTTTCGGCGTGCTCCACTTGTTCGATAATTTTTCCGAAAGTCGTGTCACGGCCTAGTTTTTCCACGCGCAACTCGAGCGCACCGGTTTGATTGATCGTGCCGGCATAGACGCTCATTCCCGGGAGTTTCTCGACGGGAAAAGATTCTCCGGTGATTGCCGCTTGGTCCACAAAGGAATTGCCGGACACGACAGCGCCATCCACGGGGATGCGCGCGCCCGGGCGCACCAAGACGAAATCGCCTGGATGGATTTGGTCGGTGCGGACATCCTCCCATGCAGGGCCGCGGCGCACAGTGGCTTGATTCGGCAACAAATCCAGCAAGCGCTCGATGGCGTGACGCCCGCGGCCCACGGTGAGTCCCTCGAGCAGTTCCGCGCCCAGCACAAACAAGGTGATGACCAACGCGGTGAAAATCTCTCCGATCGCCAGGGCGGCCACGATGGCAATCGTCATGGACAGCTCCATGGTCATGCGCCGGTGGACCAGATTCTCGTAGGCCTCGTGGAAGATGGGGTAGCCGCCGGCGAGAGTGCAGACGATGCCGAGAGCGCGGACGTAAGGTAGGAGCGCCCCTGGCGCGAACCACACGACGGCTGCCGCGGCGGCTATGAAGAAGATCCGGTGGAAGTCGCGCCAGTGCAGGGCCAGTTTGGTTTCGTGGGCATCTGAGGCGGGCGGAGGCGGCTGTTGGGGCAGGGTTCGCTGGGGTGCGGTCAAAGCGGCATCCGGATTGGACGTTTCGGCTCCCGCGTGCGCCATAGCGAATCCCCCGTCTGGGCACCCCCAAGAACGTATCGCCCTCATACCCTATCGGGGTACAGTATATATCACTGCGGCCTGCGGCTCAACCTTTGCCAGGCAGAAGATAAACGGCTACTCCGACGAGCGGCGTTGCAATTCGTAATGGCCGGGCCGAGTCGGGGAGTGTTTCTCCCGGGGGACATCGCCATTTGTGATTACGATCACCGTCGCATAAAACCAGCCGAGCAAAGCGGCCAGCCACAGAAGGATTGCTGTGATTGAAGTAGCCTACACTCCTCACAGTAAATTCCAGCTTCTCTCAGGCAATTCGGAAGGATGTGATTTCGGTGCAACCAATTGCGTGCCCAGTTTGTTTGGTACCGTAATGGCTTTGAGATCGCCTTTCCTCCGAGGCTTTTGGCGCGGTCCAAAATGGAAGGGCTCTTAAGGTTATGCTGCGGAGTCCCTGCTGCCAGCGCGCGGATGTCCCCCCTTCAAACGATTTAGGAACGTCTCGCGTGAAGCCGCCCCAAGAAACCTTCCACAACAAAACCTCATCAAAACACTGAGGTCAAAAAGATGCTGGTCCCAAGAATTCTTGTTCCTGAGGGCGCGCATACAGGAACATCGCCCATGCGACTTGTCGACGCGGGATGGGACGCGTCCGCTCCGCAGGAGCGGGGTGCAAAGATGCTGGTCCCAAGAATTCTTGTTCCTCAGGACGGGCGCAGCGGAACACCGACCATACGACCTGTCGACGAAGGATGGGACGAGTCCGCTCCTGCAGAGCAGATTGCAAGGCTTCATCCTTCTGTTATAGCGCTGCGGGAGAACCTGTTTAACGAGGCGCTGCTCGAGAGGACTTCTGCGCGCCAGCCGCGCCGGGCCGTAGACTGGACCATTTCGCTCGGAATCCACCTCGCTTTCCTGGGGGCACTGCTTGCACTCCCACTGTTCTTCACTGCCGCCATTGATTTCAGGCAGTTCATGGTGACCACTCTCGTGGCGCCGCCTACCCCACTTCCACCACTCTCTCCAGTCGCAGTTGTGCCGCACGCCTCGCCTAAGCCAGCGAAGCCATTCTCCGAAACCGCAAAGCTCATCGCCCCGACCGTTGTACCTCGCGTGACACGGCCAGGCAACCAAGATGGCTCTTTACCCGACTTGAATATCCAGAATATCGTTGGTGACCTTTCCAGTGGAGTTCCGGGCGGTGTCCCTGGCGGTATGGTAGGTGGTGTGCTGTTTGGTGCGGAGCTCCCGACAGCCCCGACAGCCCCGACAGCACCCGTGGCGAATGCGCCCAAAGCGCCCTATCGCGTGGGCTTCACAGTGAAGGAACCCCGGCTGATTTATTCAGTTCAGCCAGACTATCCGCTGCTTGCGAGACAGGCCCAAGTGCAGGGCACGGTTTCCATTGACGCCGTGATTGATGAGCACGGAGATGTCGTGGAGGCGCACGCGATCTCCGGCATTCCGCTGCTGATTGCCCCTGCGCTGCAGTCCGTGGCGAAGTGGAAGTACGAGCCCACCTATTTAAACGGCGTGCCGGTTGCGGTCGAACTGACCGTGACTGTCATCTTTCGCTTCCGCTGATGCGGGGCAGTCATTTTGACTGATGTATCAAATGGGGGCGGTTGGCTTCGGCCTCGCGCGCTCTCCGAACCTGTACGGACCACGCGCCAGGGATTCCCAAGCTTCCTCGTCGCATTTCTCATCGTGCCCCCCGGTTTCATTCTTGTTCTTACACGGCTTGGGAGGTAGTCCACCCGACAACCCCTCGGTAGGCCCCCCTCAGTTTCAGGGGGTCTGATGATTTTTGAGAGTGAGGGAGCGAGTCCCCCGCTCCAATGCATGTCCCAATTGAGGAGCAAAACGGTGTGTTTGAGGGTCCGAAGCAGCGGATCTATCCCGGGTCATCGGCGCTCTAGCTCATAATGACCGGGCCGAGTCGGCGACCGCTTCTCATCCGGGAACTCACCGTAAGTGATTCCTATCAGCGTCGCATAAAACCAGGCGAGCAAAACGGCCAGCCACAGAAAGATTGCCGTGTAGGTAAGCCATTTTGGCAATTCGGCGCGCATGAGCCTTCGCTGCGTAGTTGCCATGACAATCCCCCCGCACCGGCAATCCCTACCCCCAAACGGTTCCGTGTAGTTGTGGCGCGGGCGGTGTTGGAGAAGCCGCCCGCGGATGGTGCCGCCCAATTAAAAGTGGAAAGCGATCTCTCCCGTGATCACGCGCGGGGTGACGAAGTGCGTGCCGCTGAACGTGGAAAGAAAGTTGTACAACACTTGCTTGTTCGCCACGTTGATCACCGTCACCCGGGCGCTCCACTTGAAGCGATCCCCGCGGAAGATGTTGTCGTGGCCTGCGCTGAGGTCCACTAGATGGCGCGCGGCAATGCGCTGGGGGTTGTGGTCGTCATTTTCCGTGTTAAGCGCGGGTACTTGAAGGCGTGTGGAACCGAACGAAGTAGCTGCGCACGGAGCCAAGGGGTTTTGAGTTTGAGTCGCCAGGGGATTTGGGGCAATGGGCAAGCCGTTGCACGTGAGCCCGGCCTGGAATACCTGATCGGCGGTTAGAAGCCCGCCCGTGATATTGTTCGTCAGAGCCACTTCGTCCGGGTGTCCCCCTGGCCCTGGAACCGCCGGCATTGTCGAGGCTGAACAGGTCGCGGTCGGGGCAAAGCATGGGATCGCCCCGCTCACCAAACCACTGTCATATCTCCAATTGACGCCGAACCAGGGCCCGTTCTTCCACGGCTGGTATTCCACATGCATCGTCTGATTGAATTTCTCGTCGTGGTCGATGCGGAAAACGGCGGGCGCCGGAGCTATCACCGGCAAACCCGCGACTTGGGGAAGAAAGAACCGGGCGGAGACACCTGACATCACTAAAACAGCGGTAACGCGATGCCAATTGGGGACGTTCACGCGCACCGTGTAACCGGGTATCTTCGAACTTGTCCACATGATGGGGTAAGCGATGGGAGTTGCGGCGATAGTGCCGAAGTCATAGCCGTTGTGGGTGTACTTCCAAATGTATTGAGCATCCACCACCAAGTGCTTTCCGAATGCCTGCTGAAAGCCAGCGTGGAATTCATTGCGCCACCCGGGAGATATTGGCCCTTCGTTCCCCTTGGCCTGTCCGCAAAACGCGGGTGGCACAGGGACGATTTCCGCGAGGACTGGGGTGCCGCAGCCCGTGCTGGCAATAATCAGGTTCTCATTGAATGGAGTTTCGAGCGTTCGGGCGTAGGAGATGCGCAGCACTGTGTTGGTCGGTTTGATGTTGTAAGCGATGCCCAGCCGTGGCTCCGCTTGGCGGCCTCTACTGATCCCGTTGTAAATGTCCCCGCGAATTCCCAGATTGAAGGACCAGGGTCCCGTAGTGATGGTGTCCTGGACGAAGAGCGAGTTTTCCTTGACATCCGTGTGGCCGTGGAAATGGAAAAGATTTAAGTTCGGGTTCGCGGTCTTGTTCGTCAGGTCGAACTTTTGGGCCGCGGTGCAGGCCGGATCCCCTTCATTTGTACAGACCAGACCCGTAGGAGAATCCTGGGCCGCCAGATAGCCGGGATCAACCACTCCGAGATGCTCATCTTCGGTGAGGAATTCTTGCTGAACCGTGACGCCGGCTTTGAAATTGTGTATGCCCTTTACGTAAGAGATGCTGGCGCGAACGCCGGCGTTCAAGAGCGTGCGATCCTGAGCGATGGTCACGCTTTGCAAGTCGGGACTGAAGTCGTTAAACGAACTGGAACATCCCGCGTTAATGCAGTTGCCGGTAGGATAGAAATTGTAGTGGTCGCGGCGTACGAAGCCGCCAACGGTAAGCACGGCAGTTGTTCCGTATAGGTGCGTCCAGGTGGGGGCGAGGTTTAAGGTCTTGATCTGCGAACGCTGATCGGCCGGAGCTAGTGGCGTGACGCCATCCACTGGATTGACGATCACCGAGCCCGTCGAATCGCAATGCGTGACTCCGACAGCGCAAGGGTGGTATTGCTGGTCGAGGGAGTTGGGGTTTTGAAACCAGGAGCGGGTATAGCCAAAGTTCAGGTGGATGGAATCCGCACTCGAAAGTTCGAAATCTGCCCGGTCAAAGGCGTTCTCTTCATTGCCCTTATCGTGCAGCACAACAAACTCGGGAGGATCGAGGAAGCGTCCGGTGTTCAGACCGTTCGCAGTGATAAAGTTTCCCCACTTGGCCCCCCCCCAGGCGAGGTCAAAGGCTCCGCCGGGGGTACCAAACGAGCCATAGGAACTCTTCACGCTGCCATGCGGTGTGTCGACGCCCTGGCCGGAGCGCGTCGTCACGTTGATGATGAGGCTTGTTTTGTCGCCGTACTCTGCCGGCGGCGCGCCTTCAATGACCTCGAGAGATTGAATGGAATCCACAGGAACCTGGTTGGAGAAAACCTTGCTTTGCTGGTCGGTGATGGCCTGGCCGTCAACCGAAAAAGAGTTCTCGGCGTGATCCCCCAACCCGTGGAACAGCCCGTTTGAATCCGCCGCGATCCCAGGCGTCGCCAGCGTGACCAGAGAACTAAGAGAGGACGACACACTCTCCAGAGGCAGCTTTTCGAAGAGCTCGCGGTCCACATCGGTGTGGGCTGTGGACTCGGTTTCGATCAAGTCCACTCCGGCAGCTTCCACGGTGACACTGCTGCTCTGGCCTGCGAGTGCCAGGTTGATCTTCAGTGTTAAGGGCACAGAGGACCGAATCTCCACATCCTGCCCATAAGGGGCAAACCCAGTCGCGTCGGCGGTCAAGTGATACGGGTTGAAGGGGACATTCGCGAAGCTGAAATTCCCCATATCATCCGTAGTCGCTATGCGATCAAAACCGCTCACGGCGTTATGAATTTCGACCGTCGCCTTGGGCACTACTGCGCCAGTTGGGTCGGTGACGATACCCGAAATGGGGGCCGAATTCTGGGCCTTGGTGGAGACGGCGCACAAGAACATGAATAACCCGAATACGAATAACGAAAGCCTGCGAGAACTCATTTTCATCTCTCCTCGTCCCCTGCGGGGACTGCGTAGTCATAGCCATCCCAGTTGCCGCCCCCAAAAGGGCGCGCGCCCTGCTCCCATTTCGAGAGCCGGTGCAACACGTCGCATTTCCTTTTCAACTCCAGTCGGGGCCTGATCCCCTGGGGATTGTGGTTGGAAAAGGAAAGCCTCGCGCAGTCGCTGCGCGAGAATCAGTCGCTCAGTTATTCAAAGGAAAGGGTTAGACAGGGGGGGCTCGGGGAGAGGCGTGATGGGTAACCGGGTCGAGTCCTGGGATCTCTGCAATAGCCGGGGCGACCGAACCCAATTCGACAGGCGCCGGCACGTGAACGCTGATCTGTTCACCGAGAACGGGGAGGTGCGAAACATAACAGATTTGGCAGGGCGCAGACGAGGTTGGATCATCTCGATGCACCGCCGCGACGAAGATGGCGAGCAGAAGAACGATAATCCCGAGACAGGCTGCGCTTCGCCTGCGGCCGTCGAACCCGGAATTGGGAGAGAAGCGCATCTTAGATTGTCACAGGGAACTCTACCGTCTCTTCGCTGGAAAGCCAGCTTCGCGAGCACTCAAGTTTATCCTACACGGCAGGCTGCATGTCTATTTTTTCTTTCGCTGTGCTCAGAAATCATTCGCCGCTTCCTTTGGGAAGAAACGC
>Ga0187846_10001513_pt1 | contig 13109 bp, 8 predicted proteins | sample TC_taG_FD_161473 | JGI IMG/M metagenome (GOLD analysis project Ga0187846, IMG submission 161473) | Biofilm microbial communities from the roof of an iron ore cave, State of Minas Gerais, Brazil - TC_06 Biofilm (v2) | ecosystem: Environmental > Terrestrial > Deep subsurface > Cave > Wall biofilm ...
TCGACGGCGCAATGAGCCCGGGGAAAGTCAGCGCGAGCCGCTGGCGGAGGACAGTCCTTGCGGTCGTTGTAATGACGTTTGCCACGCTCGGTTCGATCCGTCTGTTTGTCAACGGGCCAAGCGATGACAGGCAGGAAACCACCGCCAACCCAGACCCCAACGTCGCTGGGCGTCTGGACAACTTCTCACCTGAGCAGCCCGAGATCGTTAATGTTGCCCCCGAGCCGATAACCATATCGGTAACCCTCGACCGCTCGGCGCCGATCTATTCGTACCTGCAGGACACTGGTTTGGAGCAAAGCGATGCCAGGAGATGGTCGTCGGCAATCCAAACAGTCGCCGGGGTTGCTGATTTTCAAAGTGGTCACGCTCTGACCCTTTATAAAGACCCTGGTACCGGAGATTTACGAGGGCTCAGATACGACGTTAATGACAGGGTTGCAATCAGTGAGCTCAACTATGGCGCGGGGGTGGTTCGCGCCTCGCTTGAGCTGATCCGATACGTCTTCCGGCCGGTAGCTATCTCCTTTCGGCTCGGCGGTAATTTCTGGCGCGAGGCGCGCCGCAACGACCTGCCCCCAACAGTGCTGGCAACACTGGACTACGCGTTCAGAGACAACCATCCGCTGGGGTTGCTCCCTCGCGGCGCCGATATAAAGCTTATCTATCAGGAAAAGGTGAGCCGCGACGGCAACTCGCGGTACGTCACCGGTCTTCAAGCGGCCCAGATTCAATTCGGTAGCAAGACATTCACCGCGGTTGCGTTCCGTGACGAGAATGGCCATCCCCGTCTCTACGACGGAAGGGGGCACGCGCTGGGCGCAGAGGCGCTGCGGTTTCCTTTGAATTTTGAATATATTTCTTCGGGGTTTAGTCAGTATCGCTACCATCCGATTTTGCACGAGTACCGGCCGCATGCCGGTATTGACCTGGTCGCTCGCTATGGCACCCCGGTGAAGGCGGTCGCTGACGGTAGGGTCGAGACCGCTGGATGGTGCGGGGAGTTAGGACGTTGCGTTCGTATTCTGCACGATGGCGGCCTTGTCAGCATTTATGGCCATCTGTCGCAAATTCCGGAAGGGCTTCACGATGGCGCCGATGTTCACATTGGGCAGGTGATTGGAAGGGTGGGTTCCAGTGGTCTGTCGACTGGTCCGCACCTGCATTATGGTTTGGAGAAGGACGGCCGTTACATTAACCCCTTAACTGCGACGATCGGTGCGAACCACCAAGTTGCGCCTCGTATGCGGGCCCTGTTCGACCGTTTCAAGTCCGAATATGCGGCAGTCTTCAATCGGCTCCCCGTTTTTGGAAACCGGCGGTCGTTCAGCCGCGCTCTACCCTCGATCTTTGGCGGTTCTGCACCCGGAGTAACGGCGCTAGCAGATGACAATGCAAGAGCGCCGAATCATCACCGGCCTAGAGGCGCCGGGGCAATGCTAGTCCGGACGACTGTTGAGGCTACGGAAATCGATGGTCGACGGTCGGTAATGCGCTAGGATAAGTCGCACAAACCAGTACAGAACTCGACGCGCTGACATTAGCGGATAAGCTCGAAGTAGTCTGCCGCGCGATATTTCTATTGCGCCAAGCTTCGTCTGACTCATAGCTTAGTACTTAACTAAATCGTCGAAGACTCTGATCTAAAAGTGGGCACACTAATGAAATTGGGTCTAACAATCGGCTACTCGGGGGCGCATCTTCAATTGCCGGTCCAGCGGATCATCCGCGCCGAGCAACTTGGTTACGACTCCGTCTGGACGGCGGAAAGCTATGGTTCCGACGCGATGAGTCCGCTCGCCTATCTTGCCGCCGTTACCAAGAAGATCCGGCTCGGGACGGGAGTGATTCAACTTGCCGCACGCACTCCTGCAAATGCAGCTATGTGCGCGGGCACAATCGACGCTCTTGCTGGGGGGAACCGCGTGCTCGTGGGCTTGGGAGTTTCGGGTCCGCAAATCGTCGAGGGATGGTACGGCGAGCCGTGGGGCAAGCCGTATTACAGACTCCGGGACTACGTCACCATCATGCGCAAAATCTTCAGGCGCGAGAGGCCTGTGACTCACGCCGGCCGGGAGATCTGTTTGCCATATAGCGGGCCGGGTTCAAGCGGACTGGGGAAGCCGCTCCGTTCGATTCTCCACATGAATCCGAAGATCCCGATTTTCCTGGGTGCGGAGAACGCGGCCACTGTCAAACTGTGCGCGGAACTGTGTGATGGTTGGCTTCCGCTCGGTTTCGTCCCCGGCTCTATGCCCAACTATCATCCCTGGCTCGAGCATGGCTTTGCGCGGGCGGGCGGGGGCAAATCACTAGAGAAATTCGAAATCTTCGCGATGTTGCCCGTCGTCATTGATCGAGACGTGCGTGCTGCGTTCTCGCGAATGAAACCAGATATTGCGCTTTATGCGGGCGGGATGGGCGCCCGGACCAAGAACTTCCATAATGACTTGATGGTGCGGCAGGGATTCCCGGAGGCTGCAGCCCGTATCCAGGAACTTTACCTTGCCGGCCGGAAAGACGAGGCCGCCGCTGCGGTACCCGACGAGCTTATTGATTTGCGCGCACTGGTAGGATCACCGCAACGAATTCGCGAACGCTATCGCGCGTGGAGAGACTCGGGAGCAACAGGTCTCTTGATCCGCACGAATCAGGACGAAGCAATCGAACTGATGGCCCAAGTAGCGGATACTGGAGCGTAATCCAGTAAGCATCGCAGCAACCTCCGGCATTAGCAGGCTGACCTCCGCAAGGTGCTGAAGAAGGGCGCGTACTAAGCCTGTTTCTTCGCGACATTGGCCGCATCGGCAAACGCACCCAGCCGTCGGATCAAAATCGCAGACACCCCGAGTTTAATCGTATTTATGCGGGGCAGACAGGCTTCACGGATACGCCTTATCAGCCGCTGTTCGCGTTCCTCGAGGAGGGTGCCTAGCTCAAATCAGCGACGGCTACGCCCGGCCGCAAGGTGCCCAGCAGCTCCTGAATCCTGCATACCTGAGAAGCGTGTGGAAAGAAGGGTTTTCCTTCGGCTGATCCAAAAAGCTGATTGCTATTTCAGCCAAGACGCGAGATCACGACCGGTTATCTTGCTGAGCTGGCGGATATCGCCGGCAAAATGTTCAATAAGGTCACTCCGAAACTCGGGACTTAACCCTCGGAAAGAATGCGGGCTACTGTTGGCTTTCTCTAGCATACTGCCGATACCGAGGCTCCGCCTCACGGCTAATGCCCTTAACTTGGAGAGAAGAACGAGCACCTTGTCGGCTGTGCGGGACCGACGCCGCCGCGATTGGTTAATGACCGGGAAGCTCATCCGGCGGTTCGACGGAACTCCCAAAAATGTCAGGGTCCTTTCGTACACCTGCAATGGGTCATTGGCAAGGTCCTCGAAGAAATGGACCAGCACCCTATCGCTGCTGACGTGCGTATATAAACGCTCCATCTGAGCACCCAGCTGATACAGTTTCGAGTACTGGACGAGCAAGGGATCTTCGCATCGCGGCGGCATATGTCTGCCGCAAGCACGCTCCCACTGAAGCCGCCACGCTTCCTCGAAGTCCTCGACGTCATCGTTGTTGTGATAAACATTGCTGCTATGCCGCGAGAACGCTAGGTCCGCCGGATGCCGCAGTAAGACGATAAACCTCGCGTTGGGGTTGTATTCCAGGATTTTGGGCACTGCTAGTCGAGACGACAGATAGCTGGTCGAACCTTCGCCTACAGCTAGATGCTCGTCGGTAGCGCCCGCGAACAGATCATCGTAGTTTTCGTATTCCCGCTGCGCGGCACGGCGCAGATCTGGATAGTCAGTGCTGAAGAAAGAGGGTTCCTTTACTCGCGAAAAGTAGATCAGGGGATGGTCGGCGAGGTAGGTGCAAAGGGAAGTGGTGCCCGCGCGAGGCGCCCCGATTACGAAAAAGTTGGGTTTCCGCATCGATTGCCTCCTGCTCGAAGCGGTTCCAATCGAGTTCCGTCAGTGGCGTGTAGCTTTCTAGAACGTCCTTGGCTGCGGCTCGAAGCCAACCCGTCGCAGAAGCGTTCGTGCGCGCTCGCTAACTTGGATACCGGCTTTCGCAAGTGGGCCCGCCAAGATGTAGTGATACGTGGTCGTGAAGTCGCCTCCGAACTCGAGCTTGAAGCGCACAAGCGATAGCGGCATTGCTTTTGGGTCTATGCCGTCGAAGTCGTAGATTTTGAACCCAGCCGCCTTGTAATGCGCTATCTCCTTCCAATGCAAGTATTTGTTAATCTGACCTACTAGGTTCGCCGACTTGCCGGTGGTCCTGGCGGAGCCCGCTGGACCGCACGTAGCTGTACCGGATTCATCGTCACGCATGATCAAGTGTGCGCAGAGCGGAACGCCGTCGAGGTACGCCGTGAACGCATCGGTGAGAGTCCTTATAAAGCCGAAGCGCGCCCATGAACCAGGCTGTGCGCCGTAGTCCTTCGCGAACACCAGACGCTCATGGAGAGCCATTAGATCGATACGAGCTTGCTCATCGCTAGCGATTCGCAGTCGTGCCCCCAGTTGTCTCGCACTTCGTATGTAAGTGCGGGTGCGCGCGTGTATTCTCCCAAGAATCTCGTCGAGGCTTCGTTTCAGATCGATCACCGTGGTGGGGTTCGGCGTTTCACTCACGATTTCCGGTAATTGCTTGAGCGGCACCGGTGCGTGCCATATCTTCAGGATTTCGTTCTGCCGGATTCCCTTGATCAACGTATGCATTTGCTCGTTGTTGGGAAAAAAAGACTCCCTCTGAAGGAAGGGGCCCTTGTGTCTCTGCAGCACGATCATGGCCCTTTAGTCCTTTCCGGCCGTAGCTTTCGATGAGCTACTCAGCGTTACAGCTTACTAAGTGTCAAGCGAGCAATAACAGCATGACATAGCATGATTATGATGACACCGTCAGAATATAGCTCAGTTTGAGAGAAAGCTTCAATATATAGACCGGCTCTGACAAGACCGATTGCGACTTTAGGGCATAGATGTCTATGAAGTTTCTCAAAGCTGCTCGTGGCATATCTTAGTAGAAGTTAGCAATAAATTAGCATCAGCTCGAAGGCATCGTTGCCAAACGCTACAGTACTGCTCCGGCGAGCGCCCGCCTGACTGTTAAAATGGCGAGTCAATAGTGGTCAGGAGTTCGTAATCGGCGATTGCACTGCGAACTGCGACGCTGTTGAATCGATCTTGGTTGGTATGGCGAAGAGCGCGCCTGAACTACGCCTGCGGGATGGGCGCGGACCAAGAGCTTCCATAATGATTTGATGGTGCGGCAGGGATTTCCGGGGCTGCAGCCCAGATCCAGGAGCTTTACCTAGCCGGCCGGAAAGACGAGGCCGCACTGCGGTACCCGACGAGCTTATTGATTTGCGCGCACTGGTTGGGCCACCCGAGCGAACTCGCGAACGCTAGCGCGCCTGGAGAGACTCAGGAGCGACGGGTCTCTTGATCCGCACGAATCCGGACGAAGCAATCGAACTGATGGCCCAAGTAGCGGATACTGCAGCGTAATGCAGTAAGCATCGCAGCAACTCCGGCATTACCGGGTTGACCTCCGCAAGGTGCTGAAGAAAGGGCGCGTAGTAACCCTGTTTCTTCGCGAGTCGGCCACATCGGCAGATGCACCTAGCCATCGGCTCAAAATCGCAGACACCCGAGTTAATCCAAGGGCGTCTCAGTTTTTCGGCCCCGGATTAGCCACTAGATGGACCGATTGACTGCGAACGCAACAACTCGCTGGTGGTCCGACAGGAAAGAGCCAAACTCCACCAAAATTTCATCAAAAATCCAAAGACTTCCTTCCAACGCTGGCTTATCATGTTCAGCGGCTAGTAGTGATGCCTCTCCAAGGCCTGCTCACTAGTAGGGCGATGCGCGCCCATGACTGATCCGGGCATCCGCCGAGGCTCCCACGGCTGCGGCGCGAGAGGCCAAATGCAGGCAAAGGTAGGGATTGCAAAGCCTATCTAGTCACAGCTTAGGTCTTATGCGGTAATTACTTTGGATAGTCGAGCAGCAGTTTTTGTTACTCTTGGCTCAAAAATCCACTTGACATATACGCAGGACTAACCTAGGCTACGCAAGTAACACCGCTGACACGTTCTTTTTGGTTCTTTATAGTTGCACTGTCAGATGGTGAGCAATACGCGCGAAGTAGCACGGGAGCTGTGCCTAGTTGCGCAGGATGGCGGAGCTTTATAAGAAGAGACTGTAATCCCGCTAGCCTCTAAATCTCTAAAGTTCCTAACACGGGGGCCCGTAGCCTAGTCGAGGCGGAATCTTGGCTGCTATCAAAGTTTGGAACGCCGAAGACGGCGAGCGATGGTATCTAGTACGGACCAAGCAACAAAAAGAGACTCTCGTACAGTATAAGCTGGGAGAGTTTCTGCACCGCACATTCCTACCACGAATGCGAACTCGACGTCCGCGCAATGGCACCCTCATCGAATCAGTGACGCCTCTGTTTCCGTGCTATTTGTTTGCCTTGTTCGAACTCGAGTCGAACTTATACAAAGTGCTACATACGATTGGCGTTGCTGGCGTAGTCTGCGCGGGCTCGACTCCGTCGGAAGTGGCTCCGTCGATTATCGAGGAAATCAGCCGGCGCGGCAAAGACGGCATCATTGAAATACCGCAAAAGACTTTCAATGCGGGTGAACGCGTCCGCCTAACTGACGGTCCTCTTGTTGGGTTCGCGGGGATTTTCGAGCATTATCGGTCCGGCTCCAAACGAGTGGCGCTGTTGTTGAACGTGGTCGGCGCGAGCATGAAGGTGGTCGTTCCCGCAACCAGCGTAGCTGCGGCAACTGCGGATTAAAGATAGTCCTCACAAATACAGAGGCCGAGTACATTCGCTAATTGGGAAGGCACGCCAGATTGATAGAAGAACGGGTGCGCCGCCTGCTGCAGGGTCTTGCGAGACGTGCGTACCGATTCTTCGCTGGTCGTCGTCAGGCATTGTTTCCCACAGCCATAAACAAATGCCAATGGCTCAAGTGAATTCTTGGGGCTGCGGTCGCAAAGCTAAACAAAATGAATCAGATCCGCTAACGGGTAGTAACAACTAAACGTACCAAGTTTTAGCCAAGGCGCGCTGTAACCGTCACGTTTCGCGTTTGCGTAGATAGCGCTTGACCGCGTTTGCCCCATTTGCTCTATTTAGTGTTGCTCAAGTTTGCCGGGCTTTGGCACTCTTCGACATCTTATCTTGAGCCGCAAAGCGAGCTCTTGATGGACCAATGCTGGTTCTCAGGCTCCATTGGGCAAGCGCGCTTCGTAATTGACTTTGCTAACCTGTGAGCGCAGGTTTCGAGTGGCGGAGCTATTTATCGCGCTGAAAATCACGTTTGTTATGGCGCTCACATCCGATAAATTCACCGTATCTTCGATCCTGAAGTTGTTCCAACGGAAGCCTTAAACAACTGGCCCACAAGGTCTTAAGTGATGCAGCGCGTCGGCGCTCATGATGCAGGTTCCGTTGCTAACCACATGAAAACGGTCAAGACTTTTTCTTTCTTAATTATAGCGGGACTTCTGCTTGCTTGCGGGTCGTCGCGGCCGCCTGCGGTCTCGGATTCTATGGCCAACCCTCCGGTGAGCGCGCTCGGTCTTACCAACCACAATGACCAGCCGAATCTGGACGATCGCAATGAAGAGCAGCTGGCCGCGCTCTGGGCTGAGCGATATGGAAAGCAAGCAAAGCTTTCCATCGAGTCCGGCGATGTTCTTAGCGTGTCTGTACCACACCTCGGTGAACTTCAAGAACGCAGGGTCCGGGTGGACGAATCAGGAAGCATCTCCCTGCCGCTACTGGGCAGTCTGCACGCCGCGGGTTTGTCGGAGGACGAGCTCAGGCAACAGTTGATCAAAAGGGCGAGCGAGTACATGTACCATCCGCAGGTCGACCTCTTCGTAACGAGCTTCAGCAGCCGCAAAGCCGGAGTGCTCGGTGAGGTGCGCAATCCGGGGATGTACACCCTGAATGGCCCGGCTGACACTATTCGGCAGATGATCCAGCGAGCCGGGGGGATTACGGATAATGGCGAGCGGGAGGTTCTACTCATGCCTCCCGGAGGTGAGACGGCTAGGACAGCTTCAGCCAATGCAGCCACGGTACAAAATGTCTCGATGCCAGCGCAGTCCTCGGGTCCAACTGGCGAAGCGCCTTCGAGTGCTAGCCAAAGACCTGGGTCTGAACTGGGCACGATAGCCCCATTGGTTATTAGCCTTGCACCGGTTGGTGCGGATGAGCGATATCTCGATTTGCCCGTAATTCCTGGCGATACTCTTCTTGTTCCACGGGCCGGCGAGGTTACTGTGATCGGCTGGGTATACTATCCCAAGGTAATGCCGATCACGCCGGGCTTGACGGTTCTGGGCGCAGTGTCAGCAGCGGGGGGTCCATTATTCGCTGCTGATAAGAGCTCTGTCGAACTTCTACGGCAGGATGGCTATGGTCAAATCGCCGTGCATAAAGTAGATCTCGACAAGGTCAAGACGCACGAAGCGGCTGACTTAGCCGTGCAAGCCAACGACGTAGTCGAGGTGCCTTATTCAACCTTGAGAATCCCTGGTTACGCGGCTTATTATTTTCTCCAAAGCTTAGTTACATTTTCACCGATGGCCCTAATGACAACTGCCCCGTAGCGGTTACAATCAGTGCGAGAACTGACGCCTTATTATACTGCCCCGAATGTGCCGCAGTCCGGGAGCATTAGCGAGGCCGAGTACATCGTTCTCGAGGATGCCTCCGACGACCAACTCGAGCGCGTCCTCCGAAGGTACTGGTGGGCTTTCCGCAAGCGGCTCGGCTTTCTGCTTGGGGCCGTGCTGGTGCCGGTCGCGCTGACAGTGCTGCACGATTCAATGGCGCCGCGCCGGTATACTGCCGAATCCAAGGTTCTGATTCAGACCAACACACCGAAAATCTTCGGCCACGATTCGTCGGTTGAAGGGGGCTTGGCGAGTGACAGCGACAGCGATAATCCCCAGTTTCAAAGCACCGAATATGAGCTCTTGCGATCGCGCAGCCTGGCGGCCAAAGTGGTCGCCGCTGAGAACCTCCGTGATACTCCTGCTTTCACCAGCATCAATCCGCCGTCGGCAAAGACCACCAAAGGAAGACGGGGCGGCGATCAGGCACTCATCGGCGCCTACTTGTCGGATCTGAAGGTTACGCCGGTCGAAGATACTTCCCTGGTGCGGATCGGCTTTACTACCGGCGACCCCGAGCTTTCGGCGCGCCTGGCCAATGCGCATGTTCGCGAATTCATCCGGCAGCAAATCGAGTTGAACGCGCGGGCCAACGAAGAAGCCGAGCACTTTCTGGAACAGAAGATGGTGGAACTGAAGCGGCAGGTCGAGGAGTCGGAGATTGCACTGAACAATTATCGCCGTGATAAAGACATCATTCCCGGCCTCATTTCGATCGGCGGGAACGAGGAAGGGAAAGAGGATGTCGTAATCGAACGGCTGCATCAGCTCAGCCAGCAACTCCAGGAAGCCCATCTAAATAGTATTTCGCTTGGAGCGCAGGTGGTACTGATCGACCAGGGACACGCCAATACTCTGTCAGACGTGATTGAGAACTCACTGGTTCAGAATCTAAGAGGCCAATTAGATCAGCTTGAGACTCAGTACAGCAGCATGGCGAGCGAACTCAAGCCAAATTATCCGCCGATGCACGAGCTGGAGGTTAAGATCGACCGGACCCAATCGCTTATCCGCGAAGAGATTGCGAACCTTGCGGCTAGTCTCAAACAGCGGTATTCGACCGCGCTTAACAGGGAAAAAGCCTTGGAGCTCGAGCTCGATGGCCAGAAGAAACTCGCACTCGGACTGAACGATGTGGCCGTGCGTTACAAGATCCTCGAACGTGAAGCCGATACTAACCGTCAGTTGTACGACGCGGTCTTAAAGCGTATGAAAGACGTGTCGCTGGTGGCTGACGTACACACCTCGAATGTTTCGATAGTAGATCCGGCAGTAGCGCCGAAAGCGCCTTCCAGCCCGCGCGAGCGGATCGACGTGCTATTTGCCGCAACGCTGGGATTGATAGCCGGCATAGGTGCGGTATTAGTGCTGGAGCAGCTCGATAATACATTTAAGACTGCCAACGAAACGCAGAAATATCTTCGGTTGCCTAGTTTGGGTGTAATTCCAAAATGGCGAGGAGTTGACGACCGGTCCGGAGCCGGACCGAAACTGGTTCGATTCGGACAAGAGGAAGCACGGGGCGGCGACATTACACGCAATGGCGATTACTCATTGGCGAGAGAAGCTTACCGAAGTTTGCGCACGGCTCTTCTGCTCTCGCGTCCCGGCGAGCCCACCACAAGCATCGTGATTACCAGCGCTAATGCCGGCGAAGGAAAAACCGTTACGGCGGTGAATACCGCTATCGTGCTCGCGCATATATCCTCGAAGGTGCTGCTCATAGACGCGGATCTGCGCGGCCCCACCTGTCATAAGTACCTTTCGATCAAAAATCACCGGGGGTTAACGGAACTTCTCGCCGGCACCGGTGAAACGAATGAGCTTGTACACGATACACATGTACCAGGGATGTTCTTGCTTAGCTCCGGCAAGATTCCACCGAACTCGGCGGAGTTGCTCGCGTCGAAGCGCATGAGACAACTGCTGGAGCAGCTTGCAACGCAGTACGATTTCGTCGTGATCGACGCGCCGCCGTTATTGCCAGTGAGTGATGGGCTGCTTCTGGGCAGCTTAGCCGACGGCGTGGTGCTGGTGGTTGATGCCTCCGTGACTCCAAAGCCTCAGGTTCGAGAGGCGGTCGCGCGCCTGCGCCATGCCCGCGTAAAGATTTTCGGCACGCTACTGAACAAGGTGCCGGCAAAGGGCTCACCGTACTCTCACTATGCTAATCAGCGCTATTATCAACGGCGCTTGCAGATGGACGTGGAAGAGGAGGGCGAGGTTGCAAATGCCGGAAGTCTCGACTGAAACAGCGAGGGACCTCGGCTGGTAACGAGCTCCAAACGTACCTGCATGTAGAGCGATAGGTTCGACGTAGGCGCTCTGTTTAAGGGCGGGTAGCGCCAGCACGTATGAACACTCGAGAACAGGCGAGCTTCGTTGCATTGCCGGCTGCGGCGGCGCCAAGGCAGTGGTTTTCATTTGCAGTAGCTGTTCTATGCGCCACAGTGGCAGTCCCCGCACTCCTGCTACTGGTAGGATTGCCTGGAAAGAATCTCCCAGACAATGACCTCCCGGCAGATTACCTGGTTGGCTTATGGTACGGGCTCGGCTTAAGCCTCTTCGTTTTCGCTCTGCCTGCCAACGCCCAAGAACGTAAGGTATTGCTCTTTTCGTGGTTAGTGCGAGTGTTAGTAGTAGCTGGACCAGTGCTGATTTTTGAGGGGCACTACACCGGCGGAGACTCATTCGCGTATTACGACGCGGCAAGGTGGGGACTTTACTACGACGTGAAGGATTATGGAGGGCACGTCGTTAATTTCCCGACCAGCACCCTCTTTATGCAGGCGGTGACCACCACCATTTACAATTTCGGCCTGCACTCTTTTCGCGCGATCAAAATGACTTTCGCTATGATAGGCTTCCTCGGAGTTTACCTGTTCTACCGGGCTGCGGTTTTGTTCCTGCGACAACGCAGCTCGAAACTCCTGCTTGCTCTCGGTCTGGTACCCTCAATTTTGTTTTGGTCCTCGGGCATCTCCAAAGACCCCTTGATCATGTTTGGCGTAGCGCTCTATTCATTCGGCGCGGTCGGATTGTGCACGCGGCGGAATCTTCTTTATCTGATTCCTGTCGGGCTGGGCTTGCTGATCAGCTCGCTAGTACGGCCATGGATGGCGCCGATCATGTGCTTCTGGCTGATCGCCGCGGGACTGACGATTCGCGGCCACTTGGTAACCAAATTAGCTGTCGGCGCGGTGGGTCTTGTAGCGATGATTTACCTGGCCCAGGGCGTGCTCGCCACCTTTTCGGTGAAGTCGCAGGGTGAGCTTTTGGAGACACTGCAGCAGAATCAGCGCACTTTCGTCGGAGGCGGTTCGAGGCTGGAAAGCGTGAGCGTTGTGGAATGGAGCGACGCGCTGAAGTTCGCTCCAATTGGAGCCTTCACGGCGTTTTTCCGCCCGTTTCCAGGCGAGGTAATGAATCTCTTCGGAATCATCGCCGGGGTCGAGGATGTGGGGTTTTTGCTGCTTTTCGCTCGTGCGCTGATCCGTCTGCGGCTTCGCGACTTTGCCGATCCTGTTGTCGCCGGTACTGCCGGGATGTTGCTGGTCTGGGCGTTCTTTTACGCTTTTGTCTCGAGCGGCAACCTGGGAAGCGCAGCGCGCTACCGGCTCCAGGTGTTGCCACTGCTAATAATGCTTCTGATGTTCCTCGGCCGTAAGGAAAACAATCGAGTGGGGACCTGGTTCATCAACGTGCGCAGCGAATTTGGCCGCCTTCCAGTGATGTCGTAGCTACGTCGTAGCTTTGGCCCGGATGCGACTATAATGGTATGGCGATACCCGACGGACGAAGTGTATTAGTTACTGGCGGCGCAGGCTTTATTGGTTCCTGCCTGGTGGATGCGCTGGTCGAGCGTGGGGTGGGCGTCCGAGTGATAGATAACTTCGCGACCGGTCTCGAAGCTAGGGTAAATCCCGACGCGGAGCTAATTTCTGCAGACATCCGAGACCTTGATTCTATTCGGGGGGCATTCGCGGGCGTTGATTGTGTCTTTCACACCGCAGCTCTGCCCCGGGTGCCGCTGTCAATCGAGCGACCAGTAGAGACGCACTTGGTAAACGTTGTCGGCACGCTCAATGTTTTGCTGGCCGCGCGCGATGCCGGGGTACGCCGGGTAGTGTACTCTGGTTCCTCCTCAGCATACGGAAACCAACCGCTACTGCCGCTGCGCGAGGACATGGCGCCGAATCCGCTCAATCCCTACGCGCTGCAGAAACTGACCGGCGAGCAATATGCGCGGCTCTTCCACCAATTGTTCGGGCTGCAAACGATCACACTGCGCTATTTCAATGTTTACGGACCGCGCATGGCTACTGAAGGTGCTTACGTTACGGTTATCAGCGTCTTCAGGCGGGCCAAGGCCGAAGGCAAACCCTTGACG